>WUUC01073203.1_pt1 | contig 10705 bp, 6 predicted proteins | sample 6278441 | NCBI WGS metagenome assembly WUUC01 (sample SAMN13675441, study PRJNA597444) | soil metagenome | isolation source: soil | place: USA: Washington | collected 2017-10 | reverse complement strand
CGTATGACGTGACCGAGGGCACGCGCGAGGTCAGCCTCGGGTTCGACCTCATCTTCGAGTCGCTCGACGAGTACAACAAGTTCCACTACGGCGGCGCGGCCGGCACGGTCATCAGCCCCAACATCTTCACGACCTCGGCGGTCTTCACCTTCGCGAAGGGCGCAAACAACGAGGTTGCGTTCAACCTGCCGTCGATCGCCTACCAGGAGTTCCCGGTTGAGGCGAACGCGGGCGGGGACCCCGTCACCGTCTCGGTGCGCGCCGTTGCCCAGCGCGGCGGCTCGCCGGTCGTCACGGCCACGGTGAAGAACCAGCAGGACGTGTACTAGCCTCGTGCTGGGAATCGACCTCCTCTAGATGCCGCGCGCTCGCCCTCAGTCCCACCCCACGCCGCCCGTTCGCTCGGTTGGCTCGGTGTCGCGTCCTGTTCCGCTTCCCAAGCCGTCGCCGCGCCCGATCCAGCCGACCGCTACACGACGTGTTGGCCCGTTCGGGTCCAACAAGAACGGCTAACCTGTCCGAATCGCCCCCGCAGCGGCCCGCCAGTGGCGGGCCGTTGTCGTTCTAGGGTCCTGTGAGGCTCGGAGCGCTCCGCTCGCGCGCTTCCGTGATGAACGTGACACAGCCTGCGGCCCAGAGCGAAGAAGGCGGCACAGCGCCCCGTAGGCTTTGGGCATGGATCAGCTACACGAGACGCTCGACAAGCTGCTCACGGAGTCCGACCATCTCCGCGTTCTCACCGAGTGGGACGAAGGGGAGGAGCCTGTGCTTGCGCAGGTCAGGATCGCACTTTCAGTGGCGAAGCGCGTCAGGCGCGAGAGTAACCTAGTGGTGCGGCAACTTGCCGCACTACGCGACGAGCTACAGCCTCAGGAGGCACAAGCACAATGAGCAAGACCCCGGCAGTTGACAAGGCAGGTTGGAAGGCGGCGGCGATCCACTACCCGCTGCTCCCCTCGGGAGCGCGCGTCGGACTCCGCATCCCTGACCTTGCCGCCATGATCGAGACGGGCCAGGTCCCGCAGCATCTTCTGAGCGCGGCCCTTGGCCTCGCACAGCAGTCGCCGGACGGCGATCAAAAGGTCCCGACCGTCGAGGACATGACGAAGTCCGCCGCCGAGGAGCGCGAGTTCACCGACCTCCTTACGCTGGCGTCGGTCGTCGACCCGGAGATCACGGAGGAAGACGTGCAGCCGGGAGGCATTCCGTTCGAGGACAAGCAGTTCATCGTCGCGCTCGCCACCCGGCAGCGCGACCTCGACGCGGAGGGCGAACACATCGCCGGCTTGACCAAGTCGGAGAAGTTCCGCAAGTTTCGTCGCCTCGGAGAGTTCGAGCCGACTCTGGAGGACGTATAGGGCGGGAGGGCGCCCATGGCCCGTCCTCTGCCCAGAGGACGACGTGATCGACTACATGGTCATGGAGGCCGTGGCCGTGAAGGTCAGCCGGGAAGACGAGAAGCGCGCTAAGGAGGAGGAGGCAGCAGCGAAGAAGAAGGAGTGGAAGAAGGACAAGTCGGAACTGGAGAAGTTCCGCTAGGCAGGGAGTAGATGACGGAACGTATCGCCTCGGGCGAAATCCACGTTGAAGTGAACGACAGGGAGGCTCTGGCCTCCCTGCGTCGCATCGACTCGGAGTTCGAGCGCACGATGCGGGACATCGACCGCGAGAGCGCGACGGTTGACATCGACGCCGATGTGCGCGGCCTCAAGCGCAGCTTGCGCGACGCGGAGCGGGAGGTCAAGGAGTACAACAAGCGCATCGAGGCTGCTGAGAGCGAGCGCTCGAAGGCGCAGCTTCGCCGGTTCCAGGCTCAGAAGCAGGCGGCGGTTGAACAGGCCAAGCGCGAACTCGACGCTGCCCGCGCTCGTCTGTCGCAGCAGCAGGCCGAGAACAAGCAGCACGCGGTCACTGACAAGCGCCTCGCGGCGATCACCAAGCGCGACGAGGCTCGCGCGCGCGTCGAGGCGAAGGCTGCGCAGGCTCGCGAGCGCCAGCAGCGGCAGGAACTCCGGCTGCGCGAGCAGAACGAGCGAGCGATGCTGCGCGAGCAGTCTGCTGAGGAACGCCGCGCCCGCCAGCGCGAGCGTGAGATCCGCGATGTGCCCCGGCTGGAGCAGGCGTACCTCCGGCTGCACGACAAGCTGGACAAGCTGGCCGAGGCGCGCCGCAAGGCCCGCCGCCCGTTCGACGAGCGCGCGATGCTCAAGATCACTGTCGAGGAAGACATCGCCAAGGGTGAGATCGAGCGGATCCGCGACGAGGTGCGCCGCCGAGTTGGGCGCGAGCCCATCGAGATCCCGGTCAAGCCGGAGTTGGGTCGCCGCTGGGGCGAGCACCTCCGTGTGGAGTTCGGCCGCAACAACGGTGTCCTAACTGCCGTTGCGGCGAGTGTGGGACTGAACATCGGCCACAACATGCGGGGCGGGATCCAGCGCGGCCTGAACCGGGGCCTCACGAACGTCGCTGGCGAAGCCGTCAAGGGCTTGGGCGGCGCGGCCCTGCGCGGCCTGCTGACCGTCACGCAGCGCATCGGCCACGCGGCTGCTGGGCTGGCCGACTCGACGATTAGGCTTGGCCCGTTCACCACCACGATCCGCAAGGCCATTGTCGGACTCTCGCTGTTCGCCCCGATCATCCTCGACGTGATCGGCGCGCTCGGCGCGCTGACTGGCTCGGTCGGCGCCGCCACGCTCGGCCTCGGAGCGCTCGGCACGGCCGTCGTCGGCGGCGGCATCCCTGCGATGCTCGGCATGGGCCTTGTCATCAAGCAGGTCATTGGGGAGTTCTCTGACGTAGCGAAGGCGCAGAAGGCGTACGACGACGCGCTCCAGAAGGGCAACACCGACCTTGCGGCCAAGAAGCTGAAGGAGCTTAAGGCGGTCATGGGCAACGTCTCTGATGAGACTGTGAAGCAGATCGGCCTTTGGGACAAGGTGCAGAGCCAGTTCAAGCGTGACACGGCCCCGGCGCGCGCGTCGGTATGGAAGCTGATCGGAGAGGGCATCCAGACCGCGTCCGATCTGCTGCCGATGTTCACGCGCCGCACCAACGAGGCCATGGACGTGGCAGAGCGCGGCTTGAGCGGGTGGATGCGCGGCCTGCGTTCGGCGGGCGGCCGGTCGGCGCTCGATGAAATGATGGGCAACTTCAACGCGTCGCTCGGCCCGGCACTCGACGGCATGGGATCGCTGCTCGCCTACTTTGGCCGCGTTGGCCAGATCGCCTCGCGCGTACTGCCGGGCATGGCAAAGGACTTCCGCGACTGGGCGGACGGGGTCAACAGCGTCGACACGCACACGCTCGAAGGCAAGGTTGACCGCGTGATCGGCAGCCTCCGGGCTGTGGGCCGCTTCCTCCTGTCGGGCGGGCGCCTCATGAAGGCATTCTTCGGTGCCGGCGTTGACTCGGGCAACGACTTCCTTGACACCATGACGCAGGCGATGGACGGCTGGACCGCGTGGATCAACTCGGTCGAGGGGCAGGAGAGCCTTGGTGACTTCTTCGACGAGGCCATCGACGGAACGCGGGCGCTGTGGAACACGCTCCAGCCGGTCGTGTCGTCCTTCGTCCGCTGGGCGGCTAACATCGCTCCGTTCTCGCGGGCCTTCTTCGAGGGCGCTGCTGCCATCGCCGCCGTCGTCGGTGAGTTGCTGGAGTTGACGGCCCTGCGGACGCCGGTGACGGCGCTCGTAACGACCCTCGGGGCGCTTTGGGCCATCGGTAAGATCCGCGCCGCCACCACTGCGCTCTACGGCTTCACGACTGCCCTGCTCGGTATCAGCGCTGCGGGTCGCGCGGCTGGCGCCGCCGGGGCCGCAGGAGGCGTCATCGACCTTCTGACCGGACGGCGCGGCAAGGGTGGCTTGGGGACGCTCGGCAAGGTCGGCGCAGGTGCGGCCATCGCAGACCTGACGCTGGACTTCGCTGACCTCGGCAACAACGTTGACGATGCGGGGCGCAAGACGGGTCGCACGCGCGGCATCCTCGCTGCGCTGAGTGGCGCGGCGGTGAAGGCCGCTCCGACGCTGCTGCGTCTGGGAACGGTCGCAGGCATCGCCGGCACGGCGGCGCTGCTGTTCGGCGGCGAGGCCAAGACCGCCGCTGATCGCGCGAACGAACTGACTGAGGCGGCGAATGAACTGAGCAAGGGTGTGAAGGAAGGCGCCGAGCAGTCCAGCCGGGCCTTCAACGTGCTCGCGGACTCCTCGCTTGGGCTGAGGCAGGGTAAGTCCGAACTGCGCGCCGCGCAGAAGGAAGTTGACCGCCTGACGCGGCAGGGCAAGACCGGCTCGGCCGAGTACGCTGCCGCGCTCGACCGCCTCAATCAGGCGCTTTCGTCGGTCACGCAGATGGAGCGCGCGCGCCGCCGCGCGATGGAGGCTGTCCGGCAGGTCAACCAGCTTCTCACCGGCTCGACGGAGGGGACGACGCGAGCTATGGAGGCGCAGAACAAGGCGGCTGAGGAGGCGCGCCGCTGGATCGACCTGCGCAAGGCGGACGATGTCGAGGACATCACCGGCAAGAAGATTTGGCAGTTGACTGCCGAGGACATCGCCAAGTACGGCGACCAGCTTCCGATCATTGAGGGCCGCGAGGAGGAGTTCGCGGAGGCTCTCGACGCAACGAAGTCGGCCATCCAGGCGGTCACCAGCGCCCGCGAGGCCGACATCAAGGCGGCGGCACAGCAGATGACGAACGCGGCCAACCTCCAGCGCGGCCTCAAGGGCTTCCGCGCTCTCGGCCAGCAGGCAGGCGACACCATGGTGCGGCTGGCGAAGGCCATCGGCGGCTCGAAGACCATGGAGATCGCGATTAAGTTCCCGAACCCGCGTCAGGTGCAGGGCGTTATGCGCGCAATGAACGCAGCGATCCGCTCGGGCACGCCGGGCAAGCGTGTCTTCGACGTGGTGGCCAACTCCAAGACGGCTGAGGAGGCGATGCGCAAGCTGAACCGCATCAAGATCACTCCCAAGCGGCTGGAGATCATCGAGGACGGCGGCGACAAGGCGCTCCGCATGATCCGTCGCTTGACCGGCACCAAGATGCCACAGAAGGTACTCGACATCATCGGCTCCGACCGGGACGCGAAGGCCAAGGTCAAGGCGCTGATCCGCATGGGGATCCCCAAGAAGACCGCACTGATGCTCGGTGATAATCGGGATGCCCTGCGTAAGGCGCGCGAGGCGAACAGCCAGAAGTTGACGCCGCTGTGGCAGCGGATCCTGCGCAACATCGTGAACCCGGCTGGGCTGTTCTCGAACCTGTCCCCGATCATTCAGCCTGTCCTGCGCAAGGTCAAGAACCTGTTCGCTGATGGCGGCATGTACGCCTCGGGCGGCCCGGCGTCGCAGCCTGACCCGCGCAAGCAGGAGCGGGCGGCCCGCACCGCAGACCTGTCCGGCAACCCGCGCCGGGCCGTCAGCCAGAAGGTCAACAAGCCCACCTACCTGACCGGCGAGGAAGCAACCCCGGAAGTCATCGTCTCGACCAACCCCAAGTACCGCAAGCGCAATCAGCACTACGCGGCGCTGGCGGCGCGCATGGTGGGCCTCCAGACTGTCGATCCGTCGACGGGCCTGCCGATCCAGGCAGCCGATGGCTACGCGGGAGGCAACTTCGCGCGCAAGGGCAAGGGACCGGCGTTCCACCCCGACAAGGAGATCAACCGTAAGCGGAAGTTCAAGCCGTCGAAGAAGGCCAAGGCGAAGTTCAAGGCGACGCGCTCGTGGAACTCCTACGTTGCGAACCTGGAGACGCAGCAGGGCTACTGGGAGCGCGAGGTCAGCATCCGGGAGTCCAAGGTCCGTGAACCGGAGGACACCATCGTCCGCGACCCGGCGAAGGACAAGGTAGTCGTCGACCCGGTATCGGGCGAGCAGACCAAGGTCGAAGCGTACAAGGCCAACCCCAAGATCGAGTCGCAGTACAAGCCTGACCTCCAGCACGTCATCAACGCCATGAACACCCTCATGGCGATCGTGAAGGAACTTGTCCGCGCGATCCCGCTGGCGATCAGCGCGAACCGGCAGGAGTACAGCCACCGCTCCGGCTCGATCGACTGGCTGGAGGACAAGGCTCGCAAGGAGAAGGGCAAGCTTCGCGACGCGAAGAAGGAAGACAAGCCCAAGCACCGCCGCCGCATTGACGCGTGGGAGGCCGAGATCGAGCGGCACCGCACCGAGCAGCGGGCGCTGAACCAGGATCGCGACGCGCTCAAGGAGAAGCGTGTCGACGCCGGCTTCGACTGGCGTGAGTACATGATCCAGCGGGGCGACTACATCAAGGAGAAGCAGACCGCGCAGCCCGACGCTAAGGCCGAGGCGCAGGAGCAGACCGAGGCTGGCATGCCGGACGCCGGAACGGGCGGCGGATCGGGAGACGGATCGGGCAGCGACGCGGGCGCGGGTGGCCTCAGCTACTCGCAGCAGGCCGCCATTGCCGATTCCGCGAAGGCGAACATCCTCAAGGAGTTCGGATCCAACTTCAGCACGAACACGTCGGGCACTCCGGGCGGCGTAGGCGGCGCGGGTACTGGCGCGGGCCAGAGCGCACAGGGCGGGCTTGCTGCGCTGGCAAACGTAGGCACGTCCGGCGGGGGCGTCGCCGCAGACCTCACGGCCGGGCGGCAGGCAATGGCATCCTCGGCCTCCGCGTCGGCTGCCGTGGCGGGCGGCCCCTCGGGTTCGTCCGGCGCGGCCGGCGGCGTCGGAGCGACCACCAACATTGGCGGCGACAAGACGATCATCGTCGAGGCGAAGTTCGCGACGGTCCCGCCTGACCCGCACACGTTCGTCAAGGGCGTCGAGTTCGAGGTCGGAGGCATTCTCTAATGGGCTACTACCCCTTCTCCAGCGAGTACAGCGCGCACTACCGGCTCGTCGGGCCGGATGGCGCCATCGCGACTTTCAATGACCCTCTGGACCCGAACTACGTCGGAATGCTGACGGAGGTCACGGGCCTTGACTCCCCCGAGATCCGCGAGTCGTCGGTGGAACTCGTGCAGGCGGACGGCGGCGCGCACGGTGACTTCTGGCTCGGGCGCCGTCCGATCGTCATGTCGGGCCGGGTGTTCGGCCATCAGACGGCTGTCGAACGTCAGATCCGCCTCGACCGCGCGCGGCGCGCGTCCCTCGCGCTCCGGGGTAACTCGGTCCTGTCGTGGAAGCCCGCCGGTCGCCGCGAGAACCTCGTCAGGAACCCCCGCGTCATTAACAGCACGGACTGGTTCCCGAACTTCTCGTCCGGGCTTACCGGCACGTCTGCGACCCATTCGGGCGCGGGCGGTCGCATCCAGGCGGTCCAGCCCAATGATTCGGTCGGGCGCGTCATGTACTTCGCATCGGCCACGGGGGCTACTGGGTTCCCGGTTGTGCCGGAGCGCTCCTACCACGTGCGCGCTCAGGTGACCCACGCCTCTGCCGGCGTTGCACCGGTCAGCGGCTCGCGCATCGACATCCTGTGGTACAAGGCGGACGGCGCGCCCTCGACCGTACAGGCCCAGACTTCGGGCGTGGCGGTCGGAGCCAACGCGGCCGGAGTCTTTACCGCCAGTCACACTGCGACCGCCCCCAGCGATGCTGCGTTCGTAGGGTTCCGCATGCGCTCTGACACGGCCACGGCCAACGATGTCATGGACGTTACGTGGACGAATGCGATGGTGACCGAGACGGAGCGCGGGACCACTTACTTCGACGGCAACACGGCGGGCTTCCACTGGACCGGTACTACCGACAACTCCGTTTCGGGCGACTACGTCGAGATGTTCACGACTGTGCGGCGCCAGCAGCCCTTCCGTGAGTCGGGCGGGTGGAACAAGGACTTCCAGATTGCGCTCGTCTCCGAGCACGCCTACCTCTACTCGACGTTGCTGCGCTCTCTCGGGGCGGGCGTCATCGCGGAGAACCGAGGCAACATGCCCGCCTACCCGCTTCTCCAGATCACAGGCCCGTCAACGAGTCCGACCGTGTCGGATGGTACGCGCGTGTTCCGCACGACCGGGCTGACGGTTGCCTCCGGTGAGACGGTCGAGTTCGACACGTTCAACCACACCGGCCGCTTCATCGCTGGGGCGCGCAATGGCCAGTCCGCGAACCGTTACATCGACTTCGCGGCGACCGCGTGGCCATATCTCACTGGCCTTGGTACGACGCAGACGTTCGTCCTTACGGGCGGCGGCGTAGCGGTCGTAGTCTACCGGGACACTTGGGCTTAGATGTGGGAGTTCATTCTCACCGACCTGGCCGGAGTCGTGGCAAGCGCGGGCCACGGCGAAGTCACGCAGGCCGCTGCGCGTAGCGTCACGCTGCCGCACAAGCGGATCCCGTCGGCTGGCTTCACGATTCCGATTTGGCACCCGATGGTGCCGACGCTGCTCGACACGGACTGCCTGCTGAAGGCGTACCGGCGCGACCCGATCACGGGCACGCGCACACTCGCGTTCCACGGCCCGGTCGTCTCGGTGAACGAGAACGGTGAGGGCAACGTGCAGACGGTAGCCGTCACGGCCGCTGGGCCGATGTGGCGTCTGTCGAAGCGGATCATTCCCGCCTCCAAGCTGGTGACCGGCGTGCAGTATGGCGTGGAAGGTGCGCCGCTCGACCTCGGCCACATTGCACGCACGATCCTGTCGGAGTGCAACGCCGTTCACTATACGGGCATCGACCTTGGGACTCACACGGCTTCGGTGTCGGGTTGGGTCGGCCCGTGGTGGCTCAAGAACGCCGGCGAGGGCATCGCGGAACTCGCTGCGGGGCTGACCTCGTTCGACCACCGGATTCGTCCCGTCGAGGCTACCTCGCACCCCAACGCGCAGGGCTGGCCGACTATCGGTCTGTTCGACGCCGAGAACATGATCGGCGTCACCCGGCCGGATGCGATCTTCGAGTACGGAACCCCGCGCGCAAACATCGCGTCCTACCAGCAGCAGGTCACGCGCGACGGCATGGTCACCAGCGCCATCGCCAGCGTGCAGGGTTGGCCGGACGGCGTTGAGCGCTTCGACCCGCCGCCCGGCTCGCCGGAGGGGACCCTTGGCGACCCCAAGTACAGCCTCGTCCAGCGCACCGATGCCGCTGCGGCGGCGCTGCGCGGTATGTTCGAGGAGGTCGTAGACGACGCCGGGGTTCTTGACGACGGCCTCCGGGAGAACATCGCGGACTACCACTTGGACGTGCGCAAGCAGCCCCGCCGCCAGATCACCGTGAAGCCGACGACGAACGCGACGCCGATCCCGTTCGTCGACTACGAGGTTGGAGACTTCATTCGGGCGCGTGCCGTCGTGCGCGGTAGCGTTAGGTTCGACGCGCAGTTCCGCATCTGGGGCATGGCCTTCACGCTCGACGAGAACGGGAATGAGAGCGTCGAACTGGAACTCGTGATGCCGTAATGTCCATCGACCCTAACAATCTCTCGAACCTCGGCACGCACGAGGGCGTCGTTCAGGCAGTCAGGGACCTGCACCGGACGGTTCAGTCGCTCAAGGCTGCGCGCACTGTTATCGGGGCTGGCGCGATCGGCTACAACCACATCGGCGCGGCGCAGATCACGGCCGGGCACATCGTTGCCGGCTCCATCGACACGATCCACCTCTCGGTTGGCTCGGTCGAGGCCGATCAGATCGCCGCGCGGGCTGTCACTGCGGAGAAGCTAGCGGCTGTCCTCACCATCTCCAGCACGATCCAGACTGCTGCCAGCGGCGCGCGCGTCGTCCTGAGCGAGGACGGCATCTACGCCTACAACTCGCTCAACCAGGAGCGGCTCGGGTTCGACATCGACACCGGCTCGATGCGGCTTACGGGCATCCTGACGACGCAGGCCGGGTCGAACATCGCAACGACGCACCTGAGCGGCACCATCGCTGCCAATCAGGTCGGCTTCCGCGTCGGCGGCGGCAACCTCATGCCGAACTCGGGGCCGGGCGCAGAGAACGCGGGCGGCATCGCGACCGGCTGGATGCAGTACGCGGGCGCAACTGCATGGGCACTCGACACGACTGACGTGCCGCGCACGGGCGCGCGTGCCCAGCGCGCGACTTGGGACGGTGTCGGAGCGACGCTCCGCGTTCGCACGCCGACCACGCCGGTCGCCCCCGGCCAGCCCCACCGGGCTTCGATCTGGGTGAAGTTCCCGGCCGGGCGCACCATCAACGCCAAGCTGGCCATGGCCAACGCGGCTGGAGCGGAGTTGGGAACCGCAACGACCTCGGCGGGAACCGCAACGGGCGTTTGGCAGCGGATTGAGTTCCCGGCGTACACGCCGCCCGCCGATGGGTCGGTGCCCAACGTGTTCGTCGCTGCCGGCATCAACGGCCCGGTAGCCGGGGATCAGATTCGCTTGTCGTCCGGGCAGGTCGAGGTTGGCGAAGTAGTAACCGCCTACGCGCCTAAGCCGGACGAGATCCTCGCGGGAACGGTCGTGACGGCGTCGCTCGCAGATGATGCCGTCACGCAGGCGAAGGTCGCGGCGAATGCAATCGTGACGGCGAAGCTGGCCGACGACGCCGTCTTGACGGCGAAGCTGGCTGACAACGCTGTCGTCACGGCTAAGGTCGCGACCGGGGCGATCATCACGTCCAAGCTGGCGGCCTTCGCCGTTACCGCGAACGAGATCGCGGCCGGGGCGATCCTCACGTCTAAGCTGGCGGCAGGCGCCGTTACCGCAAACGAAGTCGCGGCTGGGGCGATCATCACGTCCAAGCTGGCGG
>WUUC01052395.1_pt1 | contig 10705 bp, 8 predicted proteins | sample 6278441 | NCBI WGS metagenome assembly WUUC01 (sample SAMN13675441, study PRJNA597444) | soil metagenome | isolation source: soil | place: USA: Washington | collected 2017-10 | reverse complement strand
CTGAACCACTTAACAGTTCCAGTCGGCATGCATTGCCTCCACTTCATGTGCTGCGAACGCGGAGGATGCGGTGAAGCAACGACGCGAGCGCTAGACACAACTTTTTGCCGGTATCTCTCCGGCCCAATCGTTCGGGACCGTAGCAGGGTCGGAGGCGTGCGCGCTTACATTCAGCTTACGTTGACCTGACCTCCGCCTGACCGGGGCGGGCGAGACTGGGTCCGCAATGTTCGTCTCGGGGAGGAGAAAGCGATGGGAAACTCGTTCTTCAAGCAGGTATTGGCGCCGCTGGGCCTCTGCGTGGCGGCGACTGCGGTCGCCTCGTTCGCGATGGCGGGAGTGACGCTGGGGTCTGGTTCCTCCTCCACCAACCCGGCCTTCCTGCCGATCGGCGACGGCAAGGTGACGACCACCGGCGCCCAACGCGGCTACGTCTACCGCTGTGGCACCTCGCCCCCCGGTGGCGGTGGCGCCTTCGAGGAAGGGCCGTGGATTCGCGGCGACGGCACCTTCGACCTGACCGCGAAGGCGATCGTCGACGGCGCCGTCTCCTGGCCACAGGCGAGCTTCAAGGCGACGAAGACGCGGACCCGCCGGCTGCTGCGCGGCAACGGCCTCCCGGTCGGCGCCACGACCGGCGAATTCCCGATCGCCGCCAGCGACGACGCCTACCAGTACGACCGCAACCCGAACTCGATCGCCGCCCAGAGCGACCGCTACTCGCTGCCGCTGCGCCCGGCGAAGGCGGCCAGCGCCCACTGCCTCACGCCGGGCCCGATCGGGTTCGCCAGGAACGGGGTGGCGATCTTCGACGCGCTCGACGCCGAAGACCGCGACGCGGTCGCCCACGAGGTCCAGGACAGCTGCGGAGGCCATCCGCAGATGCGGAGCGTCTACCACTACCACTCGATCCCGAGCTGCCTGACTGCCGGGGAATCGGCCCGGAAGCCCTCCGGGCTGGTCGGCTACGCGCTCGACGGCTACCCGATCTACGGCCCGCGCGGCGCCGGCGGCAAGCTGCTCACCAACGACGACCTCGACGCCTGTCACGGGCAGACGAGCAAGGTCAAGTTCGAAGGCCGCTGGCAGCGGATCTACCACTACAACGCCACCCTCGAGTTCCCCTACACGCTGGGCTGCTTCCACGGAACCCCCGTCAGCAGCGGTGGCTAGCATCAGGTCGAGCGCTCGGAATCCCGTCTAGCGGTGTTGGGGTGATGACGGGATCTGTCGATGCTCAGCCCCAGATGACCGAAGCGAACAGCCGCCACCCCAGTTGCTCGCCGCGCCGCGCGCTCGCGATGCTGGCGTTCGCCTGCGCGCTGGCGCTCACCGCCTCTCAGGCGCCAGACGCCGCCCTGGCCAGTTTGGGCGAGGGCGGGGAGCTCTCGCCGCGGCTGGCGGCGCTGGCGGAACCGGAGCTGCGCTCCGCGCCCCCGGCCGAGCAAGCCGAGCAGCTGAGCCTCTCCGCCGAGGGCCCGGGCAGCCTGCTGCGCCGGGGGCAGCGACTCCTCGTCGACGTCCGCTTCGACCGCGGCGCCGCCGCGGCCAGCGCCGAGTTGCGGGACGCCGGCGCGGCGCTGGTCGCGGTCAGCGGCCCCTACCAGACGGTCACCGTGGCTGCCAAGCCGGCGGCGCTGCCGGCGATCGCCGGGGTGTCCGGGGTCGAGGCGATGACCGAGGTACTTACCCCTTTCACGGCCGCCAGCTGTACCGGCATCGTCTCCGAGGGGGACACGCAGCTGCACGCGGCCGCCGCTCGCGCCGCTCTTGGCGTTGACGGCGCCGGCGTCACCGTTGGCGTCCTCTCTGACTCCTTCGACCAGGACACCGGGGCTCCGACCCACGCGGCCGGCGACGTCGCCAGCGGCGACCTCCCCGGGCCCGGTAATCCCTGTGGCTACCCAGCTCCGGTCAGCCTGCTGGAGAATTTCGTCTCCCTCGAACCTGGCGAACTGCCCGGCGACGAGGGGCGGGCGATGGCCCAGATCGTCCACGACCTGGCGCCAGCATCGGCACTCGCCTTCGCCAGCGCCTTCAACGGCGAACTCGCCTTCGCCGCCGCGATCGAACGGCTGGCGCGGCCGGTCGCGCTCGGCGGCGCCGGGGCACAGGTGGTCGTCGACGACGTCGGCTACTTTGCCGAGCCGTTCTTCCAGGATGGCCCGGTCGCCGTCGCCGTCAACAACGTCGCCGCCGCCGGGGTCTCCTACTTCTCGGCCGCCGGCAACGACAACCTGATCTCCGGCGGTCGCGACATCGCCTCCTGGGAAGCGCCGGCCTACCGCACCATGGCCTGCCCCGCCGCTCTGGTCAGCGCCGCGACGATGGTGCCGCCCGGCGATTGCATGGACTTCAATCCCGCCGCCGGCAGCGACAACGCCTTCGGCATCACCGTCTCGAAAGGGGCGACGCTGACGCTCGACCTGCAGTGGGCGGAACCGTGGAACGGAGTCAGATCCGACATCGACGCCTATCTGCTCGACTCCAGTGGCAACCCGCTGGAAGTCGACGACGGCCAAGGCGGCAAAGATCTGGTCGGCGGTTTCGCCAACAACGTCGGCGTGGGCCCAGAACACATCGGCGGCAGCCAGAGGCCGGTGGAGATCTTCCAGTGGGAAAACGACACCGGCTCGGCGCAGGAAGTGCGGCTGGCGATCTCTCGCTGCGACCCGCCGACCTGCAACCCCGACGCGATGCTGGGCCTGACGCCGCGGCTGAAGTTGGCGCTGCTGCAGAACGGCAGCGGCGTCAGCGCGACCGAGTACCCGCAATCGAAAGAAGGCGACGTGGTCGGTCCCACGCTCTACGGTCACGCCGGGGCCACCGGAGCGATCGCCACCGCCGCCGTCCCCTTCAACAACAACGCCACCGCCGAGCCCTACTCCTCGCGCGGCCCGGTCACCCATTACTTTGGCCCGGTCGCCGGCAAAGCGGCAGCCGCGGCGATCCCCCCGCAGCCGATCGCCAAGCCGGACCTGGCGGCGACCGATTGCGGCGTCACCTCCTTTTTCGCCCAGTTCGTCAAAGCCGAAGGCGTCTGGCGCTTCTGCGGCACCTCCGCCGCCGCTCCGCACGCCGCCGCGGTGGCGGCGCTGATGCGGCAGGCGAACCCGGGCGCCAGCGCTGCCCAGGTGCGAGCGGCGCTGGCAGCGACGGCGCGACCGGTCGGGGCGCTCGGGCCAAACGTCGTCGGTGCCGGTCTGGTCGACGCTCGTGCCGCGATCGACTCGGTGGCGCTGCCGCCTACCGTGACGATCACCGAGGGCCCCCAGTCACTTGGCCGCAACCGCCAGCCGACGATCAAATTCACCGCTAATCGCCCGGCCGCCTTCACCTGCCAGGTCGACGGCGCCGCCCAGCCCTGCGCCTCGCCATTCGTCGTCCCGGCGCCCCTCGCCGATGGCTCCCACGGCTTCGCCGTCACCGCCACCGACCTAGCCGGCCGAATGGGAAGCAGCGGCGTCGTGCCCTTCACCATCGACACGACCGCCCCTCGGACCTTCTTCGCCAAGCATCCGCGGAAGATCATTCGCACGAAACGGCGCCGCGCTAAGGTCAGCTTCCGATTCGGCTCCAATGACGCCGGAGCCGTCTTCATCTGCAAGGTCGGCCGGGACCTCGAGCGCTACTGCCCGCGACGGATCGTCCGCCGCTTCACTCCGGGTAAGCACGTGGTCTCGGTCAAGGCTCGTGATGCAGCAGGAAACGCCGATGTAACCCCGGCGGTATTCAGGCTGCGGGTCAAGAGAGTTGAGTAGGGGTGGAGCGTCTTCAACTTTTTTGCACTAGCGAGTCTCGGACGGCCCCAGACGCTCCACAAAAAAGTTAAGCGAACCCCTGCTCAACTCTCTTGACTGGATCCTGACTGCCGCCGAGCTATCCAATGCCCGAGCAGGAGCAATGCGAGTAGCCCCAGGCCACTGGCCAGAACCAGCGGATCAGTGATGGACAACCCCTCCAACTTCGTGCCGAAGTAGACGGAGAGGGCCGTGATCGGGAGATAGCCGATGGCCGTCGTCCAGGTGAAGCGCCAGAGGGGGACGCGCGCGGCGCCGGCGGCGTAGGAGACGATGCTGAAGGGGAGGATCGGGATCAGGCGCAGGGAGATCAGCAGGGTGGCCCCGCCGCGCTCGATCGCGGCCTCGATCCGCTCGAAGCGATCGTTGCCGAACCAGCGATCGAGCAGGGGGCGGGCGACGGAGCCGCCGATCGCGTGGCAGAGCAGGCCGGAGACGATCCAGCCGAACATGACAAGGACCAGGGCGGGGAGGAAGCCATAGAGGAAGCCGGCGGCGGCATCGACGATCTCGGCGGGGTAGAAGACGACGGTGTGGACGAGGCAGAGGGCGAGGATCAGCAGCGGCCCCCAGACGCCGAGCCGGTCGGCCTGGTGGCGGACTTCGGCGGTGTCGCCCTGGATCGCCGCCGCGACCGCTTCCCGCAGCGGCTCGACCATGAACACGATCGCGCCCAAGACGGCGATCCCGCCGAGGGTTATGGCGACCTCGACCAGGGGCAGTCGCGTCCGAGACTCCGCCTCCGGGCGCGTCGCGCTCACCCGTTCAGTATCGCCCACTGTCCGAGCCGGTCCCTGTCCCTGACCGCCCCCGAAGTTCTGAGTTATTTGGAACATTGACGTACCAAATGCTCTATAGTCGGCGCGGATCTGTTCGCTGGGGAGGGAGACCGATCTGAGCAGTCCAATACGCACGCAGTTGCAGGAGCGCCGCGAGGAGCTGGAACAGGCGGTGCTGGCGCGCGTCTACGGGGTCGGCGACCCGACCGCGGTCGGCGACCCCGAGTACTTGGCTGGGCTGCGCGGAGCGGTTCGCGCCGCGCTTTCATACGGCATCGACGCGATCGAGGAGGAGTCGCCCCGGATTCCGCAGGAGATGCTCGACCAGGCCCGCCAGGCGGCTCGATCCCGAGTGAGCCTCGACACGGTCCTGCGCCGGTACTTCGCCGGCCACGCCGTGGTCAGCGACTTCCTCGTGCAGGAGGCGGAACGCGCCGAGTCGTTCTCTCCGGCCCAGTTGCAGCGCGCGATGCGCAAGGAGGCGCGCGCCTTCGACCGGCTCCTGGCCTCGGTCGCGGACGCTTATACAGAGGAGGTCAGTGCCGGGAATCGGACGGCTGAGCAACGCCAGGCGGAGCGCGTGAGGATGGTCCTCGAGGGCGCACCCGTCGATCCCGGCGAGCTTGAGTACGACCTCGACAGCTGGCACGTCGGCATGGTCGCGTCCGGCGCCCAGGTTCGGTCGACGCTGCGTGCGATGGCGACGACGCTCGACTGCCGGCTGCTGCTCGTACCCGGGTCGGGACGCACGATCTGGGCTTGGCTCGGCGGCCGCCGCAAGACCGCCGGTCGCGAGGTGGTGCGGCTAGCGGAGTCGTGCTGGCCGGAGACGGCGTGGCTAACGGTCGGCGAGCCCGGACAGGGGCTCGACGGATGGCGCCTCAGTCACAGGCAGGCGAAGGCGGCGGCGCCGATCGCCCCGCAGGAGCCGGGCAACGTGCTGCGCTACCTCGATGTGGCCATCCTCGCTTCGGCGCTCAACGACGACGTCCTCGCCGAGTCCCTCAGCGACGTCTACCTAGCTCCCCTCGAACGCGAGCGGGACGGTGGCGCCGTCCTCCGAGACACCCTCGACGCCTACTTCGAGGCCGGTCGCAACGCCTCCTCGGCGGCGGCGAGGCTGGGTGTCAATCGCAAGACGGTCAGCGTTCGTCTGCAGGCTGTCGAGGAGGCGATCGGTCGTCAGATCGACGGCTGCGCGGCCGAGCTGGAAACCGCGGTCCGGCTCTGGGGGATGGGACACCGCACCGACACCGCCTCGTCGCCGAGTGGGTAACAGATGGCCGCTGGTCACCCCTAGCTGCCCATTGCCGCGACCCGGCGGGACGGGCGACGATCAGGTTCGGTGGTCGGGGAGGATCAAGCGGGTCCGCTGCCCGGCCAGGGAACTCACATCAGGAGGCAAGGATGAAAAAGACACATACCGCGCTGCTGGTAATGGCAGCGCTTGTCGTCGCCGCGTTCGCTGCACCCGCCGCCGCGTCGGCCGATTACTGGACGGAAGAAGGAGCTCCGCTCGAAGAAACGTCTGAATTCACGATGAGCAGCGGGGCTTTCACCCGCGAAGGCCCCGTTTTTGGGATGAAATGCGGCGCGGTCAGTGCCCAGGTTCGGGTTGGCGAAGCAGTGAGCGATATGCCCGCCATTTCTTTCTCGAAATGCGAAGGCACCGGTGCGATGGCGGGGATTAAAATGACGGCGACCCCGGAAGGATTGCCATGGGCGGTGCAGCCGAAAGCGCAAACCGGCAAGGTGATCGTTAACACCGGTATCCTGCAGGTGAAACGAAACGACACGGGCGCACCGGTTGGGGGCGTCAGTGGCAGCTCCTATTGGGAGCTCACGCCTGACCATACCGAAGCGATCTCTTCGTTCAAACTGCTCGGGTCGACGGTTTGGGGGATGACCGACAAAGCCTCGTTCTCGGTCTCGCCCGCCGGAAGGTATGGCTTCGAATAGGAGCCAGCGCCGATAGGAGTCATTTCCTAGCGGCAGGCAGAACGGCCCCGGCTCGATCGCGAGCCGGGGCCGTTTCCTATTGCGCTTCGCGCAGCCGCTCGGCCAGACCGGAGTGCCGCTGGCCGCTGTCGTCGCGGCGCACCGCCATCTCCATCGCCGCCTGCTCGCCGATCACCACGCACGCCTTGCGGGCCCGGGTGACGGCGGTGTAGATCAGCGGTCGGGTCAGCATCCGGGCGTGAGAGCGGTGGCAGATCGCCACCACCACCGGCACCTCGCATCCCTGCGCCTTGTGGACCGAGATCGCGTAGGCGAGACGGAGGTCGCCGCTGTCTTCGTAGGGGATCGTCAGGCTGCCGCCCTCGTCGAGGTCGACGCGGATCTCCTCGCGGTCGGGGTCGTCGGCGACGAGGAAGACGATCGAGCCGTTCATCAGTTCGAGGTCATGGGCGTTGCGGGTCTGGATCAGGCGGTCGCCGATCCGGAACCGCTCTTCCAGCGCCGGCTCGCCGTCCGGGTTCAGCTCCTGCTGCAGCCGCTCGTTGAGAGCGTCGATCCCGACCGCCCCCCGGTACATCGGCGCCAGCACCTGGACCTCGCGGATCGGGTCGACCCCGTAGCGGTTCGGCGCTCGCTCGGAGACCACCTCGACCGCCGTGTCGCGCGCCCGCTCCGGGAGGGGCCGGTCGATCAGGAAAAAGTCGTGCTCCTGGTCTTCGCCCGGCTGCAGGTGCGGCGGCCGGCCGCGATTGATCTCGTGAGCGGCGGTGGTGATCATCGACTTCGCCGCCTGGCGGAAGATCTGGGTCAGCCGCACGGTCGGCGCCACGCCGGACTCGATCAGGTCGGCGAACGGCTTGCCGGCGCCGATCGGCGGCAGCTGGTCGGCGTCGCCGACGAAGACGACGTGGGTCGCCTCGGCGATCGCGCCGAGCAGCACCTCGATCGTCCGCAGGTTCAGCATCGAGGACTCGTCGACGACGACGAGGTCGGCGGGGAGGGGATGGCCCGGCTTGAAGGTCGGCTCCTTGCCTGGTGCCCACTCGAGCAGGCGGTGGATCGTCGAGGCCTCGTGGCCGGTTGCCTGCGCCATCCGGCGCGCGGCACGGCCGGTCGGTGCGCAGAGGGCGATCCGCAGGTCGGCCTTCAGGGCCTCCCCGACGACTGCCTGGGTGGTCAGGGTCTTGCCGACCCCGGGCCCGCCGGTGATGACGCTGATCCGCGAGGCGAAGGCGCCCAGCACCGCCGCCCACTGTTCCGGGGTGAGGCCCTCTGAGTGCTCCTCCTCGGTCGGCGGCGGTTCGTCGTCGGGCTCGTAGTCGAGCTGGCGTGGCGCCGCGACCCGCCGCATCAGCGTCTTCGCCACCGCGATCTCCGATTCGAGCGTGCGCTCGCGGTAGGCGTGGTCGCCGACCACGGTCAGCCCCGGCGCTTCGACCAGCACCTCGGGGTCCGCGACCACGCCGAGCAACCCGCTCGCCCGCTGCGCCAGCTCCTCCAGCGGCAGGTAGGTGCTGCCGCTCTGCTCGGCCTCGGCGAGGACGTAAAAGGCGGCCGCCTGTGCCCGCCGCGGCGATTCCGGCGGGACGTCGTTGGCGAGGGCGATCTTGTCGGCACGGGCGAAGCCGACGCCCTCGACCTCGGTCAGCCGGTAGGGGTCCTCGTGCAGGACCGCCATCGCGCCCTCGGCGAAGCGGGTGTGAATCGCCGCCGCCAGGTGGGCCAGCCCATGTGGCGCCAGCTGCACGTGGAGGTCGCGGATCGCCCGGCCGGCGTGCCAGGAGTCAGCCGCCGCTTCGGCTTGGTTCTGGGTGACCCCCCGCAGAGCGCCGAACAGCCCCTCGGGGTCGGCCGCGATCCGCTGCATCACCTCCTCGCCGTGCTCGTCGACCAGCCGTTTGGCGCGGGCCGGACCGATGTGTCGCAAGCTCGTCAGGTAGGCGATCCGTCCCTCGCGGTCTTCGGGGTCCATCGGCACCGCCCGCAGCGCCCGCAGTTGCCGGCCGTAGGTCTCGTGCGTCTGCCACTCGCCGCTGACTTCGGCCCGCTCGCCGGGGTTGAGGTGGGCTATCGGGCCGACCAGCGGGTGCTTGTCGCGGGACTCGGTATCGCGCACTTCCAGCACCGCGTAGCCGTCATCGTCGGCCTTGAAGATCACCCGCAGCACCTCGACCGTCGCCGCGTGGCTGCCACCCTCGGTGTCGAACAGCGTTCCCGCTCCGTTCACCCGTCTAAAGCTAGCCGTGCCGGGGGCGCGGCCGGGCCCGGCGCGGCCGTACTTTGCGGGATACCATCGCCGCCATGGGCGCCGAGGCCACCAACGGGCTCTGCGACGGCTGTCTCCACCAGCAGCTGGTTCGCAACACTCGCGGCTCGGTCTTCTCTCTCTGCCGCCGCTCGCGCCTGGATCCGGCCTACCCGCGCTACCCTCGGGTCCCGGTCCTCAGGTGCCGCGGATTTGAGGCGGCGGCGGGGGAGGGGGAGGACCGCTCGGCTGCTGCTTCGGATCGCGAGCGGCGCCGATAGCGACACCGATCAGGCCGAGGCCGAAGACGACCGCGGCGATGCCGACGAAGACGCCGAGGATCGGCACCAGGGCGGCCACCCGCAGGATCGCCAGCCCGGCGAGGAAGGCGAGGATCCGGTTGCGCGGGGCCTTCACGAGGCGGCGGCCGAGGACGTAGGCGGAGATCGTGTAGGCGAGGACGCCGAGCGGCACGAACGCCAGCAGGATTCCGATGCTGAGGGGGATGCCGAGGACCGTGACCGCGGCGACGAAGGAGGCAACCGGGAGCGCGATCAGGATCGCGATCCCGATCGCGATCAGCGGCCCAATCCGCTCGCGCGAGCGGGCCTCGAGGTAGTCGCCGGCGCGCGGTGCCATCAGCAGCAACAGGCAGCCGAGGACGAGGAAGGAGAAGCCAACGGCAAGCCAGATCACGAAGCCGCCGAGGACGGGGAGGAAGTCGACACCGCTGGTCCAGTCCTCGCTGGTGACGTCGCCGTTGACGCGGGCCAGCGGCGAGACGACCGGGTGCTCGTCGCCGTAGCGGACATCGCCGTCGACCCGGGCGCTGCGGGTGAGGCGGGCCTGGCCGCTGGCGATCGTGAGGTCGCCGTCGATCGCCCCGGAGACGAGTGCATCGCCGCTGAGGACGACGACGTCGCCGTCTACGCGCCCTTCTATTCGGGCGTCGCCGTTGGCGATGAAGACGCCTTCGACCGTCTTGCCGGCAGGCACGGTGACGTCGCCGACGATGACGACGATCGCGTCGTCGGCATGACTGGAAGTTCCCGCGCTCGCTCCGGTCGGGAGCGCCAGCGCGAGAACCGCCAGAAACGCGACTACGAACAGGGCGGGTCGCTGCACACGCCGCAGCCTAACCCGCGAGAGGGTCCCTAGGCCGCGGCCATCGGGTCGGGCACGCCGAGCTTGCTGACTTCGGAGGCCTCGTAGGCCTGGCCGGGGACGCCGCCGAGGGCCAGGAGCCGGAGACCGTCCGGGCCCGGCCAGACCTTGCGCATCGTGCCGGAGGCGACGCGGGCGATGTGTTCGGCGTCAAGCGGGTGGCGCTCGCCGGCGATCTCGATCTCGCCGCCTCCGCGGAGGGCGATGAAGACCTCCTCCTGGCCGTCTTCGGCGTGGTCGTGTTCGGGGTAGTTCTCGTAGTTGGGCGGCAGGTCGATGATCTGCATCCCGAACGATTCGACTCCCAGTTCGGCCCGGGCGCGCTTGAAGGCGCCGCGGAAGACGGCCTCCATCTCGTCGATCTTCTTGACGCTGTAGGTGCTCATGGCTTCTCCCTCGCAGTGGCCTCCGCTTTAGAGGCCTTGACCCGTCGCATCCTATGCACTTCTACGAACGTTCGTGCTTTTCGGTAGATTGAGCGAGTGGGCGCGACGACTGAAGAGGCGAAAGAAGCGGGAGGCAAGGGCGCCCAGACCCGCGCCGCGATCCTCGATCGTGCCGTCGACCTGGCCTCGGTCGAGGGCCTGGAGGGGCTGACGATCGGCCGCCTCGCGGCGGAGCTGAAGATGAGCAAGAGCGGCCTCTTCGCCCACTTCGGCTCCAAGCAGGAGCTGCAGCTGGCGACGGTTGCCGCCGCTGCCGAGCGGTTCCGCGCCGCTGTGGTCGAGCCGGCTCTGGCCGCCCCGCGCGGGGCGGAG
>WUUC01202096.1_pt1 | contig 10708 bp, 8 predicted proteins | sample 6278441 | NCBI WGS metagenome assembly WUUC01 (sample SAMN13675441, study PRJNA597444) | soil metagenome | isolation source: soil | place: USA: Washington | collected 2017-10 | reverse complement strand
CGGCTCGAGACCGGGCGCGGCGGCCAACCCTGGAGCTTCTCCTTGCGTTGTCGCAGGCCTACCGGGTGCCGCCCCAGAACCACGGGCGCACGACGGCTTCGAATGCCCGCGGAGATCCTGAGCAACTTCGGATGACCAGGTGAAAGAATGAACGTGCGAACGGGACCGCTCCAGATCTAGGGGCGCTGTGGTCCTCGCCCACGCGCTCGCCGTCGCCGACAGCAGGATCAAGCGGTCCTCGAAAAAAGTTACGACGAGAACATCTCAGTGTGCCTTTGGCAGGTCTGCGCCCGACTTGGTGGCCCGGTGGGGTCTCGGTCACGCCCAGACGTGCGGCGTTGCTTCTATGATCCGTGAGTGTCGACTCCGGTCCTCGCGACCAAGCTGTTCGCGCCGGCCCGGCGCCCGCAGCTGCTCGCGCGCCCCAGACTTACCGGGCAGCTCGACACCACCCTCGATGCCGGCCACCGGCTCACGCTCGTGTCCGCACCGGCTGGGTTCGGGAAGACCACCGTGCTCAGCGACTGGCTCGCACATCTGGCTCAACGCCAGCCACACAGCCGGGTCGGGTGGCTCTCGCTGGACGACGCGGACAACGACCTGACTCGCCTGATGACTCACGTGGTGGCGGCTCTCAATAGTGTCGGTCTGGGCGTCGACCCGGCTGTCCTCGAGTTTCTACACGCCACTTCGACCTCCCCTGCGCTGACCGCGCTCGTCAACGACGTCACTCGCGCTGGTGAGCACGCACAGGGGCAGGAGTGGGTGCTGGTGCTCGATGACTACCACGCCATCGGAGCACCCGACGTGCACGAGGCGGTGACCTTCCTCCTGGAGCACCTTCCGGATCACCTGCACCTCGTGATCGCGACCCGCGCCGATCCGCCGCTGCCCCTGGCCCGGCTCCGCAGTCGAGGGCAGCTCACTGAGGTGCGCGCCGCCGACCTCCGCTTCACCTCATCTGAGGCGCGGGAGTTCCTCAACCGGGCAATGGGGCTAGACCTCACCCCCGCTGACGTGGACGCTCTCGAGGAGCGCACCGAAGGATGGATCGTCGGACTTCAGCTTGCGGCGCTCTCCCTGCGCGGAATTCCAGAGCGTGGTGAGGTCGCTGGCTTCATCGAGGCGTTCACCGGTAGCCACCGGTTCGTCATCGATTATCTGGCCGATGAGGTTCTGGCCAGGCAGTCCGAGCGGGTCCGCGACTTCCTGCTCGGCACCGCCGTCCTGGACCGGCTCACCGGCCCCTTGTGTGACGCTGTCACCGGCATCGCCGACGGCGCCCAGATGCTGGAGGACCTGGAGCGCGGCAACCTGTTTCTGGTCCCGCTCGACGCCCAGCGCTCGTGGTATCGCTACCACCACCTGTTCGCCGACGTCCTGCGCGCACGCCTGCTCGCAGAGGCTCCCGACCAGGTGCCGGGTCTGCACCAGCGGGCCAGCGTCTGGTCCGCCGCCCACGGGCTCGTCGCGGACGCGGTCCGGCACGCGCTCGCCGCCGAGGACTTCGACCGTGCCGCCTACCTGATGGAGGAGGCGCTGCCAGAGCTACGCCGCACCCGGCAGGACAGCCTGCTGCTGGCCTGGGTGCGGTCATTGCCCGAGCCGGTGGTGCGCCGAAGCCCGGTCCTGTGCATCGTTTCCGGTTGGTCGCTGTTGATGTCTGGTGACCTCGACGCGGTCGGGTCCCGGCTCGACCACGCCGAAGCGGCGCTTGCCGCCGGCGCCCACCACCAGGACCACGCGGCGGCGTGGGCGGACACCGACGATCTGCGCACCGCGCCGGCGACGATCTCGGTCTACCGTGCGTCGCTGGCCCAAGCACGTGGCGACGTCGCTGGCACCGTGCGCCATGCACGCTGCGCGCTGGACCTGGCCGGACCCGAGGACCATTTCGTGCGCGGAGCCGGATCGGGCTTCCTCGGTCTGGCCGCCTGGGCGGCTGGGGACGTCCGGGAGGCACTGTCCACGTTCTCCCAGGCGGTCCGCAGCCTGCATGCCGCGGGGAACCTGGTGGATGAGCTGGACGGCACGGTGGTGCTCGCCGACATGTGGGTCGCCTCGGGCAGGCCAAGTCGCGCCCGCCGACTGTGTGAACAGGCCCTGCAGAAGGCCACCGAGAACGGTTCCCCGTACCTGCGGGCCACCGCCGACCTGCACGTCGCTCTGGCCGAGCTCGACCGGGAGCTCGACGACCTCACCAGCGCCGAGGTGCATCTCGAGACGGCGCGGGTCCTGGGGGAGCGAACATCGATCACCGAGAACCGGCACCGGTGGTTCGTGGCGATGTCGCAGCTGCGCGCCGCCAGCGGGGACTACGACACGGCGAAGGGCCTGCTCGATCAGGCTGAGTCGCTCTACCGGCACGGCTTTTACCCCAATGTCCGCCCCATCGCCGCGATGACGGCGCGCGTCCACATCACCGCAGGGGACCTGGCGTCGGCGGTTGGATGGGCCGACGACCGAGGGGTAAGCGTCGGCGATGATGCGGACTACCTGCGTGAATATGAGCACCTGACCCTGGCGCGGCTCCTGCTCGCCCGGCATCGCGCCGAACAGCGCAGCGACCATGCGGGCAGTGCGTCCCCGGCTGCGGTGCTGGGGCTGCTCGACCGACTGCACGTCGCGGCCATCGACGCCGGGCGGGACGGCAGCGTGCTCGAGATTCGAGTGCTGCAGGCCCTTGCCCACCACGCCCACGGTGACCTGCCCGCGGCACTGGCCGCACTAAGCCGTGCCCTGGGTGAGGCGCCCGAGCCGGACAGCTATGTACGCCTGTACCTGGACGAGGGTGCCCCGATGTCGGCTCTCCTGCGCCACGCCGCCAGTGCCGCCGATCCCGCCGTCGAGCCTGGAGTGGAGCACGCCGGAGGTCACGGCCAAGCGGTGCGGGCACAGGCCCGTCGACTCTTCGAGCGAGCCCAGAAGGTGGCGGGTGCCGAGCCCCAGCAATCTCTGGCGGAACCGTTGAGCCAGCGCGAACTCGAGGTGCTTCGGCTGCTCGACAGCGAACTGACCGGACCAGAGATCGCCCGCGAGCTCTACGTCACCCTCAACACGCTGCGCACCCACACCAAGCGCATCTTCACCAAGCTCGACGCAAGGACGCGGGCAGCCGCCGTGCACCGTGCTCGTGAACGCGGCCTGCTCTAGTCCCCGGTCGCCACTGCGTGCGTTGAGCAAGGTCGTTGCGCGAGTGTCACCACGTCAGTCACATCATGTGGTGACGCCAGCTCACCCTGTCGGCTCCTAGGTTCCAGTCATCCCCGCGGCACTCGCCACGGACCGACCCGAACGGGAACCGGACATGACCATCACCCCGACCATCCTCATTCGGTCGGCCGCCGTCGCCGCCGTCGCCGCCGGACTGATCTTCATCGGCGTCCAGATCAACCACCCCCACTCGGACGTAGCTGCGGTCACCACGACCGAGTGGGCCGTGCGCAACTCACTGAAGGTGCTGATGGCCTCCCTGGGCCTGGCCGGCATCACCGGGATGTATCTGCGCCAGGTGAAGGAGATCGGTCTGCTCGGCCTGGTCGGGTACGTCGTATTTGGCACCGGCTACCTCACCATCATGAGCGTCGCCTTCGTCAGCGCGTACGTCCTGCCCTCCATTGCTGAGACCGACCCCGGCTACGTCAACGACGTCCTCGCCGCGGCAACCGGTGGCAGCGCCGCTGGCGACATCGGCCTGATGCAAAGCGCCCTCGCGGTCTCCGGCATCACCTACCTGGCCGGCGGCTTTGTTTTCGGCATCGCGCTCTACCGAGCGCGCATCCTCGCCCGCTGGGCCGCCGCACTCCTCGCCGTGGCCAGCGTCCTGTCCGTCACGCTCTCCGTCCTGCCGGACGCCTTCTACCGGTTCCTGGCCTTTCCCAACGGCATCGCCATGGTCGGCCTTGGCTACTCGCTCTGGCTCACCGCGCACACCGAAACCACGGCGCCCACCGGTGTCGACACTCCGCGCCTCACCGCGGTAGATGCCGAATGATCCCGCTCATCGGCTTGGTCGACACGCCGTGGCCCGAGAAACACCACTCGGGGGCCGGGACCAGAGCTGGGGTTGCGGCCGGTGCCAGCTGGGGTGTTCCCGCGGCACTGGTGGTCCTCAGCCTTATCCCGGTCATCGCCGGGTCCCTCCGGGTGCTTGAGATCGCCGGCGGTCCGCACATCCTGCCCGCCAACCCGCGCATCGACGCCGTCCCGGCACCCGTGGTGGTGCACATCATCGCGGCGGCCCTGTTCGCGATCCTCGGCGCGTTCCAGTTCTCCACCCGGCTGCGCCGTCGTCGGCCCAACTGGCATCGCCGATCCGGCCGCCTGCTGGTCGGGGCCGGCCTGGTCGTCGCCGTCTCTGGACTTTGGATGACGCTGTTCTACACCGGCGCTCCCGGCGGTGATGTGCTGTGGGCAGTGCGGCTCCTGATCGGCTCCGCGATGGTCGCCAGCATCGTCCTGGGGTTCACCGCGATCCGACGGCGCGACATCACCGCCCACCGCGCCTGGGTGCGCCGAGCTCGCACCCACGCAGCGCTGGTGAGTTCCCGATGAACCGACGTCTGGGCCCCTACTCGCCCAGCTCCTACGAACTCCGAGTCGAGGGACACCTCGACGAGTACTGGTCGACCTGGCTCGGCGGGATGGTCCTCATCCGCGAGGAGGACGGTACGACCACCGTGCGCGGGTCAGTGACCGACCAGGCCGCGTTGCACGGCCTCCTCGCCAAGGTGCGCGACATCGGCGCCACCCTCATCTCGGTCAAGGTCATGGACGCCTCCGACCACGCCGACGGCAGGCCGGGATAGCCACAGTTCCACAGCTCCTGATGCGCCAGCCCTCGGCCGCCCGGCCGGAGCTTTCACCACGTGAACTATCGGAGGAAGCCATGTCCCGTCCCATCCCCGCAACGCTCTATCGCATCGCCGCAATTGCTGGCGGTGGCAGCGCCGTCATCCTGCTCATCAATGCCGCCAAGCGCGCGGAGGTGATCCCAACCTCCGCGTTCACCCAGTTGGTCGCCCCACTCGCACAAATCCTGGCGCTGACACTCGTCACGGCCCTCTATCTCGCCTTCGGGCGCCGAGCCGGCACCTTCGGCTTGATCGCCTTCCTCCTGAACGCGTTCTCGCTAGCGGCGCTGATCGGCGTGGAGTTTGTAATCAATCTCGTCTTCACCGATCTGCCGGGCAACACCATTGCTGCACTCCAGGCCGGCGCGCTGGGCGTCGCGCTGACAGTGGCATCCATCTCATTCCTCCTCGGCACCCTGGCGTACGTCGCCGCGATGTTCCGCAGCCGCGAGGTTCCCACGGCGCCGCTCGTCCTGTACGCCGTCGGCGCCGTACCGGTCTCACTGCGAGCCTTCGTGCCCGAGGTGGCACTGGACCTCGGACTGGTCACCCTGGCCATGGGAATCGGCTGGCTCGCGATCTGGCTCTTCAACCGCTCGAACCGCATCACCACCTGGGCCGAGCACGCAGCCACCGACGTACCGCTGGTCGGGGCGACCAACTAATGGGTCATCGCCGGGCCTACCAACGCCGAAGCAACTCAACAGTCCCTCGAATTAAGGAGCAAAATTATGAAGAAAGCACATGAGTAGTTCGATCGTGTTGGTGGCGGCGTCGGCTACTGCACCGCGCCGGGCGCACTCGCCCTGTTAGCCCCAGCGGAAGCCACCGAACAATCCCGCGCCAGTCCGATGATCCGTGGCCTCTTCGTGATGACCTTGGTTTGGTCGGTGGCCTCGCACGGGTTGTAGGTGCTGACCGGTCCCAGACGGCGGGTTTAAAGATGCCGTGCGGCACGGTGTGGTACGTGGCCACTGACCGCGGTGACAGGCCGCCGTCGAGCGCGGCTGGACCCAGGTTTGCACCAGGAACGGGCATATCTCGGCGAGCGAGTAGCCAGCACGTGATGAACACTGTGGAACCCACCTTCATCCCGACGGATAAAGCGGGTCGGGAGCGGCGGGTGAAGAGACCCATGACGAGCAAGAGCAAGTACGTTCTGCGACCAACATCGCCCTCGATGTTGAGGTGGTACGGGACAAGAAGGGCCGGCGGATCACCGAGGCCCAGGCACAGCGACCCGCCGAGGAGGCATTGGCAAGAACCAGCGTTGGGCGCCCCTCGCCCCACCTGCCCCTGGGCGACATCCCCCGGGTCGGGGGCACCGATCCGGCGCGCCACCGCCAGAGCGTGCTGGCGTACATCGGCGGTTTCGCCCATGAGTCTTGTCAACCGGACGTCACGCCATTCGATGGATGAAACGGCCAACCGCAGGAACAGCTCTGACACTCTGCGCGATCGGCCGCGCGTTGGACGCCGACTGCGGCAAGACCGCCGCGTTGGACAACTGGGATCGGACGGGAATGATTGCTGCCGCTGATGAAGGCCGCCGCGGACTGCCGTGCCCGAGTGCCCGCCGCCTCGGCTGCGCTGCCTGAAACTGTCGTAGCCGGCTGGGACGGTGGTCTTCAGTGGCGCCGGCATGCGGCTGCGCGCCGGGGTGGGGGACTGGATGAGGGTTCGTGTGCATCGGGGGTGCCGGGAGATCGGCGGGTCGTGTGTGGAGGTCGAGGCGGCGGGGTCGCGGCTGGTGATCGATGTCGGTAAGCCGTTGACCGCGGGGTGGGGCGAGCAGGTGCCGCTGCCGGATGTGCCGGGCCTGGCGAAAGGTGATGACCCGTCGCTGCTGGCGGTGCTGATCTCGCATCCGCATTTGGACCATTACGGGCTGGTCGATCAGGTGTCGGCGCGGGTGCCGGTGTACGCCGGGGTGGGTGCGGCGGCGGTAGTGGGCGCCGCCCGGTTCTTCTCCCCCTCCGGGCCCGCGCTGTCCCCGACGGGGCACCTGGTCGATGGGGTGCCGATCGTGGTGGGGCCGTTCACGGTCACCCCGCACCTGGTGGACCACAGCGGGTATGACTCCTACGCGCTGGTGGTGGACGCGGGCGGGCGGCGGCTGATGTACACCGGTGACCTGCGCGGGCACGGCCGCAAGGGGCGCCTGTTCGACCGGATGCTCGCCGCACCCCCGGTGGGCGTGGACACCCTGCTGCTGGAGGGCACCCACATCCGCCCCGGCACGGATCCGGCTGCGGAACGAACTGAGGAGCCCACGGAGCCGGCGCCCCCGCCGACGGAGTCCCAGGTCGAGTTGGACATGGCCGCGACGTTCCGTGCCGCGACGGGGCTGCCGGTGGTGGTGTCCTCGGCGCAGAACATCGACCGGTTGGTCACCGTGTACCGGGCGGCCCGCCGCGCCGGGCGCACGTTGTTGCTGGACCTGTACACCGCGACGGTGGCCCAGGGCACCGGTCGCGCCACCATCCCGCAGCCCGGGTTCCCCCAGCTCGGGGTCTACGTGCCGCAGCGCCAACGGGTGCTGGTCAAGACCTCCGGGGAGTTCCACCGCACCCACGCCATCCGCCCGCACCGGGTATTCCCCGAGGACCTGCTCGCCGCCCCGGAGCGCTACGTGCTCCTCAGCACCTCCTCGACCGTGCAAGAGCTGCTCCGCGCCGGGACCCTGGACCGCCACGGGATGCTGGTGTGGTCGCTGTGGTCGGGCTACCTCACCGAACCCAGCGGGGTCCGGCTACGCGCCGCGGCGGCCGCCGCCGGGGTGCCCTTCATCCAGCATCACACCTCCGGGCACGCCCCCTTGGGTGACCTCAAGCGCCTCGTTGCCGCGGTCAACCCCTCGCGGATCGTGCCGATCCACACCCAGGGGGCCGGCGAGTACGCCCGCCACTTCCCCACGGCCACCCCCCGCCAGGACGGCACCTGGTGGACCGTCTAACTTGACGGGCAAAGGACGGCCGACCAAATGGGACCAGGGCGTCCGAACTGTGGTGTTTGGTAGTCGGCATTATGAGCTTTGCTCTCGCGGCCGTTGATCCCGGGAGATGATGACTCGGTGCCCTAAGTTGCTTGCCGCCGTGCTGGCTTTGTACGCCGTGACCGGGGGGCGCCCCAATATTGGCCTTCAGATGCCGCTGAGCCGGATCAGCCGTGGTGATCGCCACCGAAGCGGAAGGGGACACTGTGAGCGTGTTGGCGGAGCGATTGGGCAAGCTCAGTGTCAACGGCTCGACGGGTCCCGACGGACATGAGGACACACTAACCAATGCCGTTTTTGGTGCCCTACGCTATCTTCCCGCCGAACAGGCACTCAAGGCGTTCGTTAGTCTTGTGACCGGAACAGTGTCGACGGGTCCGTACGTCGATTCGACCGTCACGTTATGGCCTCATCTGCAGAGCACGAGAACCATGTCCGGTTATGTCGAACCAGATGCGGTCATCATTGTCGGTGATCTGGTGATTTGTGTCGAGGCCAAGTATAAGGCGGGTTTCGGTTGCTTCACCGATCCCGGGGACGGCGGGGGGTCGCTGCACCAACTGGCGGTCCAGGCCGAGGCCCTAGCACAACGTCCGGACACGATGGTGAACCGACGCCTCCTCATGGTGGCGATAACGGATGCTGCGGCCTGTCCAGAGAAGGAATTTGAGCAAGCCGAGCACGACATGGTGCGACTGGGCATGGCCCCTGACAGAGTCACGCTGGCGTGGGCGGGCTGGCACCAGATCGGTGCCTTGTTGGCCAACCTGACGGACCTGCGCCCACATGAGGCCACACTCAGGGACGATGTGCTGGACTACCTGAGGTGGCGGAACGTGATGGCGGTGTACGAGCCGATTGGGACGTCGGACTGGGCGAGCATGGGTCAGATGGCTTCCATTGGTTCCCAGTGCGTATTCCCGGCGATCGCGGTCTTCCAACGCAACCTTGAGGCAGCCTTGGTAGAGGACGGCATAGTTTGGGGCCACTTGGACAGTGGCGTCAATTTTTCGTCCTCGAGGTCACTGTTCAAGCCGAGCGGTTGGTTCCCGGGTCGTGTCTCCTTCGCCTGGTGGCCGAAGCGGTGGCCAGATAAGCCAGGCGCGGTCAAGGGCGCCTACCCCGGGCTCTACACCTGCTTCGACTTCACCTCGAACTGCATCGAGATTGGTTTCATGGTTGCTCCAGGCAGTGCGGCAATAGCCACCAAGACCTGGCTTCCGCAGGCTGCCGGGCTGGCTCGTGAATTGAACATGACATCACTGGTCGGCGCAGAGGTGGCTATCCCGAAATCCGCGGTCGCTCCCACAGTGCTGTGGAAACCCGCTGGTGAGGTTGACGACATATGGCTTCGCGAGCACTTCTTCAACCTCCTCGGCGCCTTGATGCTGCGGAAGCGCCTGCCGGCTGACAGCACCGTCTCAGACGCTCACCGCGCCCTGCTTGAAATACGGGACGCTGTCGACCGCTGCCCAACCCTTCGGCGACTGCTCTACCCGCCCGGCGATCACCTGTCTCTCGCCGGGTCTGTCTCAGGACTTCCCACGGCAGCTCTGGATGGGGAGGCGGCTCCGACTGATTGACCGGAAGCTCCTAGTGGCAGCCCGTAGTAGCCGTTTCGTGGAGGGTGTTGGCGACCGCAGAGATTGACGGTGGATGCTGTGGTGGCGGTAGGGGACGAGCCGGGGCTGGAGTTGGCCGTCGAGATGTTATGTCGCGCGCCGGTGGCGAGTCTCGCGGACGGCGCGGGCCTGTCATGGTGGGCCGTCGCTCTCGTGGCCAGCGACGCAGACGCGGTAGACCCTGCGAAGACCTGTGTGGCCATCCTCCGGGCGCGCCTTTGCACGGTCGATGGCAGCGTATGCGAGAACCCTGTGGTGGATCTCGACAACATCAGCGTTGAACTTGGGCGCCTCGCCGCCGCGATTTACTCTCGTGCAGAACCCCCGTCGAGAGCTCGTGAGTGGAGCTGTCATGGCGAGCCCCCTGGTCGGTACCAAGCTCTTCATCCCCCAGCCTCGGCGAAAGCTGGTGGCGCGTCCGCGGCTGAGCGCACGGCTGAGCCGGGGGGCGGAGGCCAAGCTGACGCTCATCTCTGCGCCTGCCGGCTTCGGCAAGACCACCGCACTAGCTGCCTGGCTGGCCCACCCCGCCGAGAACAGGTCCGTGGCGTGGCTCTCCTTGGAGGAGAGCGATCGCCAGCCGGCGTCCTTCTGGACCTACCTGGTCACCGCCCTGCAGACTGTCTCACCAGACCTAGGCGGCAGCGTCCTTCCGCTGCTGCAGTCGGCCCAAGCACCCATCGAGACCGTGCTGGCCACGCTGCTCAACGAGCTCAGCACTCTGCCCAACGACCTGGACGTGGTGCTCGACGACTACCACCTCGCCGACGGGCCGGACGTCGCGGGCGGGATGGTGTTCCTGCTCGAGCACCTGCCGCGACAGGTCCACGTGGTGCTCAGCACCAGGGTTGACCCGGACCTGCCGTTGGCGCGGCTGCGCGCCAGGGGCGACCTGGTCGAGGTCCGTGCCGCCGACCTTCGTTTCACCCGCGAGGAGGTGGCGGCCTACCTGACCGGGACCGCCGGCCTGGATCTGACCTCGCACGACATCACTGTGTTGGCGGAGCGGACCGAGGGCTGGATCGCCGCGCTGCAACTGGCGGCCCTGTCCATGGACGGCAAGGACAACGTCGCCGACTTCATCGCCACCTTCGCCGGGGACGACCGGTACATCGTCGACTACCTCGTCGACGAGGTCCTCGCCAAGCAACCGGATCACGGGCGCAGCTTCCTGATCCAGACGTCCATCCTGGACCGGCTATGCGGACCGCTGTGCGATGCCGTCACCGGTCAAGAGG
>WUUC01055850.1_pt1 | contig 10708 bp, 11 predicted proteins | sample 6278441 | NCBI WGS metagenome assembly WUUC01 (sample SAMN13675441, study PRJNA597444) | soil metagenome | isolation source: soil | place: USA: Washington | collected 2017-10 | reverse complement strand
GACCTGCTCGGTGGCGGTCTTGACTTCCATGCCGTCCTCGCATGGCCGCACGCACGCCGGGGCCAGCACTCGGGCGCCGATATCGACCACGCACACGCGGCACACGCCGACCGGGTCGTACCGCTCGTCGTGGCACAGCACCGGTATCTCGATGCCCGCCTCCTTCGCGGCGTCCCAGATCGTCGTGCCCTCCGCCACCGTGAGCTCGCGCCCATCGATGGTCAGGGTGACCGTGCGGGGCTTAGTGGATGCGGGGCTGGTGATCGCCACGTTCGGTCACATTCTCCTCAGATTGGGTGGAACACACGCGTACCCTATCCGGCGTCGGCGCGCACCTGGTCGGGGGCCGCCTCGTGCGCCAGCGCGTCGGACGGCTCAGCGGCATGGTGGAACAGGAGCTGGCCGAGCTCGCCGGTTTCGGCATGGACGATCCGCGGCGTGGGAGCGGAGATGCGGATCCCCGCCAAGGCCACGCCGGCGGCATCGAACACCGGCGCAGCCACGCAGCTCACCCCCTCCTCGTGCTCCTCGTTGTCGACGGCGTATCCGCGGCGGCGGATCCGCACGAAGTCGTGTCGGAGCGACTCGAGCGTCGTGCGAGTGCGGGGCGTCAATCGCTCGAAGGGCTCGCGCTCGCGCGGATAGAGCCTCGCGATCGTCGAGGACCACGAGACTGGTGGTCTCGCCGGTCGCCTCGCGGACGCCCTCGAGCACGTCGAGCGCGCGGTGGAGGGACTGCACGCGGTCGCGGCGTGGTTCGGGCACGGCCACGATTCCAGAGCGCTGGGAACCCGGTTTCCGCGCTGCGGACATGCGGGCGGGGCGCTCAGCGGGGCCAGGTCCTGGAGGGCAGCGAACGCATCGCGCGCCGCCTGCGTCACGGGCTCGAGCTCGCCCGGTATCGGCTGGGTCGGTGAACTTGTCGCCATCGGCGCGCATCGCCTTCATCGTCGCCACGCGGTGAATTCTCGGGTGCCCGCTGGGTCGTGCCGGATTGCTCTCCGCCTCGCGACAAGACCCATGTACCCGGTTGTCGGCCATCGCTAGCAGGTCGGGCGCCCGTGCCGGCCCGAAGAGCGGCGTCCCGCCAATCAAGAAAAAACCTTCCGTGCAACGGGAAATAGGCCAAAAGAGCCCCGACGATCGCTAACCTTGAGTAAGCGGGAACTGGCGCTCGCACTCCCCTCGAGTGCGGCTTTGGTCCGTGCTCCCGCTTGCATCGAACCCGTTTCCAAGGACCCGATGCCATGAGCAATGTGAATCGTCCGAACACTCCGCTGTCCGGCGGCCCGAAGGGGGCGCTGGCATCGCGCGGCGCCGAGACGGCCGCACAGGCGCTCAAGCGCCTGTGGGAAGCCGTTCGCCGCTAGCGGAGCAACCAACAAGCCAAGGCAGGTCGGTCGGCCCGCGCGGCCGGCCGACCGCCGCGGCGTCTAGATGGTTGCGCGGGGTGGAATCACTCATCTAGGGGCGGGGGCGGACTGCCGGAGGTCCCGGCCTGGGCGGTCGTAGGCTGGAACGATCAGAGGTGGCGGTCAGGGCTGAGCAGTCCGCCGATCCGCCCCGCGGCATCGACCACGAGCGGCGCGAGCTCGGGTAGCTTCTCCCTAGGCATGCGCACGGTGGGTATCTGCACGGCGATGGCGGATTGGGCGAAGCCCGAGGCATCGAGGACCGGCGACCCGATGCAGCGGACGCCGACCTGGGTCTCCTGTTCGTCCAAGCTGTACCCGCGTTGGCGCGTGAGAGCGAGGTCGCGCTCGAGCGTGGCATGCGAAGTGAGCGTGTACTGGGTGTGGCGCTCCAACCGCGGGAGTCGCCGGAGTATCGCTCCAGGATCCGGATTGAAGGCGAGCAGCGCCTTGCCCAACGCCGAGCAGTGCAGCTCGACGCGCGTGCCGACCGTCTGCTCGAAGCGGAGCGGATGCCTGGACTCGATGCGGATTTCGATGACCGCAGCTTCACCATCGAGCACCCCGAAGTTGACGGACTCGCCCGTCCTACCCGAGACCTCCTCGAGCACCGGTAGTACGTGTTCGAGCCCCAGGGCCCGCTGCGCGACCTGGCCGAGGAGAACGGCCGAGCGACCAAGGTAGTACCGATCCGTCTTGGGGTTCTGGGCCAGGTAGCCGGCAGCCACCAGCGCGCGGACGATGCGATGAGCCGTACTCACACTGAGACCCAGGCGACGCGCGATTTCGGTAACCCCGACCTCTGGGTGGCCGTCCATGAAACAGCCGAGCACGGCGAGCGCTCGCTCGATCGCCTGCGACCCGGGCCGGGCCGCCTGCTCCCGACCCGCGGAGCCTGGTTCCATGTTATGGAAGTGTAGGGCGCGGATGAGTGCTCCGCGAGCCCAGGCAGGTCGCCGCCTGCCGGGCGATGATCAGCTCTTCATCGACCGGAACGACGTAGGCCTGAATGCGCGCCTGCGGCGCGCTGATGCACGCTTCCGAGCCGATCGCAGCGGCGTTCAGCTCCTCGTCCACGACCAGCCCGCACCACTCCATCCCAGCGCAGATCCGCGCGCGCACCGCCGGAGCGTGCTCACCGATGCCGCCCCCAAATATCACTGCGTCCGCGCCCCCAAGGGCGGCGAGGTACGCCCCTACGTACTTGCGGGCGCGGTAGCAGAACATCGCCACTGCGAGGGACGAGCGCCGGTCCCCCTCGGCCTCCGCTCGTAGGAGCTCCCGCATGTCGCGCGAGCGCTCCGAGACCCCAAGTAGGCCTGAGCGCTTGTTGAGCGAATTCTCGATCTCCTCGATGTCGACGCCCTCGCACCGGGCGAGATAGCCCACGAGCGAAGGATCCAGATCCCCGCTACGCGTTCCCATCACGAGACCCTCGAGCGGCGTTAGCCCCATCGACGTGTCGATCGAGCGTCCTCCCTCGACCGCTGTCGCCGAACAGCCGTTGCCCAGCTGCAACGTTACGACCCGGGTCTCCTGAAGCGGCCGAGAGACCAGCTCGGCGTGGCGCTCCGCCATGAAGCCATGCGCCAGCCCGTGGAAGCCGTAACGTCGTACGCCGTACTTGGCGGCGAGCGAGTCGGGGATCGCGTAGCGGGCTGCTCGCTCGGGCATGGTCCGGTGGAAGGACGTGTCGAAGGCGGCGACCGCGGGCACCGATCCGAGCTCCGCGTGGGTGGCCCTGATCGCCGCGAGCGCCGGAATGTTGTGCAGCGGAGCTAGGCTGCTGACGGCCTCGATCGACTCGACCACCTCATCGTCGATGACGGTGGCGTCGCGGAAGTGCTCGCCGCCGTGAACCACTCGGTGCCCGACCACGTCGATACCCTGCTTCGCCGAGTATCCGATTGAGGCAAGCCAACCCAGAACCCGGTGAACGCTCTCGCCGTGGTTCGTCACCGTCGCCGTCTCGCTCCGGATGTCGTTCCCGGCGTGGAAGTCGAGTTCGGCCTCGCCTCCGATACTGTCGACCATCCCGCTTGCCAGCACCTCGGAGCTTCGCTCGCCCAGGTTGATCAGCTTGAACTTCAGCGTCGAGCTTCCGCAGTTGATCGCGAGCACCTTCATCGCGTGCTCAGCACGCTCCCGGATGCAGCCGAGCGCCGATCGCGTGGGATCGCGACCGACCCCAAGGGCGCTCGCCTTCGACGTCTTCGGCACCGTTGTCGACTGGCGTTCGACCGTGGTCGAGGAGGGCGAGGCGCTGGGCGCGCGCACCGGGGTGCAGGCCGACTGGGCCGCCGTGGCGGACGCCTGGCGCAGCCGCTATCGCCCCGCCATGGCCAGGGTGACGCGCGGCGAGCTGCCATGGCTGGACTTCGACGAGCTCCACCGCCTCACGCTCGACGAGCTGATCGAGGAGCTCGGAATAGCGGGCCTTTCCGACGAGGACCGTGCGCGCTTCACCACGGTCTGGCACCGCTTGCGGCCCTGGCCGGATGCGCGCCCGGGTCTCGCCCGCCTGGCCGAGCGCTTCACGCTCGCCACGCTGTCGAACGGCACCGAGGCGATGCTCCGCGAGGTCGCCGAGCGCGGTGGCCTGCCCTTCCACCACTTCTTCTCCGCGGAGCACGCGCACGCCTACAAGCCCGACCCGAGCGTGTACCGCCTGACGTGTGAGCAGCTCCGCCTCGATCCCGAAGAGGTGACGATGGTTGCCTCTCATGGGCACGATCTCGACGCGGCTCGCGGGGTCGGCATGCGGACGGCCTTCGTCGCCCGACCGCTCGAGTGGGGTCCCGGTGGGGGCATCGACCGCGAGCCGGGCGCGAGCTTCGACGTGGAGGCGATGGACTTCGAGGACCTCGCCGGTCGCTTCGGTGCCTGAGGTCCGCTTGATAAGGTCCACATGGCGGCTAGAGGTCATACCACAGGCCCAGGTGAGGACGTGATAGACGAGCGGATCTCGCGCGAGCGCCTCGAGGCGCCGCCCGGTGACGTCTACACGGAGACCATCCTCCGTCCGAGCTACGAGTTCATGCTCGAGCACTACTTCGACGCGCTCGTCCAGACGAACAAGGCCTGGACGGTCATGCTGGTGGAGGCTAGGGTCATCGACCGGGCCGTGGGCGCCGCCCTGCTCCAGGCGATCGCCCGGGTGGAGGCCGGCGGACGCGAGGGCATGGGGCCGTTCAACCCCGCCTATGAGTACTTCTACTCGACGATGGAGCACCGCTTGACCGCCGCCGCCGGCGAGCAGGTGGCGGGCGAGATCAACATCGGGCGCACCCGGCCCGAGCCGCTCGCCCGCATAGTCGCGCGTGAGCGGCTGCTCACGGTGATCGAGGACCTCGGCGAGCTGCGGGCCACGCTGCTCGAGATCGGCGAGCGCGAGGCCGCCACCGTGATGCCGCAGTGGACACACTTCCAGCACGCCCAGGTCTCGACCGTGGGTCACTATCTCGTCGGCATGGCCGATGCCCTCGGCCGCGACGCGGAGCGGCTCTTCGCCGCGTACGCCCGGGTGAACCAGTGCACGCTCGGCTGCGGCGCTCTCGCGGGCTCCTCGTACCCCCTCGACCGCGAGCTCGTGGCCGAGCTGCTCGGATTCGACGGCTTCCGCGAGAACACCATCGACTGCGTCTCGAGCGCTGACCACATGCTCGAGACCACGGCGGCGATGGCGAACATGATGGTCACGCTGAGCCGGTTCTGCGAGGACCTGTACATCTGGCATACGGAGGAGTTCGACTTCGTCGCCATCAGCGACGAGTTCGCCGGATCGAGCAGCATGATGCCCCAGAAGAAGAACGCTTATCCGTTCGAGCACGTCCGCGCGCGCGCCGCGCACGCCGTGGGGGAGATGGTCTCGGCGTTTGGGACCCTCCACAACGCCAACTTCCAGGATGTCAAGGACGTCGAGGAGGAGGTCGTGTTCCCTACGTTCCGGTCGTTCGACGAGGCGTCGCGGTCGCTTCGCCTGCTTGCCGGCACGATCGCATCGATGGAGGTGAAGCGCGACAACATGCTCGAGCGCGCAAAGCGCGGGTTCGCTTCCTGCACGGAGCTCGCGGCCGTCATTCATCGAGGCACCGACCTCTCCTATCGCACCGCCCACCGGATCGTGGGCAACCTCGTCCTGCGCGCCTTCAAGGCGGGCCGGGGGGCGCCCGAGATCGACGCCGCGCTGCTGAACGAGTCGGCACGCGAGGTGGCTGGGCGCGAGCTCGAGCTCGACGACGAAGCCGTGCGCGCGGCGCTCGACCCCGCGGCGTTCGTCGCGGCCCACGACGTGCCCGGCGGCCCCGCGCCGGCCGCGCTCTCCGCATCCTTCGAGCGCGCCCGCTCCGCGCTCGAGGCCCACCTGCGCCGCGCGGCCACCGCGCGGACGGCGCTCGCGGAAGCGCGTGGCGAGCTCGAGCGCCGCGTCGGAGCGGTGTGCGCCGGCGAACGACCGGCGGCGACGAGCTGATGGCGACACGAGCGCCGGGACACAAGTTCCTGATCCACAAGCGGGGCGACCACGTCGGCGTGGCCACGTCGGACATCGAGGCCGGCGAGTCGGTCGTCGGCGTCTACATGGACGACGACAGCACGGTGGAGGTCGCGGCGCACAGCGATATCCCGCTCGGCCACAAGATCGCCGTGGAGGCTCGAGGCCCCAGCGAGAAGGTGCTGGAGTACGGAATTCCGATCGGGATAGCGCCGCAGGGGTTCGGGCCCGGCGACTACGTGCACGTCCACAACCTGAAGAGCGCGAGGTGGTAGCGATGGACGCAGAGCTGCTTGGGTACCGGCGCGAGAACGGCCGCGTGGGCATCCGCAACCACGTCATCGTGTTGCCGGTCGACGACATCTCGAACGCGGCGTGCGAGGCGGTCGCCGCCCACATCGAGGGCACCCTGGCCATCCCGCACGCCTACGGACGCCTCCAGTACGGCGAGGACCTGGACCTGCACTTTCGGACGATCATCGGGGTCGGCAGCAATCCCAACGTCGCCGCCGTCGTGGTGATCGGGATCGAGGAGAACTGGTCGAGGCGGGTCGCCGAGGGCATCGCCCAGACCGGCAAGCCGGTCGAGTGGTTCGCCATCGAGGGTCAGGGCGACCTCGAGACCGTGCGGCGGGCCTCGTGGACCGCCAAGGACTTCGTCCACCGGGCCTCCGAGGCGCGCCGGGAGCCGGTGCAGCTCCGGGACATCATGGTCAGCATCAAGTGTGGAGAGTCGGACACGACCACCGGGCTGGGCTCGTGCCCCACCGTCGGTGTGGTGGTCGACCGCTGTGTCGATGCCGGCGCCACCGTCCTCTTCGGCGAGACTTCGGAGCTGACCGGCGGCGAGCACCTCATCGCAGAGCGCTGCGCGACGCCGGAGCTGCGCGGCCGCTTCATGGACATGTACACCGACTACGTCACCGCGATCGAGTCGAGGGCCGCCGACCTGCTCGGCTCCCAGCCCACCCAGGGGAATATCGCCGGCGGCCTGTCGACGATCGAGGAGAAGGCGCTCGGCAACATCGAGAAGACCGGCACGAAGCCGGTGATCGGCGTGCTCGCCCCCGCCGAGGCGCCGAGCGACGGGCGCGGGCTCCACTTCATGGACAGCTCTTCCGCCGCGGCCGAGCATGTGACGCTCATGGCGGCCGCCGGGGCGGTGGTGCACCTCTTCCCCACGGGCCAGGGCAACGTCATCGGCAATCCGATCGAGCCCGTGATCAAGCTGACGGCGAACCCCAGGACGGCGGCGACGATGGCCGAGCACATCGACGTGGACGTGAGCGGCCTACTCAGCCGCGAGCTTCGTCTCGAGGAGGCTGCCGACATGCTGATGGACAACATCGTGCGCACGGTGAACGGCCGGCTGACCGCTGCCGAGGTACTCGGGCACCGCGAGTTCTCGCTGACGAAGCTCTACCAGAGCGCTTGACCCGGTCTCCTAGGACCCCCGCCACTCCGGCCGACGCTCCTTGGTCACGAACGCCTCCACGGCGCGCCTGAAGTCCTCGCTCGTGTAGGCCTCGAGGACGAGGTCGTCGCCATCGGGCAGTCCGGCGGACCGCAGGCGCCGGAGGGCTTCCTTCGTTACGCGGAGCGTGATCGGCGCGTGTCCGGCTAGGCGCTCGCACAGCTCCGCGACCCGGTCGTCGATGTCGGAGGGTGAGACGATCTGGGTAGCTAGCCCGATCGCCAGCGCCTCCTCGGCGCCCACCGTGCGGGCGGTGAAGACCAGGTCCTTGACGCGGGCCGGGCCGATCAGCGCGACGAGGCGGGAGTAGTTCTCCATCGAAAGGCAGTTACCCAAGGTGCGAGCGATCGGCAAGCCGAACTTCGCCGCGGGCGTGCAGACCCGGAGGTCGCAGGCCGACGCGATGGCCAGGCCGCCCCCGACCGCGTAGCCGTCTACCTGCGCGATCGTGGGTTTGCGCACGACCTCGACACGTCCCACGATGCGATCGATCGTCTCCTCATAGTCCAAGGCGTCCTGCCGGGACTCGAACGCTCGGAACTGGGCGATGTCGGTGCCGGCCACGAACGCCTTCCCGCCCGCGCCCCGCAGCACCAGCGCTCGCACCCCGTCGTCCGCGTCGACCTCCTCGCACCGCTCGTAGAGGGCCTCGTACATCGCGAAGGTCATCGCGTTGCGGGCCTGCGGACGGTTGAAAGTGACCACCGCCGTCGAGCCGCGGCGCTCGAAGAGGAGATCCTGTGCTTCCGTCGCGCTCAAGTCCCCACCGCCGTGCTTCGCAATGCGGCGATCTCCCGCGGGGAGACGCCGGCCTCTCGCAGGACCTCCTCCGTGTGCTCGCCGAGCAGCGGCGGAGGCCGGCGGATCTGCCCCGGCGTCTCGCTGAGCTTGACCGGGATGCCGAGTGTCCGGATCGTGCCCTCCGCGGGATGCTCGAGCTCCACGACCATGTCGCGCGCGCGGGTATGCGGGTCATCGAGGACCTGCCGGTAGTCGTGGATCGGCCCCACCGGCACTCCGGCCTCTACCAGCGTCTGCACCCACCCCTCGGTGTCGCGGGCTAGCAGGGCCGACTCGAGCTCGGCGACGAGCTCGAGTCGGTTCTCCATACGCGCCTCATTCGTCGCGAAGCGGGGATCGTCGGCGAGGTCCTCCCGGCCGACGGCCTCGCACAGGAGCGCCCACAGGCGCTGGTTATTCCCCCCTACGGTGATGTGGCCGTCGCGGGTGCGAAGCGCCTGATAGGGGGCGGTCAGCCGGTGAGCGGAGCCAAGCGGCGCCGGGACCCGACCCGTGGCCCACAGCTCGGCCGTCTCCCAGATGGAGAGCGCGAGCGCGCCCTCGAACAAGGAGGTGTCGATGCGCTGTCCCTCGCCCGTCCGCTCGCGCGCCACGTAAGCGGACAGCACGGCAACGGCGCAGAACAGCCCGGCGGAGAGGTCCCCGATGGGGATCCCGCACTTCACGGGCTCGCCGCCCGGCTCACCGGTCACGCTCATGACGCCGGAGAGGCCCTGGGCGATCAGGTCGTATCCGGGGCGCATCGCGTAGGGCCCGGTCTGCCCGAACCCGGAGATGCTCGCGTAGATGAGGCGGGGGTTCAGCGGCTGGAGCGTCTCGTAGTCGACTCCCAGCCTCGGCGACACGCCGGGACGATAGTTCTCCACGAGCACGTCGGCGCTCCGGACCAGGCGGTAGAAGGCCTCTCGGTGGGTCTCGTCCTTCAGGTCGAGCGCCACGCTGCGCTTGTTGCGGTTGACCGCGAGAAAGGCAGCCGTGTCTTCGCCCTTCATGAAGAAGCCCAGGGAGCGCCGTGTCTGGTCGCCGGTGCCGGGCGGCTCGACCTTCACAACGTCGGCGCCCATGTCGGCGAGGACCTGGCAGCAGAACGGACCCGCCATCACCTGGGTCAGCTCGAGCACCCTCACGTCGCTCAGCGGTGGGGCCGGACCGTCGCTCATGTTGCCGGCTCCGCGGCCGCCTGGCGAACGGGCGGCCCGAGGTCGTTCGCGTCACCGTGGGCGGCCCCTGCGTCGTCCTCGAGATACTCGAGGGCCGCGTCGACGCCCCCGCGCTGGACCGGCACCCCCGCGAGGCTCAGACCCATTTCGACCCCGCACAGCGAACCCATCAGCATCAGGTCGTTGAAGCTGCCGAGATGGCCGATGCGGAAGACCTTGCCGCGCACCGTGCCCAGCCCCGCTCCGAGGGACATGTCGAAACGCTCGAGGATGATCCGCCGCACCTCGTCGGCGTCGTGGCCGTCCGGCACGACGACCGCAGTCAGCGCGGAGGAGTGCTCGCGCGGATCCAGGGAGAGGATCTCGAGGCCCCACGCCCGCACGGCGCGTCGCGTCGCCTCTGCGTGGCGCCGGTGGCGTGCGAACACGGCCGGCAGTCCCTCCTCCAACAGCATGGCCACGGCCTCCCGCAGCCCGTAGAGCAGGTTGGTCGGCGAGGTGTACGGCCAGAAGCCGCTGCGGTTGGCTTCGATGATCGGCTGCCAGTCCCAGTAGGACTTGGGCAGGCGGGCCGAGGCCGAGGCAGCGAGGGCCTTCTCGCCCACGGCGTTGAATCCGAGGCCCGGAGGCACCATCAGGCCCTTCTGCGAGCAGCCGACGGTCACGTCGACGCCCCATTCTTCGTGGCGGTAGTCGATGCAGCCCAGCGACGAGACGGTGTCGACGAGCAGAAGGGCGGGATGGCCGGCGGCGACCATCGCCGCGCGGATCTCCGGCACCCGGCTGGTCACCCCGGTCGAGGTCTCGTTGTGCACCACCATCACGGCTCGGATGGCGTGGCGCCCATCCGCGGCGAGGATCCGGTTCACAGTCTCGGGGTCGACCCCGTGTCGCCAGTCGCCGGGCACCCACTCGACCTCGAGCCCGAGCCGCTCGGCCATCGCTCGCCAGAGCGTGGCGAAGTGACCGGTCTCGAATGCCAGCACGCGGTCTCCCGGCGACAGGGTGTTGACGAGCGCGGCCTCCCAGGCGCCCGTGCCCGACGAGGGGTAGATCACGACTGGGTCCGTCGTCCCGAAGATGCGCCCGAGCCCCTCGAGCAATTCCCGCCCGAGCCGGGCGAAGTCGGGGCCGCGGTGGTCAATCGTAGGCGCATCGATGGCCCGCAGAACGCGGTCGGGCACGTTTGTCGGACCGGGGATCTGCAGGAAGTGACGTCCGCTCCGGATGCGGGTCTCCTATCTCGCTGGAGCTTGCTGGCAAGGCGGTAGGCTAGGCGACTTGGCGATCCGGCCAAGGGCAGACCGCCGCGGGGTGGCGACCCGAGTCCCGCCTGATCGGACCGAGGACCCACGGACCGCGGGCCTCG
>WUUC01155138.1_pt1 | contig 10709 bp, 6 predicted proteins | sample 6278441 | NCBI WGS metagenome assembly WUUC01 (sample SAMN13675441, study PRJNA597444) | soil metagenome | isolation source: soil | place: USA: Washington | collected 2017-10 | reverse complement strand
TGAGATTGTATTCCACAGGATCTTCAATAGTCATGATATTTGTTTGTTCATCGTATATTTCGCAGATAGCACTATATAAGGTAGTAGTTTTTCCGCTTCCGGTTGGACCTGTGACTAGTAGAATTCCTTCTGGAAATGAGATCAGACGTCTAAACTCATCAAACATCTGCGGAAGCATTCCAATGCGATCTAACCCCAGCATAACGCTGCCTTTATCCAAAATACGGAGAACAATTCTTTCTCCACCCGTCACCGGCACTGTACTAACGCGAAAATCGATCTCTCTTCTCCCCATGCGCAGCTTTATCCTGCCGTCCTGTGGCAAGCGGTGTTCTGCGATATCCATTTTAGCCATTACTTTTATGCGAGTCAGAAGCTGTGCTTGAAATTCGACTGAAGGCGAATGGCGCGTTTGCAAAACGCCGTCAATGCGGTAGCGGACTTTTAATCCCCCCTCGCCGGGTTCGAAGTGGATATCCGAAGATCCCTGCTGTATTGCTTCGGTTAGCATTAAGTTGAGAAGTTTTACAATGGGAGCTTGTTCTTTGGTCGTATCTAGAAGATCGTATACTTCAACATCCTCATCTTTTCCTTCATCCCCTTCTTTCCGCATCGATTCTATAAGTTCGGAGGCGGCGCCCGTTTCCTGATCGTAGCATTCCCCAATGGCCAAAAGTATAGAATCTCGAGGGCTATATACCGCCTTAACTTCTTGATCCAACATCAAACGCAGCTCTTCCAACGCCTCGAGGCCTAAGGGATCGGAAACCGCCACAAAGATTTCCCCATCCTCTTCCTTAATGGGGAGCACGGTATATTTTTTTACGAAACTATACGGAACTTTCTTCAACAATTCCCGTGTTAAAAACATCCCTGTAAGATCGGGATAGATTGGCATTCCCAGCTGTTCGGCCAAAGAACGATTGACATCCTCCCCTCCAAGAAAGCCTTGGCGCGCCAACATCTCCGACGCCGAAATCATTTTTTCCTGGCCTTTTGGTTTTGGAGAAAGCGGATTATCACCTGCCGTCATATTCGACCTCTTCACAGATGTAACGCGGTTTTGGACGTCCAAAAAGGATCGACATGAAACCTTGGAACACTCTTTCCTTTTCACGATCCAGTGCTTCATTCAACTTCCAAATGAAACATGGGAGATCTCCTGGCCTTAAGCATAACTGTTCCGAGCGAAGCCTTGCAAAATCTTCTGCTGGATCGGATATGATTTTAGGCGTTAAAAAGATGATTAGTTCCGTATCATCGTCTTTCAACCTTGTGTGGCTGAACAGCTTTCCAATACCTGGAATCTCTCCCAGAAAAGGAATTCTTTCAACTGTATCATCTGTATTTTTTTGGCGCAGCCCGCCAATGATTACTGTCTGACCATCTGGAATGCGCACTTCGTTTATAATCTCTCGGCGATTTACCAACGGTTGATTTGAAAGTTCCTGGCCAGGCGGGAATGTATCGAAGTTAATATGTGAAACCAATGAAACGTAATTCGTTGGATCGCCGAAAGGATCTTCTTCATCACCCATGTGTATCGTTGGCGTGACTGTGATGGTAATACCATACTGGGCTCGCGTGAAACTATCCTGCGCAACAACACCAGGGGTTGCATCAGGGAAAGTTGTACCAACCAGAATCGACCTTTCATCTTTGATCGCGATAGTTGCCTCAGTTTGGTTCATGGTCACAACTGAAGGCGAAGCGTTAAGAAATACGTTATCTTGCGTCATCATGAACTTGTATGCAAAGTCGATAGGAACATGCTTATCGCTATAGAAAAATTCAAAAATTCCCCTTCCGACGCAAGGACTAAAAAGTGAATCTAAGCAGTTTCCTACACCGCTTCCAGATCCATCACCGTGAAATGCCGATGCGCTTTGATTGAGATTGGAGGCAATATCACCCAATTTCAAAATGTTTAATCCATAAGCATTTTGCCGCCTCATGATCCTTTCAAAGAGCATCACTTCGATCTGCACCATCTTTTTTGGAACGTCGAGTTTTTTAATCACATCCTTGAGTTTTGGAATCAAATCCGACTCAATGACCATTACAAGTGATCCTGTCTTAGGATCGACAATAAAATTATCACGTCCAACGTTGTATTCTTTTTTTTCTGCTCCAACTGCCTGGATTGGCCTTGGGTTAACGACATAATCTCCCTGTTGATAGAATGGGGGTGAAAAATAAGTGGGCTGTGATATCGCCATTGCCTTTTCATGCGCCTGCAGCTCTTCTTGCATCCTCCTGTCGCGTTCAATTTCGCGCTGCAAATCTTTTTCTTTAGAAATTTCTTCATCAGTCTTTTCATACCCGATTCGATTTTGGATCATCATCATGTAAATCTTCTGCATCACCTGAGCAAGTTCTTCCGGATCAGAGTGCCTTACGTTATACCAAAATATAGATTTGTCTCTAGCTTCACCAACTTGCCCCTCCACTTCCTCAATAATTGCTACGGCTTTTTTGATTTCTTCAGCTGTTCCTATCAAAAAGACGGCTTGGGCAACTTTTGGCAATGCGATCACGTTAAGCGAGTTGATTGCATTTGGCTTGCCAACCGTTCTCTTAGATTTAGAGCTTGTTTTTCTTGTTTTTTCATCCCTTGTAGTGGTCGTTGTGGTACCCTCTTCAACTTCGGCATCTTCGATTAGTTCCTCAAAAACTGCCATGAGGATTTTTGCCATTTCTTCAGCATCTACGCCATAGAGCGGGACAGCTCTGTACTCCAATTCACGCTTATTTGCAGTCACAAAATCGTAAATTTTTAACAATTCTTTCACTGCCTCAACTTCTCCTACCAGCAAGATCGCTCTCCCTATTCTTTGCAAAACAGTTGAGTTGTGATTCACGAATTTCTCAAGAAAATACCAAATCCTTTTGACATCCATGGGTTCGGGTGTCAGTACAAAGCTAACTCTGGTATTGCTCGGATAAACTTCTAAGTCCCTGGGATTGGCCGTAATTAACCTTAAGCTAGAAAGGTCTTGTTGGACGATGTAGAGCTGACGTAAATAGGGATTGAGAGTTTTGATGCCGACCCCGTTCTGCAAGAGAATCTGTTCTAACATCTCTCCCCATGAAGATTGGGGGATGGGAATATTTGAACTTACGCTTACCTCAATTTTTCCAATCTCTGGAGGAATCAGGTACACATACTCCATCGAACCATAATCAATCACCAGCTGTTCAAGCGTTGTTTCAGGCTGATGCCATAAAGCATAGCCTTCATCTTGCATTCCAGGCTTGGTGGCCATCTCCCTCCAACTTTCCTGTAAAATGCGTATATTTTCCTTCACTTCATTGATCAGAACTAAAATTTGCCGATACTGATCTGGTGGAGCATTCTTATGATAGAGATCTAGAACAGCATCTTGATATCTCAGCAAATCTTCTTGCCTTTCTTTAAGCTCTTTGTTGATTTCGACGAGAAACTTTTGCATCTCCGGACTTAATTCGCTGCTTCCTCCGCCAATTCCTGCTTTCTTTTCTGATATCGTTTGCGCCCCTATGGATATACCCATGGCGCTAAGAGCACAACATGCTGCTAATATAAATTTTCGCATCTTGAGTATCATGAGCCTCTCTATCTAGTAGATTTCGTGTCTTTGTTAATATTTGGTTTTTTTCCACCCCATCCGGCTGCAGGAAATGACCTTTTGACCTCTTCTATATTCATTTCCCCAAACTTGTTTCTAAATTTCTCAATGTAGTTTTTATATCCTTTTAATTCGTCTAGGTCTTTCTCAACGCTCTGAATGAGTTCTCTTTTTTCAGTCTCTCCGTCAGGTGGCGGCGCAAAATCTTTAGTATTGCTTTCTTTTTTATCTTTTTTTGCAGGCTGACCTGGAGAACCGGAAGAAGGCGTCGTCTGCTGGAGGGGAATTTCTACAGACAGCATCTCTGTCCGAGTTGAATTAAATAGAGTGCCCATCAGAGCTTGCCTGCCATCTTCACGAACGATGTCGTCAATGACAAACAACGGGCCTACTGTTTTCCTATTAACATAGTTATCAATCTCCTCAGGAGTTTGAAGCTTGACCCAAGTGTTGTTGATGTATAATAGCCAGTCTTTTGGACTAAGAAGCATTCTGTCATTATTCACTTCAAACATCAACTGCGAACGGGTTCTAGCACCCACAAATTTAAATGTTTGAGGAATATTTTGCGAAAGCGAAGATTCATTAGATTTGATAAGATTTAGAATAACCTTTGATTTGCCATCGACATCCCATAAATCCAATTTCATCAACCTTTCATCTACACTCTGCACGACAAGCAATGGAAATTTTTGCGATTCAGGTCCGGGTTTAATTTCCTTCCATCTCCCATCTTGCCATGCTAACGCGTCTCCTGGGCCAATATACACCGAATAAACCTCTTCATCTTGTCCGAAATCAATCCTCTGCCTATCCTTATATTCCTTGTACTCTTCGCCGCCGTGCTTTTCTAAAAATAAATCCTTGCCGAACCACCGTGCCCTCTGCCTTGCTAGCAATGTCCCGTCAACCTTCCATTTGCCCAGCTCCCAACGATCGGCGCCGAATCTTGAAAATTCTTTTTCTTTTAATTTAAATTGAGAGAACTGCTCAGGCTTCCGAATGATCTGACCTGCCTCATTTTTCATGGCTACATTAACGGTGATCTCTTTATCACCTGGAGAAGCTTCAATCCATAACGAGGTGGGACTATTGTTTGGACTAAATCGATATTTTATTCTTGGCTGATCCTTGTCATAGACGAGATATAGCGGCTTCTCGACAGGGATTGAGGCAATATCTTTCGAACCTACAAAAGAAAAATGCAGCATAGACTGCTCAGGGCCCGCATCCGGCCTCTCATTCCTGCCGTAGTATACTATGTAATTTCTCAAATCTGGAAGCTGCAAGCTCATAGGTGAAAATTTGAGATTCAAAAGCGGCGGACCTATGCGATCATAATCTTCCTTTTTGAAAGTGAAAGCCCCTTTGGGAAGAGTTGTTTTTTCAGGAGGAAGCACAGTTACCGGAATCTCGGTTGGGCGCCAAAGATTGATTGCAATGCCTAGCAGGATGAATAAAAGCGCAAGTCCTGCAATGCCCCAGTTTATCCACGTTAACCAGCTTTTAATCATAGATTACTCAATTCATTCAAGACTTCTAAAGACTTAGAACTCTAAAACCAATTTGTTAAGATGCTATATATAGATAATAACTATGCCTTATTATTCTATAGCTTACAACTATAAAAACTTAGGAACTCGTAACCTAACAACTATAAAAACTGGAGGGTACCTTCAGAAAAATGAACCCGCACTTCACCCTCAAAGTCTACTTTTAAGTTATTTAAATTAAAATTTATCAGAAAAACTATTGCGATGATCTAATACTTGTTATATATAAAAATTGTAACCAAAAATATTTCGAAGGGGGGGCTATGCCAACGTCAGACGAACCCAAAAAAGAAAAATCTTCCTCCGAGGGAAAAAAGAAGGGCTCATCAAATGCTTTTGAAAATCTTAAAAAAAATGAAAAAATTGATCATATAATTAAATACGCGCAATCTAACACTCAAGATACCATTGCTTTTGCGCTATTACTCCTCGGTATCCTGTGGAGTTTATTCCATGGTTTTTACGGCGGAGTTTTGGTCGGTTTAGTGGCAGGCTTCTACTTCTCAAGAGAAATCCTTGAGCTTATTAAATCCTATAATGATTTTGTTAAAGAACAGGGCACTCCACGCACGTTAATTTTAGGGGGTACTCTTTTGGCATTGTTTATTGCCGCTCCGGGATTTTTTGTAGGTTTGGCAATCATGGTGGGCTTGAAGATCATGCTAAGGACTGACTAAATCCATCAAGTCTGAGCATACTTTTAATTCTTTCATCAGCGGTTCCATTATGCTCGAATTATACGACTGCCTTTCAAAAAAAGAATGTGAAGACACCCTTCAAACCATCTATTCTCTCAAAGACCATTGGATCCATAGGATGGGGGGAGCACTTCCTTTTTATACTCTCGGCATTGCGAGTTACTTGGATGCCGGGGAAAAGGGCGAAATCTACTATAAAATCAAATCAAGACAATCAAATTCCTTCCTTTTACAGCATTTTCCTGTTGTATATGATAAGCTTGCCAAAACATTAAAGGAGGTCACTGGAAAAGAAGTTCAATACGAAGAAGGCTTCGCTCTTCCGGGATTCCACATTTTCCAATTTAGTAAATTTTTTAATTACCCCATTGCATCCTCGCATTTTGATGTTCAATATAAAGAAATGTTTTGGAAGCACCGCAATATTGATTACGATCACCCCATCAGCTTTACACTTGCCCTAAAATTGCCGCAAGGAGGAGGGGGTTTGAATTATTGGAACATCTTTTATTCCGATGTAAAAGATTTATCAAACGAGGAGCTTTTGAGGTTAAAGGAAGAGACTGAGCAACACTTTCTTAAATATCAAATTGGTAAAATAGTGATTCATGAAGGTTTAATGCTCCATCAGATCGCACCTGCCAAAGATATTCAACCTGAGGATGCTCGCATCACTCTTCAGGGGCATGGCTTGGTTTGCGATAATATTCTGCGCGTCTATTGGTAACCAATCGAGTATTTCTTGTCTGAAATCATTATTAATGAAACTAGTTTTTTAAAAAATTATTATTAGTTATATCATTAAATAAAATATATGTAATTGTTTATTAAATTTGGCAAGTTAACATTTACATAAAATTCATAGTTTGTTATAACCTTTAATCTCAATTTATAGTTTTAGAGGAATAATAATGTCATCTGTTCTCGGTTTTGATAAAATACATGAAGGTCAAAGAAATCCACATGATCGAATCCCTCCTCAGGAAAACTTTGGTTCATTGATTCATAACAACGTTGTGTGGTTCAGAGCCGACGACCAATCAAATCTTGTTAAAATTGTGCGTCGCATTCTTGCAATTGTGGCAGCAGCTTTCCTTGCCCTTTCCCTTGCAGGCATTCCCGTCCTTATCCAATCGATCAATGCTTGGAAAACAATTTCTGATGCTCAAATAATGAAAATGCTACCTGGCACAACGGAAATTGAAATGCAAACTTCTTTTAATATTTTGAAAGCCTATCAAGCCCAATATCCCCAAAATGCGATTGAAGCGATGGCTAAATGGATCAATAAACATCAACTTTCAGCTGTAAAACTAAACTTATCTGTAGAAGATTTTAAAAAGGTTGGAAAACACCTCCTTTACTTAGATTTGAGAGGATCGAACTTTACTGAATCGGAGCTCAATGAAATTTTTTCTCATTGTACACATGTGAGAACCGTCTTTTTAGCAAGTGAAAATATCACCACCCTTGATCGCTTGCCAAAATCCATGCAAACATTAGACTGCAAAGACTGCACACAATTGAAAGAATTGGTACTTTTTGGGTTTAAGAATCTTAAGAATATTGGTGAACTTCCTAAAGGCCTTGAAAAATTACTTATTAATGAATGCGATTTTCTTACTCAGCTGCCCACGCTGCCCAAAAGTTTGCAAAAACTCCGTTTGAAATCGTTGACTTCACTCAAATCTATTCCAACTTTGCCGGATAAATTGAAAAATTTTCATTGCTACAGGTGCCCGCTGATCAATCAAATGCCATCATTTCCTTCAACTTTGAAAACGATCAACATCCAAAGCAATTTTCCAAAACTCGAAACGATTCCTGAGCTTCCGGATAATCTTGAAAAGTTCATCATCGAAGATTGTGATAGTTTATCACACATTGAAAGTCTGCCTAGCAATCTTAAAATTTGCTGGATTAAAAAATGTGAAAACATGGCAAAACTTCCTTCTTTGCCAGAAGGTTTAGTAGAATTTGTTTGCACAAATTTTCAAGATGAGGCATTTGACAACTTCCCAGGATCATTGGTGAAACTGGAGATCTCTTCTACCGTATCAAAAATGAAGGAGCTGCCTCCCATACCCGAAGGTGTGCAAAATCTAAAAATATGTGACTTTAGCTCTCTTGAAAAGTTGCCCGAATTTCCAAAATCCCTCGTTGAAGTAGTAGTAGAAAGCTGTCCTTCTTTAACATCTATTCCTCCAAAATTGCACGAAGGTTTGAAAATTTTTAGATTCATTGATTGCAACGGAATAACGCAACTGCCTGCCAAGCTGCCCAACAGTATTTCTAAAATCGATCTTACCTATACCCCTATCGTTTCCTTACCTATTCATTTACCTGAACATCTACACACTTTAATATGCACCGGTACTGCTATAAAAAAGATCGGAACTCTTCCAAACCATCTTCAGAAACTGATATTAGTCGAGTGTTTGGAATTACAAGAAATCGAGAAGCTTCCTGATGAACTCATTAAATTTGACTGCAGCAAATGCTGTATTTTAAAGAAAGTTCCAAATCTTACTTCCAAACTGCAGTACTTTGATTGTTCAGGTTGTTTAGCAATACCTGCAATTCCATCCCTTCCTGCAACACTAGAGGAATTTTACTGCGACAGCGTAAACGTAGAGGCTCTTCCAAAACTTGTGGACACCAATATTACGATATTTCACGCGAGGAGCTGTATCAACCTCAAAGGATTGCCAAAAGAACTCCCAGGAACACTTGAAGAGTTCGATTGTCAAGGCTGCACTCTCATCCAGTTTCTTCCTCAATTACCTAATAGTCTCCTCAGACTAAATACAGCCAACTGCAACTCCCTCATCACCATCGCTGCTTTTTCGCCCAACATGATAGAATTGTCTTGCGCAGACTGCAGTAAATTATCCAAATTCCCAGAAAAATTTTCCGTAACTTTGCAAAAACTGGATATCAGAAACTGCCCTGAGCTCGTGGAAATCCCAAAACTACCGGACAGCATAAAACAATTCCTTTATTCCGGAACTCCAAATATCAAATTGGAATATCCTTACAAATCCATCATGTCTTTTTTGTATGCATAATTGATCATCTTGTAATCCGTTGTCGGAATTTCAAACGCGAAGTATCGCAAAGATGGCAAAGATTCTGTGAGAATTAGCCGGGATTTGGAGTAACTTCCGGAATGAACTTTATTCAAGCACCTGAATATTAGACTCATACTTCTTTTGTAGGTTAAAGGACGGTAAATTAACTTTCTTGTTACAATGCTATTAGATGTTTTTATTTAATTTTCAAGGAGAAGACCAATGTGTTGTAATCTAACAAGATGGGTTTTTTATCTTTTTTTAATAATGATTGTTCCAATATCTCTGCTTGCGCTGACCCCAAAAACGCTAACTCCTTCTCCAAAAAGCAATACTGAATATGAATCAGAAATTAATCTTGCACCCCAGGAATGCCTCCAGTTGATAACCTCAACTCGCAGCGTAGGAAATGCCTGGCGCCTTAAATTTTATAACGTTTGCGGTGTGAATCTTTATGCTAATGCCTGTCTAGAGGAAAGCCCTGGAAAATTCAAGTTGCATAAAAGCGGGGCTAGAATTCCAAAAAATGGCTATTGGGATTTATTTTCCTATGGCGGAGGCAAACCTCTTTCCATGGCATTAGCCACAGGACGAGGAAGCCCTGCGATTCCAGGTATGTGCGCTATTGAAAAGAAAAAATAACCTTAGCCTTGATTACAAAACCCATAACCTCACTCCATCAAAATAATCCTAATAAGTAGCTATTGAAATCCTTACATCTCAAAATTGAATCATATACTTTTTGCAGCACCAAGATCATTAGTCCAAATCATTTTGGTTGTGTCTCAAAAAAATCAAGAGGTTCCTCTGCAAGCAAATCTAAAAAAGAAAGATCCAAATAGGTTCTTTCTGGAGCAGTAGATATCAGATCGGCCGGTATCATTTCTTTTGGTTTTTCTACCAAGGGAATAAATGAGGTGATTAACCTTAAGGCTATCCCAGTGATATCTCTTTCGCTTAACGGTGTTATATTCCCCGCCATTGCATTCATTTCCGCAAGACTTGTATTAGTAGCATCGATCATGGATTTAAGACGTTTTTTCAAACCACCCTTCTCTTCTTGAATAGCAATTTCAACTGGCAGGTTAAACTGTTCATCAGTCAAAGGCGATCCAAGTTCAAACGGCGATCCAGGGCCAAATAACGCAACCTGTGGCGTTACTGGATCAGATACATCCTGAAGAGTGGGCGGAGCTGCTCCAGTCATTGCATCCCTTGCCTTACCCTGATAGGGATCTGCAGCATCGATTATGTATGTAAAGCTCTTAAAACCACCGCCATCCTGCTCGAGAAGAAATTCAGCTGGGGGGTTAACTTCTTCCTCAACCAAAGGCGATCTTGGCAGAACTGGCGATCCAGAATCAGATACCTGCGGCGTAAACGGAGTTGTGACTTTTGTGCCGTCCTGACTATTTGCAGCATCCATCACGGATCTAAGACGTTTCTTGGAATCATGCTCGTCCTCTCGTTGCACACTTTCTGCTGGATCATCAACTTCTTCAACCAAAGCCTTTGATACCGACTCAACCTGTGAAATAGGACTAAATAACATGCCCTGCGGCGTCACAGTACGAGATAACACCAGGGGCGACAAGGGAGAAGATTTTTCTGAGGAGGAGTGGAAGGAGTCATCATCTTCTTCTGCTCGCTTTCGTTTTGCGACTGGTTTCTTTCTTGGTACAGATCCATTTCCCATGGTAAAATGCTTATTTGAGAACCAGAAAGCCCTTTTCAGCAACTTCTGAGCGTATTCCCCGAGAGCTAATTGATAATTGGATT
>WUUC01113905.1_pt1 | contig 10709 bp, 10 predicted proteins | sample 6278441 | NCBI WGS metagenome assembly WUUC01 (sample SAMN13675441, study PRJNA597444) | soil metagenome | isolation source: soil | place: USA: Washington | collected 2017-10 | reverse complement strand
AGCGCGACTACGAGAGCTAGCGCTGCCGTTCTGAGCGTGGGCACGAACATCGCGCTGACCTTACGACAGGTTGCGCGCGGCGGCTAGCGGGCGCCGCCTGTGACCAATCCGCCTAGCGACAGAAGAAAACCGCGCCGCCAATATCCGTGCACGTTGGGTGCAAAGGATCGGCTGCGCAGTCAGCGTTGCCGTTGATCGGATCGCAAGCAGCGGTGTTCACCGTGCAGCTTCCGCCGGGCACGCAAAAGAGCCCGCCGCTGCACTGCACATCCGCCGTGCACGCGGTGCACGTGAACGTCGTGGTGCTGCAAATAGGCGTGGTGCCGCTGCACTGCGCCTCGGCAGGGTCACACACGTGGCATTGGCCGCCTGCACTCACGACGCACTGCGCACCCGTGACATGGCCCGTGCAGTCCACATCGCCCGTACATGCCGTGCACGCGTTGGCGATGCACGCGAGGTTGCCCGCACAAGGCGTAGTCGCGTTGTCGATGCAGGCGACGCAGGTGTGGTCGCTCGGTCGGCATTGTTGGCCGGTGCAACCCCCATCATCGCTTGGGTCGCAAGCGGTACATTGGCCGTCCAAGGTGCCGCTCGCAGAGCACACCGTGCCCGTCGTCTTCGCTGCACAGCGGGCATCATTGTTGGTCACGCCATCACAGGCCACGCAGACGTTGCTTTCGCACAGCGGCAGCGCCGCGCCGCATTGCGCGTCCGTAAGGCACTCGACGCACATATTGTCGGTCAGTCGGCACTGTTGACCGAGCGCGCAGCCGCCGCTGGCATCGCAGTCGACGCAGGTCGCCGTGGTCGCATTGCACTGGTCATTCGGCGCCGTCGTGCAGCCTTGATCATCTGTGGGGTCGCATGCCCTGCACTGACCGGGGAAACTGCCGCTCGTCGCGCACACGGTTCCGGGGGCGTCTGCTGCACAGCGCGTGTTCGGATCACTCACGCCGGTCGCGTTGCAAGCGACGCAGGTACCGGCAGTGCTGTCGCAAAGCGGCGCGGCCGCCGTCGTGCAGTTGGCATCCGTAAGGCACGCCACGCAGGTGTTGTCGCTCAACCGGCATTGTTGACCCGATGCGCAACCGCCCGTCGCGTCGCAGTCGACGCAGGTGTTCGTAGTCGTGTCGCACTGGTCGTTGGGCGCAGAGCAACCCGCGTCAGTCGTGCAATCCACGCACGTGCTGTCGCTCAAGCGGCACTGCTGACCCGTCGCGCAACCGCCTGTCGCGTCGCAATCGACGCACATGTTCGTAGTCGTATTGCATTGGTCGGTCGGGGCAGAGCAGCCGGCATCGGTCGTACAATCCACGCACATGCTGTCGCTGAGTCGACATTGTTGACCGGCGGCACAACCGCCCGTCGCGTCGCAATCGACGCACGTGTTCGTCGTCGTGTTGCACTGGTCGTTTGGGGCAGAGCAGCCAGCGTCGCTCGTACAATCCACGCACGTGCTGTCGCTAAGTCGGCATTGTTGACCGGCGGCACAACCGCCCGTCGCGTCGCAATCGACGCACATGTTCGTGGTCGTGTTGCACTGGTCGTTCGGGGCAGAGCAGCCGGCATCGCTCGTACAATCCACGCACGTGCTGGTGGTCAGATTGCATTGCTCGCCCGTCGCGCAGCCACCCGTCGCATCGCAATCGATGCAGATGTTCGTCGTCGTGTTGCATTGATCGTTCGGCGCGGAGCAACCATTGTCGTCGACGCAATCGACGCAAACGTTCGTGGTGGTGCACTGCTGCCCTACCGCGCAGCCCAGACTGCCCGCGCAAGGCACGCATTGGCCCGCGCGCGTTCCCGTCGTTGCGCAAACTGGGTTTGCGCCGCTGCAGTCACCGCTTGCGCGACATGCGCGACATGTCTTGTTCAGGTTGTCGCAAATGGGCGTGCCCGAGTTGGCGGTGCAGCCGGCGTTGTTCGCGCCTGTCGCAGGGTCGCAGGCCGCGCATTCGCCCGTGTTCAAGCACTGCGATTTGCCGGCAAACGGCGTGCAGCTCGCGTCGTTCGTGCAGCCCTGGCACTGCTTGCTCGTCGTGTTGCAGATGGGCGTCGTGGGCGTCGTGCACATGGCGTTGGTCGAGCACGAGCAATAGCCACTCGGATCGCACGTCTGCGTACTCGGACACATCATGCTGACCGTGCACGGCTCACACGTACTCGAATCCTTGCAGATGGGCGTCGGGCCGCTGCAGCCGGACTCATCGGCGGGATCGCAACTCACGCACGACCCGGCGACGCACTGACCGCGACCACCATTGGTGCTGCTCGGGCAATCGGTGTCGCCCGAGCATTCGATGCACGCAACCGGTCCGGGCCCGGCTCCATCGAAGTCTTGGCAGTAGGGTCTGGAACTCGTGGGATCGCAGGCAGGCGCACTGCCGCACGTGCAAGCCCGATCCACGCACGCATCCGCCACGGGATCGGTGCCCGTGTTACACGCCACGCCGCACGCAGCGCAGCTCGTGATGGAGGTGGCGACGCACGTCGGAACGCCGCCGCTTTCGCAACACAGTTGGGTGTTGGCGCAACCTGCGTGATTGTCTGCAACGTCGCACGCCGCGCACTTGCCGGCGACGCACTGCGAGAGCGCGCTGTCCTTGCAGTCCGTATCGTCATTGCAAGTACCTGGAGCCGGACCGCTGTCCACGCCACTATCGACAGGAGGCACCGCACTATCGGTCCCCGAGTCGGGCGGACCGCTATCTTTACCTCCACCCGTGGTGGCCGAGCCGCTGTCTTCGCCGCCGTCCCTGCGGGGCTTGCCTGAATCGCGATCCTGGTCGCCGATCTTGTCGCGATCGAAGTCGAGCACTTGCGTGCATGCGGTGAGCGCTAGCAAGAATAAACCGAGCGTACCGATCCTGCGATTCATGCGTATCCCCCGAAGCACTCAGAACGCGACGATGCCGACTGCGCCCGCGGCATCGCGGGAGAGCGCAGGCGCGAGCTGAACGCGCGCAGTTTCGCTCTCGGTCTTCTTACTATCCGTCAAAGCCAAGACGAGGGCCGTCACCCCGGCGGCGACAGCGACGCCAAAGCCCACGTCGGCAAACAAGGCCAAACGCTCGCCCTTGTCGGCCTTGGCCTCTGAAGGCGCGTCGTCGAAGTCTTTCTTGCTCTTGAGCGCGAGCCCACCGAGCACGCCACCCGTCACGAGCCCAGCCGCTGCGAGGCCTGTCGCCACCCAGATCGCTTTGCGCGTAGCCGCCGAATCCTGCTCTTCTGTAGGCGCAGGCGGCGGCGTTGGTTCAGCGACAGGCGTGGGCGGCGGTGGGCGGTCGAGATCGAGCACGATGCTCAACGTTTCACGGCCGCCAATGGGCAAGGTCACGTCGCGGCGGTCCGGCTTGAAGCCTTCGACGCGAAGTTCGATCGCATGCGTGCCCGGCTTGAGCTCGAGGTCGGCAGGGGACTTCTTCCCCGTGTCGACGTCGTCGACGAAGATGGCAGCCCCCGGCGGCGTCGACTCGACGGTCACGAAGGCCGGCTTCTCACGCAGCTTGCCGATTTGCGCCTCGACTTGCGCGCGGTCCGGCGCCTGCGGGCGCTCCGTAAGGTAGCGATCGAGACTCGCCACCGCAGCCTCGTACGAGCCCTGGCGCACTTGGCACTCCGCGATGCTCAGCAGCACCACCGGATTGGGCACCGCCTGATAGGCCTGCTCGAACGAGCTGAGTGCAGCCGTGAAATCGCCCTTGCGAAAGAGCTCTTGGCCTAACGCGTAGGCCTTGCGAGCACGGGCAGTCGCTTCGGGCCCTGGCGCTTGGCCAAGGGCAGCACCGCTCAACGAAACCACGAGCATCAGCGAAGCAAAGAAAGCCGCGACCCGCCTGGTCATCTCAATCCTCCGTATGGGAGTACTCATCGCCGGATGCGGCAAGCGCTTGGGCCGCATCCGCATGATACCCGCTAGCGGCGCATTATAGAGAGTTTGCAACTCAACGCCCGAGCGGGTCGTACGCACAGCGCACACCCACGTCCACCCACGCAGCGTTCTCGGCGCGGCTCTCGCGATAACTCGCGCGCAGCGTAAACGAAGGCGAGCGGAACGAACCGCCACGCACCACGCGCAACCCCGACGCGCGCGGTGTCACTGGATCGACACGGGTCACCTGCAGCGAGAGTGGGGCATAACCGTCCGCCGTCCATTCCCAGACGTTACCGGCCATCTGCACCACCCCGTGCGGGCTTTTTGCCTCGGCAAAGGCCGAAATGGGAGCGCTGTAAGTCCAGCCATCGGCCTGCGACGACTCGCCGTCCGCCGGATCGAGCGCCATAGCCGGCCCTCCGTGGTTGGCGAAGGTCTCGTTGTAGAAGCGGCCCCAGGGAAAGCGTCGTTGCGTGTCGCCGCGTGCTGCACGCTCCCATTCAGCCTCCGTTGGAATCCGCCCACCTCGGTATCGGCAAGCAGCTTCGGCTTGAAACCACGTAATGCCGCTCATCGGCCGGTCCGGGGCCACCAGATCCGGGTGCTCGATTTCGAGGCTGGGCGGTTCGCAGGCACCAGCCCGCATGCACGCCTCGTAGTCAGCGCGACTGAGCTCGAAGCGATCGAGTAAGTAGGCCGAGATGAACACGCGCCGCGCTGGCGTCTCGTTGGCGAACAGCTCGTCGCTGGCACAGCCGCGCACGCGCAAAGCGGCTGGCGCTCGCTCACGGACGCAGAGCCGCCGGGCAAAATCGACGTCTTCGGCGTCGCTGCCCATCGTGAACCAGCCCGCAGCAATGTAGACGACATCACGCAACGGGGCAGGTTCGTGACTTTGCGCGCGCACGCCCAGACTGGCCGCAATGCAGGCGAGAACGGCGGCCATTGGGGCTAGCGAGCGGGCCATTTGCCCATGTTATCAGAATCGCGGAACAACCCAGCCCACGCCAAAGCGTGCGTTCAACGCGGCCGACGCAGTGCCGCGAGGCGAGCGCCGAACTACACTCGGCCCCCTTCGATGTCTGAGAACGAGCTAGAAACCACCCCGCGCGCAGGGCGCTGTACGATCGTGGGCCGTCCCAACGTGGGCAAGTCCACGCTGCTCAACGCGCTACTGGGCCAGAAGCTCGCGATCGCCACCAGCAAACCGCAAACCACACGTCACCGCATTTTGGGCGTCTACGGCGCCTCCGATCCGCCGACCCAGATCGGTTTCGTCGATACGCCTGGTCTGCACCGCCCGCAAAATGCCCTGGGGCGCGCGTTGGTCGAAGAGGCTCAGGGCGCGCTCGCCGATACGGACGCCGTGTTGTGGCTGATCGAGAGCCCCTCGGAGCGCACGCACGGGCCGCCAGAGCTCAAGCAGGCCGACCGCGAAGTAAAGGAGCTACTCGCCGGCACCAAGGCGCCGTTGGTCGTGGCGCTCAGCAAAGTCGATCGCCTCAAGGACAAAACCAGGCTGTTCGGCTGGCTGACCTACATCCAGGAGCGCATCAACCCGCAGGCCATCGTACCGATCTCGGCGACGAAGAAGCGCGGCCTTCAACCGCTGATCGGCGAGCTTCGCAAGCACATGCCCGAAGGGCTGCTCTACGACGATCCCGACTTCATCACGGATCGTCCCGAGCGCTTCTTCGTGGCCGAGCTGGTGCGCGAGGCCGCGATCGAGAATACGCATCAAGAAGTGCCCTACACGCTGGCCGTGTTGATCGACGCCTACGAAGAGGGGCCGAACCTGACGCGCATCGAAGCTTCGATCATCGTCGAGCGCCAAGGTCACAAGAAGATCTTGGTCGGCAAGGGCGGCTCGATGCTCAAGAAGATCGGTAGCGAAGCGCGCGCCGAAATCGAAGCCTTGCTGGGACGTCAGGTTTACCTGGGCTTGTTCGTGAAGGTCGTGCCGAACTGGACCGAAAATCCGAACAACGTACGCGAGCTAGCGATGGGAGCTTCGCTGTGACTACGTCCAACGAGCACGAGCCACTCGAAGAGGAAGACCTCGAAGAAGAGGAAGACCTCGAAGAGGAGGAAGACCTCGAAGAGGAGGAAGACCTCGAAGAAGAGGAAGACCTCGAAGAAGAGGCTGCGGCTACCTCGAAGTACCGCCGTGTGCGCCGTCCGCGTAAGGAGCGGCCTGCGGGTGCGCCGACCGTGCGACCGATCGTGGCGGTGGTGGGGCGTCCCAACGTCGGCAAGAGCACGCTCTTCAATCGCCTCGCCGGCGCGAACATCGCCATCGTCGAAGACCGGCCGGGCGTGACGCGTGATCGCCACTACGCGGATGCCGAGGCGCTGGGCATTCCGTTCGTGCTCATCGACACCGGCGGTTTCGACCCGGAGAGCGACGATCCGATGCAGGAAGGCATCGCACGCCAAGTGAAGCTCGCGCTCGAGGAGGCTGATCTGATCGTGTGCGTGCTCGACGCGAGCGTCGAACCGCTCGCTGCCGATCGAGAAGCTGTGCAGCTGCTGCGACGCTCGGAGAAGCCGGTGATCTACGTCGGCAACAAGTGCGACTCCCAACGGCGTACGCAGGAGGCCAATCACCTGTACGAGCTCGGTATCGATAGCTTCATTCCGGTGAGCAGCCTGCACGGCCACGGCCTGGGAGACGTCGAGGAAGCGGTCGCCAAAAACCTTCCGCCACCCAAAGAAGTTCAGGATCTCGGTTACGACGAAGCGCCGCGCATCGCGATCATCGGTCGCCCGAACGCGGGCAAGTCCTCCTTCGTCAATCGTTTGCTCGGCGAAGATCGCCAGCTCGTCGATGCGCGGCCAGGCACGACCGTCGACAGCATCGACGCGCTGCTCGAGCGGGGCGGCAAGCGCTACATCCTGATCGACACGGCCGGCATTCGCCGCAAGCGCGCCAAGAAGGAATCGATCGAAGAGCTCGCCATCATGCAAGCCATCCGCGCCATGGAGCGTTGCGAAGTGGTGTTGCTGATGATCGATGCGCGCGAAGGCGTCGCCGAGCAAGACGCGAAGATCGCAGGCCTCGCCGCCGACCGCGGACGCGCCATGGTGATCGTGCTCAACAAGATGGACCTGCTCGACAAAGACGAGCAGCTCAAGGCCGTCGAGCGCACGCGCGAAATCCTGAACTTCGTGGCCTGGGCACCGATCGTGCGCTTGTCGACCTTGACGGGCCGCGGTCAGCGCACGGTGATGGAGACGGTCGACCTCGCGATCGAGAGCTTTGCCAAGCGCGTATCGACCGCTGAGCTCAATCGCTTCTTCGAGCAAGTGCTCGCGCATCATCCGCCGCCGCCGCAGAGCGGCCACTCCGTGCGCCTGTACTATCTGACGCAAGCCCAGGTCGAGCCGCCAACCTTCATCGCGATGACCAATCATCCCGACTACGTCCATTTCAGCTACAAGCGCTACGTAGCCAATCAGCTGCGCAAGCGCTTCAACTTCCAGGGCGTGCCGGTGCGCGTGGTCTATCGAAAGAAGAAGAGTCGGCGCGGGCCGTGGGGCTCCGCGACCGAACGCTGAACGCGATCAGCTGCCCTGCCCCAAGGCCTGCAACACCGCCTGCGGATCGAAGCCGGGCAAGATTTTGCCGCGCACGTCGAGGATCGGGATGCCGCCGGTACGCACGCCTTGAGCGCGCGCCTTGGACAGCATTTCAGCGCGCGCGCCTGGGTCTTTCTCGATGTCTTTCTCGACGAAAGGCACGCCGCGCTCCGCCAGAAAGCTTTTTGCCTGCGCGCAGGCTCCGCACCAGCTGGCGCCGTAAATGGTCACGCCCGCTTGCACGGGAGCCTGAACCGCCGGCACCTCGCCGCGTGGGGCGACCTCGCTCTCGAAGCGTTCGCGATCCCAGGTGGTCACGCGATAGCTGCCGTTTGCCAAGGGCGTACGCAAGTCCGCGACGTAGACGCGCTCTGGGTCCAGACGCTTGTCCGGAGCCACGTCCAGCGAGTCGATACGGACGGCTTCGCGATTGGCCTCAGGAATGTCGCTGCGCCGCTCGGCTGCATGCGCGCCCTGCGCGTCGTACCAAACCAGCAAAAGCCCTTCGAGCTCACCCGTCACCGCGAATGGCGGCACCGTCACGTCGCCCTTGGGCGCTTCGGCTTTGGCCGACTCGCCGGGCTTGGCGGACGAACGTTGCGCGCCGTCTTGGGGCGCAGGATTGCCGCACGCAACGAGCACGGCGAAGACGAGAGCAAACAGGAGACGCGACGACATGGCCTGCCTCATTGTGCAGGATGTCGCTCGCTCAGCCAGCAGGTCAGCGTGAGCTCAACCAGCGGACTGGCTCCCGAACCGCAACGCTAGGCTCTGCACGCGATCTTCGCACGGTGTGAAACGGTCGCGGGCCTGCCGCAGCGCCTGCTCGGCGCCTTGGATTTCGTGTTGTACGAGGGCGGACTCGGCCTGGCCGAGCGGCTGACCATCCGGCTTACCAGCGAGGACTTTGTCCAAGGAAGCTGCCGCTCGTTCGTGGGCTTGTTCGGCGGAGATCAACGCGCGGTGGGCCCCGACACAAGCATTGCGCGCTTCTTTCACGACGTCGGTATCGAGCGGCAGCTCGGCGAGGTCGTTCACCATCTGCTCGCGCGGCGAGAGCGGCCCCTTGTGATCGATCGCGTGATAGAGCGCGAGCATGCGTCGCGCCTCCTGCCGCGTCCGATCTGCCTCGCTGCATGCGAAAAGCCCGACAGCACACATTGCCAGTACGGCGTAACCAAGCCTCGCGCGCATCATGCGGGCGGACTAACAGAACGCGCGTGGCCCCGCAAACACGTAGCTCGTTCTCGCGAGCTGTGAGCCCAAGGCGACACAAAGCTCGTTGACATACATGTGGGTGACGAAGACAATGGCGGATGGCAATGAGTGCGTTGCGATCACGCGACGAGCTGGAGGCGCCGGTGGGGAGAGCCCGCCACCTCTCGCGTCAACATCGGCGAGTCGTCGTTCGCTGCGGGTGTTGGCTCGATCACGCCAGCGCCACCGTGTTCGGTAGCACCGTCGATCTGGGCCATGGCGGCCTGTTTCTTCGCACCGCCCTGCCGATGCCTGAAGGCGCGGATGTGCGCGTGACGTTGCGGCTGCCAGGCGTTCCAGACGCGGTGGTGGCCCAAGCCAAGGTCGTGCACCGCGTCGCCGCCGAGCATGGCGACCGGCCTGGCCTCGGCGTGCGTTTCGTGGCGGTGGAGCGCGGCCGGGCGCTACTCGAGGGCTTCCTGGACGGCGCAGTGCCAACGGACCTCGACATTCCGGATGTCGGATAGGACGCACGCGGTCGGACTTGCACCGCAGACGAACGTGGTAGCGTCCAGGCGATGCAGTTCGAAGTGGAGCACGTCTTCGACGCGCCGATGGATGAGGTCGAAGCCGCCCTTTTCCATCCCGATTACTTCGCGTTCTTGCTCGAGCGCCACGACGTCCTGACGGGGCTGTCTCCGGAGGCGCACGAAGAAGACAGCGCTCAAATCCGCAGGCGCGTGCACTACAAACCGCGCGCCGTCTTCGAATCGATCGGCCCGAAGAAGGTGCCGGCGCACTGGTTCGAGTTCGTCGAAGAGAGCACGTGGAACAGGCAGACGCATACGCTCAGCTTCGACAACGTGCCGTGCACCGACAAAGTCGCGCGCCGTTTTCTCAATCGCGGAGAGATCGTGTTCGAGTCGATTGCGCCGGGAAAAACCCGCCGCCGCGCCCGCGCCGAGCTCAAGCTGCACAACCTGCCATTGGTGCTGCGCCCGCTCGCGCCGCTGGTCGAGCAGATGATCGCACGCGAAGCACGCAAGCTGCTCGAAACGGAAGCCCGCGTGTTCAGCGAGTGGCTCGTCTCGCGCTCGATGATGCCGGGCGCGCCGGACGCGAGCTGCGACAACGAACTGGAATGACGCTCAAGGCGTGACGCACGCGATGTGGGCGGTCCCGTCTTGCGTGCACGAGCCGGTGGCAATCGGCGCGGCGACCTGCAGCACATTCGCATGCTCAGGCAGCGGACGTGATTGCTGCGGCAGCTTGAGGTGTCCGCCGCCGAACGGCATTGGATGCGCCCCCAGACGCGTAGCGACCAAAGCCCACGCGAACACCAAGCCACTCACCACCACGCAAACGCCGAGCGCAGGCACCCAGTGCTGCACGCCCGCTTGTGGAACGAGTGCGGGCGGCGCGGACGACACCACCAAGTCGGTGTACCCGCATGACCCACATGGCAGCGGCGGGCCTTCGAAAGCCAAAGCGCGCAGCTGACCGCAGCGAGGACAAGTCCCCTGCATCGATTTCCCCCGACGGTGAGGCTATGCGAGTCACGGCGCGGAGGAGAAGCTTTTCGAGTGGATTTCGAACCGAATGGCAGGCTCGGATACAAAACGACGTTTCATGACCTCGATGGCGGCATCGTGGACATCGATGAGCAAAAACCGCCGTCCGACACGCAAAGCGGCTGCACCAGTCGTGCCGCTCCCTGCAAAGAAATCGAGCACCATGCCGTTCGGTGGACATGAAGCGCGCACCGCGCGTTCGACAATTGCAATGGGCTTTTGCGTGGGATAACCGAGCTTTTCCTTGCCGGTCGGACTCACGATCGTGTGCCACCAGGTGTCCGTCGGCAGCTTGCCGCGCGCAGCTTTCTCCGGCCCAACCAGGCCGGGTGCCATGTACGCGATGCGATCGACCTCACTCAGGTCGAAGTGGTAGTGCTGACTGTCGCGCGCGTAGAACAAGATGTTGTCGTGCTTGGCCGGCCAGCGGCGCTTGGGACGCGCGCCGTAGTCGTACGCCCAGATGATCTCGTTGAGAAAGCATT
>WUUC01003463.1_pt1 | contig 10709 bp, 10 predicted proteins | sample 6278441 | NCBI WGS metagenome assembly WUUC01 (sample SAMN13675441, study PRJNA597444) | soil metagenome | isolation source: soil | place: USA: Washington | collected 2017-10 | reverse complement strand
CCGAGACCTCGGATGACCAACTGTCCACTATGCTCCGCGACATCCGTCCACGATGCCCCGCGACATAACATCGCGGAGGGCGTGGGACTCGAACCCACAAGCCCTTTCGGGCAACGGTTTTCAAGACCGTCCGGTTGCCAATTACCGTAGCCCTCCGGGAAAAGCCTACCGGGGCTTGATCTCAGAGAAGCCCGTGTACGGCTGGAGTGCCGAGGGGATCCCCACGCTCCCGTCCTCGCGCTGGTGGTTCTCGAGCAGGGCGACGATCGTCCTCCCCACGGCGCACGCGGTGCCGTTCAGCAGGTGGACCAGCCTCGTCTTGTCGCCGTCCCGGAAGCGCACGCCGAGCCTCCTCGACTGGTAGTCGGTCGTGTTCGAGGCCGACGTCACCTCCAGGTAACGGCCGGCCCCCGGGAGCCACGCCTCGTTGTCGACCTTCTTCGCCGCCGACGAGCCGAGGTCGCCGCCGCACATGATCATCACCCGGTACGGGATCTCGAGCGCCTGCAGGATCTTCTCCTCGTTCGTCCTGATCGCCGCGTACTCGTCCCACGAGTCGTCCGGGTGCGCCACGGAGAACTGCTCGACCTTGTCGAACTGGTGCACGCGTATGAGTCCCTTCGTCTCCGCGCCGTAGCTCCCGGCCTCACGGCGAAAGCACGCCGAGAATCCCGCGTAACGGCGCGGGAGCTCGTCGGCGCGCAGGATCTCGTCCGCGTGCATCGACGCCATCGGCACCTCCGACGTCCCGGCGAGGAAGAGCTCGTCGCGCTCGGCCGTGTAGTACTCGTGCTCGTCTGCCGGGAAGAAACCCGTTCCGTACATCGCCTCGCGCCGCACGAGCACCGGCGGGACGACCGGCGTGAAGCCGCGGTCGAGAAGGAAGTCGATCGTGAAGCGCACGAGCGCGAGCTCGAGCATGACCCCCGGTCCCGTCAGGAACACGAAGCGGCTTCCCGACGTCTTCGCCGCGCGCTCGCCGTCGAAGATGCCGAGGCTCTCGCCGAGCGCGACGTGATCCCGGGGCTCGAAGTCGAACGACGGCTTCTCGCCCACCTCGCGCTCCAGGACGTTCTCCTCCTCCGTCACGCCGAACGGCACGGAGTCGTGCGGCAGGTTCGGGAGGTATGCAGCCGTCTCGTCGAGCTCGGCGCGCGCCCGCTCGAGCTCCGGCTCGAGCGCCTCTCGCTCCGCTACAAGAGCCTTCGCCGCCGCGATCGCGGCGGGACGATCCTCCGGCGCGGCCCCCCCGATGGCCTTCGAGGTGCGGTTGTGCTCGGCCCTAAGCCGTTCGACCTCGCCGAGCAGACGCCGGTACTCGGCGTCGAGCGCGACGACCCGGTCCAAGCCCTCGACGCCCCCGCGCCGGTCGTATGCCTCCGCGACGCGGTCGGGGTCCTCGCGCAGGAGCCTGAGATCGATCACGGAAGCGGCTTCAGCGGGAGATCTCGGCGCGCGATTCGCCGCGGCCGTAACCGGCCATCGCGGCCGCGATCGCCTCTCGCTCTTCCTCGGAGAGGTTGTGCTCTGAGGCCAGCTGCTTGATGCTCTTCGCGTAGGTCCTGGTCTCGGTCCTGCCGTTGATCGACGTGATCAGGACGCCGTCGCCGTGGTCGTCGAGGAGCGCCGCGGAGAACGACAGCCGTCCGCCCATCTCCTCGAACGCGTCGTAGCGGACTAGGCCGAACCGCTGGAGGGCATAACGGCCGGTCGCGGCGTGCTCCTGCAACGAGCTCACGACGCCGTCGACCCGCTTGTCGATCCCATCGACCCTCCGCAGCGCACGCGCGACGGCGGCGATGATGTCCTTCTCGTCCCCGTCGCCGCGCAGCATCACGTACTCGCGGCGCACCTTCTTGAGGCGCAGCGCGAACACCAACAGCAACAGGAGTGCCAGAAAGAGGACGCCCGCCAGGATCGCCAGCGCGAGCGTGAGTTCGTCTCTCGTGAGGTCGGGCACGATGCGGCATCCTACACTGCACCCATGCGCCCCGACGAGCTAAAAGACCTGCTCTCGGGCCTTCTCGAGGGGTCCGTGACCCTCGACGAAGTCGTCGGGGAGCTCCGACGGCTGCCGTTCCACGACCTCGGTTTCGCGCGCGTCGACACCCATCGCGAGCTCCGCCAGGGGATGCCGGAGGCGATCTACGCGGAGCACAAGACCCCGGACCAGGTCATCGGCATCGCGCAGACCCTGCTCGACCGCACCTCGTCGGCCGTCATCGCGACGCGCGTCCCGGAGGCGACCGCGCAATGGCTGCTGGACAGATGGCCGGAGGCGCGCCACGACGCCGACGCCCGCCTCGTCGTGCTGAGGTCCGCACCGGACGATGGAGCCCCGCTCGGCACGATCGCGGTCGTCAGCGGCGGGACCTCGGATCGTCCGGTCGCACAGGAGGCCGCTCTCACGGCCGAGGCGATGGGGATCAAGGTCGAGCGCGTCGAAGACGTCGGTATCGCCGGCCTCCATCGGGTGCTCGCCCAGGAAGAGGTGCTGCGGACGGCGGACGTCGTGATCGTGGTCGCCGGGATGGAGGGGGCGCTGCCCAGCCTCGTCGGAGGCCTCACGCCGGCCCCCGTCATCGCGGTCCCGACCAGCGTCGGCTACGGCGCGTCGTTCGGAGGCCTCGCGGCCCTGCTCGCGATGTTGAGCTCGTGCGCCGCGGGGGTCGTCGTGACGAACATCGACAACGGGTTCGGCGCGGCGATGGCCGCGCTGCGACAGCTCAACCGCGCGCCCCGATGAGAACGCTCTACTTCGACTGTTTCGCGGGCGCGGCCGGGGACATGATCCTCGGCGCGCTGATCGACGCCGGCGCGTCCGAAGCCGCGGTGGCGCTCGCGCTCGACGCGCTCGCGCTGCCGGGCTGCTCCGTCGAGGTCCGCACCGTGACGCGCGCGTCGCTGAGGGCGACGAAGGTCTCCGTCGTCGTAACCGGCGAGCAGGAGCACCGCGGACCGAACGCCATCGCAGGGCTCCTGCGCGACGCGCCCCTGCCGGAACGCGTGAGAGAGCGCGCGCAGCGGACGTTCGCTCTCCTGGCCGACGCGGAGGCGAAGGTGCACGGGGTCGCCCGGGAGCAGGTCCACTTCCACGAGGTCGGCGCGGTGGACGCGATCGTCGACGTCGTCGGTTGCGCCGCCGCACTCGAGTCGCTCGCACCGGAGCGCGTCGTCTCGTCACCGGTCACGACGGGTCGCGGGGTCGCGGACTCCGCGCACGGTCCCATACCGGTGCCGGCCCCCGCGGTGGTCGAGCTCTTGCGCGGCGTACCGGTGCAGGAGCGCGGGACCGACGAGCTCGTGACGCCGACCGGCGCCGCGATCCTGCGCGCGAACGCGGACGAGTTCGGCCCCATGCCGCTGATGACGATCGACGCGGCCGGCTACGGCGCGGGGAGCCGCGAGACGACGATCCCGAACGTCGTCCGGGTGCTGGTGGGCGAGACCGCGGCCGCACCGGCGGCCTCGCTCACCCAGATCGAAGCGACCGTCGACGACATGAGCCCGGAGCTCCTGCCCTACGCGATCGAGGCGCTGCTCGCGGCGGGAGCCGTGGACGCGTGGATCACGCCGGTGGTCATGAAGAAGGGCCGACCCGGGTTCGTGATCGCCGCGCTCGCGGGAGCCGCCGAGAAGGACCGCTTGGTCGACGTCTTCCTGCGCGAGACGACGACGTTCGGCGTGAGGATGCACGAGGTCGCCCGCGAGGTGCTGGAGCGCGAGTGGATAGAGGTCGAGGTCGAGGGCCACCGCCTGCGCGTGAAGGTCGGCAGACGCGCCGGCGAGGTCACCTCGGCGGCCCCCGAGTTCGAGGACGCGCGCCGCGTCGCGAAGGCGACGGGCATGCCGCTCAAAGACGTGTACGACACCGCGACGACCGCAGCGCGGATCCGTCAGTGAGCGCGCAGGTGCTCGAGCACGCGGCGCTCGACCACCGGGTCGTCCGACCACCGCTCTTCCAGGTTCTCGGTCCCCACGTACTCGAACAGCGCGCGGCGTAGCTCCTCGTCGTACGGCTCCCCGCCGCCGGAGCCCGCGTCGTACCCGAGCTGCGACAGCAGGTACCGCACCTCGCCGGCGAGCTCCACGTCGACCGGCACGAACTCGAGGCTCTCGGGCCGCGGGAACAGCAGGCTGTGGATGCCCCAGAGCTTCCGCAGCTCGCCGACGGGGGCCGCGTGGTCGTCGACCCTGAGGTCTACCGACCGGTCGATGCCCCCGAGATACCCCCCTCCCTCGCGAGCGACGTAGAGCGCGGCCGACTGCCGCCCGCGCCGGTCGCCGCCCGCGTCGTCGCCGGCCTTCAAGGCCGCGAGCAGACGCTCCGCGAGCTCGCCGGCCGCGGACCGGAACGCTCCGGCCATCGCGTCGACTACCTCGGGGCCCGTGAGGATGTTGCCCTGGCAGCAGAAACCGTCCTCCGCGCGGCCCCCGGCCCAGTCGAAGCACGACGAGCCCGTGAACGTCGCGGCCCCTCCCGACGCGTCGACGACTCCGAGCTGGCGGTCGGCGCGTCCCTCGTCGGCGCCGGTCAGCTCCGCCACCACGGACGCCGCGCCGGAGCCGGCCGCGAGCAGGTCGAGGCCGGCCGGGCCGTACGCGAGGTTTGCCAGCGCCTGAGTCGCGATCGCGCCGGCCCCCGCACGCACCCAGGGCACCGCGGAGCCGACCGCGAGGAACTTCGACGCGACGGCGACGCCCCATTCCGGCGGGGACACCGATCCGTCCCAGGCGGCGATCGAGAATGTCATCCCCTCGCATTACAGCATGCGCCGCCGCCGTATCCTGGGGACGTGCACAGCACCCGGGTCACGCAACACCAGAGCTATCGCGTCCGCAAGCAGACGTCGGAGGACGCCGCCAAGCCGGCGGTGCTGTTCGTGTGCGTCCACAACGCGGGACGTTCGCGCATGGCCGAGGCGTTCTTCAACTCGCTCGCAGGCGACCGCTACGAGGGCATCTCCGCGGGCACCGAACCGGCCGCGCGTCCGCACCCCGAGGTCGTCGAGGCGATGGCGGAGGTGCACCTCCCGCTGGAGGACCGGCCGGGCACGATGCTCACGCAGGAGATGGCGGACGACGCGATCCTCGTCGTGGGGATGGGCTGCGCGGTCGAGGAGGCGTGCCCTGCGCTGCGCGTGCCTCTGGAGGACTGGGAGCTCGACGATCCCAAGGGGAAGTCGCCGGAAGAGGTGGCGGAGATCCGCGACCTGATCGAGATGCGCGTGCGGAACCTCGTCGCGCGGCTCGACCGGGAACGCGCCGGCGTCCCCTAGGTAACGTCAGGCGTGGGCGGCCTTGTCGAGGCCCTCGCCCCTCTCCACCGGATACCAGCACGCGGCGAAGTGCTGCGGGTCGACCTCGCCCAGGGGCGGTACCTCGCTGCTGCAGTTCTCCGGGATCCCCCCGCCGGCGACCTCCCGTGCCTTCGGGCAGCGCGGGTGGAACGGGCAGCCCGACGGCGGGTCGATCGGGGACGGCACGTCGCCCTCGAGCACGACCCGATCCGCCGCGCTCGCTCCGGAGTGCCCCTTCGGAACAGCAGACAGCAGCGCCGCGGTGTACGGCATGCGCGGCCGGTAGTAGAGGTCGTCGGAGTCCGCGACCTCGACGCACCGCCCGAGGTACATCACCGCGATCCGGTCGGCGATGTGGCGCACGACGCCGAGATCGTGCGAGATGAACAGGTACGTCAGCTTGAACTCTTCCTGGAGGTCCTCGAGGAGGTTGAGGATCTGCGCCTGGATCGACACGTCGAGCGCGGACACCGGCTCGTCGCACACGATCAGCTTCGGCCTCAGCGCGAGCGCGCGGGCGACGCCGATCCTCTGCCGCTGGCCCCCGGAGAACTCGTGCGGGTACCGGTTGTAGTGCTCGGGGTTCAGACCGGTGCGGTCCATGAGGTCCTGGACCTTGCGCTTCGTCTCGCCCTCGGTCTTGTGTATGCGGTACGGCGCGCCGATGATCGATCCGACGGTCTGCCGCGGGTTCAACGACGCGTAGGGGTCCTGGAAGATCATCTGCATCTCACGGCGGATCGGACGCAGGTCCTTGCGCTTCAGCCGGGAGATGTCCTGACCGTCGAAGACGACCTGACCGGACGTCGGCTCGAGCAGGCGCAGCACCAGCCGTGCCGTCGTCGACTTCCCGCAACCCGACTCGCCGACGAGGCCGAGCGTCTCGCCGGGATAGATCTCGAAGCTCACGTCTTCGACCGCGTGGACGCGCGCGACCTCTCTCTGGAAGACGATCCCCTTCGTTATCGGGAAGTGCTTCGTGAGGTTGCGGACCTGCACGAGCGGCTCGCCCGACCGGCGGACGGTGCGCGCGGGACGGCCGGGAGCCTCGACCTGACTCATACCGGCACGCTCTTCTTCCGCCGGGCCTCGCGCTCGACCCACAGCTTCCTCTTGTCGTCGATGCTGAGGTGGCACGCGTCGGGATGGCCGCCGCCCCGGTCGACGAGATCGGGCCGCTCCTTGTCGCACGGCTCGAAGCGGTGCGGACACCGGGGATGGAAGGGGCAGCCGGCGGGGACGAAGATCAGCGACGGCGGCGCGCCCTCGATCGGGACGAGCCGGTGGCCCTTCTGGTCGACGTGCGGGATCGACTCGAGCAGCCCCCAGGTGTACGGGTGCAGGGGCTTCGCGAAGACCTCCTCCCTCGAGCCGCGCTCCGCGGCGCGGCCGGCGTACATCACCATCACGCTCTGCGCGACGTCGGCGACCACGCCGAGGTCGTGCGTGATGAGGATCACGCCGATGTTGAACTCGCGCTTGATGTTGTCGATCAGCTCGAGGATCTGCGCCTGCACGGTGACGTCTAGCGCCGTCGTCGGCTCGTCCGCGATCAGCAGGTCGGGGTTGTGGGCCAGCGCCATCGCGATCATGGCCCTCTGGCGCATGCCGCCGGAATACTCGTGCGGATAGCTCCTGAACCGGTCCCCCGGCTTCGGGATCCCGACCGCGCCGAGCAGCTCGATGGCACGGGCGGCGGCCTGCTTCTTCGGCATCTTCTCGTGGGTGAGGATTGCCTCGACGATCTGGTCGCCCACCCGGTAGAAGGGATGGAGGCAGGCGAAGGGGTCCTGGAAGATCATCGCCATCTCCTTGCCGCGCAGCCCGCGCAGCTCCTCCTTGTGGAGCTTCAGGAGGTCCTGGCCCTTGAAGAGCACCTGGCCCGATACCTTCGCCCTGTCGAGGTTCGTGAGGCCGAGGGCGGTCAGGCAGGTGACGCTCTTGCCGGAGCCCGACTCGCCCACGATCCCGAACGTCTCGCCGCGGTGAACGGTGAACGTGAGGCCGTCGACTGCCTTGACGAGGCCGTCGCTGGTGGGGAAATGGACGTGGAGGTCCTTTACCTCTAAGAGGACCTCGCTGGTCGGCATCGGAGAAGTGTAGAGCCTGGTGGCCGATTCGGGCGAGACGAGGCGGCCGTCCGAAGGCGCCTTACGAGTACCTCACGCGCGGGTCGAGCGCGGCGTACACGATGTCGACGATGAGGTTCGCCAGGATCACGAACGTCGCGGCGAACACGGTGGTGCCTAGGATGATCGGCAGGTTCTGGCTGCGGATGGCCTGCACCGCGTAGTCGCCGATGCCGGGGATGTTGAAGATCTGCTCGGTGATGATCGCGCCGCCGAGCAGGATGCCGAGATCGAGCCCGTACATGGTCACGACCGGCGTCAGCGCGCTGCGCAGGGCATGGCGCGTGACCGATCGCTCGCGCAGCCCCTTGGCGCGCGCCGTGCGGATGTAGTCCTCGCCCTGCACCTCGAGCAGGTTGCCTCGCACCATGCGCGCGTAGATCGCCGCGGACACGAACGCGAGGACGAGCCACGGGAGCCACATGACCTTGAACCACTGGACCGGGTCCTCGGTCAACGGCACGTACGAGCCCGTGTCGTAGATCTGGACGCCGGAGTCGAACGTGAACACCGCGATCAGCCCGAGCCAGAACGTCGGCATCGAGACGCCGACCAGCGCGAACACCATCGACCCCCTGTCGAGCAACGACCGGCGTTTGAGAGCCGAGATGATGCCGATCCCCACGCCGAGGCCGAGCCAGATCACCGACGCTCCGAACGCGAGCGAGGCCGTGGCCGGCAGGCGTCCCAGCAGCGCCTGCGTGACCTGCTCCTGCGTCTGGAAAGACGTCCCCAGGTCTCCCTGGAGGGCGTTGCCGACGTAGCGCGCGAACTGGAGCGGGACGGGCTTGTCGAGCCCGAGCCTCTCCTCCACCTGCTTGACGAGCTCGGGCCGCGGGTTCTTCCCCGCGAACAGGATCGCCACCGAGCTCTGGCCGTCCGGCGTCTTGCTCCCGGCGCCGCCCGGGATGACGAAGAAGATCACGAAGACGGAGGCAATCACCAGGATCAGCATGAGGACCGACCACATCAGGCGCCTCACGATGTACTGGAACATCGGCTTCCTCCGTCTCCTCTACTTCGGTCTACGGGCGAGGCGGGGGCCTCAAAGGGCCCCCGCCTTCCCCCGTTCGGAGCTGCTACTCGGGCTGAACGCCGGCGTTCGGCCAGTCGATCAGCGAGTAGTTGAGGTGGTAGTACGCGTTGACCGCGTCCGGGCTGAACGGCAGCAGGTCCTCGTCCCAGCTCCACGGGACCCAGTACGCCTGCTCGGTCACGTAACGGTTGACCTCTTCCCACTTCGCGGCACGCTCCGCGGGATCCGCCGTGGCGGCGGCGTCGTCGATCATGTCGTTCAGCTCGGGAACGTCGACCTCGGAGTAGTTGCTGTTGCCCGACTCGAGGATGTTGTCCCCGTGCAGCAGCGGGTCCGTGAACGTGACCGCGTCTGCCCAGTCCTTGCACCAGCCCGCCGACGTGCCCATGTGCACGTCCTTCGTCGGGATGCCGTAGAACTGCGTGTAGTGGTTCGGGAACTCGGGCAGCTGGCTCCTGATGTTCGAGAAGCCCAGCTCTTCGAGGTCCGCACGGACCGACTCGAAGTACTTGTCGTGCGGCGGCGTCGACGAGCCGACGACGAAGATCTCCTCGTCGTACCCGTTCGGGTAGCCGGCCTCGGCCATGAGCTCCTTGGCCGTCGCCATGTCGCCGGCGAGGTTCTCGCTCGGGAACGGGTTGAACTCCTCGGCGCTCAGATACCCGGGGATGCCCGGAGGCAGGATGCTCGTCGCGATCGGACCCGCGGAGGCCACACCGCCCTGAAGGCGCTTGAGGTTCTCACGGTCTATCGCGTAGTTCACGGCCTGCCGCACCTCGAGGCTGTCGAACGGCTCGAGGCGCGTGTTCAGGAAGAGGTAGCGCATGCAGCCCGACGGCCCGCGCGCGAGGTGCGAGCTGAGGTCGGGGTCGGTCACGGTCTGCTCGAGCAGAGCCTCGGTCGGCGACGCGTCCCACGCGATCGTGAAGTCGCCGTCCTGGATCTTCTTCACCGCGATGTTCGGGTCGAACCCGAGCCGGATCTCGACGTCGTCCGCGTACGCGCCGCGGGCGTCGTCCGTCTCGCCGTCCCAGTTCGCGTTCCTCGTGAGGACGATCCGCTCCTCGGGCTTCCACTCCGCGATCTGGTACGGCCCCGACGAGACGACGTGGCTGTCGTAGTCGGAGTCCTTCTCCTTGTCGAACTGCTCGGCGTAGCTCTGCGGCACCGGGCTCGTTGCCGGCATCGCGAGACGGAGGTCCCAGTCGCCGACCGGCTCGGTCAGGTTGAACGTGATCTCCTTGTCGCCGTTGCACACGATGCCGGAGATGTCGCCGGCCTTGTTCTTCGAGTACTCGTCGACGCCCTCGATCATGTCGTAGTAGTACGCGTACTGCGCACCCACGGAGGGGATCCACATGCGCTCGAAGCCGTACTTGACGTCCTCGCACGTGATCTCTTCACCGGTGACGCCGGGAACGTCCTCGTTGCCGAGGGCCTGGCCCCACAGGACGCCGTCCTTGATCGTGTACGTCCACTCGGTCGCCTCTTCGTTGTGCTCGCCGAGGCCTGTGGCGAGGTCGCCGATCGGCTCGAGGCCCGCGTCGCCCGGAAGACCCGGGTACGTGACGAGCGTCCGCGAGACGCCGCGGTGCAGGATGCTTCCGAGCGTGTAGTACGTCGCGGTCGGGTCCATGTAGTCGACGTCCGACGTTCCCGCCATCGTCAACGTCCCGCCCGTGGGGATCTCCGACTCGTTCGTCGGCTTCTGCGCGCCGCCCCCGTCGCCGTCGTCGTCGCCGCCACCACAGGCAGCCGCGATGAGCATCAACCCGACGAGCAGGGCGCCAAGCTTCAAGAACCTTTTTTCTTTCACCAAATCACTCCTCCTCTGTGCAACCGGCTGGAACCGCACTGCGTCAACGGACTCTTCGAACGACCCCCTTCCTCAACGCGCGGTCTTCGGGTCGAGCGCATCGCGCAACCCGTCACCGAGCAGGTTGAAACCCAAGACCGTGATGAACAACGCGAGTCCGGGCCAGAACATGTACCACCACGCAGCGCCGTAGCTGACGTACGAGACCGCGCTGGAAAGCATCTCGCCCCACGACGCCTCCGGTGGCTGCACGCCGACGCCGAGGAACGAGAGGCTGGCTTCGAACACGATGTTGATCGGGATGATCAGAGTCGAATAGATGATGATCGGCGCTACCAGGTTCGGAAGGATCTCGCGCAGCATGATCCAGCGCGAGCTCGCGCCGAGCGAGTACGCCGCCTCCACGAACTGCGCCTCGCGCAGAGACA
>WUUC01048890.1_pt1 | contig 10710 bp, 11 predicted proteins | sample 6278441 | NCBI WGS metagenome assembly WUUC01 (sample SAMN13675441, study PRJNA597444) | soil metagenome | isolation source: soil | place: USA: Washington | collected 2017-10 | reverse complement strand
GGCGCAACATCCTGCCGCACGCACGGCTCCGCGCCATTGGCTTCGAGGTGTCAGCCATCGGCAAGCCGTGCCCGAACTGACGCTCCCGCCTACCCGCCTCTCAGTGCCTACGCCGGCCCGGCGCAGGTAGCACCCACACCCGATTTCGCGCCTTCGCTGAGGCCCCGTCTGCCGCCGCGGCGCGAAGCCTTGGATCGAAGTAGCGTCAAGGGCGGCATCTCGAAGGTCGGCCCCTCCAGCCTAAGGTCGGCCCCACAGCGTACAGCGCCAGGTCGTCCGTTCAGTCTTCTCTCGTTACCGGATGCGCCGCTGATGCGCAATTCGCGAATTGCGCACGACGATAACGGCGTACGCGGAATCGAGTGCCATCATCGTCACGAGGGCGGCTTTCGGGTGGCGCTTGCGGAAGCGTTGCATCAGCGCAATCGTGCCGGCGGTCACAGCGGTCTTCGCGCCCATGAGCAGGATGGGTCGATGCGCCAGGCCGCCGATCACCGCGTTCGATTCGGTCGCGCCCGAGGCAAGCGCGCGCGTCGTCGAATGCGCATCGAGGGCCTGGAGTAGCCCGAACGACGTGTAGAGCGTTCCGAACGCCGCATCTTCCGAGTACGGCTGCGCGGCCGCTAGTGCCGGCGCTCCCACCAGTAGTGCAACCAGGACGAGCAGCATTTTCCGCATCGGAGTGGCGCGCATCTTACACCGGTTACAAGGCGGCCTCTCGCGCCGGGGTAATATTTCGGCCAGGTGTCGCGCATCCGGATCCCTTCCCGCGTTTCTCACATCGCCCTCGCCCAATTCGACGTGCTGAACTCCAGGGCGGCGGAGCTCCGGGCGCAGGGACACACAGTGATCTCGCTGGGGCAGGCACTACCTGGATTTGGGCCGCCGCCGTCGGCGATTGCCGCCGCGCAGCGGGCGTTGGCGACCACGGAAGCACACATCTACTCGGCCGACGCAGGCCTCGAGGGATTGCGCGCGGCGCTGTGCGAGAAGTTGGCGCGCCGCGAAGCTCCCGAGCGCGACGTGACGCCGGAGGAGGTGATCGTCACGGCCGGTGGAAACCAGGCGTTCATGCTCGCTCTCATGACGCTCGTGGATCCGGGAGAGGAAGTGCTGCTGCCAGCGCCGTACTTCGTAAACCACGAAATGGCCGTTGCGGCGGTCGGCGCGATCCCGAAAGAAGTGCCGCTCGAGGAGACGCGCGGGTTTCGCCTGCGATGGGCCGACCTCGAGCCGCACGTGTCGCGCAGCACTCGCGCGGTGGTCATTTGCACGCCGAGCAATCCGACAGGCGCGGTGATCGAGCGCCAGGAGATGACGCGGATTGTCGAGGAGCTGGCGAGTCGCGGCGTCATCCTGTTCTCGGACGAGACGTATGCGAGGTTCGTGTACGAGGGCTCGGACCCACGTGACGGTGGGCCCGTGCAGGCTCCTTCCGCCGCGAACGTTTCGGGCTGGCGCGAGAACGTTGTCGTGCTCAATACGTTCTCGAAGTCGTTCGGCATGACGGGGTGGCGCGTCGGTTACATGGTGGCGGACGCACGCGTGTGCGACCAGGCCATCAAGATCCAGGATGCGATGATCATCTGCGCGCCCGTGGTGTCGCAGATGGGCGTCGAGGCGGCCGTTCGCGAGAGCTGGGACTATCCGCTCGCGTTTCGCGACGAACTGATGGCACGGCGCAGGGTCCTCATGGACCGCATCGCGCGCATTCCCCAACTGCACTGGACGCCGACCGGCGGCGGGTTCTTCGCCTTCGTCAGGGTCGCCGGGTGCACCGACTCGGCCCGCCTGGCCAACGACATCCTCGAACGGGCCCACGTCGTCACGATCCCGGGGTCGATCTTCGGCGAGAGCGGCGAAGGGTTCATCCGGCTGTCGTATTCGGCCGTGGCGCAGGACGACCTTCGCGAGGCTCTCGAACGGCTGGCAAGCTATTTCGCCGGCTAGAACCGGACGCGGGGACCCTGCGGACCTGCCTACACGAATCTGCACGCCCGGCCGATACAACAAGGCACCAGGCCCCAGGCGTCACGGGTCAGGGGTCAGGCCTCAAGTTTCAGGCCCCAGGCCCCAGGCCTCAGGCCTCGGACCGGAACAGTCCTGAGCCCTGGGGCCTGAGGCCTGAGGCCTGAGGCTACCGTGGAACGCGGTAGTTGTGAGCGACGATCGTGGCGTAGGCGGAGTTGAGCACGGCCATCAGGGCAATCGCGGCACCGCGGCTTTTGACGCGGACTTTCTCGACGAGGTAGATGGTTGTCGCGGCGACGCCGGCCTTCACGGCCAGCAGCGCCGCGGGTTTACGAGCGATGCCTCCCATGAGGGGATTCGCTTCGGTGGCGCCGGCATCGAGCGCGCGAAGCGTGGAGTGCGCATCGAGCGCCTGCAGCGCGGCAAACGAGGCGTACAGCGGAACGAGGATGCCGCGGTCGTCGGGGTTTGAGGCCGGGCGCGAATCCGCGACGACTGAAGGCGATTCCGCGACGACTGAACTCGTCGCTCTACGGTTGGCGTCCGAGGTAGTTGCCGTCGCGTCGCCGCCGAACGCTTTCTGGATGGCACGTTCGAACGCAGGGAAATCGGGCGCGCCGACGAGCAGGAACGCCAGGAACACGAGCGGCAGGAACAACAGGCGCCAGGCCGAAGACGGCAGCATCATTTCCCTCGCGGCTGATGACTTCCAAGTGCGTGCCAGCCTGCTGATTGGGAAATCGCGCGTCCGACGGCGGGCGACGGGATGAAAACAGAAAATCGGTACCGTTAAATGTCGCTTCGCATCGCAGTAGATCTTGATGGCACTCTCGCCGACATGGACGCGGCGCTCCAGGACGAGGCGGAGCGCCTGTTCGGTCGGGGTGTGGACCTGCGCGGGACGTTGCGAACGCGCGATGACGGCACGACCAGCGCCGAGGCGCCGGATTCAACCGGAACCAGCCCGGGCACGCAGGCGGCGGTGGCCGCGGCGCCGGGGATCCGCCTGAGCGATCGGCAGCAGCGGCAACTCTGGTCACATGTCAAGAAGGTCGAGAACTTCTGGTTCAACCTGCGCGAGATCGAGCCGGGCGCCGTCGCGCGCCTGGCGCAGGCAGCGGCCGCGCACGAGTGGGACGTGCTGTTCATCACGACGCGCCCGTCGAGCGCCGGCGAGACGACGCAACTGCAGTCGCAGCGATGGCTCCAGGCGCACGGTTTCGAGCTGCCGAGCGTCTACGTCGTGTCCGGATCGCGCGGACGGATTGCCGCGGCCCTCACGCTCGACGCAGTGATCGACGATCGGGCGGAGAACTGCCTCGACGTGGCCACCGATTGCACGGCCGCGCCGATCCTGGTCTGGCGGGATTCACAGGACGCCGTCCCTCCGGGCGCGCGGCGGCTCGGCATTCGGGTGGTGTTCTCAATCGCCGAAGCACTGGAGCAGCTCGAGACGTTCGCAGCGCCAGCCGCCGGCCCCGGCATCATGGGACGGCTGAGAGCGATGTTAGGGGCGTAATCAATTAATCACCCAATCGCTAAACCACGAATCAGGAATCACGAATTCGCGTTCTTCCACTGCCCCTTGTCTCTTCACCCAATCACGCTGCTCTTCAGCGCGGCCCTGTCGTTCTGGCTCGCGCTGCACGTCTGGCGCCGCAAGCCTGCCCCGGGCAGCGCCACATTCGTGTGGCTGCTGCTCGCGATTGCGGCATGGTGCCTGACCGGCGTGGCGCATTGGGCCGTTGACTCGCTCGACGCCAAGCTGGCGTGGGCGAAGGTGCAGTACTTCGGAATTTCCAGCGTGCCCGCCCTGTCGTTCACGTTTGCGCTCAGGTTCGCCGGATCACCGTGGGCACGCCGGGCCGTTACCCGGGCGTTTACCTGGGTGGTCCCGGTGCTGACGATCGTGGCGGCGCTGACCAACGACTGGCATCGGGCGCTGTGGCCGTCGGTCACGCTCACCGGGCGCGGTCTTGCCGTCTACGAGCACGGGTGGTGGTTCTGGGTCGCGACGGGGCACGCCTACGTGCTGATGTTGCTCGGGACAGTCGTGATCGGCATGGCGCTGCAACGATCGCCGCCGCTCTATCGCGGCCAGTTCCTGGCGCTGCTTGCCGGCGCGATCCTGCCGTGGGCCGGTAACCTGGTCTATGTGGCCGGGTTCGTGCCGATCGAGGGTCTCGACATCACGCCGCTGATGTTCGCGCTCTCGGGCGCGCTGTTCACTTACGCGTTGTACCGGAACCGATTGTTCGACCTGGTGCCGGTGGCGCGGCATCAACTCGTGGACAGCCTGTTCGATGCAGTCGTCGTGCTCGACGCGTCGCGCCGCGTGCTCGACATGAACCCCGCCGCCTATCGCCTGGTCGCATGCCACACCCCGACCGGACGAGCGGATCACATGAACGCGTCTGCCGACGACGGCTGGTTTGGACGGAGTCTCGAGGAGCTGCTGCCGTTCCTGGAAGGCATTCCGCTGGGCGAGCGGCGGGACTCCCGCCCAGTCGAATCGAGGCCAGAGCCGAACGTGGTTGTCCCGGTAGACTCGAATGCCGGCGGGACGCGCTACTACGACGTGCGTGTCACGCCCGTCCGCTCGGCCGACGCCGAGCTTTTTGCCTGGGCCGTGTTGCTGCGCGACATCACGGACGAGCGACGCGCGCAGCTCGAACGCGATGCGTTCGAACAGCGCGTGCAGGAACAGGAGAAGCGCGAGAGCCTCAGCATTCTCGCCGGCGGCGTCGCGCACGAGTTCAACAACCTGCTTGCCGGGATCCTCGGCAACGCCGACCTGCTCGCCATGCAGGTGCCACGCACGGGCGACATGCCCAGCCACGTCGGCGCCATCATCCTCGGCGCGCAGCGCGCGGCGGATCTCGTGTCAAAGATGCTGGCCTACGCGGGCGAGCGGAAGGGCGCGAGCGAGATCATCGACCTCGACGATCTGATCCGCCGGATGCTCGACCTCCTCGAAGCGTCCGTCGCGCGCCACTGCACGCTGCGCTACGAGGGATCGCCGGCGCAAATCTTCGCCGACCCGGTGCAGATCCGGCAGGTGGCGATGAACCTGATCATCAACGCGGCAGAAGCAGTGGAGGAATGCGACGGCCACGTCGAGCTGAGCGTCGGCATCGAGCGTCTCTCGATCAGCCAGCTTGCCGACCTGCATCTTGGCGACGGAGCGTCGCCCGGCACCTATGCGTACCTCGAGGTCCGCGACAACGGTCCCGGCATGGACGAGACTTCAGTGCGCAGGATGTTCACACCGTTCTACACGACCAAGCCAACCCGGCACGGCCTCGGCCTCGCGGCCGTCCAGGGCATCGTCCGCGGCCACCGCGGCGCGCTGCGTGTCGAGACGCAGCCCGGGCAGGGCACGCGCTTCCGCGTCTGGCTGCCGGTCGTTGAACTGGAGAAAGCCGCCGGGAACTACAGCAGCGTCGCGAGCCCGCCCTCGGTCAACTCGTAGTCGTACATCAACGCGTGCTCGAACGAGGCGAAGAATCCCTCCGCCAGATCCTCGTGCGCAGGGTGTTCCAGATACGCCCTCAGCCCCTCCACATCGTCGAACTCGAGCAGTGCGATGTACTCGTAATGCACGCGCATCAACTGCTCGTAACCGCGCCCATGCGTGACGCGCCGGCCGACGCGGCTGTGCCGGATCGAAGGAATCTCCCGCAGCGCGCGTGAGAACGAGGCCACGAGCGCGCCACGCTCGTCGGCTGACAAATGCGCCTTGGGTTGAAACATCACCACGTGGGCGATCATGAAGACGCAAACTCCCAATTCCCAAACGCCAACTCCCAAGGAGATTGCTCCCGACGTTCGCTTTGGGAGTTGGGCATTGGGAGTTGGGAGTTATCTGGTATCAGGATTTTTTCCGTACCAGCTTTCCGCCCTTGTTCGACTCACCGCGTCCACGCTCCGGTGGGCCGGGAGGAGGGATCGTGGCCTCGCTCGGGCGGGGCGGCGGCTCGGGCGATGGTTCCTGGCCGGGACGCGGCTCGCGGTTCGGTCCTTTCGGGCGCGGCGGTGGCGGGCCCTCCTGGTTCCGTTCCGACTTCGGGCGGAATGGCCGGCCGGCGAGCTTGTCCCCGTGCGGCTTGTTGCGCGGCGGCCGATGGTCGTCAAACGGCGCGCGTCCGCGTTCGCGCGGGTCTGAAGACCGCCGCGAGTCTGATGGGCCACGTCCACGGGGATCGAAGGAGCCAGAACCGCGATTGCGATCGTCGAACGATCCGCGGTTGCGTTGGTCGAAGCCGCGCGATGTGTCGCCGCGCGGCTTGTCGCGGCGACTCCAGCGGTCGAACGACTCGCCACTCCGACGGTCTCGCTGATCGGATCCCCCGCGCTGATCGCTTCCCCCGCGATGATCGGATCCCCCGCGGCGATCGGAGCCTCCGCGACCCCACTGCTCTCGCCGTCCTCCTCCGCCGTGCTCCCTGTTCCCCTGGTAGCCGCGACTCTGGGGGCCCGCGGGGCCCCGTTCATTGGAATCGCGACCGCGCGCGCGCATGTCGTCGCGCAGCGGATCTCCGTGTGGTTTTTCGCGCGGTGGACGACGATCGAAGCGTTGATCGCGATCGGGTCGATCGAAGCGATCCTTCCGGCTGAAGCCAGAAGCTACCGGATGGTGAGAGCCGGACGGTGCCGGACGATGAGAGCCGGAAGGGCCTGGCCGCTGAGAGCCGGAAGGGCCCGAGCGCTGGAAGCCGGAAGGTCCCGGGCGCCGAGAGTCAGAAGATCCCGACCGGTGAGAGCCGGACGGTCCCGGGCGCTGAGATTCCGGAGGTCCCGACCGGTAGGAGGCGGACGGCCCCGGGCGCTGGGAGCCGGAAGCTGCGGGCCGTTGGTTCTTGCGGTCCCACCGGTCCTGCCGCCGTTCCTGGTTACGGGCCTTCTTCGCATCCTTGAACGGTTGCCGCGGATCGCGATGATCGCCGCCGGGCCGCCAGTCGCGGCCACGCCGTTCGGCGTCCCGCGGTTCCGAAGCCCCATGACCGCGGCCACCTTCATCCGAGTGTTCCGGCCCCCGCCCGCGCGGACCCGCCTCCGCCCGCAACGCCTGCTCCGGCGTGTCCCACAACTTTCCGCGCGCAAAGAACTTCATCTGCGCATCAGGCTGCTTCTCCTGGATCCGCTTGAACGTCGGCAGCAGTTCGTCCTTCTCGGCCGCGCGGAACGCGGTGGGAAGCCCTCCCGCGAGAATGGTCCAGTAGGCATAGCGTGGTGGCATACGGGCCTCAAGCGTCAGGGGCCAGGTGTCGAGGAGCGAGGGGTGGGGTATCAGCCATTGAGAGTTGGCGGCAAAGCCGCGTCAAGGGAGTGCGTCGGTGCCAACTCCGTACCGCATCGGCATGCAACATGCCTCTGCCATAAGCATGGCCCAAATCAAGTCGTTCAGAGACCTGATCGTCTGGCAGAAGTCGATGGACCTTGCGGACCGATGCTATCGCGTGTCCCGCCGGTTCCCAAGCGGACATCAACCAGTGCTCGGCCACCAGATTCGCAAATCAGCGGTGTCGGTTCCGTCGAATGTCGCCGAAGGGTTCGGCCGCCACTACACGGCGGCCTATATAAACCACCTCTGGATCGCCCACGGCTCCGACTACGAACTGCAGACGCAGGTGGAGCTCGCGTACCGGGAGCGTCTCATCTCGGAGGAGGAGACGTCGATCCTGAACGCCGACGCCGAAGAAGTGTCCCGCATTCTGAAGGGACTCGTCAGGTCGCTCGAGCGGCCAACCCCCAAGTAAGGGCCTTGTCCCCGATCCCTGATCCCTGCGACGGCCCTGACGCCTTGCCCCTAAACCCCACCCGCTGACGTTGACAGGTCGTTCAGGCAAGCCGCTTCAACTTCTCCACCAACGTCGTCCGCTTGATGCGCAGCAGCTCCGCCGCCTTGTTGCGATTGCCGCCGGTTCGTTCGAGCGATCGCTGGATCAGGTCGCGTTCGATCGACGCGAGGTACCCGGGCAGATCGATCCCGTCGTCAGGAAACTCGACGATGGGCGACGTGACTGGCTCCGGCTCGGCGTGAATCTCCGGCGGCAGGTCGTGCACCTCGATCTGCTGGCGACCCGACCCGAGCGCCACGGCCCGTTCGATCGCGTTCTCCAGCTGGCGCACGTTACCGGGCCACGAGTACGCCATCAGCCGGCGCATGGCGCCCTGCGAAAGCGTGGGTGTGCGTGGCACCGTCGCCCCGCGCGCCACGGCAGCCGGCGATGGGACCACGCGCGAGGCGCCGGCAAACTTCTCGAGGAAATGCCGGGCGAGCAGCGGAATGTCGTCTCGCCGATCGCGCAACGGCGGCAGCTGGATCGGGATCACGTTCAGTCGATAGTAGAGGTCCTCGCGAAACGTGCCGGCCCGCACCATGGCGGCCAGGTCCGAGTTCGTGGCCGCGATGACGCGCACGTCAACCTTGATCGTCTGGTTGTCGCCGACGCGTTCGAACTCGCGTTCCTGCAGCGCGCGCAGCAGCTTCATCTGCAGCGCCACGCTCATCGTGCCCACCTCGTCGAGAAACAGCGTCCCCTTGCTGGCCTGCTCGAACCGCCCCTGCCGCATGCCCACCGCGCCGGTGAACGCGCCGCGGACGTGCCCGAACAGCTCCGCCTCGAGCAGCGCCTCGGGAATGGCGCTGCAGTTCAACGCCACGAACCGATGCAGCTTCCGGGGGCTGTTGTGATGAATGGCCCGCGCCACCACCTCCTTGCCGGTGCCCGTCTCGCCGGTAATGAGGATCGTGCTGCTCGCGCGCGCGACGGTCTCGAGCATCTGGAAGAGCGCCTGCATCGGCCGGCTCTTGCCGAGGATCCCGCCGAACCTGTAGCGCTCTTCGAGCTGGGATCGCAGGTACGCGTTCTCCGACCTGAGACGCCGCTGCTCGAGGGCCTTTTGCAGCACGTGCATCAACTCGTCGAACTGAAACGGCTTGGCCACGAAGTCCGCCGCGCCCTGCTTGATGGCATCGACGGCATCCCTGACGGTCCCGTACCCGGTGATGACGATGACCACGATGCCCGGATAGCGATCGAGGGCCGAGCGGATCACCTGAGAACCGTTTACCCCTGGCATCCGCAAGTCGGTTACCACAATGTCGAAGGCGAACTGCTCGAGCAACTCGAGCGCCTTCGCGCCGTTCTCGGCTTCTACGACGCCAAACCCGCGGTCCGTCAGGCGCTCCGCCATAAGCGTCCGCAGTGCGGGCTCGTCGTCTACGAAGAGGAGATGTCCTTGATCAGCAGCCATTTAGCGCGAGGGCGGCGAGACGCCTGGCGTCGCGTCGGGAGGGGGGTGTCAGATTATTGACGACCGTCGAGGGGCCCGTCAACAGATCTGGTCTATGGAGGAGCTGGGCAGGTGCCGATAGAACCTTCAGATTGGAGCTACGATGGATCGCCAGACAGTGTCGATCATGAAAGCGTGCGAGGTAGTCGGCGTCAGCCGACGCACCATTTACAACTGGATCTCGGCCGGAAAAGTGGAGTACGTCCGCACCGCGGGCGGCTCGATCCGCATCTTCGCGGATACGCTGTGGCGCGAGCCCAGCGAGGCGCAGCGCCAAGCGCCGGGGAACTCAGTTCCTGCCGGTCAGCACGCGTGAATGTAGACGTTACCCGTAGCAAGGACGAGGGCCGCCAGGCCCTCGCGGCAGACGGGGACGTGCGCGTGTTGTTCCACCGGCTGAACAACCAGCTGGGGATCATCCTCGCGCACGCGGAATTGCTCGATGCCAAGGCCGTTGACGATGTGAGCCGCGCGCGTGCGGGGCAGATTGTCACCAGTGTCCTCGAGGCGATGGGGACTGCCCGCGAGATCCGCCGCCGCACCGACGTTGCCGAAACGGGACAAGTCGGGGCCTAAGTCCTTCCAAAAGATCCGGAACAGCACACGACAACGCCCAAACCAGGGTTGTTGTCCGATTTGTGTACCTGCAACGAATTCTGTGATCTGCCCCGTCAAACGTTTGGCGGCGGATCGCCATGTTTTCGCCGGAAAACTGACGTTTTGTGCGGCGCCCGGACCCCGACCGTAACTCACGAAATCCGTAGCACTGGTGTGCAAACCCTTGTAAATACGTGGTTTGCGGCGCCGACTCCGACTCAGCTACCAAAACCGAGCTTAGAACCTCGGCCTTTGGTATTCACATTGCTCAAATGGGCGCCGGAGGATACGTGAGAATGCGCGCCCAGACTGGAAAAGAACATCCCCGAGTTGTTGCCAGCCTTCCCTTCGTTGAGCAGCTTGCCCGCAGGGTTGCGGCCACAATGCCCCATTCGATCGATATCGGGGACCTCGTCCAGGATGGCGTCATTGGCCTGATTGACGCGGCGCACCGCTTCGACGAGGCCCGTGGAATCAAGTTCGAAACCTTCGCCGAACGGCGCATCCGCGGCGCCATGATCGACGCGCTTCGCAAGGATGCCTGGCCGCGTGGCGTCCGCCGCCAGCGCCGCGAGCTCGAGAGCGCCCGCGAGGAGCTGCGCCGCGAGCTCGGGTCGGAGCCCTCGCTTGCCGATCTCGCCGCGAAGATGGGGACCGACGAAAAGCGCCTCGGCCGCACCATCGTCCGCATCAACGCAATCGAAGCCACCTCGCCGCTCGCCAGCGCCGAGAACCACGACGAATCGACGATGCCTGCCGCGCTGATTCCGTCGGAGCCGGAGCAGCCGGATACGGCCTACGAGAAGAATGAAACGCGCGACCGCGTGCGCGAAGCCATTGCAT
>WUUC01212111.1_pt1 | contig 10711 bp, 12 predicted proteins | sample 6278441 | NCBI WGS metagenome assembly WUUC01 (sample SAMN13675441, study PRJNA597444) | soil metagenome | isolation source: soil | place: USA: Washington | collected 2017-10 | reverse complement strand
CCTCTCTTTTGATGCTCACCCGAAGGAGCGTCGCTCAAAAAAACGCCCGTACTCAACCGTCGGGTCTACATAAGCTCTAACGTCCCGTACGGGACTCGAACCCGTGTTACCGCCGTGAAAGACCGTGTGAGCCGTATTGTACGCGTTAGCATCGGCTCGTACAAGTTAGCATATCCTCTGCCTTTTCAAGCAGATAAGCATAGATGCCTTTAGCATCGGTTGGGATGCTTTAGGAGGCATTTGCAGGGGATTTTGTTACCATAGCGTTACCCGATTTTTATGCTTTGACGAGATCGGAGGTAGGCTCTCACGGCGCTTACAGTTACAAAAATTTGATGGCGGCTGCAACTGCGCCAAGCAACCCAACAATAGCAAAACCTAAGAAGATTCTATTAAATGACTTTGAATAGCTGTAGTAGCTTTTCCATGGATAAATGGAACTGTTGGCCTTTCGCTTTAACGTTGCATATTCTTCATGTTGAAAGATTTTAGCTACATGAGACTCACCTTCATTATCTTCTAATGTCGAGGTACTTTCGAAATACTTCAATGCAGCTTCAGCACCTTTTATAAGTTGCCTGTTTCTTTGATCGAGCTTCCAAAAGATATAAGAAAATAGGACAAGTAAGAGCCCGACTGGGATGCCAAGCACGGGCACTTTATAGTCCTTTTGAAAGGTTGAAAAAAGAGCCGTTGCAATCACAGATGAAATTACGATGTAGAAGTTAAACGTAGTGAGCCGTTGGCTAGAGTGCATTTGGAAATAATCCCACGCTTGTTTTCGCAACGCTTCACTTGTGTCCTTCGAGTCACCCATTGGATAACCTCATTCTTTAAGACTCAGCTATCTGATAAACCCTTACGCCGCTTAAAAAAGCTTGTGAATCTAAATAACTGATGTTGATGTCTAGTGGCATACCTCCATACCACCAAGTCTACGACCGGTACTGGTTCACCCGTAATGGAAGAGATATCCGAACACAAGTCTTGTACCTTCTCATAACCCAATCCTGTAGCAATTCTCCGTAAGTGCCTGTCGGGTTTCGCTAACGGTAGTCCGATATTCTTAGCCAAATGTAAGGATGTCGCAGGCCCGATATAAGGGAACTGTTGAAGGTAAGCAGCACCATTCTCTGAAATTAGTTCAGTGACTTTTTTGAATCCGAGCACATTTATGTGTGTTGCGACGCTAACTATCGCCTCCATCTTTGCGGCATGGTTAAAGTGGCGTAATGCCTTAGCCCGACATCTAAGGGCATGAGTAACTATCATCCTTGAGCATTGCCAGTTAAAGAAGGCTTTGCTTATATTGGGAAACTTACTTCTAATGACACTCTCGCGCATACCGCTATTAAGAATTACCCACGCGGCTTCACAGAGAAAGGTTGATTCATCCAACGTATCGAGTGATACCTGATATTGCCAGTCAATCTCCGGTGCGAAACCTTCCTGAATAACTACCGACTTAGCGATATAGTACGCCTTCGCAAGTGTTCGCAGGTCGGTATCTGTGCATCTGGCTGAATCCATCATTGCTCCTAATCGGGTAGGGTGGAGTTGAGCGCTTTACGGTTACTTTTCAGCCACAGTAGAAAGCGAAGCGTTATTACAGAACTACCAGGGAGTAGGCTTATCATTTTGCTAAGCATGACCTTGCGGTGATGGCTAGCTTTCAGACTGTTGAACTTAGCATCTGGTATAGGCGTCAAGTTACCAACAATGAGTGCGGACTTACGAGCAAATTCAGCTCTACCACGCGGATCGGACTCGGCGAACGACCTTATCAAATCGCTCCACTCAGATTTATGAGGGACAAGAGTATTGAATGCCTCACGATGTTGTCTAGCTTTACCTTTCCAATCAACGATTAAAGAAACGATTGAAAGAAAAAAGATTAAGATTGAGCATACTCCGATGAGTATTCGAGATGTTTCTTGGCTAAGGTTAATGTATGCGATTACTTGCGGGTCTATAAAGGTAAGCGCCAAAAGCACCGTGGAAACAGCCAGCAATGAAATATCTAAAACTTGCGCCCTTAGCTGATATCGACTTGCTAACATGGAGTGCATCGTCAGCATCATATCAACTACTTTGGCCTGTCGCCTTAAATCGTCTAGCTGCATCACCTACTCACCGTACAATTGCCCCCACTCCTCAAGTGAATGGGCGCTATCGGCATTAGCCATGCGACGACTTACCCGCTCGAAGGCATCGGAAATCATTTTACGCTCTAAGCTGTTTGAAGTACCTAGAGAATCATCAACGTGTTTAGATTGCCCCGTACGATCCCTTATCGGCTGACGGACATGTGCTGAAGCCTCACTGAAGTAATGCTGTAACATCGCCTTCGGAGTAAGGTCGCCACGGTAATCACGAAAAATTTCTACTGCTAACGCTTCCGCATGATAACCAGAAATTCTGTGCTTCTCGGGAAGGTTGTATATGATTCCCTTTGCAAGCTTTATGACTGGAACGACTAACTGCCCCGCTTGCTTATTCGTGCGTGTTAAGTCATTTGAAAACTCCCTCGGCCTTATCTCAGCCCATCGATTCCCAAAACCATCTGAAATTTTGACGTGCTTCTCACAACTGACAGCAGGCAGAAGTTGAATTTCGGCATCGGAGAATTTAACAGTAACAGCCAGGGTGCCTTGGGTTACTTCAGTATTCGGAAAACGTTCTTGCAATCTCCGCGCGAAATAATCCTTAGCAGCGTTTGGCGTTCCTTCCGCAAGTTCGCAACTATCAAGTATGACAAGTGAGTCCACGTCACTGAACCCACTAACTGCCGTATGCCTAGCGATTGAACCTCCGAATAATAGATCGACAGACCCCTCCAATTCTTTCTCAAGGGCTTTCTTAATCTCTGCAAGGTGACGATTGATGGCTTTACGGTCGCGGCTATTAAATTCTGTAAGTTTGGACGATAAAAAACCGTTGACGCGGACTTCGTACTCACTCCGGTCTGTACTCTCGTCGCTCTGATAGAGTTTTCGCTTTACTTCGGCCGGATCACTGCTGAAGTAACTGCCTCTTCCACCACCCATCTTTAAAACCTCTTGTTTTTCTTCCGCAAGAGGCTGTAACTCTCGCGGAGAATGTCGGAATTGTACTCGAAGACAGAGAAATCTCGATCTAGAAGAAACTTACGCATCTGTCGGGTTAAGTCGAGAAGGGATTTAAGATTATCCTCGATAGTCTTAATCTTCACGTCGTCGTCGGTTTTCTTGATGCCAAGACGCCGAACCCCATAGTTATTTAAGTAACACGCTAACCCGTTGGTGTAGCCATATCGTAGCCACGTAAGACCGTCAAATATTTCGGCTCCTGCGAGGAAGTACAGCACTGACACTAAAGGGTCGAGGCTGCCGAAGACATGAATCGGAATCCCCTGTAAGCCAGCGTCGTCCATGGCCACACGAATTGTGGCGAGGGTTGTCATTCGTGCCAGGATAGAGTTACCCAATTCCTTTTCTGTAATACCTACAATATGAAAGCTGCTTAGCTTATCAACATAAGCAACGATGTTTTGTTTCTGTATGTACTTCTGTCCTTTGGTTTCGGGTTTTATCAATAAAGTGTGCAGTTGCTGTGGATATCTTTCAAATAGCTGCTGTGCTGCGGCAATTTGGCGACTTAATGAACGATGAATGTCTGGGTGGTCATAGCTCACAAAGACCGCTGGCACATGCTCAGGCCAACTATCATATACATCTCGCAAACTTTTTTCGGGCCATTCTTTATGATTGACAGGATAGCGATAAACCGCTGAAAGATCGTGGTAGTCAGATATTTCATACCCACCAGAATCAACGAAAGTAATTTCTGTAGTTGCGCTCTCAATGGGGCCTAAGTAGTTATTAGATAAATCGTAAGCGCTGACTAACATTGTGTCAGTAAGCAGCGGCCACGCTACATCGTATACTTCTCTAATTTCAGACTTCTCCCGCTTACTCACGCCAAACCCTTTACTTGAGAAGGAAGGGATGAGAAGCGGCGTCTGAATGACGCTGCCGAGTGGGTGAATGATTTTGGTGTTGCGAACAAGCATGAGGTTATTCGCCGTCTTTATTGTTGAATTGCCGCGCGCTGGAAATAGTCTGGATTACTAGTGCAAGTCAAATGTAAAGGCACGCCCTGAGTAAGTGTGTAATCAAAAATTTCATTCTTTGTCCAAGTAAGGAAGGGTGCGGCGACGTGAGTGCGGCCATGTTCATATAAGTTGAATACGTTCTGCATTAAACGCACAAACTCGGGAGAGCAATCCGAGTAAGGTGTATCGGCGTGAATACCCAATGCTATAAGCTTCCATTTACCGCCGGATAGCATAAGAGCTAAAGACAGCAATACCGCGTTACGAGATGCAATGTACCCTTCTGCAAAGGAAACATCCGTAATTGAAATCTGACGTAACGGGATTTTGTAGTGGGCAGCAATAGAAGAGGCAGCAATCTGCTCTTGGGTGCAATTTGGCTGCCCATAGTTTATATGGAGAGCTGACACGTCGTATCCACGGGATATGTAGTACTCAATACAGGCGGTGGAGTCGATGCCTCCGCTCAGTAATACCAAGGCGTCCAAGTTCCCTGCCTTTACACTTTCGGGTACAGTCTTGGTTGCTTAGGGCTACGTTTAGGCTGTTCTATTCTACTTTCTAGGGCTACCAGACTCACAAAGCCTAAGAACAACTTTAACCTAGTAGTTGAGCAATGAGGAACGGCAAATACTCTGCTGTCTGAATCGTTGCGCATTATACACGCGCCTGTTATTGATGCCAGTACTTTTTTACACGCTAAGCTTTATGCTATTAACTAGAATCTACAACGCCTCATGTGAACCAATTGAAAATGGCAATCCAACTTTAGAATCAACGGACGCGCACACCGTTTCGTATTTCAAAACACATCTCCCAACCGCGTGCGTTGCGCAGCCACTTGAAACTGCGCGGCGACATTTCGGCTTCTGACAACTCGCCACCGAGGTCACCGACCATCCGGCGGAAATCCCGGCGCAGCCGTTTTATGAATTTTAGATCACGGCTTACTGTGGACTCGTGGACGCCTAAGTGCGCAGCTAATTCCCGCCCTGTTATGTCTGCGCGCCACACCTGCGCCGCAACCATCGCCGCAATGCGATGCTCCCGCGCAAGACGCCGCCGTTTGTTGTAAGCTCTGCGCCCCGAAGCACGGCGGCAAATTTCGTCAAAACTTGCACACTTATACGGCATAAAATTTTTGAAAATACTAGCTTTTATCAACTCACAGCATAGCGAGTCATGTCCTTTCCTCTAACGTCGGTTCATCATTCACAGTCACAAATGATTGCACTGACGACGCCTTATCCCGGTTTCTTCTCTCTGTGACGTTGTGACGTTACGTGACCGATGTGACGTTATGGCAGCACCCTCTCAGGTTGTTAGCCCAAGCGCCCGCGCAAATCGGGCGATCTCGCGCTGGCTAACCTTCCAGCCCTTCTTATGCGTGCCGCCTTCGTTACCCTTGTCGAAACGTAACTTGCCCAAGATGCGCCCAATATGCCGCGAGTCAAGTCGCTCCACGTCAATGTCCAGTTCGTCGGCTTCGATAATTTCCTTCGCCGCCGTCTCTATATCGGATGTGCGAATAAATTCCTTTTTGTCCGGCACTTCCTCTAAGGAAACGTCACAAGGGTCACACGATGTCACAACGTCACAGCCCAAGCACTTGTCGAGCGCGCGGATTATTAGCGCCGTCGTGTCGCCACTCTCAAGCTGCTGGCGCTCCTTCTGGTAGCCAGTCGAAAGCCTCTCCATGCGACTGTAAAGCCCGGCAACGCCCACGTCCTCAAGCCACAGGGCGACAGCGAGCAGAGCGCGCCACGGCTCAAGGTTGCGCCCGGTTAGCGTGGCCGTCTCGTTGACGCGCGACTCGCATTTGGAAAGTTCCGCGAGGTGCAGGAGCGCGAGCGCCCAGAGACTATCAATCAATGCGCGACGGTCGTGAGGCCATAGCGAGTATTCGAGCGGGTCGGCGTTTGCCCGGTAGCGGTCAGGCGTGCGAATCAGCGGCACGGTAATCGTGCGGCTCGCTAACACTTGATCGGGCTGACGGATTGCGGAGAAGGCGCGAGCGCAGAAAGTGTTGACGTAGCGCGTGCGCCAACCGCCGCCCGGCACAGGCTCCTTTACAGGCACAGTGTTGCCTCTCCGGTTCCCGGCCAGCAAAAGCGTGCGCTTGTCCGGGTCTGTCCGTTTCGGGTCTGAGATGTTCTCGGCGTCGTCAAAGCAAAGCGTTGCGCCATAGTCCGCCATGTCACGCAGGGATGCGTAACTGCCGCCCGCTAGTATCAATTGTCCCAGATAGCCTAGTTCGGCGATGATTGCCAGGAGTTGAGTCTTGCCGCTGCCTTTCTCGCCGTTCGGCCAGATGAAGCCAATAACTTTGAAGGCATCCAAGAACCATGTTGCCAAGATGTAACAGGCGACCATTTCGGCCATCGTGCGCTGGTCGGCGAGGCTGCGGTCGAAGTCAATGAAGCGGTCAACCACGTCTGCAACCTGGCCGAACACGTCGCCGGGTTCTGGCCTCTGGCCGCGCGCATATGCTTTCACGCCGGGCGAAGACCAGAGCTTTTCGTCAGGGGGGATTTCCGTCAATTGAACATCAAGCCCAAGCTCTGAAATATCCTTTATGCCACTACCGAAAATTGCGCCGTCTCCGCGCAGGACGCACAGCCGTTTTTCATTCGTCACTAGCGGCGGGTCGTGTCTGACAATGTTCCCGTCCTTATCGACACTTTCAGTCTTTGTCTGTTTGACGTGCGGCCAGATGGCTACGTAAGCCTGACCGCCGACGAGTGCGAGGGGGCGGCGCAAGGCAGGCGGCGCATAGTCAAGCAACTCAATGATGGGCGGCGCGGGTTGAGCCTTCGGCCTCGGCGCATCTACAAGCGCCTCCAATTCTTCGACGGAATGAGTCAGAAGGAAATCATCAACTCCGACTTTGTTTTCGCGTCCACCGGGAAGGTAGGCAGGGGCGACGTGCGCCCCCTTGCGTTGCAGATGCTCAGTCAGCCGTCCAAGGGCTTTACTCACCTCTGGCTTCTGCATTACGTCGGAATCAAAAACAATGCGCACATCACGGCCCTTAAGTGCAACATAATCCCAATCGGTAAGCCATGTGACGCCACCGAACTCATTTTTACCTTTGAAACCAAAGACGCCGTAAAGGGAGATAGCACACATGCCACGAGTGGCAAGCGCGTCTGCCTTCTTAACGCCCTCAGTTATCCAGAGCGGGGTATTAGGGTCTTTAATTTGTTCAAGGCAGGCAGGCGGGCAATCTAGGCGCAGACTTGAACCGGCTGGTGTCTCATACTTGATGACACGCTGCTTATAACTCCCGTCCGGCTCTCGCTTCCGCCTGTTCTCTATAACGCGAGCTGAGTCTGGACGGAAGGTGTAGAAGCTATTGCCCCCGTCCGGCCCGTAGCCGGGTATAAGCAATCCCGGCGCGCGCCGCTGTGCGGTGGAAAATCCGAGGGGGATGAGTTCCTTTTCATCCGTTACAGTGCGGTAGCCACGAGCAGCGATTATCTCTTCGGTGAGGCCGGACTCCTCGCGGAGCATTTTCAGGTGTCTTTCTGATAGCCACCCAGCCATTACAGCCAGCCCTCCCACAGTTCAAAGTAACTAACGTACCGCACAAGTTATGCGGCATCCTTAGCGCCCCTCCGCTGGACAATCGCCTCCGCGAGCAGGCGATTGATCTCGCTTTCTGGAATCAGTCGCCGCGCCCCTAATTTCGCTGAACTGATTCTGCCTTGTGTCACCCATGCGCGCACCGTCCACGGTGAAATGGCTAGAATCGCAGCCGCATCCTTAATGCTTACCAACCTGTCCTCTACCATGCTAACGCCTCCTAAAGAATGTGCTTGCCCCGAAACCGGAACGAATGTATATTAAGTCGTGCCTTGCTAGAGCACAATCAAATATTACTTCTAGCAACAAGACTTACATGAAAAAGCAGACTCAAACTCTAGCAAAGATTTCTCCGAGTCAGTTGGAGCGGTTCCTTGTAGAGCTGGCTAACCTTAAGGTCGATGTGGATGCTGCGCGGCGATTTAGGGAACGTTTCGCCGCGTTCATCCCAAGCCACGATCCAGAATGGGTAGCCGGTCTACTCGATAAGCCTAAAGCTGTAGGACTCAGAGAGCAGATTGACAGGCTTTCTAATATGAGTGTTGAGGAGATGGGAGAGAATGCGTGGGTAGCTACGCTAAAACTTATGCTGGGCGATCTCTGGACTGAACCGGATTATAGGCAAAAGGAATGGGGAGTGTTCGCCTTCAGATACGCCCTTTATAAGTGGGGGGATAACTCCTTAAGGAAAGTTGACCTCTTCAAAATACTATACGAACCGGCGCAGCGTTTCCGCGTCCCGCCTCCTACTCCCTTCGAGTTGGCCTTGTCATACTTCCTTAAAGCCGGTGACAGAGCGCGTTACTGTGCCAATCCTGAATGCCCCGCACCCTATTTCTTTGTGACGCGCAAGAACCAAAGATATTGCTCCGAGATTTGCGCAGGGCCAGCCCAGAGGGAATTAAAACGTAAGTGGTGGGCTGAACACGGTGAAGACTGGCGTAAGGCGCGGACAGAGAAAAAGGCAGGTAAGGGGAAAGCTACAAAGAGCAGAAAAGCAACCACTAAAAAAGGGGATTGAGCGATGCCTAGAAAAGCGAAAGAAAAGCGCGACGGCGTTTATACACGAGATGACCGCGCCGGTTTCTGGATTAGCTGGACTGACGCGCAAGGCAGACGCCGTTATCGCAAGACCGACGCGCAGAACATAACGCAGGCGAAGCAGATCAGGGCCGCAGAACTGTTGCGCGTCGAGCAAGCCCGCATCCTCGGCTTTTCGCCACCGGGAGAGGAAACCTTTGCCGAAGTGGCAGCGCGTTATCTGCAATACCAGAAGGCACGACTGACACCAAAAGCATTCGAGCGTGAAGAAAGCATCATGGCTAAGCACTTGATACCCTTCTTTAATTGCCCATTAGCCGGTATACGCCGCCAAGATGCTCAACGCTACGTTACGCAGCGAAGCGGGAAGGCTTCGCCTTACTCTATTCAGAAAGAGCTTAATGTCTTGAAGCACCTTTTGCGCTTGGCTGTGGAGTGGGAGTTGATCCCCTTCAACACGTCGCAGGGGGTCAAGTCCCCTCGCGTCCCGGCCGGGCGCGTGCGATACCTGCAACCAAAAGAGCTTTATATGCTTGTAGCGGCTTGCCCGAATTGGCTGCGTCCGGTTGTAGCCCTTGCCGCGCTGACAGGAATGAGACGGGGCGAAATTCTGAGCTTGCGCTGGCTCGACGTTGACTTATCACAATGCCGCCTTTTCCTGCCGCAGACAAAGAACGGCGAGGGGCGCATGGTTTATTTGAATGAAGGCGCGCAGGCAGTATTGTCTTCTGTATCTCACAAGCCGGAGGCCAGCGTCACCAATAAGATTTTTGGCGACATAACACCGGAGCAGGTGAGCGTTACTTTCGTAAGGGTGTGTCGTAGTTTGAAGATCGCTGATTTCAGGTTTCACGACCTGAGACACACGGCTGCCTCATGGTTGCGCATGAGCGGGGCAGACATTCACACAGTAGCGCAGCTTCTAGGGCACAAAGACCTTCGGATGGCGGCACGCTATCAACACCTTAGCCCTGCTTTTTTAGCCGATGCTGTGAGTAAGTTGGACGCCGTGTTTAGTGGCATTGCAAGTGTAGGTAATGACCATCCCATTTCGACGCAAAAGGCTCTTGCTGCTGCTCCTAATTAAGTTCTTGGGCAAGTTCCGGTAATAATGTACCTGACCGACCAAGATAATAAATCTGTTGCATTCTACGCCATACGGGGGTAATCTCCCGCGCGTGGGCGTCGCCTCTGCTTTCCGACCCTCACGACAGAATAAGCACACTAATACTTAGCCGCCACTAGGCAGCTTTGCCCCGTTTATGTTGGCGCGTGACTTAGAGCAGGGACGGCAAGAGCGCGAGCAGGTCTAACACGGTTTGTGTCAGGCCGTCCGGCGCGTCGTTCGGCATCTCGCCGCCTGTCGGCTCTTGCGTGGCGTCCGTCGGCTCTTGCACAGCGGTAGTCTGTGGAGGCGGGGGCGCGGGCGGTAAGTTCGGCATAAGACCCGCGCTGGCCGAGCCGGTCAGGAGCAAAACGAGCAGGGAGACTCCTAGAGATTTACGCATTATTTTCCCTTTCGAGGTGATGGGAGCTAACCAAAGTCGCCGCCGTATCTTGTTGAGGTACGGCGGCTTTGCTGCGTATGACGAAATTTCGTCATACGCGACGAAAGGCGGCCTCACATGAATTTAGCAGACGAGCGTTTGAAGGAACTAGATAACCCTTCCCTTACTGAGACTGAGCGCACCCTGATACGTTGCCGCGTCGCGGCCGACCTCATCCACAGGGGGCAGTATGAAGCCGCACGGGAGACTCTAGGCGGGCTGTGGCTGGGTGTCGGGCAGAGGCCGCCGGTTAGCGAGCTACCGCCCGCCGTGGACGCGGAAGTGTTGCTCCAATGCGGGACGCTCACGGGCTGGCTCGGCAGCGTCAGGAACGTCTCAGGCGCACAAGAGCAGGCAAAAGATATGCTCTCCGAAGCGGCGCGGACGTTCCGCGCTCAGGGGATGCCCGCGAAGGTGTCAGAGACTCAATACGAACTCGCCGCGT
>WUUC01029932.1_pt1 | contig 10711 bp, 6 predicted proteins | sample 6278441 | NCBI WGS metagenome assembly WUUC01 (sample SAMN13675441, study PRJNA597444) | soil metagenome | isolation source: soil | place: USA: Washington | collected 2017-10 | reverse complement strand
GGGGCGGGCCCAGCGGCACGGTCGTGAACGAGGCGATCTCGGACAGCGAGATCTGGTCGCCGGTGTCGAGGGTCAGGCGCAGGCCGTCGGTCGCGGTCCGCTCGATGCAGCGGACGGCCCCGGTGCTCCCGTAGACGGTGGTGACGACGACCGGCTGGTTGAGCCCCAGAGCGATCTGCAGGTCGACGAGCAACCCGTGCTCGGGCGAGGAGGCGACGTCACCCGACGAGGCGGACACGTGGTCGGCGGCCGCGTTGAGGAAGGCCGTGGCCACCTCGGCCCGCGAGCGCAACTGCTCGGAGGTGGCGAGCGCCCGTCCCCGCACGTCGTTGCTCATCACCTGGGCGAGGGCCAGGACCGCAGCAGCGACCACCAGGGCGGCGCCGCCGGCCAGCGTCACGGCGAGGGCCGTGTTCTGCTGGGTCGTCTCGGCCCACCAGGTGCCGATGCCGGCGGCGACGGCGGTGAGCCCGCCGCCGGCGACGATCAGGAGCCGGATCTGCTTGGTGATCTCGAAGGTGGTCGATTCGATGATCCCGGCCGAGGCGCCGCTGCGGTCGGGAGTGGGTGATTGCAGGAGGTTCAGCTGGTCGACGATCTTGCCGACCGGTCCCGAGAGGTCCTCGCCGGTGGGGTCGAGGGCCCGGGCGGGCCACCGCACGTTGGTCATGTCCATGTCCGCGTTGTCATGTCAGCCCGGGCGCGCGGGGCTGGGGAGCGATGTCCCCGAGGTGTCCGCCGCTGGGCGAGCGCGCCGAAGTGGGCATATGGAGGGCGCAGGTAGAGAGCGGGATGGGTCCTGACAAGGCGAAATGAGGGGGAGGTGATTTCGCTCTATCGGTCGACCCGCCGGAAGCGCGGAAGGAGCATAACGATCGTTCAGCGCCGGATCGGCCGAAACGGCGCGGTTCTTCGCGGGACGTACGATCGCGCCCGGACAGGACAGGGAGGCGCACGTGAGGCGGATGGTGGCCCGGCCCGGGAACCGTCACCAGGCGCGCCTGCTCCGCCTCCTCCGGGACGAGGGCCCGCGGTCGCGGGCCGAGCTGACCGACGCCGTCGACCTGTCCAAGTCGAAGGTGGCCGACGAGCTGGACCGCCTGGTCGAGCTGGGGCTGGTCGAGGGCGGCGGCCTGGCGGCATCGCGGGGCGGGCGGCGGTCGCCGATCGTCCGGATCGCCCGCCACGTGCACTTCGTCGGCATCGACATCGGCGCCACCTCGGTCGACGTGGCGGTGTTCGACGGCGAGCTCGCCCTCCTCGGGCACCTGGCCGAGCCGGCCGACGTCCGTGACGGTCCCGAGCGGGTGCTCGACCTGGCGCTGGAGATGGTGGCCGAGCTGCGCAAGCAGGGTCTGGCCCCCGAGGTCCACGGCGCGGGCGTGGGCGTTCCCGGTCCGGTCAGCTTCCGGGACGGCGCCCCCTTCGCCCCGCCGATCATGCCGGGCTGGAACAAGTACCCGGTGCGCGAGGCGCTGAGCCAGGTCCTGGGCTGCCCGGTCCTGGTCGACAACGACGTGAACATCATGGCCCTGGGCGAGCACCACGCCGGGCTGGCCAAGCAGGTCGACGACTTCCTGTTCGTGAAGATCGGCACCGGCATCGGCTGCGGGATCTTCGTCGAGGGCCGGGTCCACCGGGGTGTGACCGGCAGCGCCGGGGACATCGGCCACATCGCCGTCGAGGACGACGGCCCCACCTGCGCCTGCGGCAACACCGGCTGCCTCGAGGCCCTCTTCAGCGGACCGGCCCTCGCCCGGGACGCCACGACGGCGGCCACGGCCGGGCAGTCGGCCTTCCTGGCCCGGCGCCTCGACGAGGCCGGTGCGCTCACCGCCTTCGACGTGGCCGACGCAGCGGCGGCCGGCGACCAGGCGGCCATCGCCATGGTCCGCGACGGCGGGCGTCGCGTCGGCAAGGTGTTGGCCGGCCTGGTCAGCATCCTCAATCCCGGCCTCATCGTGATCGGCGGGGGAGTGTCCCGCGTGGGCCACGCCCTGCTGGCCGAGATCCGGGGCGTCGTGTACCGCCAGTCCCTGCCGCTGGCCACGGGGAACCTGCCGATCGTCGTGTCCGAGCTGGGCGACCAGGCCGGCGTCACCGGCGCCGCCCGCATGATCAGCGACCACGTCTTCCAGGCCGAGTAGCGGGCAGGCCGAGTCGGCCGAGCAGGCCGAAACCCCGGTCCTTCGGGACTTTTTCCACTCCGTAACCAAAGTTCGCGACGCACCGTCTTGACTTCCGCACCTTTCGTCCGCACTTTGGACGAAGGCAGTGCAGAAGATTGCCGAAGGTGGGGGAGGAGGGGCCCGGACCTCGGCAGGGGGGACGGTGTCACGTGGCGCGTCGGATGGTTCTCGCCCTCGCGGCTCTGGTGCTCGCAGCACCACTCTGGGCCGCAGCTCCCGCCGGAGCCGCCCCGGAAGGGGCGACCCAGACCGAGCCGAGAGGCCGGGACGGCAAGGGGCACGACCACGGCTTCAAGATCCTGGCGTTCACCAAGGGCGCCAGCCGGGCGACGGTCGAGGCCGGCGTCGATGCGCTGAAGGACCTGGGCCGGGCCCGGGGCTTCACCGTCGACGCCACCGCCGACGCCGGCCGCTTCACCGAGCGCCGGCTCGAGCGCTACCGGGTGGTGGTCTTCCTCGACACGACCGGTGACGCGCTCGACGAGGCGGGCCAGGCCGCGTTCGAGGCCTACTTCCGGGACGGCGGCGGTTTCGTCGGCATCGGCTCGGCCATCGAGACCGAGCCCGAGTGGAGCTTCCTCACCGACGTCCTCGGGACCCGGGCCAGCGGTAGGACCAGCGTCCAGCCCGGCACGATCAAGGTGGCCGACCGGGGCCACGACGCCACCGAGGACCTGCCCGAGTACTGGACCCGCACCGACGGTTGGTACAACTTCACCAGCAACGTCCGCGGGCTCAGCCACGTGCTGGCCACGGTGGTCGAGGAGCCGTTCGCCGAGCAGCCCTGGGGCGGCGAGCTGGAAGCGATCGAGGGCGGGACGATGGGCGCCGACCACCCCGTCTCCTGGTGCAAGGACTACCAGGGCGGCCGCTCGTTCTACACGGCTCTCGGCACCCGGGCGCAGAGCTTCGGCGAGACCAAGCTGCGCACCCACCTCGCCGGCGCCATCCGCTGGGCGGCGGGGCGCTCCGAGCCGACCTACAGCGACTGCGGCGCCACGGTCTGGGCCAACTACCAGCAGACCAGGGTCGCAGCCCCGCCCAACACGGCCGAGCCCATCGGCTTCGACACGCTGCCCGACGGCCGGGTCATCCAGACCGACCGGCTGGGCGGTGTCCGCCTCCACGATCCGGCGGCCAACACGACGACCGTCCTGGCCACCATCCCCGTCTACACCCACAGCGAGGACGGGATGTACGGCCCGGCCATCGACGACGACTTCGCCACCAACCGCTGGGTGTACCTCTACTACGCGCCTCCCACGGTCGAGGACGTGAAGCTGTCGGACGGGCGGGTCGTCACCCAGACCACGCCCACCGCGCCGGCACCCACCGCCGCGCCCGACCAGACCGCCTGGGACCCCTACGTCGGCTACTTCCAGCTCTCCCGCTTCAAGTTCGTCGACGGCACCGGCGGCACCGCGCCCCACCTCGACCTGGCCACCGAGCAGCAGATCCTGCGGGTGCCGGTGAACCGGGGCGCCTGCTGCCACGTGGCGGGCGACATCGACTTCGACGATCGGGGCGACCTGTGGCTGGTCACCGGCGACGACACGCCGGCGGGCGGCGGCGGCTCGGGTGGCTTCGGCCCGTTCAACGACCAGCTCACGGCCGACGGGCAGCTCAACGCTCCGCACGTCGACGCCCGCCGCTCGGCGCTGAACACCAACGACCTGCGGGGCAAGGTCCTGCGGATCAGGGTCGGTGACCGCGACATCGCTCCCGCCGACGAGAACCGGAGCGACGGCGCCTACACGACGCCGAGGGACAACCTGTTCAGCCCCGGCACCCGCGCCGCGAGGCCCGAGATCTACGCCATGGGCCTGCGGAACCCGTTCCGCATCCAGGTCGGCGGGGACGGGACGGCCTACGTGGCCGATTACTCGCCCGACTCCCGGGTCCCGCAGGTCGATCGGGGACCGGCCGGCACCGGGCGGATCATCGCCGTCACCGAACCGGCCAACTACGGCTGGCCGCTCTGCTACTCGACCGAGCTGGCCTACTACCGGTGGAACTTCGTCACCTCGAGCCCGCTGGACACGCCCGCCCGGAGGTTCGACTGCGGGCGGCGCGACGAGGGACCGCCCAACGACTCACGCTGGAACGTCAACGGCGGTCCCACGGTCGAGCCCGGCCGGCGGACCACGCCCCCGGTGACCGACCCCGACGTCTGGTACTCGTTCGACGACAACGGCACGCCGCCGCTGGGGACGCCCTGCCCCGACTACTACGACGGCACGCTGCCCGCCGAGCAGCGGGTGTGCCCGCAGCTGTTCCCCGAGCTGGGACAGGGCGGCGGCGTGGGGCCCCACACCACGTCGATCTACGAGTACGACCGGACCAGCGACGACGCCACCCGCTTCCCGCCCTACTTCGACGGGGCCCTGTTCTTCGGCGAGTTCACCCGTGACTACCTGCGGGAGATCCGCTTCGACGAGCGGGGGCGGGTGTTCAAGATCAGCAGCGCCCTCGACTGCGGCGGTGTCCGCACCCCGGCCAGCCAACGGTTCGGGTTCGAGTGCGACAGCCCCATGGACGCCCAGTTCGACGAGGACGGCCACTTCTACCTGCTGGCCTACGGCGACGGGTTCTTCCAGCCCAACCCCGACGCCGGCCTCTACCGGTGGGACTACGTCAAGGGCCAGCGGGCACCCGTCGCCGAGCTGACCGCCACGCCGACGTCGGGGCAGGCGCCGCTGGTGGTCCAGTTCTCGAGCGAGGGGTCGCGCGACCCCGATCCGGGCGACTCGATCGCCTTCGAGTGGGACCTCGACGGCGACGGCACCGTCGACTCGGTCGATCCCAACCCGTCCTTCACCTACACCGAGGACGGCACCTACGTGGCCCGCTTGACGGTGACCGATTCGACCGGGCGGACGGCCTCGGCCAACACCACCGTCACCGTCGGCAACACGGCCCCCACCGTGTCGGTGGACGTGCCGATCGAGGGCGGGCTGTTCGCCTTCGGCGAGTCGATCCCCTTCGAGGTGACGGTGACCGATCCGGAAGACGGGACCGTCGACTGCGACCGGGTCGAGGTCACCTTCGTGCTCGCCCACGACTCGCACGGCCACGCCGAGGACTCGGTCACCGGCTGCAGCGGCACCCTGACCACCATCGCCGACGACGCCGCCCACGGCGGGAACGTGTGGGGCGTCATCCGGGCGACCTACACCGACCTGGGCGGCGGCTCGGGCGTGCCCGAACTGACCGGGACCGACGAGGCCAACGTCCGCCAGAAGCGGATGCAGGTCGAGTTCGTCCTCGACGAGTCGGGCACCAACGTGGCCACCACCAACGATCCCGACGGCGGCGGCCAGCACCGGGGGAGCCTGTCCGCCGGCGACTGGATGCGGCTCAACGGCCCCTACGACCTCACCGACATCGACGGCCTGACCTTCCGGCTGTCGAGCACGTCGACGGCGGTGCCGGCCGGGAGCCCCCTGGCGGCCGTGGAGGTCCGCCTCGACGCCGTCGACGGACCCCTCCTGACCACGGCCACGCTCACCTCGACCGGCGCGGCGGGCACGTGGGCCAGCCAGTCGGTCCCGGTGACCGACCCCGGCGGGCTCCACGAGATCTACCTCGTCTTCCGGGCCGTGCCCGGCGGCCAGACCGGCAACAACCTCCTCAACCTCAACTGGGCCCAGTTCGACGGCCAGGGAGTGGCCGGATGACCAGCGCAGGCGAGCCTCCGACCGACCGACGCAGCCGACCGAGCCGACGCAGCACGCCAGACCGAGAGGGGATCGAGATGGGCCAGCACGGCCAGCACCGCCACCCGACGATGAGTCGCCGCCGGGCCCTGGGCATGGCGGCGGGGATGGCGGCCGCCGCCACCTGCCTGCCGACCGGCCGGGCCGTCGCCTTCGTCGCCCCCCAGCCGGTGGGCAACGACGACCGCGGCGAGGGCCACACCCACGGCCACGGGCACGGGCACCGGGAACGCCTCATCCCCCGGGAGAAGATGGGCACGATCACCTTCACCCAGCGCGACGTCCCCGGCCGGGTGGGCATCGCGGCGAGCGCCGCGCTGGGCGTGGCGCCCACCATGGGTTACCTGGGCGGGCGCCACTTCCCCGAGGACCCGACCGACCTCGGCCCCCTCGTCCCCCTGCCCGGCGGATGGCGTGAGCTGTTCGAGTACCTGGCCCGCCTCGGCTTCGAGCAGATCGAGTTCGCCGGCTACGGCCAGAACGCCGCCAACCCCGGCGGGGCGGCGCCCAACCCGGCGCCCGACGGGGTGGTCACCGCCCAGTCGCGCCGCGACTACCTGGACTACGGCCGGCGGCTGCGGCGGCTGCTCGACGACTTCGGGCTCGAGGCCATCGGCAACCACGGCTTCATCCCGGCCACGTGGCCCGGTCCCGGCAGCCCCGGCGGCGCCGGCATGACGACCAACGACCGCCAGCGGTTCGAGCTCGAGCTCGACTTCGCCTCGGTGCTGGGCATGCCGTTCATGGGCACGGGCAACGATCCCACCAGCGCCAACGACCGCAACAAGGAGGCGTGGGACCTGGCAGGCGACAAGTGGGAGGCGCTCAACGACCTGGCCCGGCCGTGGCGCATCAAGATCTATCCCCACAACCACTCGCCGGCCTACAACTTCCTCCAGGACGGGCCCATGGTCGAGGTCACCGAGGACCGCGTGACCGGGGCGCCCATCGCTCCCACCCTGGTGCGGGGCGAGTCGGGCAAGCGGCTGATGCAGCACTACCTCGACATCACCGACCCTCGGCGCTGCGTGGCCGAGCTCGACATCTACTGGGCGCACGTGGCCCGGCACCAGTGGCGTTGGCGCTACGACTGGGAGGGCAACCGGGTCGAGGACATCTTCGATCCCACCCGCCAGGTGGCCCGCCAGACCTACCGCTACGCCCTGTTCCACGCCAAGGACGGCGACCGCACGGCCGACGCTCCCGGTGTGGGCAACGGCTACGGGATCATCCCCTTCGGCGACGACCGCAGCGACATCGACTTCGAGCGCTTCTACCGGCGCATCGGAGCGCGGAACTACCACAACTCCAACTACGAGCAGGACAATGCGCCCGGCGGGGCGGCCGATCCCGGTCAGTCCTTGCGCCACACCCGGATCAGCGCCCGCAACATGCACGCGCTGCGGGGATGAAGCGCACGTCGGACCGGACCAGGGCGTGAGCGCTGGGTGAGCACGGGTCCCTACGCTCGGGCGCCGTGGACGGCATGCAAAGCGAGCTCACCGCCCTGTCCGACGACGTCTGGGGCCGGCTGCGCCGCCGGCTCGAGGGACTGACCGACGACGAGTACACCTGGGAGCCGGCGCCGGGCTGCTGGACGATCCACCAGCGGCCCGACGGCTCGTGGACCCACGACTCGGCGTCGCCCGCGCCCGACCCCGGGCCGTTCACCACCCTGGCCTGGCGCGTGTGGCACCTCATCGACATGTACGGCGAGGACCGGGCGCCGCTCTGGCTGGGCGTGCCGCCCCAGGGGCAGGCCATCGGGCTCGACGACCCCGACCGGCCCGGCCCGCCCCCGAGCGCGGCGGCGGCCGTGAAGCTGCTGGAGAAGGCCCACGACCGCTGGGACGCTCACCTGGCCCTGGCCACCGACGACGTCCTCGCCCAGCCCTGTGGACGGGTGGCCGGCCGGTACGCCGAGCGGACCCGCACCGCTTACGTCCTGCACATGCTCGACGAGTTCGTCCACCACGGCGCCGAGGTGTCGCTGCTGCGCGACCTGTGGCGCTGGCAGCATCCGCTGGGCGACGACGACCTGGCCGAGCAGGCGATGCGGGGCGACATGGCGCTGCTCGACGCTCTGTCCGGCGCCGACCTGGCTGGCCGGGCGGACCTGGTGGACAAGGCCGCCGAGTTCGCCCGCTGGGAGCTGCTGCTCGCCCTGCTCGAGCGCGGCGCCCCCCTGCCCGGCTCGGGCCGGACGCCGCTGCACCTGGCCGCCGGCGCCGGCGAGCTGGCCGTCGTGCAGGCGCTGCTCGACCGGGGTGCCAACCCCGCCGCCACCGACCCCACCTTCGGTGCCACCCCGGCTCAGTGGGCCCGGTTCCTCGACCAGCCCGAAGTGGCCGCCCTCCTCGACGGGGCGAGGGCGGAGGGTTGAGCCGCCGAGGGACGGGTACCCGAACGGGCATGAAGTTGCTCTACAAGCCGCTCGGCCTCGGGTTCGGCATCGTCGGTGGACTGCTGGCCAGCGCGGTGTTCCGCCAGGTCTGGAAGCAGGTCTCCGGCGACGACGAAGCCCCGATGGCCACCGACCGCGACTCCAAGTGGACCAACGTGTTGCTGGCCGCGGCCCTCGAAGGGGCGGTGTTCGGTCTGGTCAAGGCGGCCGTCGACCGCAGCGGCGCCCAGGTGTGGGCGAGCGTCACCGGCGTCTGGCCCGACAACGACCACGACGACGAGAGTTGAGCCGGACCCCCTTCTAGCGCCGCGCCGGTGGGCGCGCACCCGAAGCACCGCGCGCAGCGCCCGATGGGGAACAGGGAGAGGTGCGGCACGCGGTGCCGACGGGGGTCGTGCGGCGTCAGCCGATCGTCGGCTCAGTCGCCGGGATCGGCCAGCACGTGGGGCAGCCCCAGGGCGTAGCGGATCGAGTCCTGCAGCTTGTTGAGCAGGAAGATCGGCGGTTCCTCGAAGGTCCACACCGGGGCCCGGGCGGCGGTCGAGCCGGTGAGGTCGAGGATGCCGTTGGTGGCCTTGCGGGCGGCTTCGTTGGCGCCCTCCATGGTGGCCAGGTCGGTGTTGGTCCTCACGTAGTCCGACGCCAGGAACAGGTTGGGCACCCTGGTCGTGGCCTCGGGCCGCAGGGCCCACGAGCCGCTGGAGTTGATGAGCAGCGGCTCGGCGTTGTCGACCGGCGTGGCGTCGGGCGCATCGCTGCTGAACTCGATGCCGGGGTCGAGGAAGCTGGCGACCAGGTCGGAGTCGAGCAGCAGGATGCCGTCGTCGTCGAGCGACGTCTTCATCTGGGCCCAGACCTCGTCGAAGATCTGCTGCCGGGTGCACTGCCGGGCGGTCTTGCCGTACAGCACGCCGGGGGCGTCCCAGTTGGAGACGTCGACCGAGATGATGTCGCGGACCTGGCCGTTGCCGTAGGTGCCCAGGTCCCGTGACCAGAACTGGCCCTGGGAGATGGACGTCAGCGCCCAGGGCGAGTCGGCGTAGCTGATGTGGCCCCGGGTGATGGGCAGCGACCGGCGCACGAAGAACTGGATGCCGGTCATCCAGTCGGCGACGAGGTCGTCGAGCTTGGCGAACCCGGGGTCGATGGCCCGCAGCTGCGGGTTGAGCAGCTCACGGGCCCGCTCGACCGGCACCGCCAGCACGTACATGTCGGCGGTGACGGTGCGGGACCGGCCGTTGGTGCTCACCCGGGCCCCCGACACGGCGCCGTTCTCGACCAGCAGGGCGTCGACGTTGGTGTCGGGGATCCAGTTGACGCCCTTGCTCCGCAGGTGGCTGAGCCACGGGTCGATCCACACCTCGCTGGTGGGCCCGTTGAAGAGGCGGCTGGCCTCCTCGTACATGCTGAAGAGGATGTTGGACACCAGGATCCGGGTGGCCTGCAGGCCGATGGTCCGGACGCTGGCCCGCTCCGAGTCGGCCGCCACCAGGTTCCGGGTCAGGGCCCTGGCCAGGAAGTGCTGGTACACCTCGCTGTAGCGCTCGGCGTGGACGAAGTCCCACCACGTCTCGTCGTCGTACTCGCCGTCGCGGCGGGCGTCCGACGCGGTGACGAACTCGACGATGCGGCTGGCGAAGTAGATCACCTCGGGGATGGGCAGGCCGGGCACCAGACCGATGAAGCCCACGATGGCGGCCACCAGGTCGGTCGGGTTGGCCTGCCACAGCCGGGTGTACGGCAGCTGGATGTCGAGGGCGTCCTTGCGGGAGAAGCGCACCGCCTGGCCGAAGACCAGGTTGCCCTTCACACCGTTGGCGTTGTTGCCGTACGGGATGCGCGACATCGTGTCGGTGACGTGCTTGTAGTAGCCGGGGAAGAAGCGGAAGCCGTGCTCCCCCGGCAGGTCGGGCCGGCCTCCCGTGCCGGTGCCGGGCACCCCGATCGACCGGCACTTGCCGCCGGCGACGGGGTAGCGCTCGTAGACGTCGACGGTGAAGCCGCGCTCGACGAGCTCGTGGGCGGCGCTGAGGCCTCCGCAGCCGCCACCGAGGACGGCGACGTGCTTCTTGCCCCGGTACCGGGGATCGACCTGCACCTCGGCGGCGCCGGCCGCTCTGGCCCCCAACTGCTTCGCCCCCGGCGTGGTCATCACCGCGGCAGCGGTGGTGGCGGCCGCGGTTCCGGTCAGGAACTTTCGACGATCCATGTGCTCCATGGACGATCACCCCCCTGGTGTTCGGTGGGATGAACGTACGGAACAAATAGTCAGGCGTCAATTATTTTATTGGCGCTCGTCTATTTTGGGACCGTCGGGACGGTGGAGCGCGGGTAGGTCAGCCGTGGGTCAGCGCAGCCGGGTGCTGCCCTCGTGGGGATGGGTGTGGCTGATCAGCTTGGCG
>WUUC01140385.1_pt1 | contig 10712 bp, 9 predicted proteins | sample 6278441 | NCBI WGS metagenome assembly WUUC01 (sample SAMN13675441, study PRJNA597444) | soil metagenome | isolation source: soil | place: USA: Washington | collected 2017-10 | reverse complement strand
CCGACGCGCAGATCGCCGCCAACGAGGTGCAGCGCCAGATCGCCGAGCGGGACGTCGTGCTCACCAGGACAAGCATCGCGCAGAACCGGGACATGCGGTCGTTCCTGGTGAAGAAGTTCACCAACGAGCAGCTGTACCAGTGGATGGCCGGCCGGCTGTCCGAAGTGTACTTCCAGTCCTGGCTGCTCGCCCTCGATCTCGCCCGCTCAGCCGAGCGGGCGTTCCAGTACGAGCTGGGCTCGTCCCGCTCGTTCCTGGACTTCGCCTACTGGGATGGGACGCGAAAGGGGCTGCTTGCCGGCGAGGGCCTCATGCTCGCCTTGGCACAGATGGAAAAGGCCTACCTCGACGGCAACCAGCGGACCCTGGAGATCGAGAAAACCGTGTCGCTGGCCCAGATCGACCCGAGGGCACTGCTCAACCTCAAGGCCACCGGCACGTGCACGTTCAACCTCTCCGAGCGGCTGTTCGACTTCGACTTCCCCGGTCACTTCCGCCGCAAGCTCAAGACCGTGACGCTCACCGTCCCGGCCGTCGTCGGGCCGTACCAGAACATCCACGCCACGCTGACCCAGGTCGCGAACGCGACGGTGCTGCGGCCCGACATCGAGGCGATCAGGTACCTGCTCGGCTCGGCGAGCAAGGTCCCGGCACCCGACGCGCTCAGCAGCAACATCTGGGTCAGCCAGCAGGTCGCGCTGTCCAAGGGCACCAACGATTCCGGCCTCTTTCAGCTGGACTTCAACGATCCGAGGTTCCTGCCGTTCGAGGGCACCGGCGCGGTGTCCACCTGGACGCTGCGCATGCCGCCACAGACCAACCGGTTCGACTTCTCGAGCATCTCCGACGTGCTCGTCCAGGTGTCGTACACCGCGGTGGACGGCGGCACCGTGCTGCGCAACCAGGTCGTGGCGCAGCCGGAGCTCAAGGAGTACCTCGGCAGCCCGCTGCTGAGCCTCGCCCAGCTCTACTCGCAGGACTGGTACGCGTTCATGACCGACCACGCCGACCCGGCCGCGCAGCGGCTCCGGTTCGCGATCAGCGCTGGCATCGTGCCGCCGCACCTCGAGCGGGCCCAACTGGTCGGATTCTTCTTCCAGCTCGTGACTTCCGGCGCGTCGGCCGCCGCCGCGCGGCCTTACATCGGCTTCCGGGTGACCGGCGAGGAGAAGGTGGACTTCGCGCCGTCCGCCGCCGGGTCCTATTCGTACACCTTCGACGAGCCGGTGGACATGTCCGAGGTCTTCGACGGGGTTCGGACCATCGAGTTCGCCCTTGCTGACACACCCGGCCCGCTCAAGATCGACGGCTTCCTCGATCCGGCCGTCGTGCACAACATCGCGCTAGTGCTCTATTACCGGGCAACCGTGAACTGGTCCCGGATCGGATAAACCCGGAGAACGGAGAAATCATGGCAACGGCCGCGTGCAAGGCGAACATCGACAAATACCACGTGGGGTTCAGGCCCTGCACCGACAATTTCTGTATCTCGATCAGCTACGCCATCGGGGACCACTGCTCGAAGTTCAAGCCACCGCTGAACCCGGACGATCCCATCGGACCGCAGATGGATCCGAACCTCGACGGTCCCGGTAAGGCCGGCTACTGCTATTGCTGCTGCTCGTGTTTCGGGGGCAACACGCCGATCGAGACGAAACCCGACGAGTACGTGCTCGCCAAGAACATCCATATCGGCGACCAGATTCTCACCGCCGGTAAGGATCTGCGCTGGGAGCCGCGCACGGTGCAGTCCGCGTCCAATTGGGACGTCACCGACGGTGTCACCGCGTCCATGTACCTGCTGCGGTACGGCTCGGACGACGGTGAGCGTGAGGTGATCGTGAGCCCGGACCACCTCTTCCTGGTCGCGGACGGCACCCTGGTCGCGGTCCAGAACCTCACCAAGGAACCGTTCCAGCTGCGCCGCGCGGACGGCGGGCTGTCCGAGGTGAACCTGCTGGCGCAGGGCAGCCTGCCCGGCGGGGTGACGACCATTCAGATGACCGGCGAGTTCGACGGTATCGACCTCACCGGTCACCTGCTCAACACCAACGGACTGGTGACCGCGGATTACAAGGTGCAGGTGTATTACTCCTCGCAGCACCTCAGCCCGGACCTGCTGCATGAGATCGCACCCGAGTTGGACGCCGTTCCCGCCGGAACGCCCTGGTACCACGAGGAACATCCGCATGATGGCTACAGCGCGTTCGTCAACGATCCGAGCCAGTGGCCGCAGGGTTTCGTGCCGACCCAGCCCGGCAGCGAAAGCCGGATCCCGGCTTCGGCCGCTCGGTTCCTGACCGATGCGCAGGCCAAGGACATCTGGCGCAACGCCCCGGCCGGTCCGGTGGGCAATACCTACCCGGCCAGGGCGCTGGTGTACCTGTTCAATGTCGCGCGGGGGTTCTACCCGGGGGTCGACTTCGTGCTCGACTGGGAACAGTCGCTGCCCAACGCTTACGCCTGGAGCGAATGGGGCCGAACGACCGTGGTCGTCACCGGTGGCCTGGTGCGGCTGACCGAGATGGACCAGGACGGTCTGTCGCTGATCCTCTCGGCCATGATCGCCTACCAGGACCAGGGCGTGCGGTGCGTCGGCGAGGCCGACTACAACGCGGTAGCTGAGGTGCTGCACAACCTGTGGCAGGGCAACCTGTTCGTATCCGTGGTCACGGCCGCGGTGCCGCAGGTGGAGACGATGTTCTCCTACATCTCACCGAAGCACGCGCAGCCGAACCCGGACGACCGCTGCCGGCAGCCGGGGATCGAGTGCCGGAAGGAGTGCTACCGCGCCGCCCTGTCGCTGTACATGATCCCGCCGTGCGCGGTGCCGAAGCCGGCCTACTTCGAGCTGACGGACGCGCGGGAGGTCGCGCCGGGGACGGTGCAGATCACGTTCAACCGCGAGCTGGACGTGCCGACCGCGGAAACGGTGGAGAACTACGTGTTCGAGCCGCCGGCCAAGGTCAGCACGGCCTCGGTCAGCCCGGGGCTGCCCAACGTGGTACTGCTCGAGGTCGGTGAGCTCACCCCGAAGACCACCTACGTGGTGCGGGTCTCGAACGTGGTGAGCAACGACGACGTGCCGCTCGACCCGAGGCACAGCACTGGCACGTTCATGACGAGGTAGGCGTGCGGGGTTCTCCCCACCGGCTCAGGGAGGGATCCCGTTCGTCGGCGACCGGACAGTTCTCGGTGGGAAGCGATGCCTTGCGGGACGCGACGCAGCCGCACGCGGAGCAGACCCGGGGGTCGCTGTCCCGCCGCAGCGCTACCTTGTAGACCACCCGCTCGGGTGGCTCGACGAGGAACTCGCAGCGCTGGCAGGCGGCGAACCGGGCCTCGAACACCTCAGGTTCCACTCGCCCGAAACCGGAGGCCCCCCACCGGGCGATGGCCTTTCCGGCCCGCAATGCCAGCCGGAAACTGGACGGCACGGCGGGTGTGCCGGCCGGTTCGGTGTCGTCAGCGAAACGCTGATTCGCCGGGTCGGCGAAAACGACGCCGAGCAACACGGGATCGCCCTGGCAGTTCATGAGGCGAAAAGCGAACAGCTTGTCAACGAGCGCCCTGCGCATAACGGCGAGCGGCACAGGTGCGTCGATTCCCAGCTCGTCGGCGAGAATGGCGCACATTTCCGCCTCCGACCGGTCCCCGTCGGACAGCAGAACGGCGATTTCCCGGTTCAGTTCCACCATGATCCCACCTTTCGTAGCCGGTCTGATGACCTACGTCGAAGAATGACAATACGCGAAGCCCTATCGCAGTCAAGCGGAGCGCAGATCACGCATTCCCTTGGAAACACTGCGCAGTCGCGACGGACCTAGACTAACTCGAACGTGTCATTGCCGGCGGATCACCGACAAAGGCGAGACCGCGCTGGCGGACGTGCGGGACTGGCCGACACTGGCCAAGGACCTCAAGCCGGTCCACACCGCACCATCGAAAGCAACACCGCCCGGCTGCGCCGGGCGGTCAACGCCAATCTTGCGGGGACGGCGTCGGCGCCGGCAGTATCGATTGGGAGGGTCGATCGCCCTTTCCCACCCGTGCTCTTGCTGGTGCTCAACGGTTTTCAAGTATGGCTTTGGCTAATTCTTCGTGCACCACAGGCACGCGATTGTCGTCTCGAACCCCGGCGGCGGGCGGACGCGCGCCCCGTCGATGCCGGTGACCACTCCGCCGGACCGGCCCCGAGGCCGCCAACCTCCAGCACGCCGAGAACGCCGGCCAGGGTCACACCGCGGTGGCAGGTGCCCAGCTCGGCGCCCCCGGCGCTCGGGCCGGCGTTGATCACTTCACCTGGCGGAAACCCGGTGGCGGGGTCAGCACCAGCTTGGCCAGATTCTCCTCGGTGCGCGGCAGCCAGGTGTATGTCGCCGTCACCGCCGCGGAGGCCGGGAACTCGTCCGGCCCGGTGCTCTTGGCCGCGATCTCCCGCACCGGCAGGTAGCTCGTGCTGTCCACCCACATGTCGATCCGGTACGACCGCTTCGGACCATGCAGCCGTAGGTGCAGGGTGTCGAGGCCGTCCACGTTCTCCTTGCCCACCAACTCGACCGTGCCGTCGGTGATCGCCTTGCGGATGCTGTCCGCGTCGGTGATGTCCGGGATGTCAGTCGGCCTCTTGTCGGTCAGGTGCCCGGTCGACCACGTCCGGAGGTCGTAGTCGACGGTGACGATGTCCTGATCACCATCCGGGCCGCTCACGGCGTGGGACTGGCGCAGACGGATGGGGCCCGGCTTGATCTCGTTCGGGGCGGGCAGGCGCATCTCTCCGTCCGCCGCCCGGCCAGCAATCTCGGTGCTGCTGTCGTAGACGTCATTGCGGTACCGCTGGGTGGCTTTGTCTGTCCACTCGTCGTAGTGGCCGCTCTCGTAGGTGTTCTTCGCGTGGATGACGTACTGCGACGCCTGGCTGAGCGCCTTGAGGGTCTGCTCTTTCACATAGGCCACGTTCTCCACCCGCACCGGGGCGCTGGTGCCGCTCGTCGGTGGCGCGGCGGTGTTCGCGTGCTGGCTTCCATCCGGAGCACCCTGCCCGGCCGTCGTCCCCACCACCACGACGATGGCCGCCGCCGCGGCGACCGGAGTGGCGATCGCGGTCCCGATCGCCCAGGTACGCCGGGTCCGCCTGCGGTGGAGCTTCCGGGCCAGATCCGGCGCCGCCCGCACATCCTCGGTCTCGTGCCGCAGCCGGGCGCCGAGCTGTTGGCCAAACTGCTCATCCGTGAGCATGGGGAACCTCCAAGGGGTAGGGCTCGTAGTAGTCCGCCAGGAGTTCGCGCAGCCTGGCCAGCGCCCGGGACGTGTATGACTTGACCGTCCCGGCGGAGAAGCCGAGCAGCTCCGCGGTCTGCTCGACCGACAGATCCTCGAAGAAGCGCAGCACGACGACCTGACGCTGGCGGGTGGGCAGCTTGGCCAGCGCCCCCACCACCACCCGGCGCTCGGCCACCCGCTCGTACCCGGCGTCAACCGCGCGCAGGTTGTCCGGATCGGGCGGCAGCGGTGCCTCCCGTGGCCGCCGGAACAGCGACCTGATCCGGTCCCGGGACAGGTTCACCAGCACCCGGCGGACGTACGCCTCGGGTGCCTCGCGAGCCCGCGACCAGTGCCGCGCGGTACGTAACAGCGCCGTCTGCAGCAGATCCTCGGCATGCCCGCGATCGCCCGTGAGCAAATACGCGGTGCGCAGCAGTGCCGTGGACCTGCCGTCGACGAACGCCTCGAAGCTGGGGTCAACCCGCATGCCCCTCACAACGCCGCCGCGCCGGGCCGGGTTGCCACCCGTGGCCGCCTGAGACAGCACCGGCTACAACCACTACTCCGTCCACAATGGACTATCAGGAGCCAGCATCACCGTGGTTCGCCGTCGAGTTCGTCCGTGACGTCTATGGGGATCAGCGGTAGCGGGCCGGCGAGTTCACCTGGTGAGGCGGGTAGGTACGCGAAGTTCTTTGCCCTCGCACCGCCGTCGACGACGAAATCACATCCGGTGATAAGCCTGGCGTAGTCCGAGCTCAGCCAGGCCACGCAGTGACCGATGTCGGTCGGCGTGCCCGTCGTGCCCATGGGCACGAGCGGTGGGCGCTCGCCCGTCCAGCGCGCGGGCCGGCGCCATGGCTCGGTTCCGTTCTCGCCGCCGATGCCGTGGCGGAAGGCGGACGGCCGGTCCAGCACGCCGCCCGGACCCTGCGCGGCGATCAGCTCGGGGTTGTCCGGCGTGGGCGCGGTCGGCGTGAAGCTGTTGACCCGGATGCCGTACGGCGCCAGGTCCATCGCGGCCGCGCGGACGAAGTTGTTGACGCCGCCCTTGTGGAACGCGTACGCGATCACGCCGGCCGAGCCGGACCAGCCGTTGGACGACGACACCGCGACGATCGAGCCGCGGATGCCATGCTCGGCCATGTACCGGCCGACGCACCTGGTGTTCAGGAAGTTGCCCAGCGCGGCGATCTCGACGGCGCGGCGGAAGAAGTCCACGCTCTCGTCCAGCACGCCCTTGCCGCCGAGCAGCGCGGCGTTGTTGACCAGGATGTCGATTCGGCCGAACGTCTCGACCACCTCCCGCACGTACGCCGCGACCTGCTCCTCGTCGGTGACGTCGCCGGGTATGGCGATCGCGGTCCCGCCGTTGCGCTCGATCCGCCGCACCGAGGTGCGCGCCGCGTCGGCGTCGACGTCGTTGCACGCGACCTTCGCACCGTATTTCGCTAATGCCAGTGCGATTCCGCTGCCGATGTTGGGCCCGGCCCCGGTGACGATGGCTACCTTGCCGGCGAGTGATATGTCCACTGTGTACTCCGTCGTACCGGTTGTGGCTCGCGAGACCAGCCGGCGAAGCCGAACGGCCGAACGACCATCGACATCGCCGCGTTGCGCGCGCCCGCGACGATGATCGGAATCTGGGCAGGGTCGGGTACCATCCGCATCCCGCGCTCGTCGACGTTGGTGGGTGAGTCCTCGATGCGCTTGCCGGCGCGGTCCAGGTCGGCGTGGTCGCGCACGGCGTGCTCGGACAGCCACCGCTGGACGTCGGCCTTGCCGAACCCGGCCTCCGCCAGTTGCTGGGCGTGCTCGACACCGAGGATCAGTCCCGCCGAGGAGTACGGCACGATCGCCGCGCCGATCCGCGCCACGGTGTCGCAGATGTCCCAGAGCACCTCCCCGGCGTTCAGGGTGTGCCGGTTGTCGACGAACTCGCACGTGCGCAGCAGCATCGCCGACACCGCGTCGGTGCCCGCCGGCAGACCGAGCTCGACCGACAGCGGTTCCCACGGGCTGTCCTCCTCGTTCTCGCCGACACACAGCGTCCAGCGGCCGGGGATGCCCTGGGTGGCCTGGTCGAGCTCGTGCGGGCGGATACCGAAGACGTTGCGCACCACGAGGCCGATCGTCCGCGCGATGGTCGCGTTCGCCCGGAATCCCGGCCCCAGCACGCCTCCCGCGGAGTTGATGCCCAGCTCGCCGCGGATGGGTCCGTTGACCACGATCAGCGGTGCCGGACCGCTGGTGCTCTGCCAGCCGCCGCCGGTCACGCTGCGCTCCCGCATCAGCGCGTCCCACGCCGCGAGCACCACGGGGAAGTACTCCGGCCGGCAGCCCGCCATCACCGCATTGACCGCGGCCTGCTCGACCGTGCACTCCCGCCCGAGGTGCGGCACCGCGGCGACGACCTCATCGGCGGCACGCGATGTGGTGGCGAGGAACTCCTCGACCATCCGCACGGTGGCGGGCACGACCGGCAGCCCGTCGGTCCACCCGCTGTCGTGGGCGTGCTCGACGGCCAGCCGGGCGTACTCCAGCCGCTCGGCGTCGCGCTCAACCTCAAGTTCGGTACTCACGCCGCCGCCGTCGCCGGGACGGTCAGCAGACCGACGATGCCGGGCAGCGCGATCCTGGCCCGTTCGCGGACCTCGTCCGGAGTGAGCGGCGCGACCGGGTGCGCGGTCGTCACGTAGGCGTAGCCGGACTCACCCATCACGTTGGCCATCGCGTCGGCGGTCACGGTGAACGCCTCGCTGCAGATCACCGCGGCGGGGATCCCGGCCGCCTCGAAGGCCAGCCCGTCAGCGACGGCCGAGGCGCTGCACGAGCTGCAGTCACCGACGCCGATCACCACGATGTCGCATGCGGCGGTGAGCTCGGCGAGCATCGGCGCCGGCACCGGATCGGTGATGCTGAGCTTCTTGCGGCGCACCACATCCGCCGTCCCGTGCTCCGCGGCCAGCAACTCGCCGACCGCGTCGAGGAACAGCTCGGCGTTCTGCTTGACGTTGGCCAGTAAACCCACGACCAGCCCCTGGAGTGCGGCAGGGCGAGGGGCACGGGCGCCTGGGGCGACCCCGCCGGAGGGACGGCTCGTCGGATCGATCATCGCCTCGAACATGTGGCCTCCCCATTTCGTGTCATGGAAGCGATTCACCCCGCTCAAGCGGGAAGTGACAGGCCACCCGCCGCCCCGGGGTGACCTCGCGGAACGCGGGCTCCTCGTCGGCGCACCGCGGCTGCGCCAGCGGGCAGCGGGTGCGGAACCGGCAGCCGCTCGGCGGCTGCAACGGCGACGGTGGCTCGCCCGCCAGCGGCCTCGGCCGCCTGGCCCTGCCGGTTGCCGGGTCGAGGCCGGGGATGGAGTCGAGCAGGGCCGCCGTGTACGGGTGCAGCGGATGCCGGTACAGCGCCTCCACCGGGCCGGACTCCACGAACTGCCCGAGATGCATCACCGCCACCCGGTCGCTGACCTGGCGAACCAGCGCGAGGTCATGGGAGATGAACAGGTACGACACGCCGAGCTCGCGCCGCAGTTGCTCAAAGAGATTGAGCACCTGCGCCTGAATCAACACATCGAGCGACGACACCGGCTCGTCGCAGACGATCAGCTCCGGGTTGGGTGCGAGCGCGCGGGCGATGGCGACCCGCTGGCACTGGCCACCGGACAGCTCGCGCGGCCGCCGCCTGCCGTAGGTGTCCGGGTCGAGCCCGACGAGGTCGAGCAGTTCCCGCACCCGCCGCCGCCGGACCTCGCCGGACCCGCCGTGGCCGAGCAGTGGCTCCTCGACCAGTTCGGTGACCCGCCAGCGCGGGTTCAGCGAGCCGAACGGGTCCTGGAACACCATCTGCACGCGCCGGCGTGCTGCGACGAGCGCACGCCGCCGCAGCTGGGTGAGTTCGGTGCCTTGGAACACCACCGAACCACCCTGAGGGCGCGGCGACTGCAGGATCGCTCTGGCCAAAGTGGACTTCCCGGAACCCGTCTCGCCCACGACGCCGAGCGTCTCGCCGGGCCAGATGTCGAACGACACCCCGGACACGGCGTCCACGACCCCTTCCTTCACGCCGCCGGTACCGCGGACGGTGAAGCGCTGCTCAAGAGAGCGCACGCGCAGCAACGGTGTCGTGGTCTCCGCCTCCGGACCACCCGGGCGCGTGTCGAGGGCGGTCATCGGCTCGCTCCCTGCTCACTGGGTGCGCCGTCCGGATGCCAGCACGCCCACCAGTGCCCGGGCTCGTGCTCGGCGAACGGCGGCTCGGTCACGCACGTGGCGCTCGCGACGCCGCAGCGGAGCCGGAACGCGCAGCCCGTCGGTAGGGTGCCGAGGTCGGGCGGCTGGCCGGGGATCACCGGCAGCAACGTGTGCGGCTCCCGCTCGAGCACCGGCAGCGCCCCGAGCAGCGCTCGCGTGTACGGCATCCGGACGTGGCCGAACAACGTGCTCGCCGGCGCGTACTCCGCCGCCTTGCCGGCATACATGACGAGCACGTCCTGGGCGTAGCTCGCCGCCAGCCCGAGATCGTGCGTGATCATGATGACGGCCATCCCCAGCCGCTGCCGGAGCTCCAGCAGCAGCTCCATGATCTGTGCCTGCGTGGTGACGTCGAGCGCGGTGGTGGCCTCGTCCGCGACCAGCAGCCGCGGCTGCGCGGCCAGCGCGATCGCGATCATCACCCGCTGCCGCATGCCGCCGGAGAGCTGGTGCGGATACGCGAGGAACCGTCGTTCCGGCGCGGCGAGCCGCACCAGCCGCAGCAGCTCGATAGCCCTATCCCGCGCCGCGCGGCGATCGACGTCGCTGTGCGCCCGCACGGCCTCGGTGATCTGCGTGCCGATCCGCATGGTGGGGTTGAGCGAGCGCGTCGGGTCCTGGAACACCATCGCGATGTCGGCGCCCCGCACCTTGCGCAGCTCCCGTTCCGGCAGGCCGATCAGCTCGGTGCCGTCGATCCGCGCCGAACCCGACACGTGCGCGGTGTGCGGGAGCAGGCCGATCAGCGCGCGCACGCCGACCGACTTGCCGGCCCCGGACTCGCCGACGATCGCGAGCATGCGGCCGGCGTGCAACTGGTAGGACAGCCCGTTCACCGCGTGGACCTGCCGGCCGCGGGCGGAGAAGCGCACCCGCAGGTCGTTCACTTCCAGCAACGGCTCGCCCACCACATCCGGCATGGTCGGTTCGACGGCGGGTTCGGCACTCATTGGCGGCTCCACCGCGACCGCAGGTTCTCGCCGAGCACGTTGAACGTGAGCACCGTGATGAACAGCGCCGCGGACGGCCACACGACCAGCATCGGCGTGGCGGACAGGCTCTGCTGGCCGAGGGCGATCATGTTGCCCCAGCTCGGCGCGGGCGCCGGGATGCCCAGCCCGAGGAAGCTCAGCGCCCCCTCGATCACGATCACGATGCCCATCCCGAGCAACCCGAAGGTCACCA
>WUUC01105861.1_pt1 | contig 10713 bp, 9 predicted proteins | sample 6278441 | NCBI WGS metagenome assembly WUUC01 (sample SAMN13675441, study PRJNA597444) | soil metagenome | isolation source: soil | place: USA: Washington | collected 2017-10 | reverse complement strand
TGAGTCATCCCCCGAGCCCAGCCTCTTCGACCCCGCAATGAGCGAGCACGCGGACTACCGTCTGCCGGACGCAAACCTGCTGCGGCGCTCGCGAGCCGACAAGAGCCAGCCCGAAAAGGCCATCGAGCGGACTGCGGAGGCGCTCGTCCAGGCGCTCGCGAACTTCGGCGTCGAGGCGCACATCACCGGGCAGGTCGTCGGCCCCCGCGTGACGCGCTACGAGCTTCAGCTCGCCCCGGGCACCAAGGTCGGCAAGGTGGCCGCGTTGAAAGACGATCTCGCCTACGCCCTCGCGACCACGGAGATCCGCATTCTGGCCCCCATCCCCGGGAAGCAGGCCGTCGGCGTAGAGGTGCCCAACCTCGCTCCCAACGTCGTCACGCTCGGGGACATCTTCGACGAGCTCCCTGCAAACGCAAGCCCGCTTTCCGTCTGGCTGGGCAAGGACATCTCCGGGGCCTCGGTCTGGGCCGACCTGGCCCGTATGCCGCACATCCTCATCGCCGGCACCACGGGCTCGGGGAAGTCCGGCTCCATCAACACGATGCTCTGCTCCATTCTCCTCCGCGCGACGCCGGACGAGGTGCGGATGATTCTCATCGATCCCAAGCGCGTCGAGCTCGGGCTCTACGAGTCGATCCCGCATCTCCTCACCCCCGTGGTCTCGAGCCCGAAAGCGGCCTCGGCCGTCCTCACCAACGTCCTCACCGAGATGGAGCGCCGCTACGAGCGCATGAGCCTGGCGCGCGCCCGCAACCTCGTCGAGCTCAACAAGGTGCTCTCGGGACGCGGCGAGCAGCCGTTGCCCCACCTCCTCATCGTCATCGACGAGCTCGCGGACATGATGATGGTCTCGCCGCAGGAGGTGGAGGACGCCGTTATCCGCCTCGCGCAGAAGTCGCGCGCGGTCGGCATCCACCTCGTCCTCGCGACCCAGCGACCATCCGTGGACGTGATCACGGGGATGATCAAGGCGAACGTGCCCTCGCGAATCGCCTTCGCCGTCTCCAGCATGACCGACAGCCGCGTGATCCTCGACACGTCCGGCGCCGAAAGCCTCCTCGGACAGGGCGACATGCTCTTCAAGCCGCTCGGCACCTCGCGCCTCCAGCGCGTCCAGGGCGCCTACGTGAGCGAGGAGGAGATCGCGCTCGTCGTCGAGCAATGCCGCTCCCAGCGGGGCCAGGATCTGGACGAGTCCCTGCTCGAGGCCCCGAGCGCGCGCGAGGCCTCCGAAGGGGACGAAGACTTCGACCCCGACGAGGACCCGCTCCTCGACCGTGCGATCGAGATCGTCGTGCAAACGCAGACTGCCTCGGTCTCGCTGATCCAGCGTCGCTTGCGCGTCGGTTACACGCGTGCGGGCCGGCTCATCGACATGCTCGAGCGCCGAGGAATCATCTCCGGATACGAAGGCTCCAAGCCTCGGCACGTGCTGGTGGGGGAGGGCGACCTCCAGCGCGTCCTCACCGACGTCCCCGGCTAACGAACTTCCTTTCGCCCCGTCCTAGATTTCGGATCGCCGGACGGGTTAGCATCCTGCGATTCCAGGCTGCGATTTGCGCGACAAGGGAGGTTCCGTGAACGTGAAGCACAAGTGGCCGCTGCTTGCGGTCCTGCTCGTACTCGTTCTCGCGCTGGCTGCGACCGGCTGCGGCGGGGACGACGACGAGGGAGCAGGCGGCGACACCGGCGCACCGACAGAGACGGCCGGCGGAGACTCGATCTCCGTGGGCATGGTTTCCGACACCGGCGGGCTCGACGACCGCGGGTTCAACGAGTTCTCCATCAACGGCTTCGAGCGTGCCCAGAGCGAGCTCGGTGTGGACGGTCGGGTCTACACCTCCGAATCCGACGCCGACTATCTTCCGAACCTGACGGCGGCAGTCGACGACGGTCACGACCTGGTCATCGCCATCGGGTTCCTGATTCAGCCCTCGGTGGCCGAGGTGGCCGCGGAGGCCGAAGACGTCAACTTCGCGGGCGTCGACCAGTTCTACGGCGAGGAGCCCGATTGCGGGGGCGACAACCAGGCGGTCTGCGGGGCCCCGAACATCCTCGGTCTCCAGTTCCCGTCCGAGGAAGCCGGATACCTGGCGGGTGTCGTCGCGGCGATGATGACCGAGACGAACACGGTTTCGACCGTCGGCGGAATCAAGATCCCGCCCGTCGACAACTGGATTGCCGGCTTCCGCCAGGCGGTCAAGGACACCAATCCGGACATCAAGCTCCTGAACGCGTATTCCCAGGACTTCGTCGACCAGGCGAAGTGCAAGGAGATCGCCCTCGACCAGATCGCACAGGGCTCCGATGTCGTCTTCCAGGTCGCGGGCCAGTGCGGCCTCGGCGCGCTCGACGCGGCGTGCCAGGAAGGCGTCATGGCCATCGGCGTGGACGCCGACCAGTCGTTCGCCGGTGACTGTGTGATCACGAGCGGCTTGAAGCCGCTCGACCTGGCCGTCTTCGAGACGATCAAGTCCGTCCAGGACGGCACGTTCGAGGGTGGGACGAACCGCTTCTTCGGCATCGAGGAGTTCCCGGATGCCGAGCTGCTCGCGCCCTACACGGACGCGGTCCCGCAAGAGGTCCAGGATGCCGTGGAGGAGGCAAAGCAGAAGCTGACCAGCGGCGAAATCGATCCGCCGGCGACCTTCGGCGGTTAGCGGGCAGCAACGTGGTAGGGGCCGGGCTCTCCCGGCCCCTACAATCTCCCGCCCATGGCCGACGCGCCTCTCCTAGAGCTCCGCGGCATCACCAAGCAGTTCCCCGGCGTACTGGCCAACGACCACGTCGACTTCCAGCTCGTCAAGGGCGAGGTTCACGCCCTTCTCGGCGAGAACGGCGCCGGCAAGTCCACGCTCATGAACATCCTCTACGGGCTCTACCACCCGGACGAGGGCGAGATCCGGCTGAACGGGAAGCCTGTCCGCATCGGATCGCCTCGGAATGCGATCGACCTGGGGATCGGCATGGTTCACCAGCACTTCATGCTCATCCCCGTCATGAGCGTGGCGGAGAACATCGTCCTCGCCAATGAGCCGACCAACGGGCCGTTCCTGGATCTGGCGGGCGCCGAGGAGCGCGTGCGCGAGCTCTCGAACCAGTTCGGCCTCGCCGTGCGCCCGGAAGCGCGCGTCGCCTCGATCAGTGTCGGCATGCAGCAGCGCGCGGAGATTCTGAAGGCGCTCTACCGGGGCGCCGAGATCCTCATCCTCGACGAGCCGACCGCGGTCCTCACGCCGCAAGAGGCGAGTGAGCTCTTCGCCATCATTCGCTCCCTCCAGGCCGACGGCCGGTCGATCATCTTCATCACGCACAAGCTCAACGAGGTGCTCGAGATCGCCGATCGCATCACCGTCCTGCGACAGGCCAAGCAGATCGACACCGTTCCGCGCGAGGGCGCCACTCCGGCCGGCCTCGCCCGCCTCATGGTCGGCCGCGAGGTCGTCCTGCGCGTCGAGAAGACGCCTGCCCAGCCGGGGGACGCTCTCCTCAGAGTCGAGGATCTCCACGTGCTCGACGAGCGCGGGCTCGAGGCGGTGCGCGGCGTGTCGTTGGAGGTGAAGGCGGGGGAGATCGTCGGCATCGCTGGCGTGGACGGCAACGGCCAGAGCGAGCTGATCGACGCGCTCACCGGCCTGCGCCGGCCGGCCAGCGGGCGGATCGTCTCTTCGGGCAAGGACGTGACGAGCGCGAGCGCGCGGGAACGCCTCGATCTCGGGGTCGGGCACATTCCGGAGGACCGGCAGGCGCGCGGGCTCGTCCTCGACTTCACCCTCGCGGAGAACCTCGCCCTGCACGACTTCAGAAAGACGCCCGACTCGAAATGGGGCTGGCTCTACCCCAAGAGGCTCGTGCAGCGCGCGGCCGGGCTCCTCAAGGAGTTCGACGTGCGCGGAGGCCGCCCCCAGACCCTGGCCGCCGCCCTTTCCGGCGGCAACCAGCAGAAGGTCGTGGTCGCACGGGAGGTCTCGCGTGACCCCGACATCCTCGTGGCGGCCCAGCCCACCCGCGGTCTCGACGTCGGCGCCATCGAGTTCGTGCACCGGCGTCTGGTGCAGGAGCGGGACGAGGGCCGCGCGATCCTCCTCGTCTCCTTCGAGCTCGACGAGATCCTGTCGCTCTCCGATCGCGTCCTCGTCCTCTACGAGGGGCGGATCGTGGGCGAGTACGCACCGGGCGTCTCGGAAGAGGAGCTCGGCATCGCGATGACGGGCGGGCGGAAGGAAGCCGCATGAGCAGTGCGCCTGCGGACCCCGTCGACCCGCGGGAGACCGTCACCACGTGGTTCTCGAGCCGCGTCGGCGGTGTCCTCGTCCCGCTCGCGGCGACCATCCTGGCGTTCCTCATCGGGGGGCTCGTCGTGCTCATCACGGGCCACAACCCGCTCACCGCCTACAAGGCGATCTTCGAGGGCACCGGGCTCAACTGGTTCTTCCCGTGGGTGAGCGGCGAGACGCGGGAGGACGCCGCCAACGACCTCCAGCAGACCCTCATCCTGATGACGCCGCTCGTTCTGACCGGCCTGGCCGTAGCGTTCGCGTTCCGCTGCGGGCTCTTCAACATCGGAGGCCAAGGTCAATACTGGGTCGGGTTCTTCGCGGCGCTCTACGTCGGCACGCACCTCGAGGGCACGCCGCGCCCGCTGCACGTCTTGCTCTGCATCGTGGCGTCCATCCTCGCGGGCGCCCTCTGGGGCGGCATCGCGGGCATCCTGAAGGCGACGGTCGGCGCCCATGAGGTGATAACCACGATCATGCTCAATTGGATCGCCATCTTCGGCGGCGCCTACCTCGTCGAGATCGGTGGGCCCTTACAGGGCCCGCAATCGTCGATTCCGCGCTCCGACGACGTCCTTCCGTCTGCAGAGCTCTGGCCGATCTGGGGCAGCCTCCCGTCCCTCCATGCGGGCATCTTCATCGCCCTCTTCGCGCTCGTCGTCTACCACATCCTCCTGAACCGGACGACGCTCGGCTTCGAGGTGCGCGCGGTCGGATTCAACCCCGAGGCGGCGCGTTACGGCGGCATCTCGGTCGCCAAGAACTACTTCCTGGCGCTCGCCATCTCCGGCGCCTTTGCCGGGCTCGCGGGCTCGGTCGATCTGCTCGGTTTCAAGGGTGGGGTCTCGACCGGCGACTTCGCCACCAACCTGATCGCCTTCACGGGCATCGCGGTGGCCCTCCTCGGACGGAACAAGGCCGTCGGCATCCTGTTCGCAGCCCTCCTCTTCGCGGCGCTCGAGATCGGGACGTCGACGCGACAGCTCGATCCGGAGGTCTTCGAGCCGGCCCTGGCCACCGACCTGGCGACGATGATCCAGGCGCTCGTCATCTTCTTCGTCGGCGCCGAGTTCCTCATTCTCTACGCCTGGCGCGCGCGGCGCTTTCTCGGGCCGCAGACCCGGATCCGCCCGGAGCTCGAACAGTGAGCACCACTGCGCCGACGACGGACTGGGGAGGACGCGTCCGCCAGCTGACGGAGGCCCGCAGCATCGCGAGCCTCGGAATCGCCTTCGGCGTCCTCGCCTTCTGGCTCGCACTCCCGCCCTGGACGACCCGCTCGCCAGTGTGGCCCCTCCTCGCGGGGATTCTCGGCCTTGCGTGCGGCATCGCCGCGGTTCCCCGCGGCGAGCGGAAGCTCGGCTACTACGCGATCGCCCTCGGAACCCTCGGGACCGTCGGCGCGCTCTGGCTCCAGGGCAAGGAAGAGTCCACGCTCGACAGCATCCTCACGGCGGGCGTCCTCGCCTCGACGCTGCGCTTCGCCACACCGCTCGCCTTCGCAGCCATCGGCGGCATCTTCTCCGAGCGCTCGGGCGTGGTGAACATCGGCCTGGAAGGGATGATGCTGACCGGTGCGTTCTTCGGGATCTGGGGCTCCGTGTGGAGCGGCTCCTGGGTCGTCGGCCTGCTCATGGCCATGCTCTTCGGCGGCCTCCTCGCGCTCATCCACGCCTTCTTCTCGATCCACCTCCGTGCGGACCAGATCGTGAGCGGATTCGCCGTCAACTTCCTCGCCCTCGGCCTCACGGGGTATCTCTTCAGCTCCATCTATCCCGGGGGGATCCACGAGAACGTGTCCCGCGTGCCGAACGTCGATCTCGACTTTCTCTCTTCCATCCCGGCGGTCGGTGATTTCCTCGAGGGTGTGTTCGGTCATCTCAACCTGCTCGTCTGGCTCATGTTCCTCGTCGTGATCCTGGCCTACGTGGTCCTCTTCAAGACGCCGATCGGCCTACGCATCCGCTCGGTCGGAGAGCACCCGAAGGCCGCCGACACCGTTGGCATCTCCGTCTACGGCGTGCGCTACGCCGCGGTCATCGCCTCGGGGATCCTCGCAGCCCTGGGCGGCGCCTTCCTCTCCATCGGCTTCGTCGGGAGCTTCGCCGAGAACATGACGAGCGGCCGTGGGTTCATCGCCCTCGCAGCAGTCATTTTCGGCAAGTGGCGGCCGGGGTGGGCCTTCGCGGCCTGTCTCCTCTTCGGCTTCGGCTTCGCGGTCGCCATACCGCTCCAGCGCGAGGCAGGCATCTCCGAGAACCTGATCTCCACGCTCCCGTACGTTCTTACGCTCGTCGCGCTCGTCGGCCTGATCGGGCGCTCCGTCCCGCCGGCCGCCGTCGGCCGTCCGTACATCAAGCAGTAATGCGCAATCCGAGAGCGCTCTGGGCCATTCTCACGGCCCTCCTGTCTCTGGCCGCCCTCGCCGGTGTCGCGATCGCTGCGCGGATCGCCAGCGACGTCGTCGGCCTGCGAGAAGCCCTACCGGCGGTGCCTGTGGCATTGATCCTCGCGCTCCTATCCGTCTCGCTCGGAAGGCGCGCCCGCTTCATCCACCAGCGCAGCCTCGGGCGGTCGGGAAATCCCGTCTTCATCGCCTTGGCGCGCGGTCTCGCGGGAATCGCGCTTATAGTGGCCGTGACGTCCGCTCTGGCGCTGGTCGTCTTTGCCGTCCTCACCCTCGCGCTGGACTAGGAAAACCATGCCGTTAGAATCCCGATCTCCGTGTTCGAGATAGGCAACAGCCTGCGCGAAGCGCGTCTTCGCCAAGGGTTCGAGTTGCCCCGGGTGGAGGCAGACACCAAGATCCGCGCGAAGTATCTTCGCGCGCTCGAGGAGGAGCACTTCGAAGTTCTGCCGGGGGACACGTACGTCAAGGGCTTCCTTCGCACCTATTCGGAATACCTGGGCCTCGACGGCCAGCTGTACGTGGACGAGTACAACTCGCGCTTCGCGCGCGAGGAAGAGTTCCCGTTGCAGTCGCCCGCAACTCCACGTCCGCGCCCGCGGCGCATGGAGTCCAACTTCGTCGTCGTTGCCCTCGCGGGGATCGTCGCCGTGACCATTCTCGTCGTCGTCGCCTGGAAGTTCGGCTCGAGCGGCGAGACCGCGGACGTCGTCCCGGGCGCCAATTTGGTCCAGCCGACCACTTCAAGTGACACGGGCGCAGGCGAGACGACTGAAGCGCCGACGGAGGCGTCCTCGTCGAAGCCGAAGCTGGCGAAGTTCGTCCTGAACGCGGCTCGCGGTGACTGCTGGGTGCGCGTGCGCGTCGGCTCCGCTGCCGGCGAGCTCCTCTACCAGGGCACGCTCGAAGAGGGCCAGACGCAGCGTTTTGCCAAGTGGAAGCGCCTGTTCGTCGAGCTTGGTCCGGCCGCCTTCCTCGACGCCAAGTTGAACGGGCGACCCGTCCAGAACCTCCCGGACGGGCCCTCGATCGTCGTCGTCACGACGAACGGGGTACGCGTCGTCACCACGGCGTAGATTCGCCGAGCGCCCGCGGGCGCTCGTCGTGGTCACGGGGAGCGAACTCGTCCGGGGCGACCGTCGTGATGCAAACGGGCCGTATCTCGCGACCGATCTCTCGAACCGCGGCATCGAGCCCGCGCGGGTCGTCATCGTCGGGGACCGGCCCGAAGAGCTGTTCGCCGCGATCGAGGAGGGCCTCGAGGCCGACCTGCTCGTCACCTCGGGCGGCCTGGGGCCGACGCACGACGACCGCACCGTCGAGGCCGTCGCGACGGCGACCGGAAGAGCCCTGGTGGTCGACGGTGCTCTCGAGGCCGAGATCGAGGCTTTCTCGCGGCGCGCGGCGGAGCGACTGGGACGGCCGTATGCAGACTTTGGGCCGGGGGTGACAAAGCAAGCCACGCTGCCGGAGGGTGCGGTGGCGCTCGGCCTGGCAGGAACGGCGCCCGCGCTCCTCGTCGAGCATGACTCCTGCGTCGTCGTCGTCCTGCCTGGACCTCCCGTCGAGCTGCGCCGCCTGTGGCCCCGGGCGCTCGAGCACCCTGCGCTGCAGGCACTGCTTGCGCGCGCGGAGACCCGCGGGCACCGGGCGCTCCGCTTCTTCGGCCCGAGCGAGTCCGCCGTCGCACGGCGGCTGGGCGACGCGGGCGGTGAGTCCGACGGCCTCGAGACGACGGTCTGCGCCCGAGACCTCGAGATCCACGTCGACATGTACTACTCTGACGAGGCCGCCGAGGGGGCGAGACGGCTCGAGCAGGCGCTCACCGCCGCCTTCGCCGAAGACCTCTTCGCCGTCGACGACGAGCGTGGGGTGGAGGAGCTCGTGCTCGACGGGGCGCGGCAGAGAAACGTGTCGCTCGCGACCGCAGAGTCCTGCACGGGCGGGATGATCGCCGCGCGCCTGACCGCGGTGCCGGGCGCCAGCGCCGTGTACGTGGGCGGCGTCGTGGCGTATTCAGACGAGATCAAGGCGCAGGAGCTCGGTGTTCCCGAAGAGGTGTTGCGCGAGCATGGTGCCGTCTCTGCGGAGACCGCGGCTGCGATGGCGGAAGGGGCGGCCGCGCGTCTTCGCACGGACCTGGCCCTCGCGGTGACGGGGATCGCGGGCCCCGACGGCGGCACGGAGGAAAAGCCGGTCGGTCTCGTATTCATCGCCGTGGCGGGGGATGGAACGACGAGTGTCGAGCGGTTCCACTTGCCGGGCGACCGCGACTCGGTTCGCGCCCGCGCGACCGCGATCTCTCTCCACATGCTCAGGCGCGTTCTCATGCCGTCCGCGAGCCTTTCGCGCAGAAGCCCGAGCTAGGTTGGAAGGCGGTGACCAGCTCCGTCTCTTCGTCGCCCTGCTCCTGCCCGAGGAGGCCCGCAACCGCCTGTCTGCCTGGCAGGGGCGGGAGATCGGGAGTGACCGCGACCTACGCATCGTCCCGCGGGAGAACCTGCACGTCACCGTGGCCTTCCTCGGCAGCCGGCCCGCGGCGGAGGCGAAAGAGATCGCCGGCGCCGTGCGCATCGCGGCCCGAACGCACCAGCCACCGCTGTTCGAACCCCTCCGCTACCGCGAGACGGGAAGCGTCAGCATGATCGTCCTCGCCGACGAGAAGAATCGAGGAGCGCTCCTGGCGGAAGAGGTGTTCCACGGGCTGGAACGGCTCGGGGCCTACGAGCGCGAGCGACGCCCGTGGCTCCCGCATGTCACCGTGGCGCGCTTTCGGACGCGGCCGCGCCTGTCGCCGCCGCCGCCCGACCTGGGGAGGGTAGTGTCGTCCGAGATGGCGGTCATGATTTCGCGTCTGCGCCGCAGTGGCGCGCAGTACGAAGTTCTCGAATCCGTCCCAGTAGGAGGTTGACGCGTTGGAGCGCGAGCAGGCACTCGAAGCCGCCCTGAGCCAGATCGAAAGGGCGCACGGGAAAGGGTCGATCATGAAGATGGGAGACCGAGCGCAGATCGCGATCCCGTCGATCTCGACCGGCTCGTTCTCCCTCGACATCGCGCTCGGCGTGGGAGGCCTTCCGCGCGGCCGCATCATCGAGGTCTTCGGTCCCGAGTCATCGGGGAAGACGACGCTCGTCTATCACGTGATCGCGGAGGCACAGAGGCGAGGGGGCATCTGCGCGTTCATCGACGCCGAGCACGCGATCGACCCGAGCTACGCCCGGCGGATCGGCGTGAACATCGACGACCTGCTCGTCTCGCAGCCCGACAACGGAGAGCAGGCGCTCGAGATCGCAGAGCTCCTCATCCGCAGCGGAGCGGTGGACGTGGTCGCCGTCGATTCCGTCGCCGCCTTGACGCCGAGGGCGGAAATCGAGGGCGAGATGGGCGACAGTCACGTCGGTCTCCAGGCCCGTCTCATGAGCCAGGCCCTGCGCAAGCTGGCCGGCACGCTCAACCGCACCGGTACGGTCGCGCTCTTCACCAACCAGCTGCGGGAGAAGATCGGGGTCATGTTCGGGAACCCCGAGACGACGCCTGGAGGACGCGCGCTCAAGTTCTACTCGTCGATCCGGCTCGACATCCGCCGCATCGAGACGCTCAAGGAGGGCGTGGAGGCGATCGGTAACCGCGTCCGCGTCAAGGTCGTCAAGAACAAGGTGGCGCCGCCGTTCAAGCAGGCCGAGTTCGACATCATCTACGGCGACGGAATCTCCTGGGAAGGCAGCGTCCTCGACGTCGCCCTCGAGCGAAAGCTCGTGCAGAAGTCGGGTTCCTATTTCAGCTACGGCGACGAGCGCCTCGGGCAAGGACGCCAGAACGCGACCGCGTTCCTGCGCGAGCATCCCGATGTCACCGAGCAAATCTTGCGTTCCGTGCAGGCCGAGGTCGGGCCTGACGCGGTCGCGTCCTCGCGCTTGTTGCCCGTGAGCGACGAAGCCGACGCCGACGCCCCGAGCAAGGCGGAGAAGGCGGAAAAGAAGGAGGCGAGCGAGGTCGCCTCCGCCACGTAGGGCACGACTAACGGCC
>WUUC01010568.1_pt1 | contig 10713 bp, 11 predicted proteins | sample 6278441 | NCBI WGS metagenome assembly WUUC01 (sample SAMN13675441, study PRJNA597444) | soil metagenome | isolation source: soil | place: USA: Washington | collected 2017-10 | reverse complement strand
GGTGAGAGCACAGGATCGCGCGCCAGCTGCTTCACGCGGTCTCCGCCCAGCGGCCGGTAGGCAATGAGCCGGATGCCGTTGTCCCGGCAGTGCTCGGCGACGCCGTTTCGCAGGTTCTCATCGTCGAGCGGCGAGAGGCTCACCTGCACCGATGCGATCGCGGCGATCGATCGCGCCGCCTCGATCTGGCTCACGGTGACGTTGCAGAGCCCGATGTCGCGGATCCTGCCCTCGTCCCGAAGGCGCGCCAGCGCGCGAACGCTGGTCTCGATCGGGGTCTTCGGGTCGACGGTGTGTAGCTGGTAGAGGTCGATCGTCTCGACGGCCAGCGCTCGGCGGCTTGCGTCGCAGGCCTCCCGGAGGTGCTTCGCGCGGCCGTCGGGGACCCACGCGCCCCTGGGGCGGCGCATGCCACCCTTCGTCGCGACGGTAATCCGGGTGTGGTCGCCGCCCCAGCCGTCGAGCGCGCGTGCGATCAGGCGTTCGTTGTGGCCGGTGTCGTGATCGTCGAGGCAGTACGCGTCGGCGGTGTCGAGCAGCGTCGCACCGGCATCGAGGGCGGCGCGGATGATGGCAACGGCTCGCTCATCATCGCGATCCGAGACGGTGGACAGGCGCATGCAGCCGAGACCGACGGCACGGACCGTCGAGATGGTGGCTGTCACACGAGAAGGATCACCGGAACATCAGCCATCCCGGCCAGAGCGGGCCCGGTCGCTTGCCTATCCCTTCCATCAAATGCGCAGGTGGCGGAGGCAGGCGGGAGGCGAGCGCCGGGACGTCGCGCCAGATGGCCCATGGGGATCCCGGCTCTGTCTCGACGGCGCCGTGCTTCATGTAGAAGCGTTTGTAGGGGTTTTTCGCGTCGTATCCGACGCAGATCGATCGGGAACCATCGCGCTGGAGGCGGTGAGCGATGAGGCCAAGGAGGTGCGTCCCGATCCCCCTCCCCTGCCACTCCTTGAGCACGTAGATGTTCTGCAGCTCGGCGTCGGTGCCGAGGCGGCGCGTGTGATGGTAGGCCACGTAGCCAACGGGGACGGCATCGACTTCGCCGATGAAAACCCAGCCGTCGCCGAACGGCTGAAAGGGAAGGCTCCCTCTGAGGATGTAGTCGCTCCAGCGGCGGGTCCAGAAGGAGACGTCGCGGTCGTGGTCCTCGATGGTATTCGGAAAGGATGCTTCCTTGGATGCAATGAGGATGCTCACGACAGTGTCGACATCGCTCAGCGTAACGGGGCGGAGGCAGGGCGCGGTCATGTCCGGGCCGGGGACCGTTCCTCCATCTCCGGGGCGCGTCGCGTCGCTACTGCCGCTTGTCGAGTCGATACATCACGGCGTGCGGCGCGTCGTCCGCGCCGCGCGACCGGCCAAGGACGTAGTCCGCGCCGATCTCGAGCGGAATGAAGCGCGGTGGCATCGAGACATCGCCAAGCCATCGCCCCGCCGGATCGAAGACGCTCCACGTGCTCGGGACCGTCGGCATTCCGGCGAAGCACCAGCAGCCGGGCGCACCGGTGAGGTCCGGCTCACGCACCCAGATCTCGCCCGTCGGGCTCGCCAGGATCGCGGAATAAGCGGGAAGGACTTCGGGATACGCGTCCTCTCGCATTGCCTTCCGCTCGGCGTCGCGCTCGGCACCCGTCTTCCTGCTCCACATCGCCATCCATCCGTCGACATAGACGTCGATCTCGCGGGCGGATAGCCGCCGGGGCGTCCACGCCCGGCGAATGATCCGCTCGAGTCGCCAATTGGAGTCGTAGACGCGGATCGCGTACTCGTTGCTGAACCCGAGGTACATCGCGCTTCCGGAGGACGCGCGCACCATCTGGGGTCCGAGATCCATCGGCGAGGGGCGGGTCGGACCGGCGACGAAGACCACGACCGGGGCCGTCCCCAGGCGGCGCACCACGGCGCCCTCCCGGTCGACCAGGAATAGTGACGATGAATCGATCCATTGACGCGCGCCGGCGGGGCCGCGCTGGCCCTGCGGATAATCAGCGACGACGGCGCTGCCGTCGTCGAATCGTCCCAGGACCCCCACGAACGGGATCTGCAGGGCTCCCTCGGGGAAGGGCCCGAATCGCACGGTTCGAGCGAATGTCCCATTCGGCGCGAAGACCATCGCCATGCGCATCATCTCGACGGCGATCGAGTCTCCGGCGAGCCTGGCGATCGTGTTGAAATCGTTGGCCTCGGCTCCGTCCTGCTTGCCGAGATCGACGGATTGGAGGTGGCGGCCCGACGCGTCGTAGAACCCGAGCTGGAACGCCGACTCGTCGGCGACGACTATCCGGCCGTCCGAGAGCCTCGCGAGACCACCGATCCGACCGAGCCTATGCCCGGGGCCTGTCCCTCCACCGATGTCGATGGTCGGCTTCTCCGAGAGGCGCCACTCGCGACCGGGATCCCAGATCGGTCTGGCGTTGTCGACGAGGGAGATGCCGGCGCTGTCGCGTGTTGCCTGGGCGGGAGCAGACGAAGCCGCAGAGCAGAGGATCAGTGCGAGGCCAAGGTACCGCGTCAGGATCGTCGTCATGGAGTTCCCTTCCCGAAGAAATGGGTCGCAATAGGTCCCTCGAGCTCCGGTGATCCGCGCTCATTCGGCGCGGATGGCTGCGCGGACGCGGGTCGCCAGCTCCGGCGTGATCTCCGTAATGCCGTGCGTGCGCGCCGCATGAGCCGCTGCCTGCTGCACCACTTCTTCGTCGGTTCGGCCGTGCGCTTCGAAGTCGCAGTCCATGCCGACGTCGCGGCAGCGCAGGTGCTTCTGGGACTCGGGCATGACATGCCTCCTGAGACGGGTAGGCGGACAGGAGCCTGAAACTTCCCGTCTACGCGCACCGGAGGCAAGACTGGCTGCAGGCCAGCGCCGGCCCCTTCCACGATTCTGAATCGTGCGAGGCCTGCCGGTGCAACGTACCCGATAGGCGATCTACGCCGGCGCCGCCGCCTGCGCGCGCACTCTTTCCCGGTCCTCGATCGCCGACGGACCGCGCGCGCTCCGATCGATCTGTCGGATCGCGCCGAGGTGATACGCGAGGTGGGCGATGCTGCCGATGACCTCATTGAGTTCGGTCGCACTCACCGCGCGCGGCGTGCGTAACGTGTCGAGCCAGCGCGTGACCTCGCCGCGAAGGTCGGCGCGCAAGCGATCCCACTCGGCGTCGGAGACCGTGGTCGTTCTCCAGCTCTGCGTCCAGTCCGCATCGCCGAACGGCTTCTCCCCCCTGCTCCAGCGATTGAGGAGGGAGAGGCCGTAGCGGAGGTGATCGACGTGCGCGGCGATCGGCGCCCCCCCCACCGGTGCCGCCGAGACGGCGCTCGCCGAGAGACGGTCGAGCGACCCCAGAAGCCCGACGTCGCCGCGGTTGAGCATGTACGCGGCGGTGCCTGGCGGACCGTTCAGGAGCTCGGCGAAGAGGGTGCCGAGCGTTGGAGCGATCGATTCGGTGTTCAGTCTCGCCCCCGCGTGCGCGTGCCGAAGAAGGGATCCGTGGATATGCCGACGGCCCGCGAGAAGAGCAGGGCCTGGGTGCCGCCGTGCGCGAGAAAGGCTCGGCGCGACGTCGATACCCGCCGAGTTGATCGGGGGAGGGCCGCGAGGCCGAGGAGGTCGGGGGTGCCGGGGAGGAGTCCCGCCTGGTTGTTCATGGTCTCTCCCATTGTGCTTAGGAAAGGGTACGGCGTGGCTCCCACGGTGTCAACGAGAGAGGGCGCGCCCGCCGCCCGTTGGAGTGGCCGCCGCGATCGGAGCGTGTTATTAGAGTATCCCGACTGGCCCACCTCGGCGCCGGTACCTCATCCTACCGACCCGCACCTCCGGAGGCGCAGATGCCGAAGTACCTGATCGAGCGCGAGATCCCCAAGGCAGGCGACCTGGGCCCAGCCGACCTGAAGGGCGTCGCCGCCAAGTCGTGCGGCGTCATCAGCGATATGAACCGCTCGGGCATCGACATCCAGTGGGTCCACAGCTACGTAACGGCCGACAAGATCTACTGCGTCTATAACGCGCCGAGCGAGGAAGCGGTACGCCGACACGCCGAGCGTGGCGGGTTCCCCGCCAATCGTATCGAGCGCGTCCACGAGATCATCGATCCGACGACGGCCGAATAGGGGGAAGCGGCAGGCGGACCGAGCCGCATCCTGAACGGTGAGCCTCCGCTCGCTGCCCCGACGCGTACGCTACCGCCGCCGTTCCGCCGAGGCGTCGCGGATCGGCCGGAACTCGGATGTCGTCCGATAGTTCGGCCATTCCTGCGAATTCGCGAGGTCGAGCCCAATGCGGTGGAGCGCTTCCAGGTCCTGCGCCATCCCGTCGAACGACCAGCTCGCGGCGTCGTACTCGTCGGCCGGCTGGTGGTAACGGTCGCGGCGATACGCGACATCGAACGCCTCGCCGGCGTCGACGCCACCCGTCATCAGATCCTGGCCGGTATCGATGTAGAGCATCGGTACGCCGCGCTTCGCCATCGGAAAGTGATCGGATCGGAAGAAGTACCCGGCTTCAGGGTGCGGGTCGCGCGCGATGACACGACCGCCCGATTTCAGGATGCTCTCGATCCGGTCCTCGAGCTCGGACTGTCCGTAGCCGACGATCAGCACGTCGCGCGCCGGCCCCGTCGGAGAGAGGGCATCGATGTTGAAGCCGGCGACCGTCGTCTCCAGCGGATAGACGGGATTGGCCGCGTAATACTCGGAGCCGAGCAGCCCCTTCTCCTCGGCCGTCCACGCCGCGAAGACGATCGACCGCTCCGGCTTCGTCCCGGCGGCGAAGACGCGCGCGAGCTCGAGCAGGGCCGCGACGCCGGTAGCGTTGTCGACCGCACCGTTGTAGATGCTGTCACCTCGAGCATCGGGAGCGCCGACGCCCAGGTGGTCCCAGTGGGCGCCATAGAGGATCGTTTCGTCCGGCCGCGCGCTGCCGGGAAGGCGGCCGAGGACGCTCATCGAGCGGATGGTCGCCCGGCGCACCGCGTAGCTCCCCGAGAAGAAGGCGCCGCGCAGCTCCACCGGCCGGAACTCGCGCGTCCGCGCCTGCCGCTTGAGCGCCTCGAAGTCCTGTCCCGCCGACCGCAGTAGCTCGACGGCGACATCGCGCTGGATCCATCCCTCGAGCGGCGGGTGCACCTCGGCGGGGTTCGCGCGGACGATGTCGAACATCGTGTTGGTGTTCGAGTTCCTCACCGTCGCCCAGCCGTACGATGCGGGCTCGGTCTCGTGCACGACCAGCACCCCGGCGAGCTTCTGGCGCGCTCCCTCCTCGTACTTGTACGTCCAGCGGCCATAGTAGGTCATGCCTTTGCCGCCGAAGTCGCCCTCCCCGGTCTCGAAGTCGGGATCGTTGACGAGGACGATGCCGATCTTCCCCTCGAGATTCATCCCCTTGAAGTCGTCCCAATTGCGCTCCGGGGCTTTCACCCCGTAGCCGAGAAAGACGATGGGCGCGCGATCGATCGACACGCGTTCGATGTTCTGCATCGTCGCCCGAACGGCGATCTGCTCCCCCTGGGTCAGCGCCTGTCGCCGTCCGCCGACGATGAAGGCGAGCTCCGGCCGACCGACGATGTCGGATTGGTTGAGCGGGACCTCCTGGTACCAGCTCCCGTTCGGACCGCCCGGTTCGAGCCCGGCGGTCCGGAGCTGGTCGCGGATGTACTCGACCGTCTTCGTCTCGCTCGGCGTCGCCGGCCCGCGACCGAGAAAGTCGTCGCCGGCGAGGGTGCGGACGTGCGCGGCGAGCCGGTCGGCGTCGATCGACGTCGAACCGGGGGCGGACGAGCCTCCATCCGGCGTCTCATCCGAGGAGTCACACGACGCGAGGACGAGCCCGACGATCGCGATGGACATCAGTCTCATGAACGGTTCCTCGATTACAACATGACGGCGCGGGCGGTCGATCGCCAGAGCGCATGGCTCCTCGAAGAGTCGCCGCGCTGGCGAAGGCGCGCCACGCGAGCACGCTCATTCGGGAGGCAACTCGTCCCCCGAGAGGACGCCCTCGCGGCGCGCACGCTCGACGATTGACTGCACGAACCCTTCCTTGGCGTCCGTGTACGCCTCGCGGTCGGATCGGTACCTCTCCGCCAGGGCCACCTTCAACCGGCGATACTCCTCGGCGGCCGCTGGCACTGCCCGCAGGTAGTCGCGGAACAGGAGGCGGTCTTTCCAGATCGGGCTCGCCGCGGGGATCAGATGGAGGTGATGGGTCCGTTGCGCCGGGGACGGCTTGCAGAACCAGTGCATCACGTCCGGTCGATACGGGAAGTACATGTAGCCGAGGGAGGCTACCGCGTCGCGCGCGTCGAGCGACGAGGGGAGATCGTTCACGGCGGCCATGATGTCGATGACCGGCTTGGCGGTGAGACGGGGGACCGCTGTGCTGCCGATGTGCTCGATCGGGCCCGCCAACCAGGGACGCAGCACGCGCGCGAGCGCCTCCCGCTCGTCCTCGAAGCGTTGGGGCCATGCCGGATCGTACGGCGCAAGATGGATCGGTTCGTCAGGCACGCGTCGTTGGGCTGCCGCCGAGCGGACGGGTTGCTACCAGCGGACGCCTCATGAGCTCCGTCTCCATCGCACCCCACCCCATGCCGTGATCGAACGTCGAGCCGCGATCGGGGCGGATGTAGAAGTCGTAGGTGAGCAGCCGCAGAATCGCGTCGAGACGGGTGTGCCAGCTCGCCCAGCTCGGCGGCGAGTGGCTGCCCGGACCGGCCCCCGAACGACCGAGGGTCCGAAGGTACCGTCCGTCCGGGGCGAAGACACGCACGTTGTCCGCCCGATTGTCGAGCACATGGATCCGTCCCGCTCGATCGACCCCGAGCGCGGTGATGCCCGCGAACACCGCGGGTCCATCGCCCTCTGCCGACCCAATGCGAAGCTCCTCAGCCAGCGTCCACCGATCGGGTTGCCTCCAGACGCCGGCAGCCGCGTTTTCGGCTATGATGACGCCGGTCGCGAGTGTATCCAGGCGTCCGGACCACTCCGGCGGGGAATCGTCACCGTCCGCGCAGGCAACGGTCAACGCGACGACGGCCGCGGTGGAGACAGCCGCAATCGACGTCATCGCGGCCGGACGTACACCTCGAAACAACGACACGGAGGCTGCCTCTCTACTCGACGATGAGTCCCCTCGTCACGACGATGAGCGAATCGCCCGGCGCCTGCCGGCCGATGACGCGGACTCGCGCCCGGCCGGCCGTCGAGAAGGTGAGGTGCACCGACCGGCGCGTGACGCGGAGCACGAGCGCGCAGAACTCGTCTGGCCGCGTGACGTACACCAGCTGGTACGGCACCACCTCCGCGTCCAGGCCAGCGACCGATGCGACGGTCGTGTCCTCGCGGATGCATCCGCCGCCGTAGGTCGTCACGTGGATCTCCACGGGCTCCCCCGCGCGCGCGGTTGCGGGTACCTCCACCACCAGTGGATCCGACCCGAAGCGCAACCGGGCCAGGCGGCGAACCGTGGTGCCGGCGCGCAGCGCCTGCTCGGCGATCGGGAGCTTCGAAGGCTGGACCGGCGGCTCGCTCGGCGTGGAGCAGCCGATGAGAACGAGACCGACGAGCCCCGCCGCGAGCGCGACTGACCATGACGGCACTCGACCTGGATTCGCCCGGCAAGCAATCGGCAGGTGAAAGAACATTGCGCCTCTTATCCGTCTAAACGCCGAAGGTCAGCTGCAACCCGTCCCCCGAGCGGCCAGGTCCCTCCCACAGCGCACCTGTCCTCTGCGGCGACGGTTAGGGTTCAGGTGCATTCTGCATCATGGACGGCGGGTGCGCCAGCTCGTTGCTGCCCGTGCGGTCCGACGCACGAGCATCGAGCGCCGCCGGGTTGCCCCCGCCCTCGTGCGTGAAATCGGCGGGCGATGGTGACCGCGGTCGTTGTGGTCATACGGCCCCTGCGACGACGGCGCGGCTTCAGCGGCCGTCGGCAACCGATCTGGTGACGAGCAGGGCGCCGGTGGATATTCACCGCACGTGACCATCCTCCACGATCCGCGCCGCCTGCCCGCTCCCGGCACGATGCTTCTCGCCGCCGCTCTCCTCGGCGGGGACCTCCGCGCACAGGAGCAGGTTGGTCGTGTCCCGGCGGCGCCGGTGCCTCCCGCCGTCATGACGCGCGATGCGACTGGTCACGCGACGGTCCGCGCCATCAAGCTCACGGTGCCGCTCACTGTGGACGGCCGACTCGACGAGGAAGTCTACCGGCGCGAGCTGCCGTTCGGTGGTCTGCTCCAGGTCGTGCCCCGGTACGGCGAGGAGATGACCGAGCGCAGCGACGTGTGGATCACCTACGACGACAAGTACATCTACCTGTCCTGTCGCTGCTGGGATTCGGCGCCGCCCGACCAGTGGATCGCCAACGAGCTGCGGCGCGACACGGGAGGCCTGAGGAACAACGACCACATCGGCGTCATGTTCGACACCTTCTTCGACCGCCGCAGCGGCTTCGGGTTCTACACCAATCCACTCGGCGCGCGCGCCGACTACTCCGTCGTGGACGAGGGCGGATCGAACACTGACTGGAACCCGGTATGGACCTCCAGGACCGGCCGCTTCGACGGCGGCTGGACCGTCGAGATGGCGATTCCGCTCAAGTCGCTCCGCTATCGCCCCGGGGTCAACCAGACGTGGGGCGTCCAGATCCGGCGCTCCGTGCGGCGCAAGAACGAGTGGGCGTACCTGACGCCGGTGCCGCAGATCCTCGCCGGGCCGCAGGCGCTGAACCGCATCTCGGCCTCCGGGACGCTGGTCGGACTCGACCTGCCTCCAGCCGGCCGCAACCTGGAGCTCAAGCCCTACGCGCTCTCGCAGATCACCACCGATCGCCTGCGCACGCCGGCCCTCCGGAACGACGTCGGCGCCGACGTCGGCGGTGACCTCAAGTACCACCTCACGCCGAACCTGACCTTCGACGTCACGGCGAATACCGACTTCGCCCAGGTGGAGGTCGACGAGCAGCAGGTGAACCTCACGCGCTTCAGTCTCTTCTTTCCGGAGAAGCGCGATTTCTTCCTCGACGGTCGGGGCATCTTCGACTTCGCGCGCGGCGGCCCGGGCGGCACCGACGGCGACACCCCCTACCTCTTTTACTCGCGTCGCATCGGTCTCGATCGCGGGCGCGTCATCCCGATCGACGTCGGAAGCCGGGTCACCGGCAAGATGGGACCGTGGGCGATCGGGCTGATGAACATCCAGGCGGGCGACGAAGCCGTGTCGGGCACGGACCCGACCAACTTCACTGTAGTGCGGCTCAAGCGCGACGTCCTCCAGCGCAGCGCGGTCGGTCTGATGGGCACCAACCGCTCGGTCGCCGCGAGCGGCACGGGCTCGAACCAGGCCTATGGCATCGACGGCTCGTTCGGGCTGACGCGGGACATCACCCTCGGGACGTACTGGGCACGCACGAGCAGCGACGGGTTGAGCGGAGACGACCAGAGCTGGCAGGCAAGGTTCGACTACAGCGCGGACCGGTATGGCGCGAGGGCGGAAGTGCTCCAGGTAGGCGCGAACTTCCGGCCGGACGTGGGCTTCCTGCGCCGCAGCGACTTTCGACGCTCGTACGGCGAGCTGCGCTTCAGCCCGCGGCCGACGCGCCTGAGGGCCGTGCGCAAGTTCACGTGGGACGCGTCGGCCGAGTACATCGAGAGCGGCGCGGGGCAATTGGACACGCGCGTCCTGGGCGCCGCCTTCGTCACGGAGTTCCAGAGCAGCGACCAGCTCTCGATCGACGCGGCGCGGACGTATGACCTGCTCCTGGCGGCGTTCACGCCGGCGGGATCGCCCGCGCCCATCCCGGCCGGAGGCTACACATTCGGCGACGTCGGTGCGTCGTACACCTTCGGCGCGCACCGGCGCGCGTCGGGAGTGGTCGGCGTCCGTGCGGGCGAGTACTACGACGGCACCATCCGGACGCTGACGATCGGCGGCAGCCGTGTGTCGTTCAACGAGCACCTCTCGGTCGAGCCGACGTTCTCGCTCTCGCGCGTCGAGCGCCCCTCCGCCCCGTTCACCACGCGGCTGGCGCGGGCGCGTGTGGACTACGGCTTCACGCCGCTGATGTTCGTGAGCGCGCTCGTGCAGTACAGCTCGGCGGATCGCGCCGTGAGCACCAACGTGCGGTACCGCTGGGAGTACGCGCCGGGCAGTGAGCTGTTCCTGGTGTACACGGACGAACGCGGCACCGACGATCCCCTGGCGCCGCCGACGTCGGTGCGCGGGCTGAGGAATCGCGCGGTCGTGGTCAAGGTGAACCGGTTGCTGCGCTACTGACGTGTCGCGCGGCGTTCGCTGAGCCAGGACAGTCGTCACCAGAAGCGGCTGCTCGTGACTCCGTGCCGTGGTGCGGGCGCGGACGACTGGAGCGCGCTAAGCGTACGTGTCGTTCACGAGAGTGCATCGGCGTATCGGCGGCCTCTGTTGAGAGCTAGAGGGGGAAGGCCGCATCTTCCAAGGCTCTTTCTACCCCGCCTTGATAGCGCCGTTGACTCGAGACGTCTTCACGGCTCGCGACCGTTCATTCAACCGGTGGGTTGACAGTTGTCGACCACCGGAATATGTTCAACCACATGGTTGAGCGTAGCGAAACGCGGCTCGACGGAATCTTTCGGGCTCTCGGAGATCGCACTCGCCGTGCAATGCTCGAGAGGCTCGCCAAGGGCGAGCAGACGGTGACCGAGCTCGCGGCGCCCTATCGGATGTCGCTCG
>WUUC01121577.1_pt1 | contig 10715 bp, 10 predicted proteins | sample 6278441 | NCBI WGS metagenome assembly WUUC01 (sample SAMN13675441, study PRJNA597444) | soil metagenome | isolation source: soil | place: USA: Washington | collected 2017-10 | reverse complement strand
GGGACGAGCTCGGCTACGCGCAGCTTTCGGACACCGCGCGCTGGTACATCGGGGGCCTGCTGGAGCACGCGCCCGCGCTGCTCGCGCTGTGCGCGCCGACGACGAACTCGTTCAAGCGGTTGGTGCCGGGCTACGAGGCCCCCGTGAACCTCGTCTACAGCCAGCGCAACCGCTCGGCCGCCGTGCGCATCCCGCTCTACTCGAAGTCGCCGAAGTCCAAGCGCATCGAGTTCCGCTGTCCCGACGCGGCGTGCAACCCGTACCTGGCGTTCCCCGCGTTGCTCATGGCGGGGCTCGATGGGATCAAGAACAAGACCGAGCCCGCCGAGCCGATGGACAAGGACCTCTATGAGCTGCCTCCCGAGGAGCTTGCGAACGTTCCGCAGGTCCCGGGATCATTGGACGCGGCGCTGGATGCGCTCGAGGCGGACCACGACTTCCTGCTGCAAGGGGGCGTGTTCACCCAGGACGTGATCGACCACTGGATCGACTACAAGAGAGCCCATGAGGTAGACGAGCTCAGGCTTCGCCCGCACCCCTGGGAGTTCTACCTGTACTACGACATCTGATCCGGCCCTGCTCTCGACGCGCGCGCTTCTGACGGCCCGGCCCGGCAGGTTCTGTCCGGGCGCCGCCGAACCTTCCTGTCATGGGGAGATGGTGGATTCCCGCGCTCGCCCTGAGCTGCGCGCTCGGCGGCACGCCGGGAGCCGGACGCGCGTCGACCGGGCAGACCCCCGACCCCGGCGCGGCTGAGGTGTTCCGCCACTACCGGCAGGCGGTCGAGAGAACGTTCGTCCGCGACGAGCCCGGCGCCCGACGCTTCCTCGCCGTGGCGCAGGTAGGCGAATCGCCCTACCGCGTCACCTGGCACCGCCTCGTCGGCGACATGGACGGCGACGGTGGCGGCGAAGTGCTGCTCGAGCGCTGGCGCTTCACGATCGACCCGATCGGCTTCGGGTTCACCGGGGACTACCGGGCGCAGGTCCTGAACGGCGCGAACGGCCGCGTCCTGTGGACCTATCGCAACGAGTTCCACGGTGGCTTCCCGGCCCTTGCGATCGAGATCCGCCTCTCGGGCGGCGAAGCCGGGCTCCTCTTCCCGAAGATCGATAACCAGTCTGCCCAGAGCCCCACGTATCGCTTGACCCTCGAGGCCGTCGATTCGGGCGGCCAGGGTGTCTGGACCCGTGCGTTCACGACGACCTGCAATCTCGCGACCGGCGGCATCGCGGGGACCGACGTCCCCAGCGCGTTCCAGAGGTTCGACCCGGACGGCGATGCGCCGACCGACTTCCTGGTCGCGCTGACGGACTACGTGAAGGCGTCGGTTCCCGATAGGGCCGTGGCGCGGTCGGAGGTGTTCGTTCTCGACGCCCGCGACGGTTCGATGAAGCCTCTCGGTGAGGTCGGGCCGGACGTCTACTGGTTCCACTCGATACAGGCGGGACCCGACCTGGACGGCCTCGGCGGTGACGACATCGTGATCGCAGGCGAGGAGAACTCTCCGGATTCGTACCTCGAAGCTCGCTCCGGCGTCGACGGGGGGACGATCTGGCGCACAGAGGCGTACCTCGGCTGGTATCCGTGGGCGGCCGCGCTCCCGGACATGAACTCCGACGGCTCGGCGGACCTCATCGTCGGATGGGACCGCCCGAACACGAACGAGCGTGTGTTCCAGATCTCGGACGCGCGCGGCGTGCGTCCGCTCTGGAAGGCGGAGGGGACCTTTCCATACCTGCTCGGCGACCAGGACGGTGACGGCACCATCGACGTCGGCGCGTACGACTTCGTCCACAAGCGCAGGAAGTCTGGAGCGCGCTTCAAGGCCTTCTCGCGGGGGCGCTTGCTGTACGAGGAGAGCCACGTCGAGCGGCTCCCCGAATGCAGTGGGTTCTGTATCAGCGGAGGCTTCTACCTGAACGCCGGAGACCTCGACGGCGACGCGCTCCGCGACACCTACGTTCTCACGAGCGTCCCGACCAACGACAAGCCGAAACGCTGGGAGTACGCGGTCGCCGACGCCGACGGCAGCCTGCTTTACCAGGAGCTCGATCTCGCCCCCGTCCGGGGCACGCTGGATCGGGGAGCCGGCGGCGACCTCGTCGGCTTCGAACGAACCGGCGCCGGCGTCGTGCGGGTGACGGCATACGACGGAATCACTCGCCGTTCGCTGTGGAGCCGCTCCTACCGCATGACGGGCGCACGGAATCTCGGGCCGTACGGTCCGTACGGGGCCGCGATGGAGCTCGACGGCCATGCGGGCGTCGAGGTCGTCGTGACGCTGGCGGGACGGCGGGTCGAAACGCTGCTGGCTCTTGACGGAACGACCGGCGAGATCCTGTGGCAGAGGCCGGTGACCGGCGCCGCCCGTGTCGGCACTTCCCCAGAGGAGACACCTTAGGATCGACGCGGTGAAGACCGCGGCCGGGCTCGAGGACATCGTGCTGGTCGATTCCGAGGAGCACGAGGTCCGGCTCGGCGATCTCTGGCGCGACCGGCCCGTCGTCCTCGTGTGGTTGCGCCATTACGGCTGAACGTTCTGTCGCCAGCATGTCGCGCAGTTGCGTGACAGGTACGAGGAGTTCCAGGCCAAGGGGGCCGAGGTCGCCGCAATCGGGATGGGGCTGACCGCCATGGCCGCGGACTTCAAGGAGAAGCAGGACATCCCGTTCCCGCTCCTCGTCGACCGGCGGCGCGAGACGCACCGGGCCTTCGAGCTGCGGCGCGGCAACCTCCTCGACGTCGTCGGGCCGAAGCAGGTGGCGCGCGGCATCAAGAGCTTCGTCACCGGGAACGCCCAGGGGCGTCCGGCCCCCAAGCAGGACGTGCTGCAGCTCGGCGGCGCCATGGTCGTCGCTCCCGGCGGGGGGGTCCTCTACACACATCGCGCCAAAGGTGCGGAGGACAACGCTCCGGCCGACGAGCTGCTCGACGCGCTGCCGTGAAGTACGTCCCGATCGTCGCGCTGCTGCTCGCGCTCGTCGCGGTCATGGGCGGGTTGGGAAGCGAGAGCTTCAGGGCGACGAGGTCGATCGTCCTAACGATCGTCGGGTTCCTCGCGGTCGCGCTCCTCTTCGGCCTCGTCCTGAAACGAACGATCTAGCCGTAGATCACTCGCTCGGCGACCTTGCGAGCGCGGCGCGTCAGCCGCAGGTAGTCCTCCTCGAGCTCCTGGCGCGGCTGGTCCGTGTAGCCCATCGCCACACCGAGCGCCTCGAGCTCCTCCGGCTTCGCCGGTAACGCGTCTTGCGGCCGCCCCGCGATGAAGAACATGCGGTTGCGCGCCTTCATCAGGAACCGGTACGCCTCCGCCAGCCGCAAGGTCTCTGCATCGGAGAGCAGGCCCTCCCGCCAGCACGCGTCGAGCGCGTCGAGCGTCCCCACCACCTGCAAGTCCTCGTGGTCGTGAGCGTGCTGCAGCTGCAACAGCTGCGCGGAGAACTCGACGTCCGCCAGGCCCCCGGGCCCGAACTTGAGGTGACGGCGCGGGTCGGTGCCCCGCGGCACGCGCTCCTTCTCCATGCGCGCCTTGAGGTGGCGGATCTCGCCGAGCGCGTCCGGCGGCAGCTTTGCCGGGTACGCGTACGTGCGCGTCGACGCGACGAACCGATCTCCGAGCGCGGCGTCGCCCGCGGACACGCGGGCCTTGAGCAACGCGAGGTGCTCCCACGGCTTGCTCCATCGCTCGTAGTACTCGAGGTAGGAGTCGAGCGAACGCACGAGCGGCCCGGCCTTGCCCTCGGGCCGCAGGCCGGCGTCGACGCGGAACGCCTGTCCCTCGGGAGTGACGTCGCCGATCGCGCGCATGAGCCGCTCCGCAGCCTTCTCGGCCGCCGCGGGATCGGCGTCGTGCAGGAACATCACGTCGACGTCCGACGAGTAGTTGAGCTCGCGGCCCCCGAGCTTTCCCATGCCGATCACCGTCAGCGGGACGTCGAGGTCGTCGAGCGCGGCCGCGAGACACGCGTCGGCGAGGTCAGAGAGTCCGGCACCGACCTCGCCGACGGAAACGGCACCGCCCACGTCGGCAACTGCGACGCGCAACATCTCGCGCCTCTTGAAACGGCGCAACCCGTCCCAGCGCTCGGCCGGATCGCGCCACCCGAGCGAAGCGGCCGCTTCGTGCACGAGGTTCTCGCGCGCCTTCGGCCGCGCCTCGTCGTGCGGGTCGACCACGAGTGAGAGCTCTTCCGGCACCTGCGCGAGCACGTCGCCGAGCAGGCGCCCGCTGCCGAGCACGCGCGCGAGCAGCTGGACCGCGGGAGGGTTGTCTCTCAGTGCGTTCAGCGCGTCGAGCCTGTTGCCGAGCACTTCCCCGAGTGTCAGGAACCCGAAGAGACCGGTGTCCGGCTGCGGCGTGGCCGTCAGGAAACGAAGCAGCGCGGGCGTCAGGACCTTGAACAGACGCGCCCTGCGTGAGCTCCCCGAGACGAGGCCGCTCAGCGTGCGCGCCGCCCGCTCGACGTCGCGGAAGCCGAGGACGCGCAGACGCTCGCGCAAGGCCTCCTCCGGGAGCCGGGCGGCCATGCCGTCGGCGAGCGACTCGATCATCGGCCGGTAGAAGAGCTTCTCGAACCGGCCCCGGACGTCTGCGAGCACGCCGCGGTGGTAATCGTCGAACCGCTCGCGCGCGCTCTGCGACGGCGAGTCCTTGAAGCCCATCACCCGCGCGAGACGCGCGCGGTCCTCGTCGGCCGAGGGAAGATGATGGACCTGCCGCTCCTGCCAGAGCTGCAGCCGGTGCTCGACGCCGCGCAACCACCGGTATGCCACCACTAGCCCCGCTCCGTCGTCCTCGGCCATGTACCCGCCGTCCACGAGCGCGTCGAGAGCGTCCAACGTTGCCGGCTGCCGCACGGTCCCGTCCGTCCCGCCGTGCACCAGCTGCAGCAGCTGCACGGAGAACTCGATGTCGCGGATGCCCCCGGGTCCGAGCTTGACGTCGTCGATCTCGCGGCCGCGTCCGCGTCGCGCCCGCTGGGCGTGGCCTTCGACGCGCTCCTTCATCTTCCGGACGCTCGCGACACGTTCGCCGGACACGTCGGGAGGGAACACCAGCGGACGCGTCTCGACGACCAGCGCCTTTCCCGTCGCGGCGGCGCCGGCGGCATGGCGCGCCTTGATGAGGGCCTGGTGCTCCCACGGCTTCGCCCAGCGGCGGTAGTACTCGAGGTATCCGTCGAGCGAGCGGACGAGCGCGCCGCTCCTTCCCTCCGGACGGAGGTTCGTGTCGATGCGGAACGCCTGACCCTCCGGCGCGAAGTCGCCGAGCTCGTGTAGGAGCTGCTCCGCAAACGTCTTCGCCTGCACCGGATCCCCGGCCGAGACGAACATCACATCGATGTCCGACGCGTAGTTCAGCTCGCGCGCGCCTAGCTTCCCCATTGCAACGACCGCGATCTCGCCGGAGCCGCCGAGGGCCTCGAGAGACGCAGTCAGGCACGCGTCCGCGAGGTCGGCCAGCGCACGACCGACCTCCTCCAGCGCGATCTCGCCGGTCAGGTCGCGGGCCGCGATCTCCAGTAGTCGCACGCGCTTCGTTCGTCGCAGCTCGGACGCGTCGACGGCACGACCGGCGCGTGCGACCGAGAGATACCCGCCTCGATCGGGAAGAGGATCGCTCCCGGCGAGCAACTCGCTCGCGGCATCGACGACCTCCGCAAGAGACCTGCTCGCAGCGCGGACCGCACCCTCGCGCGCCCTTCTCAGCAGGTCTGCGTCCATCACCCGTGCGAGCCTACTCGCCGCAACCATGCCGATACCTTTGTGACCGAGCCACAAGAATCGGCCACTCCTTCTCTCGACGGCCCGGTTGCGAGCATCCACCTCCTTCGCTACGGTGCCCGACGTCGAGCCTCACCCAGAGGCTCCCGGGGCTGCGCCACATCGCGTCGCGCCCTTCCGCAAGCGGACCCGCCGGCACCGAGCCGCTGCGCGTCCGAGGCATGCGAACACAGGAGGTTGGAATGAGCGCGGGCTCTACCCGAACGCCGGCCACGGCGATCGCAGCAATCGTCCTCGCGGCCGCCGCCATCACCCCGGCAAGAGCGCACCACATGGAAGACCACGTGAAGCAACGAGCGCACGTCGAGGCGCGCGCACGGAATCAGATCGGCGCGCGCTACACGTACGGCGGGTCGAGCCCGGGCGGCTTCGATTGCTCCGGCTTCACCCGCTGGGTGTTCGCGCAGCACGGCGCGTCGCTGCCCCACAGCTCCTCGGCACAGTTCGAGATGGGGACGAGGAGAGGCTTCAAGCGCGTGTACAAGCGCGCGAACCTGAAGGAGGGAGACCTCGTCTTCCACAAGACGACGAGCGCCCGCGTCGGTCACGCCGGCATCTACGTAGGCGGTGGCAAGTTCGTCTCCGCGACGACGTCCGCCGGCGTGCAGGTGCGTTCGCTCTACGACTCCTACTGGGGGCCGCGCTGGGTGGCGGGCACGAGGGTCCCGGCGACGAGGAGGGACGTCCGCTAGAGGAGCGGGAGGTAGCGCTCGACCTCGTACGGCGAGACGTAGGACTTGTACTGGTCCCACTCAGCCCTCTTGTTGCGCAAGAGGTACTCGAAGACCTGCTCGCCGAGAGCCTCCGCTACCAGCTCCGACGCCTCCATCTCCTTGACCGCCTCGTAGAGGTCGTCGGGGAGCTGCGCGAGCCCCTTCGCGCGGCGTTCGCTGTCGCTCATCTCGTAGATGTTGTCGGTCGCTTCCGGCGGGAGGTCGTAGCCCTCGTCGATGCCCTTCATGCCGGCGGCGAGGATCACGGAGAACGCCAGGTAGGGGTTGCACGCCGGGTCCGGGGAACGCAGCTCGATGCGCGTCGATCCGCCCTTGCGCGGCTTGTACATCGGCACGCGCACGAGCGCGGAGCGGTTGTGACGTCCCCAGCACACGTACACGGGCGCTTCCGTCACCGGGTATCCCGGCCCCAGCGTCAGGCGCTTGTACGAGTTCACCCATTGGTTCGTCACCGCGGTGATCTCGCGAGCATGCCGCAGCACTCCCGCGATGAACGCCTTCGCGACCTTGCTCAGGTGGTACTCGTCCGACGAGTCGTGGAACGCGTTCTGGTTGCCCTCGAAGAGCGACATGTGCGTGTGCATGCCCGAGCCGGGCAGGTCGGTGCGCGGCTTCGGCATGAACGTCGCGTACATGTCCCGCTCCGCGGCCAGCTCCTTCACCGCGACGCGGAACGTCATCACGGAGTCCGCCATCGTCAGCGCGTCCGCGTGCCGAAGGTCTATCTCGTGCTGCGAGGGCGCTACCTCGTGGTGCGAGAACTCGACCGGGATGCCCATCCGCTCCAGCGCCTCGATCGTGTCGCGCCGCAGGTCCTGCGTGACGTCCCTCGGCGTCAGGTCGAAGTAGCCGCCGGCGTCGATCGGCGTCGCGTCCTTCGGGCTGCGGAAGACGAAGAACTCCATCTCGGGATGGACGTAGAACGTGAAGCCGCGCTCCGCGGCGCGATCGAGGTTGCGCCGCAGGACGTAACGCGGGTCGCCCCAGAACGGGCGTCCATCGGGTGTGTAGACGTCGCAGAACATCCGGGCGCCGCCGCTGTCGTCCCGGCCCCCCGGCGCGCGCATGATCTGGAACGTCGTCGCGTCGGGCCGCGCGAGCATGTCGGACTCCTGGACGCGGGCGAAGCCCTCGATCGCAGACCCGTCGAAGCCGATCCCCTCTTCGAAAGCCTGCTCGAGCTCCTCCGACGTCACCGCGAACGACTTGAGGAAGCCTAGGACGTCGGTGAACCAGAGCCACACGAGGCGGATGCCCCGCTCGCCGACCGTCCGCAGCACGTAGTCCTGCTGTCTCTCCATGTGGGGGAGGGTACGCCGCCAAAGTTTCGGGAGCGTTACGGAATTAGGGTGTGTCGATGGTCCGGATGGCGCTGGCTCAGCTGAACCTCACGGTCGGAGACGTCTCCGGCAACGCGGCGCGCCTGATCGAGGCGCTGCGGTGGGCCCGGGGCACCGGGGCGCAGGTCTTCGTCGCGCCGGAGATGGCGATAACGGGCTATCCCGCCGAGGACCTGCTGCTGAAGCGATCGTTCCTCGACGCGAACGTCGAGGCGATTCGAGAGGTCGCCGCGCACACCGGCGACCTGCTCGCGTTCGTGGGGTTCGTGCAGCCGACGTCGCGCGCGCTCTACAACGCCGCCGCGATCTGCCAGCACGGTGAGGTCGTCGCCGTCTACCGCAAGCACCTGTTGCCGAACTACGGCGTGTTCGACGAGCGACGCTATTTCGACGAGGGCCGGGGGCACACGCTGATGGAGACGCCCGACGGGATCATCGGCGTCTGCGTCTGCGAGGACGCGTGGAGCCCGCGCGGCCCCGTCGTGTCGCAGGGAGACGCGGGCGCGCAGATCGTCGTGAACGTCAACGCGTCGCCGTGGCACAAGGACAAGCTCGTCGAGCGGTCCGCGATGCTCGGCGAGCGGGCGCGGCGCGCCGGAGCGTCGATCGTCTACCTCAACACCGTCGGGGGTCAGGACGAGCTCGTCTTCGACGGCGGCTCGCTCGTCATCGACGCGCAGGGACGGGTCACGGATGCGCTTCCCCAGTTCGAAGAGACGCTCGCGGTGGTGGACGTCCCGCTGGGAGAGGCCCGGGCGACGCGGCACCCCTCCGTCCGACGTCTCCGGACGACCCTTCGAGAGAGCTCCGGGGACACGACGCGGCTCGAACGACGTGACCTCGTCGGCGCAGCCGAGGTCTATACCGCGCTGTGTCTCGCGTTGAAGGACTACGTCGTAAAGAACGGCTTCCGCAAGGTCGTGGTCGGCCTGTCGGGAGGGATCGACTCGACGTTGGTGGCGACGATCGCGGCCGACGCGCTCGGTCCCGATGCGGTCCTCGCCGTGTCGATGCCGTCGGAGTTCTCGTCGACGCATTCGGTCGACGACGCGAAGCTGCTCGCCGCGAACCTCGGGATCGAGCTCCTCGAGATCCCGATCGCGCCGACGTACCACTCCTATCTCGCCGCGCTCAGGGACACGTTCGGCCCCGCCGAGCCGGGGCTCGCGGAGGAGAACGTGCAGGCGCGGATCAGGGGCAACCTGCTCATGGCGATCTCGAACCGTTACGGGCACCTCGTGATCGCGACGGGGAACAAGTCCGAGATGGCGTGCGGGTACGCGACGCTCTACGGCGACATGGCCGGTGGGTTCGCTCTCCTCAAGGACGTGCTCAAGACCGAGGTCTACGCGCTCGCGCGGTACCGCAACGAGCTCGGTCACGTGATCCCGGACAACGTCATGACGAAGGCACCGTCGGCGGAGCTGCGGCCCGACCAGAAGGATTCCGACTCTCTTCCTCCGTACGACGTGCTCGACCCGATCCTCGAGGCTTACATAGAGGAAGACGCCGGCATCGCGGACATGATCGCGGCGGGTCACGATCGGGCGACGGTCGAACGGGTGGTCGCTCTCGTCGACCGGGCGGAGTACAAGCGGCGGCAGGCACCTCCGGGCCCCAAGGTCACGACGAAGGCTTTCGGACGGGATCGCCGCCTGCCGATAACCAACCACTGGAAGGAAGGGGCGCCGCCCCCGTTCCCGCGCCGGGTCGTCGGCGAGAAGGGCCCCGAGTAGTCCACCATTGGAGGGTCATGTCGATCACGGTGCTTCTCCTGTCGGACGCCGTCGAGGACGTCAACGACCTCCTCCCGGCGTTCCCGCTCGCGCCGTACCGGGTGCTCGCCCAGGGGCTCAAGGAGACGATGCCCGGCGACCTCATCCCGATCCATCCCGATCTGCTGCTGGTCGACGCGACGGCCGACACGAACTCGGCCGAGGAAGCGACGCGGCGGCTCGCGCTCGCGTGGGAGGTCGGGCTGCCGCCGATCCTGGTGGTGGTCGACGAGAGCAGCATCGACAGATTCCGGTTCGAGTCAGGTGCCGACGACTTCGTGATGTCGACTGCGACACCGGCCGAGATCGCGGCGCGGTTGTCGCTGCTTACTCTCCGCGCGGGACACGGTGACGAAGCGACGGTCCTCAAGGTCGGGGACCTGACGGTGAATCCGGAGAACTATCAAGTCTACGTGCGCGGGCGGCCGCTCGACCTCACGTACAAGGAGTTCGAGCTGCTGAAGTTCCTCGCGCAGAGACCGGGACGCGTGTGCGACCGCGACCTGTTGCTGCGAGAGGTGTGGGGGTTCGACTACTACGGCGGGACCCGGACGGTCGACGTGCACGTGCGGCGGTTGCGCGCGAAGCTGGGGGCCGAGCACGAGACGTTGATCGAGACGATCCGCAACGTCGGTTACCGCTTGGTCCCGCGGCCCAGGGAGCGGCACTCGTGACGATCATCGGAGCGACCCTCGCGATCCTGTTCCTAGAGTCGCCGTGGCGGTGGATCGTGATCGGTCTCTTGCTGTTGACCGACGTCTTCCAGATCATCGTCTGGCTGAGGTGGCGCAAGAGGAAATCGATCACCGGCATCGAGTCGATGGTCGGTGCCGGGGGCCGTGCGGTCACGACACTGGACCCCGAGGGCGAGGTGAGCGTGCGAGGCCAGCTCTGGTCGGCCCACAGCTCCGAGCGCGTCGAGGTGGGCGACGACATAACCGTCACGGCCGTAGACGGTCTGAAGCTCGAGGTCGCACCCCGGTAAGGTTCCGACGCCGGTCCACCCGGCGGGCCCCTAGCTCATCAGGCAGAGCTCCGGACTTTTAATCCGGCGGGCAGGGTTCGAGTCCCTGGGGGCC
>WUUC01223777.1_pt1 | contig 10716 bp, 8 predicted proteins | sample 6278441 | NCBI WGS metagenome assembly WUUC01 (sample SAMN13675441, study PRJNA597444) | soil metagenome | isolation source: soil | place: USA: Washington | collected 2017-10 | reverse complement strand
CATCGTGCTGACCATCGGTGACGTCGTCGACCACATCGTGGCGACGCTGCAGAAGGTCGACGCCTAGACCCTTCCGCTGGGGCAGAGGGGGGAGGGGACGACGAGATGGCCACGGTCCGCGCCAACGGCGTCGAGCTGCGGGTCAACCGCTATCGGGTAGGGCCCGACGACGACGGTCGCCCCGTGGTCGTGTTCATCCACGGCCTGGGCATCGTCGACCACTCGGGGCTCAGCTTCACGCTGGGCATGCCGCTCGCCACCCACGTCGACGCCGTCCTCTACGCCCTGCGGGGACACGGCCACAGCGAGATCGTCCCCTCGGGCTACCGGGTCGCCGACCACGTCGCCGACCTGGTCGGGATGCTCGACGCGCTCGGCATCGACGCCCCGGTGTGCCTCGTGGGCTGCAGCTACGGGGGAGTGGTGGCGACCGCCACCGCCCTCGCCCGTCCCGACCGGGTGAGCTCGCTGTTCTACGTCGATCCGCTGCTGGCGCTGCCCGGCTGGACCGGACGCATCCTGCCCACGCTCGAGATGGCCGCCGCCGCCCTCGACAAGGACTACACGGTCGAGGAGATCATGGCCGGCCTGGGACTGACGTCCCGCCGCAAGGCCGCCGCCGTGGCGGCCCGCGGCAAGGCCCTGCTGGTGGGCACGACGCTGCTCGACGACCTGCGTGCCGAGGGCGACCTGGGGCCCGAGGACTTCGGTCGCGTCGGCTGCCCGGTGGCGGCCGTGTTCGGCGACCGGTCCGAGATGTACCCGACGGCGTCGACGCTGACGAAGTACGTCCCCCAGACCCGCCTGCACGTGATCGCCGGGGCCGACCACCTGTCGGTGTTCGGGCACGCGCCCGAGATCGAGGGACTGATCCGCTCGTTCCTGGGGCTGCCGGCGCCCGAGCGTGAGCAGCACAACGCTCACGCCGTCGACGCCACCACCGTCGACGCCGCTGGCCCCGGTACCGGGGGCTGAGCGCGTGTCCCGCTTCCTCTTCGTGGTGCCGCCCCTGGTGGGCCACACCAACCCCACGCTGGCCGTGGGCAGCGAGCTGATGGGCCGGGGCCACGAGGTGGCCTGGACCGGGCATCCCGAGGTCGTCGCCGACCTGCTGGTGCCCGACGCCACCTTCATCCCCGTGGCCGACGCGGCGCCGCCGTCGGTGGTCGCCGCCATGGAGGCCCGGAACCTCAAGCCCAGTGGCGGGATCAACGGCTTCCGGGGCATGTGGGAGGACTTCTTCCTCCCCCTCGCCCGCCAGATGGTCCCCGGGGTGGCGGCGGCGGTCGATGCGTTCGCGCCGGACGCCCTGGTGGTGGACGAGCACGCGTTGGCGGGCGCGGCGGTGGCCGAGCAGCGGGGACTGCCGTGGGCCACCTCGGCCACGACGTCGGCCGACCTGGTCGACCCGCTGGCCTTCGTCCCCAAGGTGCAGGCCTGGCTGTTCGAGCAGATGCACGCCGTGCTGATCGAGGCCGGCGTCCCGGCCGAGCGGGCGACGTCGTTCGATCCCCGGTTCTCGCCCCACCTGGTGCTGGCCTTCACGATCGCCGAGCTGGTGGGGCCTGCGGGCAGCTTCCCCGAGCACTACGCCTTCGTGGGCCCCTCCCTCGGTGCCCGGACCGACGGGCCGCCGTTCCCGTGGGACTGGCTCGACGACGGCCGGCCCCTCGTGCTGGTCACGCTGGGCACCGTCAACTGGAAGGCCGGCGCCCGCTTCTTCTCCGTGGCCGCCGAGACCCTCGGCGGGATGGACGCCCAGGCGGTGATCGTGGCGCCCGACGACCTGCTGCCCGCCGACCAGGTGCCGCCCAACGTGCTGGTCACACCGCGCGTGCCCCAGCTCGACCTGCTGCCCAAGGTGTCGGCCGTCGTCTGCCACGGCGGCCACAACACGGTGTGCGAGAGCCTGGCCCTCGGCGTGCCGCTGGTGCTGGCGGCCGTCCGCGACGACCAGCCGATCATCGCCGACCAGGTGGTGCGGGCCGGCGCCGGGGTCCGGGTCAAGTTCGGGCGGGTGACCGCCCCCATGCTCCGCGGTGCCCTCGACTCGGTGCTGGGCCAGCCCGCGTTCCGGGAAGCGGCCGAGCGGGTGGGCGCTTCGCTGTCGTCGGCGGGAGGGCCGGCTGCGGCCGCCCACCGCCTCGAGCTCCTGGTGGAAGTGGAAGGACCATGACGACCGTCAACCTCCCGTACATCGACGCCGAGATCGAGCAGATGGAGAGCGGCGGCGAGCCCCCGGGCTACCTCCGCCACTTCCACTGGGGCCTGTTCGACGACCCCACGGTCGACGACGACAGCCCCGACCGCTACTTCGCCGCGGCCGAGAACATGACCGAGAGGGTCATCTCTGCGGCGGAGGTGGACGACGGCCGCTCGGTCCTCGACGTCGGCTGCGGCTTCGGTGGGACGCTGGACCACCTGCGCTCCCGCAACTCCGGTTGCCGCCTGGTCGGCCTCAACATCGACGTCCGCCAGCTGCAGTGGGCCAAGCGGATGCTGGGCTCCGGCCCTGGCTCGGCCGCTGGTGCCCCGCCGGTCTCGTTCATGACCGGCGACGGCTGCCGCCTGCCCGTGGCCGATCAGTCGGTCGACCACCTGCTGGCTGTGGAGTGCATCTTCCACTTCCCCAGCCGCAAGGCCTTCTTTCGCGAGGCCGCCCGCGTGCTGCGTCCCGGTGGGACGCTCGCCTTGTCCGACTTCCTCTTGGCCCAGGGCGCGATCGGTTCGGTCACCGCCAACGTCTCGACGCTGGAAGCGGGCGACTGGTACGGCCACTCCGCCGCCCCGATCACCAGCGTGACCTACGGGCGCCTGAGCAGGGGCGTCGGCATGGAACTGCTGGTCGACGAGGACGTCACCGCCCGGACCCTGCCGACGTACCCGGCGCTGCGCCGGATCTACGGCGAGTCCGGGACCGAAGAGGGCCGCGCCACCATCGACCGGGTCGAGCAGATGGCCACCGGCGGAGGCTGGGAGTACCACGTCCTCGCCTTCCGCAAGCGGCCCTAGGAGCACACCGATGTCCGCCGTGAACATGTCCTACGTCGACTCGGCGCTGTCCAACCTCGACGACGGCGACGCCCCGCCCTTCTGGCGCCACTTCCACTGGGGCCTGTTCGACGACCCCACGGTCGACGACGACAGCCCCGACCGCTATTTCGCCGCCGCCGAGGCCATGACCGAGCGGATCGTCACCGCCGCTGCGGTGGACGACGGTCGCTCGGTGCTCGACGTCGGCTGCGGCTTCGGCGGCACGCTGGACCACCTCCGGGCCCGCAACGCCGGCTGCCGGCTGTTCGGGCTCAACATCGACGAGCGCCAGTTGGCCGCCGCCGTTCGCCTCGTCGGACGCGGTCCGTCGTTCATCACCGCCGACGGCTGCTCCCTGCCCCTGGCCGACGCCTCGGTCGACCACGTCCTGGCCGTGGAGTGCATCTTCCACTTCCCCAGCCGCAAGGCCTTCTTCCAGGAGGCGGCCCGGGTCCTCCGCCCCGGCGGAACGCTCGCCCTGTCGGACTTCCTCATGGCCCCCGGCGCCCTCGCCACCGTCGCCGAGACCATGGCCGGCTCCGGCCTGGGCGACAACGAGTGGTACGGCCACATGGCCAAGCCGTTGACCACCACCGGCTACGACCGCCTGGCCCGGCGCACCGGCTTCACGTCCCTCGTCACCGAGGACGTCAACGACCGCACCCTTCCCACCTACGCGGCGTTGCGGCGCCTGGCCGACGGCGCCAACTCCACCGACGGCGTCGGCACCATCGCCGGCCTCGAGTCCCTCGCCACCGCCGGCAACCTCGCCTACCACGTGCTCTCCTTCCGCCGCTCCTGAGCGGTCAGGGCAGCGTCAGGGCTCGGACCAGGCGGAGGTCCAGTCCTCGCTGTGCTTCCACAGCTCGGCGGCGAGGTCGGGGGTGGCGATCCTGTTGGGTGCCTTGGGCTGGTCCTTCTCGAAGTAGGTGCCGTTGGGCAGCTGATCGAGGGGGGCGGTGGCGCAGTGGAGGACGCGGGCGGCGCCGTCCTCGGGGGTCTTCATCCAGCGGGTCACCAGCGGGCGCACCAGGCGGGGGATGGAGCGCCAGATGTCGGTGGCGACGAGGCCCGGATGGACCGAGTAGGCGGTGATCCCCTGGCCCTCCCCCCGGCGGGCCAGCTCCTGGGCGAACAGGACGTTGCAGAGCTTGGCGGCCTGGTACTCGACGAGGCCCGCCGCGTGGCGGGTCGGGCGCTGGAAGGTGGCGAAGTCGAGGCGCTTGACGCCGTTCTGGGCGGCGCTGCTCACCGTGATCACCCGGGACGGGGCGCCGGCTCGAAGCCGGTCCAGCAGCAGCGACGTCAGCAGGAAGTGGCCGAGGTGGGTGATGCCGAAGGTGAGCTCGAAGCCCTGGGCGGTCTGACCCTTCGTCCCCGCCACCCCGGCGTTGTTCACCAGCAGGTGCAGCGGCTGGCCGCGGTCGGCGACCAGCTCGGCGCAGGCGCGGACCGAGTCGAGGTCGGCCAGGTCGAGCGGTAGGGCTTCGGCGGATCCGCCGGAGGTGTCGATCTCGGTGAGGACAGCCGCCGCTCGCTCGGCGGAACGGCAGGCCAGCAGCACGTGGGCTCCACGCCGGGCCAGGCCCAGAGCGGTGGCGCGACCGATGCCGGAGTTGGCGCCCGTGACCAGGGCGGCCCGGCCGGCGAGCGGCGGAAGGTCAGTAGATGTGGCGGTTTGAGGTCTCAATGTCAACAAGTCTGGTGCAAACGGACAGGTTGGTCCATAATCTTGGGCATGACGTGGCTGGGGAGCCGGGGGGTCCGACGCCTGAGCAGCGGGGTGCTGTGGGGGTTGGCCGTCATCCATCTGGTCGAGGCGGCGGAGCTCCGCAAGCGCCGGCGCCAGCTTGCCGCGCTGCCGACGCCCGCCGCCGTCCCCGGCGATGACAAGCCCGACGTGGCCACCGTCGCCGGCGCCCTGGTCGACGAGGCCACCCTGGCCGGCGTGGCCCGCGAGATGCAGATCAACGGCGTCCAGGTCGTCGACCTCGTCCCCGGTGACCTGCCGGTCGACCGGGCCCTCCGCCTCCTGCGCCGGATCGAGCCCCAGAAGATGGGCGAGGACCCCTTCTACGCCCCGGGCGGTGCTCATGAAGCCGTGGCCGTCCACCGGTCGGTGGCCGAGCGCATGTCCGCCAGCGTCGCCTTCGACGGTCCCCACGAGCTGCCCCTCAAGGGCGCCGCTGCGGCCGTCGACGCCGAGAGCGAGACTGCCTGGAACCCGCAGGCGGATGGTCCGGATGGTCCGCCCGACCTCGGTCCGGAAGGGGAGGCCCAAGGCGACAGCGGGCGCCGAGCGATGGACGGGCCGCTCAACCGCTACCGGATGGTCCGCCACACGGTCACCGCTCAGCGCCACGCCCCGACGAAGATGAGCGTCCGGGTGGCGCCCGGCCTGAAGAGCGGGCCGTGGTCGCCCGAGGACCGCTGGCAGGAGCTCGAAGCCACCACGGCCTTCGCCTGGCCCTACGGCTCGCTCCCCCCGATCCTCGTGGGGATGGAGACGGCGCACCTCCTCGCCATGACCGCCGGCCTGGCGATCGCGCCGGTCGGCGCCGTGGCCGCCCTCGCCACCTGGTGCGCCCAACCGCTGCTCGTGTTCGCCGGCGGCGGCAGTGGCGGTGGCAATGGTCGCGGGAAAGACAACGCATCCAGGCTGGGGCAGCAGCCCGGTTCGGGGGGGCCGGGCTCGCTGGAGCCGCCGGGGACGGTGCGGGCGAGCTTGTTGCGGCTCCCCGAGGTGTGGGCCGCCAACCTCCGCACCGTCCTCGCCGGCCGCACGGCGACGAAGGCACGCACCGAGGAGAGGCACGCCCATCCGCCGCCCCGCCTCCCCGATCACCACACCCTGTTCGAGCCGCGCCGCGACACCTGCGCCTGGTGCGGCTCGGCGTCGCTCCGGCCGAGGCTCGACGTCACCGACCTGCTGCAGCACAAGCCGGGCACGTTCCACCTCGACGAGTGCGACGACTGCGGGCACATCTTCCAGAACCCGGCGCTGACCATCGAAGGCCTCGACCACTACTACGAGGACGCCTACGAGGGCATCGGCGAGGAGCTGGCCGAGACGAGCTTCGCGGCGCTCGAGCCGATCTACCGCAGCCGGGTCGAGACCCTGGCCCGCTACGCCGAGCCCAAGGCCTGGCTCGACGTCGGGACCGGCCACGCCCACTTCGTGCTGGCCGCCCGCCGCCGCTGGCCCGACGCCACCTTCGACGGCCTGGACATGAGCGAGACCGTCGACGAGGCCCAGCGCCGGGGACGCATCGACACGGCCTACAAGGGCTGGTTCCCCGACATGGTCGAGGGCGAGGGCCTGCCCCGCACCTACGACGTGGTCACCATGCACCACTACATCGAGCACACCCGCGAGCCCCGGCGTGAGCTGGCCGCCGCGGCCGAGGTGCTCGAGCCGGGTGGGCACCTGATGATCGAGATGCCCGATCCGGCCACGCCGTGGTCGCGCCGGCTGGGCCGCTACTGGTGGCAGTGGGGCCAGCCCCAGCACCAGCACTTCGTGCCGTGCGAGGAGATGGTGACGGCGCTCGAGCACGGCGGGTTCGAGGTCGTGTCGGTCGAGCGGGGCGCGGCGACGATGGGCGGCGAGCTGTTCAACTCGGTGGGACTGCTGCTCCAGAGCACGGTCCGCAGCCCGCACCTGCCCTGGCTGCCGCCCACCTCGGCGACCCACAAGGCCAAGCGGCTGGCGTTCTACTCCGCAGCGCTGCCCTTCATGATGGCGACGAAGCTGGCCGACGAGCTCAAGGACGCCGTCCTGCGCCGCAGCGACGCACCCGGCAACGCCTACCGGATCGTGGCGCGGAGGACATGAGCCGCTTCCTCTTCGTGGTGCCGCCCATGGCGGGCCACGTGAACCCCACGATCTCGGTGGGCCACGAGCTGGTGGCCCGGGGCCACGACGTGGCCTGGACCGGTCCCCACGAAGTGGTGACCGACGCCCTCGGCCCCGACGACGCCTTCCTGCCGATCACGCTGCCGGCCGAGATGAGCGACTCGATCAGGGTGCGGGCGCCCGAGCGGCGGGGACTGGCGGCGCTCAAGCACCTGATCGGCGACTTCCTGGTGCCGCTGGCCCACGGGATGCTGCCCGGGGTCCGCGAGGCCGTCGGTGCGTTCAAGCCCGACGCCCTGCTGGTCGACCAGCAGGCGCTGGCGGGGCTGGCCGTGGCCGAGGCGGAGGGCCTGCCGTGGGCGACCTCGGCGACCACGTCGGCCACCATGCTCGACCAGATGGCGCTGATGCCCCAGGTCCAGGAGTGGGCCGATGGCCTGCAGCGCGACTTCCTGCGGACCGCCGGGCTGTCCGATGACGCGGCGGCGGCCACCGACCTGCGGTTCTCGCCGCGGCTGGTGCTGGTGTTCTCCACGCCAGAGCTCGTGGGGCCGTCCGTCACCGACGGACTGCCCGACCGCTACGTGTTCGTGGGCCCCTCCATCGCCGACCGGCCCGACGACACCCCCTTCGACTGGGACTGGCTCCACCGTTCCGCCGACCCGAAGGTGCTGGTCTCGCTGGGCACCCTCAACTGGCACAACGGCGCCCGCTTCTTCCAGGTGGCGGCCGAGGCCCTGGCCGGGATGGCCGTGCAGGCCGTGATGCTGGCCCCGCCGGACCTGGTCGGCGACGTCCCGCCCAACGTGCTGGCCGTCGAGCGGGTGCCGCAGCTGGCGCTCATGCCCCACCTCGACGCCGTGATCTCCCACGGCGGGCACAACACGGTGTGCGAGGCGCTCGCCCACGGCCTGCCGCTGGTCGTGGCGCCCATCCGCGACGACCAGCCGGCCATCGCCGAGCAGGTCGTCAAGGCCGGCGCCGGGCTGCGGGTGCAGTTCCGCCGGGTCAGCGCCGGCGAGCTGCGGGCCTCGACCGCGGCCGCGCTGACCGACCCCGGGCTCCGGGCAGGGGCGGAGAAGGTGCAGGCCTCGTTCGCCCGGGCGGGCGGGCCCCGGGCTGCAGCGGACCACCTGGAACGACTGGCGGACTGAGAGGCGCGACGCCGTCGTTCCGCAGGAGCGATCCAGCGGGCAGCAAGAGCGGGCAGCGACAGAGCGGGCAGCGCGGCAGCGGGCGGCAGGCCGCCGGTCAGCGAGTCAGGGGGGACGCGGCGGGGCCGGCGGGCAGTCGACGGAACACCGCCCTACGACATCGAAGTAGGGGTCAGATGAGGGTCACGCGGTGGTTCTGGCCGGTGGTCACCGCCGGCACGGTGGGCAACGCCCTGCGCTTGCGCCGGCGGGTAGCGGCGCTCCAGGTGATCGAGCCGTCGGACGAGCCCCCAGCGGCCCACCACCTGATCGTCACGGCCGAAGGCGTCCAGATCGACCACGCCACCGCGTGCGCGGCCAGCCGGCACGTGCTGCGCCACGGGCTCGAGGCGCTCGACCTGGGTCCCCGCCGACCTGCCCGTCGAGCGGCTGATCGACCTGGCCTGGCTGATGCATCCCGGCCGGTTCCGGGACGATCCGCTGGCCCGGGGACGGGGCGCGCTGTCCGCCCTGCTGCTCACCGAGGGCCTGGCCTCCCGCCTGGGCGTCAACGCCGGTGAGGTCACCGGACTGACGCAGCTCGAGATGCTGCGGCTGTCCACCCGGGCCAAGCGGTACGCGCCCCTGGCGTCGGACCTGGCCGTGGCCCCGCAGCTGCACGCCGCCGCCCACCACGACCCGGCCGCCCGCATGCGCTGCCTGGAGGCGAGCTTCTCGGTCGCCGCCCCGATGGTCGTCGGCATCCATGCCGCCTGCCTCGCGGCCAGCGCCTCCACTTCCTGTCCGCCGAACGGGTCGAAGAGGTGCTGGCCGAGCGCGGCTTCACGTCCTCGAGACCCAGAGGTCCGAGCCCCACCAGCCCGCCGAGCTACTGCTGGCGCTCTACCTGCTGGTCAACCAGGTGGCCCCACCCGTCGACGTCCCGTGGCGCCCACCGTCGAGCCGCCGGGCCCGCTGGTGGCGTGCGGCCGTCCTCGGCGTCGCCGCGCCCTTCTTCATCGTCGCCGTCACCATCGACGGCCTGCTCGCGCCCGTCGTCAGCCGCACCGGGGCATCCAACGGCTTCCGCATCCTCGCCCGCGCCCCCCGCCAACGGCAGGGTCAGAGCCAGTCGCGGGACTTGAACAGGCCGTAGAGCGCGCCCGTGACGACGACCAGCAGGGTCGTCGAGAAGACGAAGCCCGACGTCCGGCCGTCGCCCGGGTAGGGCACGTTCATGCCGAAGTAGCCGGTGATCAGGGCGGGGACGGCCACGATGGCGGCCCAGCCGCTGACCTTCTTGACGATCTCGTTCTGGCGGTAGTCGCGCAGGCTGAGGTTGGTCTCGACGATGGTGCCGACCAGGTCGCGCAGCGAGTCGGTGGCGTCGGACACCCGCAGCACGTGGTCGTAGACGTCCTCGAAGTAGGGCCGCATGTCGTCGTCGATGAGCCCTTGCTCCCGCCGCAGCAGCGAGCTGACCGCCTCGCGCATGGGGGCGCCCAGGCGGTGGAAGCGGACCAGCGCCCGCCGCATCTGGAACCAGCGCTGCTGCTGGGCCTGGTCGAGGGGCCTCTCCTCGAAGATGCGCTCGCTGACCTCGTCGTAGAACTCGTCGAGGGCCTGGACCACCTCGAAGTAGCCGTCGACCACGGTGTCGAGCAGGCCGTAGAGCAGGTAGGCGACGCCGTGGACGGCCAGGTCCGCAGTGGCGTCCCAGTGGTCGAGCACCTGGCCCATGTCGAAGAAGCCGTCGGGCTCGCGCACCGTGACCAGGAACCGTTCGCCGATGAAGGCGTCGATCTCGGACTTCTCGATGGCCGTGCCCTTGCCGCCGCTGGCGTCGGGGTCGACCCGCACGGCGTGGCAGGAGAGGAACTCGTGGGTGGGGTAGTGGTCGAGCTTGGGCCGCTGGTGGGGCTCGAGCGCGTCCTCGACGGCCAGCTCGTGGAGGCCCAGCTCGCCGGCCAGGTGCCGGACGTCGTCGTGGTCGGGCCCGTGCAGGTCGACCCACACCACCGTCCCCTTGCGGGCCATGTGCTCGGACACGGCGTCGAGCGGGAAGCCCTCGTCCTCGACCTTGCCGTCACGGTACGCCCTGGTCTGGACCTGGCCCATGCCGGCATGCCTACCCCGTCAGGTGGCGGACGAGCCGGCTCTCCCTGTCGTCGGGGCTGCGCAGCGGGCACGAGGTGCAGGCGTCGGCGGCGATGAACGGCGTGGTGTCGCGGTCGCTGCGACCCTCGACGACCGGCATGTTGGTCTTGTAGATGAGGCAGCAGGTGCCCTTGGTCGAGAACAGCGCGCTGCGGTGCTCGTGGGTGACCAGGTGGCGGCTGGGCCGAGCCCGCAGCAGCGGTTGGCGCTCGGCCAGCTCGTCGATCAGCGCCGAGGCCAGCTGCCAGGCCGCCTCGCTGTCGGACTTGCGGTCGCGGGCCCGGCGCAGGGACACGTCCGACAGGTGGTCGGCCAGCGTCCCCCACATCCCCCGCAGCCCGAACGGCGCCCGCTCGCGCACGGCGGCGGCGAGCGGACCGAAGACCGCCAGCATCCCTTCGACCGCTGTGGTCCGGAGCGCGGCTTCGTCCGCCACCACCACGACGCCCGTGCCCGGACCGGCGCGCCCGACGTCCGGATCGGACGGCAGCACCGCCACCTCGGGCGAGCCGACCGACAAGGCCTCGATGCGCGCCC
>WUUC01235424.1_pt1 | contig 10717 bp, 10 predicted proteins | sample 6278441 | NCBI WGS metagenome assembly WUUC01 (sample SAMN13675441, study PRJNA597444) | soil metagenome | isolation source: soil | place: USA: Washington | collected 2017-10 | reverse complement strand
GTGCCTTCCTGCGACGGCTGAGGAACAAGAGCAGCCCGACGATCGCCGTCACGGCGACTGCTTCGTACCAACCGTTCGCGAACCACCAGAACGTCACCAGGGTGGCGGAACCGGTGACGACGGGATGTCGCCGCCAGAAGGGGAGCCGAGCCTGCCGGTAGAACACATCGTGAGATTACGCCCTGCTTTGGTGCCCCCACCAGGGCTCGAACCTGGGACCTGCGGATTCCCAGAGTGTGGGAAGTGTTGAGTCTCGACTATCCCTGAAAAGCACTGTTGAACAGCGGGTTCGGCTCATGAGGTCACTTACTGGTTCGTGCCAGATTCCGTCGATTCCCGATCATTCTCGATGAATAATCGATGGATAGGACCTCGGGCCTGGAACCTGAGATTTGCCCCCAACGTGGCAATGGACATCGCCGGCCCCGAGACCCAGAATCGTTTACGGCGAGTGGCTCGGCACTGACGCGCACCTCAACCATGTGGATCGGTGAGGCTTGCGCCGTTCAGTTCAGTTCGACTGAGGATATGCGTGCGGCCGTAGTGACTTTCGTGCGCTGAGGCCTGACTTCAGAGCATGAGCTGTGCGCGCAGTGCGTGCGATCCTCGGTGCCACGACATTCTTGCGCGAGCGCACCAGCGGGCCCACACCTGGGCCACTGCATCGACTGGGCCCGGTATTCCGCGGCGATCCAGATTTGGAGGTCGAGATCGTGCGGGAATCGGCGGGTCCACGCCGCATCAAATCACGTTGAGCGCAACAGGGATTCTGCTTGGGCGATGCGCGCCCGAAGGCTGTGCTGAAACTTCTCGTCTTTGGTAACTGTCCCGATGTGAGTCTCGATGGCAGCCCGAATCACTTCGGAGACCGGTTGATTGGAAACGCTCGCCACGGTTTCCAGTAGATCGGCTTGTTCGGATGACAGGCGGATCGTCATGGCCTTGTTCGTCATCTCCCCAGCTTAAACCATGCAACCAAGGATGTCATCCACCATCGCACCGTGATACCACGGTATCGCGGTATCATGAGGGTGATCGCGGCATGGTGCCGTTACCAACTGAAGGGAAATCTCCGATGACTCACACTCCCGACGCCGGGAATCCCCCGCTCATCACCGTCCACATCGATCAGAGGCCGTATCGGCACGCCGCCACGTCGGTGACGCCCGCGGACATCCGCCGGATCGCACAGCCACCGATCGCCGACGACAGGCAGATTTGGCTGGACATCCTCGACGACCTCGATCAGGTCCTCAACGAGGGGGAGCCCATTCAGCTGTGCGATGGCATGCACTTCTTCAGCGACCTGCCGGCGATCACGATCACGATCGATCGCCACACCTGGCAGATCTTCGAACGCAAGTTGACCGGAGCAGGGTTGCGCGTCGTGCCGACCCCCGACATTGCGCCTGATCGTGACCTGTGGATGGACGTGCCCGATGCCCGCGATCGGAAGATCCAGGATGAAGACGTCGTCGCATTGACTGACGGTCTGCGCTTCTACACCGCACCGGGGCGCATCAACCCCGGCCACCATGACGAAGGACGGCCGTGAAACTGCCCGAGCTCGACGCCCAGTTCCTGCACCGAGAAGAGATCGCCTACCGCACATTCGAGGAAGGCTCGATGCTCAATGTCGAACTTCTCGACTTTCCTCTTCCCGCCGGCCTCAGTGCCAGCACTGCAAACGTGCTGCTCCGACTGTCGTCGAACTATCCCGACGCGGCACCCGACATGTGGTGGGTGATCCCGCATCTGGCGACCGCTCAAGGCGCCGAGATCGCCGCCACCCAGTCGATCGAGACGTTCGACGGCCGCCAATGGCAACGGTGGTCCCGGCACCTCGACGCTGGAGCATGGCGACCCGGTGTCGACGGTCTCGAAAGCTACTTTCGGTTGCTGCACACTGAACTCACTGCTGCGGCGGCATCGTGAGTGCGCCCGGGCCGACGGCTACGAACAATCCGTCGCGTCGCGGTGCAACGGTCACCATGACCGACGAGATCTACGACGAGCTTCTGTCCATGGCGAACGAACCGCTGGAGTCCGCGGCGGTGCTGCTCGGCCACTTCGTCGAATCTCCCGAGCAGTCACCCCGTGTCGTCGTGACGGCGGTGCGTCCCGTTCCCGATGAGGCCTATCGGGTTCGAGGCGAGCGCGAACTCGAGATCACCTCCGAGGGGTACATGCACGCTCTCGCCGAAGCCAAAGCCACCAACGCATTGGCCATCTGGGTGCACACACATCCAGGTGACGGTGCGGTCGTGCTTCCCAGCCGACACGACGACGTCGTCAACGCCCAGCTGTATGACGTCTTCGCTCTACGTTCCCAGCCGGACCGTTATGCCTGGATGGTGCTTGGGTGCACCAGCGGTCGGCTTACTTTCACCGGTGCCCTCGACGAGGCCCATACCGGCGACCGAGTCCGGTTCACAAGACTGAACGTCGTCGGGACCGGCTTCCGGCGCATCAGCGCTCAAGACGATGGGGATACCGGGGCGCTCCCAGAGCTGTTCGACCGCAACATCCGGGCTCTTGGATTCGATGTGCAGAAGGTCATCACCGACCTGACCTTCGCCGTGGTCGGCGTGGGTGGTACCGGTTCCGCGGTTGCCGAACAGCTCGTCCGCCTAGGTGTCAGGCGTCTGATCGTGATCGACCCGGATACGTTGTCGCTGAGCAACATCACCCGCGTGTACGGGTCGACCCCGCACGACGTCGGCCAGCCCAAGGTCGGAGTTATCGCCCGTCACCTCGCGCGGATCGCACCTGACCTCCTCGTCCGCGCGATCCAGGGAACCATCACGACCGAACGCGTCGCGCGAGAACTAGTCGGCGCCGACGTGGTCTTCGGCTGCACCGACGACAACGCCGGCCGTCTGCGCCTGTCACGTCTTCCGTACTACTACGGCATCCCCGTCATCGACTGCGGGGTTCTGCTCAACTCGGATGCCGACGACGTCATCGACGGCGTGTTTGGGCGGGTAACCACCATTCATCCCGGTAGCGCGTGTCTCGTATGTCGAGGTCGGGTCGACCTGGCCATGGCTGAGGCTGAACTGCGTCCACTAGAAGCGCAACAGCTGCTGGAACGCGAGAACTACGCACCGGCACTTCCCGGTGTCGAACCTGCCCTCGTCACCTTCACCACCATGACTGCGTCGTGGGCCGTCTCCGAGCTACTCGAGCGTCTGATCGGATACGGCGAACAGCCTGCCCCCTCGGAACTGCTGCTCCGTGTCCACGACCGGAAAGTCAGCGTCAACTCAGACGAACCAGCCGACGGTCACTACTGTCATCACGACGTCGAACTGGCCTACGACGAGGACATGTTCCTCGGGATGAACTGGCCCGCATGACCTACCTACATCGGCTTTCCCGCTGGCTCCAGCGCTGGTGGCAACCACTGCGCGCGTTGACGTCGCGCCCCGTCACGATCCGGCATGAGGTGGTCTCGTCAGTGTTCGACGTACCCGCCGAACTCCGCAAGCGAACGGCCGTTCTCGTCGCCAAGGGCGACGTCGAACAGTGGTTGATCTTCGACTGCCCCTGTGGAGCCGGCCACCGAGTGATGCTCAACGTCGACCCGACGTCCCGTCCCGCCTGGCGCATCATCGACCACAAACGGCTTACGCTGCGGCCCAGCGTCGACGAAGTCACCGAGCATGGTCGGTGTCACTACTTCATCAGCAAGGGCAAGGTCACGTGGGTATGAATCACAAGCATGAGGACGGCAGCTTCGACGACGGCGCGCGCGCACAACAGCCCAATCCTGGTCCGGCGCCTGCAACCAACACGCCTGCGCCGTTACAACCTTCGACGCCGCCACCGACGGTCACCCCGCCCCCGTCTGCCGCAGGGGTCTCCTCGCCTCAACCCCGTCGTACGCCCCTGTTCGAGGCGATGAACGCCGCCCGGTACGGACGCCAGAACCTGATCCGCGAAATCGAGGCGAGTACCGGAAACACCCTGTTGTGCATGGTCTCCGAACACGGCGAAATTCAACGAGGCGTCACCACGGTGGGAATCGTGGACCTCCTGCATAACGTCCCCCACGGCGCGCCCATCGACCTTCTGCTGAACTCACCAGGCGGTGACATCGATACCGCTGAGAAGATCATCACGTTGATTCGCAAGAGAGCCGAAACCGCACCCGTCCGCGTTATCGTGCCCGATTTCGCCAAGAGCGCGGCGACTCTGATCGCACTCGGTGCCAACCGGGTGGTGATGAGTCACACCTCCGAACTAGGCCCGATAGATCCACAAGTCGAGCTGACCGGCATCAACGGTGTTAACACCAACCACTCGGCGCAAACCTACGTCGACTCCTACGACAAGCACGCCAAGATGCTTCGTGAAGAACCCGGCGACCCCGTCGCCCGCCTCATGCTCGACATGCTCGACCCCGTCGTCCTCGAAAAGCTCAAGCGAATCATCAAGCGTTCCACGGTCATCGCATCGGCACTCCTCCAAACCGCGATGATCAAGGACTCCGAGAAGGCCGACGAAGCTGCCGGGAAGCTTGCCGATACGAATCAATGGCATTCTCACGGGCAGATGATCGGTTACGAGCAATGCACCAAGATTGGCCTGAAGGTCGCTTACCTAAATCCGAAAAGTGATGTCTGGGAAAGTATTTGGCGTCTTTACTGCCTGCAGGTCGCCTCGTTGCAGCAAGACCACGTCACCTTGTTCGAGAGCAACATCGCCTCGTTGAGTCTCTGACCCCGCACGCGGTTCAGGGTCCGAGTTGGCGATGGCGTTGTCGCCCCAGGCGTGTTGGAGGCGGATGTAAGTGCTCAGGGTAGCCAGGGGGCGGTGGTGGGTATGGTGGGGCGACGCTGCCGGGCGCCGTGGATGTGGGCGGCAGGCAGGGTGTAGGCGCTGTAGACAGGAAATGAGGCACCGTCACGTGCCACTATGCGACCCGCACGCCGGGGAGCAGGTCTGTCGTTTCTCTAGAAGCGAGACACCACAGAGTTTCACGGCCGCCGTCGACACACCTCTGGTACCCGACTGTTGGCGGTGTACCAGTCGGTAAGGGCGGGGTCGATCGCTTTCAGCAGTCGTGCAACCGTGCGGTGATATCCCATCGCGTCGATATCCAGCAGGGGTTCCATGTGAGCCACGCGGTTGCGGATGCTGTGCAGCCGCTCGACCCAGAACTTGATTACCGTTGGGTCTGAGTGATGTGGAAATGCCTGGTGCAAGGCCGCATTCCACACCTGTGCTTGAGGATGAGGTTTCAACCCCGGGGGAGAGGTGGACAAGTCCTTGCGGGGTAGGAGCACGTTCCACGTGCCAAATGTCAGGTGCGCTACGACGTCGTCGTGATCGACTGCATGTCCATGGCGGCGGTGCCCCGGTGCCCGCGCGTCCCGGTCTTTTTCCGCGCGGCGAAAAGCGTCGTCGTAGGTTGAGTGATTACCCGGGGCCCCCCGTCTGCGGGGGTTGAGTATCCCCCAAAGCGGTGCGGCAGGTGTCTTGACCCACTCATGGTTGTAGGTGAGACCGCGGGTCCGATGGGAAGGTTGTGCGGCGTTCCAGATCCTCAGCTGCGTGTCGATGGCGTTGCGGAGGAATACTTCGGCTATGCCGAGCGCTTCATACATGGCACCGGCCAGTTCGATGTTCCAGCGGTAGAGGTTGAGGGCTTTGCTGAGGTCAGCGCCGGTTGCGAGGAGGTAAGGGGTCAATCTGGCGCTGGTGATGTGATCAGTCACCGCCGTGAGCTTCGAACCTTGAAGCACCGGGGTCTCCTTGCTAAGCTGTCTGTAGAGGCGAGGGCGTGGACCTTGCAAAAACTGAAGGTACCCTCCGTGGCCGTATGGCTTCGGGGGGCCTTTCTTTTTAACCGCTGCGTAATAAGGACTTGTCCGCGAGCTACGCAAGCTGCTGCGCAACGGAGATTGGGTCGCCGCCACGGCCCGGCGCGCCGTCCTGTAGACGCCCACTGGCACACGACCAACGAGTCCGGCGACAGCCATTGTCAAAACTCGACTCCGCTGTCGTGGCTGTGGTCTCGGCCTCGACTGGCGGCGTTGGTTTGTTCCCGTCCGCGAGCTCGGGCGGTCATCGAACCCCATCCGTCGACAACCTGCTCCCATTCGAAGTGCGAAGTGCGGCGTGTGTCAATGGACGTTTCTCGTCGGGAGAGTAGCCGTCTCACTGTGTCGGGCAAGCGCTGGTGAGCCGCTCGGGCGGCGACCTGGTGCGCGGTGGCTGGAACATCGTCATGACTGGCGATGATCGCGCGGACGAGTTGGCTGGCCTGTTGCCTGGTCCCGCGTTGCAGGACGTGTGGGTCGTCGTTTTTTGACGGGCCGTACTCCTGTTCGGTGGCGCGTTCGTAGAGGTAGGCGGTATTGGCGTCGCGGGCGCGGGTCATCGCCACGTAGAGCATTGAGCGCGTGGTGTTTTCGCCCAGGATGGCGTGGGTGGTATCCGCGGTGATGCCTTGCGCGGAGTGCACCGTGGTGGCGTAGCCGTGGCTGACGTGCTCGCGCACGTAGTCGGCGTTGAACACCGTGCCGACGCGGTCGGTGAGGCGTACGGCGGCGATCCGCCCAGTCTTGGAATCGATAGCAGCGACGCGCCAGCGGTCGCCGTTACGCACCGGGTCTGCAGCCGTGTTGTTGCGGTCGGTAGCCTGCCAGGTCTCGAGGGTGGGGTCATTGCGGCGGGACAAAATGAGATCGCCCTTTGCGATGCGCTGGCCACGGGCACCCACGACACTTGGAGCCTCGGCGGGAATGACGTCATCGTGGATGCGGCGGTTGAACGCGTCGGTCATCTCGGTGGTGTCACACAACAACAGCGCATCCTTGCCGACCGCAACATCCCTTCTGTAGCCGTCCAAGGCGTCGGTGGCCATTGCGATCTGATCTCCGCAGCGGAGACGGTCGTGGGTGCGGTACCAATCGATGGCCTTGCGGACCGGTTCAGGCTCCCCGTCGCGCAACGCGAGGGAGGCGCTGCGTTCCTCGGAATTGCGCATCCGCCAGACTTCCGAGAGATGTTGAGTCCAGGGCAGATCCGCACAAAGTTGGGCGAACATGCCACCCCTGGCTTTGACCGGCGCCAGCTGATGGGCATCCCCCACAAGGACGGTCTTGGCACCCGCTGCGGTGGTAGCGGTGAGCAGGCGGCGCAGGTCGTCGGTGCCCACCATCCCGGTCTCGTCCACCACCACCAGCGTCCAGCGATCCAGCCGGAGCGAATCGTTCTGCAGGTCCTGGAGGGCCTTGGCGATGGTGAGCCCTTGATCGCCGGCGCCTTCGCGCACGGCGACGTCGACCGCCCGCCCGGTCGGCGCGAGCAATAGCACCCGACCTTTGCTCCAGCGGTGCGCGGCGGCGCGCAGGGCGCGCAGGCAGGTGGTCTTGCCCGCACCCGCCGGCGCGGACAACGGTTGCACCAACCACGGGGATCGTCCGATGTTCTGCATCGCCGCCTTCTGATCCGCCGACAGTCCTCGGGTGTCTTCTTCCTTCACCCACAGCTGCGCGCGGTCGTCGCGACAGTCGACCAGATCCAGCACCGCGACTTCCTCGGCCAGGATCCTGTCCAGGGTGAACCGCTCGTGCCCCTCGCGCTGATGGGCTTGGCGGGGCGCGGTCAGTCGCATGCCGAGTTCGTCGACCGCGGCCTCGACCACCTGCCGTGGTGACTGGTCACTGTCGACTGGCAGTTGGGCGCCGACGATCTCGACCAGATCGGCTCTTGTGAAGGCGGCCTTGTCGATGCGCGCCGCCGCGTCCGCCAGCCGCGCCCGGTCGAACGGGGTGCGCGCGGCCGCGCGCCGCGCAGCGCGTGCTTGGTCGACGGACGCGCCGTCGATGCGCACCCCACGCGCATCCGCGCGCCACTGCGTCAACAGCTCGCCCCAAGCGAGCTCTTCGGGCTTGGTGGGGCGGGTGGCCTTCTGCGCGACCGCGAGCCGGGCCGCACTCAACGGCGCGTCGGTCACCACAAGGTGATGTGCGGCCCACTCCCGCAACTGCGACGATCTGCGCGACCAGGCGGTGATGGTCGCGCGGTCCACCCCGGCGACCTCAGCCATCCCCGTGGCCGGGTCGACCGGGGCCCACTCGAACCCCAACGATTGGTGCAGTTCCCGGCGCAGGGTGGCCTGATAGATGACCCCAGCAGCCTTGGCTTCGTGATACAGCGACGTCCCATCGATCGACACCAGCACCCCGTCGGCGCGGGCCTGCCGATTCGGGACGATGACGTGGGTGTGCAGGTGCGGATCCCCGCACCGCGACGTTTCGTGTTGATAGGTCACCGCGGCCAGACCTGGTAAGCGCACCAGGTCCTTCTGGCCGGTGTGCGGGTTGTGCACCCGGGTGTAGCCCGCATGGGCGCTCAGATACTCCATCGCTTCTGACAGTGCGGTGGTGTGCGCGTCGGCGATGGCCTTGGCGATCACGTCGTCGGCCTTCAACGCCCGAATCACCGACACACTCTTGGGCGCGCAGAACGTCAAGTCATAGCCGTGCACCCCGCGCGCACCCAGCGCGCGCCCACGACTGCCGTTGGGGGTGACCCCATCGTCGAGCCAGCGCGCCACCACGCCGGCGTCGGCCTCACCCCCGGCCCGCTGGGAATCCGACAGCCCAACCAACGTGGCCGCGGTACGGGTGTCGCCGGCCAGCAGCCACACAGGGGTCCGGGTCTCGTGCTCGCTGTAGTACTCGCCCAGGCCGCCGTTGGCGCGTTGCAGATCCCGGGTCGCGCGCTCGGCCGTGGCGGCGGTGTCGATGTAGTAGTTGATCGACCACCGCTTCAGCTTTGAGATCGTCAACAAGAGGCCACCTGCTCTGAACCGGATACCCGCGCACATGCTGCGCCACAACCATTCTCGCACTCTGTGCAAATGTGCCGAACAGCTTTTGGGTGGCCGGATATCCGTAAGGGCAAGGGAAGCAATGTGTTTGGTGCTGATATGAGAGTAGATGAGTTAGAGCATCAATGAGTCGAGAAGTAGGCAGAAGGGGTGAGAACTATTGGTTGGTAGGGGCGAATGAAAGTTGGATCTGGCGCCGAAACGTCGCAAGCGGCGGCAGTCAAATTCGCGGCGATGGGAGTTCGTAGCGGATTTACAGTGGTGTTATCCGATTGGGGGCGGACCGACAGAAAGCGACCGCCATGAACGAGAACACAGAAGACAGGTGGATCACCCGCCAGGACCTCGCCGACCGATACGGGGTGCCCGTCAAGACCCCCGCTGAGTGGGCCTCCAAGGGCACGGGTCCGCGTTACGCCAAGATTGGCCGCCACGTGCGATACCTGCTGAGCGATGTAATCGACTGGGAACGTCAACAATTCGCCGAGGGCAAGCGTCACCCCGCCTGAGTATCATGACCGGATGGACAGCACTCTGACGAGCGCACGATGACCCGCGCATCCGGCGACGGCTAGATCCGTGCCCGGCAGGCCGCCGTTGCGGATCGGACAGCACGGCAAGATCACCCGCAAGTACCTCGGCGCAGGCGTGTGGCTAGCACGCACTCGGTTTCGTGACTCAGATGGTGTCACTCGAATCGTCGAGCGGCGCGGGCCGGCCGACGACCACGACCAGCACGGGAAACTTGCCGAGGATCTGTTGGTGGAGGCCCTGCAGGTGCGGCGTCCGCCAGGCGCTGCCGGCGAAATCTCCCTCGACACCCGGATCGCCGCTCTTGTGGATCTGCACCTCATGCGTCTCGAAGAGGACGGCAGGTCGCCGGCGACGATGACGACCTACCGCAGTGCAGACCGCAAGCTGAAGAAGTTCATCGGCTCCCTGCGGGTGGGTGAAGCGACCCCCGCTCGGCTGGACGCTGCGATCCGATCGGTACGGACGGCCCATGGCGCCAACATGGCCCGCCACGGACGGACGTTATTGCGCGGCGGTCTTCAACTCGCAGTGATGGCGAACGTGTTGGGCACCAATCCCGTGCGCGACGTGTCGCCGATCGTGCCGAAGTCACCCCCTAAGGGCGCGACCGCGCTGACGGCCGCAGAGCTGCGCGAACTCCTGGCCAAGATCGCCGATAACCCGTACTCAGTCGAGTGCGATCTGATCGATCCAATCGCCATTTTCATCGCCACGGGTCTGAGGCGGTCGGAGTTATTGGCACTCCGATGGGTCGACCTCGACACCACCGCAGGCACGCTTGCGGTGACGGGGAAGCTCGTCAGAATCTCGGGGGAGGGCCTGAAGCGGCTTGACACCGGTAAGACCGCCTCGTCGCGTCGAACGGTGCCGTTGCCCGAGTTCGCGCTGACACTGTTGGCTGAGCGTCGCTCGCGGACCTTCTGGGGGCAGCAGCCGATGATCTTCCCGTCGTCGGCAGCGACGTGGCGAGACCCCGACAACTTCAACAAGCAATGGCGCAAGGTTCGCGATGAATTGGGCGTCCCGGAGGTCACCAGCCACAGCTTCCGTAAGTCGATGGCCGACTTAATCGACGGCGACGGCCTGTCCGCCAGAGTCGGCGCCGACCAGCTTGGTCACGCCAAGATCTCGATGACCCAGGACAAATACATGTCCCGCGGCCGCGTACATGCCGAGGTCGCGGCCCTTTTGGACCGCACCATAAAGAATGAATAAACGATGGATAGCATTTGTTGAGATGAGCTAGATACCACCTTTGACCTGTGCCCCCACCAGGGCTCGAACCTGGGACCTGCGGATTAAAAGTCCGTAGCTCTACCGACTGAGCTATAGGGG
>WUUC01223344.1_pt1 | contig 10717 bp, 7 predicted proteins | sample 6278441 | NCBI WGS metagenome assembly WUUC01 (sample SAMN13675441, study PRJNA597444) | soil metagenome | isolation source: soil | place: USA: Washington | collected 2017-10 | reverse complement strand
ACACGTACGAAGAACGCATGCGCAACATCATGCCGCTCACGATACGCAGACCGCTCTTCGGTTTGATGGGTCGGCTTTATCCGAAAGCGGACTGGGCGCCCCGAGTGCTTCGCGCGAAAACGACATTCGAAGCGATAGCGCGAGATTCGGTCGAGGGTTATTTTCACAGCGTCTCGCTGATGAGCGATACGATGCGCGGCAAGCTTTTCACCGCGCGGTTTCGTCGCGAGCTGTCCGGGTATCGCGCCATAGAAGTGCTGCGTCGGCATGCGCAAAAGGCACCAGTTCCCGAAGGGCTTTCACTGATCCAGTACCTCGATATCAAGACTTATCTCGTCGGGGATATCAACACGAAAGTCGACCGCGCGAGCATGGCGCACTCACTCGAAGTGCGCGAGCCGCTCATGGATCACCCGCTCGTCGAATGGCTTTCCGGTTTGCCCGCCGACTTCAAGCTGAGAAACGGCGAAGGAAAATGGCTCCTGAAAAAAGCACTCGAGCCATATCTTCCCGACGACATTTTGTACCGGCGAAAGATGGGATTCGCGGTGCCGCTTGCGGCATGGTTTCGCGGGCCGCTGAGGCAAAGAGTACGCGACGCGGTGCTGGGCGAGCCGCTCGTGTCGAGCGGTTACTTTGATTCACGTTTTCTGCGGCGTCTCGTAGACCATCACCAGCAGGGACTGCGCGACTACAGCGCTCCGCTCTGGTCCTTGCTCATGTTCGATTCATTTTTGCGCCGCGTCTGCGGAGTGGAAAGCGCAGCGCCGCGGCGCGCGGAACTGCATCGGTAATCGTGCGTATCCTTCACGTTCTCGACCACTCAATTCCGCTGCATAGCGGTTATGCGTTTCGTACGCTCGCGATTCTGCGTGAGCAGCGTGCGCTCGGTTGGGAAACTATCCACCTGACAAGCCCCAAGCAGGTCGATTGCAGTGTTCTCGAGGAGCGCATCGACGGATGGAGTTTTTTTCGGACAGCCGCGCCGAATGGCGTGCTGTCGCGCACTCCAATACTGAAAGAGTTGCAGCTGATGCGCGCGACGCGCTTGCGCCTCGACGAGGTGGCGCGGCAAACGCGCCCAGATGTACTGCATGCCCACTCTCCCGTATTAAATGCGGTTCCCGCGCTTAAAGTGTCACGACATTTGCATATTCCCTTGGTCTACGAAGTGCGCGCCTTTTGGGAGGATGCTGCAGTAGACCATGGCACTTCGCGTGAATGGGGCGTACGTTATCGGGCGAGCCGGACGCTCGAGACCTATGCTCTCCAGCGGGCAGACGCAATAACGACCATCTGCGAAGGCTTGAAAGCAGACATCATCGCCCGTGGCATACCCGAACATAAAGTAACCGTGATCCCGAACGCTGTCGAAATCGATTCGTTCGCGGCAAGAGCTCCCGATATCGCGCTCAAAAGCAAATTGGGCCTCGACGGCGCTACCGTGCTGGGATTCATTGGCTCCTTTTACGCGTATGAGGGGCTGGCGCTACTTCTCAAGGCGTTTTCCGAAGTGCTGCGAGCAGAACCAAGTGCAAAAGTCCTTCTCGTCGGTGGTGGTCCGCAGGAGAAGGTCCTGCGCGAGACGGCTGCTTCTTACGCGGAACGGGTGGTGATGCCCGGGCGCGTTCCGCACAGCGAAGTTCAACGTTATTACGATCTCATCGATGTGCTCGTCTATCCCAGGCTTGCCATGCGTCTCACCGATCTTGTCACTCCGCTGAAACCGTTGGAAGCGATGGCCCAGGGCAGACTGGTCGTAGCTTCTGATGTCGGCGGACATCGCGAGCTCATCAGCGACGGAAAGACAGGGGTACTTTTCCGAGCGAACGACGAACAGGACCTCGCGCGAAAAGTTGTGTCCCTGCTGTCTGCGCGCGAGCGCTGGCCCCACATCAAATTATGCGCGCGTCAATTCGTCGAGCAGGAGCGCTGCTGGAGAAAATCTGTCGCGCGATATGAAGTGATCTACGAAAGCCTTGCAAAAAACCATGCTTAAGATCGCGGTGATTGGCCCGCTTCCGCCGCCTTTCGGCGGAATGGCAAATCAGACACAGCAACTTGCGCGGCTGTTGCGAGCTGACGGGATTGCCGTCGAAATTGTCCAGGTCAACCCGCCGTACTTTCCGCGCTGGGTCGGTGCGATCAAAGGTCTGCGCGCAATCGTAAGGCTCATGGCATATTTGCCCCAGCTCTGGCATGCAGCAGGCGAGGCGACGCTCTTCCACGTGATGGCGAATTCCGGATGGTCGTGGCATCTGTTTGCCTCGCCTGCCGTGTGGATCGCCCGGATGAGACGTTGCCGCGTCATCATCAACTACCGCGGAGGCGACGCAAGAAAATTCTTTGCGCGCTCTTTTTTCTGCGTTAAATGGACGCTCGACCGCGCAGATGCCATCGTCGTTCCATCGGATTTTCTGCAAGCGGTCTTCAAAGACCGCGGAGTCGCGGTCAACATCGTTCCCAACATCATCGACCTGGAACGTTTTTCGCCCCGAAAGCGTGCTTCCGCAATCCAAGCGCCGCATCTCATCGTGACACGCAATCTCGAACCTATCTACGATGTCGGTACCGCGATTCGTGCTTTCTTGATCGTTCAGCGCCGCTTCCCGGCGGCCAAACTTTCAATCGCAGGCAGCGGACCTCAGGAGCGCAATCTCAAGGCGCTTGTCGCGCAGCTCAAGCTGGAGGGCCGCGTTGAATTTCTCGGTCGGCTCGACAATGAGCTGATCGCTGAGCTGTATTCACGCGCCGACATCATGTTGAACGCGAGCTTGGTCGACAATATGCCGATTTCGATCCTGGAATCGCTGGCAAGCGGTGTCCCGGTTGTGAGCACTAGCGCCGGAGGGATACCCCACCTTGTTGAGCATGACAAAAACGCCCTGCTCGTCCCACCCGGAGACTTTGAAGCGATGGCGCAAGCGGCGATATCGGTGCTCGAGGATTCTTGCAAAACGTCCTTACTCGTCGCCAGAGGACTGGAGGTTGCGCAGACGCACTCATGGGCGAGCGTCCGCGCGAAATGGCTCGAGATGTATGCGTCGGTTGCCGGCTCCGTAGTAGTTGCGGGGACGATGGCAGCAAATGACGTATGATGCCGCGCCCGTGTTGCCGGTATTGTCCTGGCGCGCGCTTGCGCTGAAGCACGCGAGTATTCCGACTGTTTTACACGCAAAAGAAGTCGTCCCGTTGAAAAACGGTAGTGCCGCACTCGCGCTTGCACTACGGCACGCACGGATGGAAGGCTGCAAAGCGCTACTGCCGGCGTTTCATTGCCGCTCGATGGTTGAGCCATTTTTAACAGCAGGATCGCCGGTCGCATATTACCGGATACGCGAAGATGCATCTGTGGATATTCCGGATATCGAAAAAAAGCTCGATCGCGATACTCGCATACTGCTGGTCGCACACTACTTCGGGTTTTACCAGCCCATGCGCCAGCTGCGAGCGTTGTGCGACGCGAACGACGTATTGTTGATAGAAGACTGCGCGCATGCATTCTTCGGTGAGCATGAGAGAAAGCCGGTCGGATGGTACGGAGATTATGCGATAGCGAGCGCGCGCAAGTTTTTTCCAATCAGCGACGGAGGATATCTCGTCTCTTTCCGTCACTCCTTACGGGAATCGAATACCGCGCGCGAAAGCTGGGCGGCTGATATCAAATCTGCGTTCGACGTGCTCGAAACTGCTTGCGGATATCGCCGGCTCCGGCCGCTCAGCTGGATGCTCAGGCCTTTGTTGTCGATCAAAGCGCGGCTGCGGCGGAATCGTCCGGCGCACATCATCCGAGCGAGTTTCCTAGAGACGTCGTCCGCGATGCCGCGGACTTCAGAGGTGCTTATCCGCGGTAGTAACCAGGAGCGCATCGTTACCATCCGAAGAAGAAATTTTCAGCGCTTGGCGACGGGATTGCGTGGATGCAAGGGAATTGCGCCGCTTTTTTCCGCGTTGCCGGCAACAGTCGTGCCATACATGTTTCCATTGCTCATCGACGATCCGGCGACGGTCTTTCCGCGCCTGAAGGCGAAGCGCGTCCCGATATGGCGATGGGAAGATCTTGACCATACCGGCTGTGACATCAGCCGCGCGTACGCTCATCGCCTGCTACAACTTCCATGTCATCAGGAGCTGCGCGAGAGCGAAATCGGATGGATGATCGATGTCATTCGCGAAACAGCATCATGCGCCGCTCGGAAACCGTCATGAAATGGTCGCTTCTTCCAGGCCGTGCGGTGTTGGATGGATATGCTGAAGCGTGGCAGGCACTGAACGAACGATCGTGCCGGGCGCACCCCTTGCTCGACTTGAAATTCATCGCGCCGCTCTACGAATGTTTCGCGTCTGAGCAGGTGTTACTTGCTGCCGCTGAGGACGACGATCGCGTGCCCGCGATGGCATTGTTGCAGAACGCGGGAAAGAAGAGGTGGCAGCTCTTCATGCCGAGCCAGGCGAACATCGGGCCGATCATGCTCGATGGCAACATATCGCCGGCAGACCATCTGGCGGGGCTCATTCGCACTCTGCCCGATGCTTGGCAGCTGGGGTTGCATAGCCTTGATCCGCTCTATTGTCCGCTCGCAGAAGCGATCGATCCCTGCATCGAAAAAATCCCTAGGTGGACGACGACCTATGTCGACATCCAGGGGAGTTTCGCGGAGTTTTGGAGCGGGAAGGCAAAGACGTTGCAGCAGCCAGTAAAGCGGAGGCTCGCGGCGCTGCAGAAGCAGCAAATTAAGGTCGATCTAAGGATGCTCACTGATTACGGCGCGATGGCGGCGGGAGTCACGCAATATGCCCGGCTGGAAAGCGCAGGATGGAAGGGAAATCAGGGAACGGCAGTTGGCGAAGACAACGTCCAGGGAAGGTTTTATACAAAGGTCATGCAAAACTTCGCGCACGAGAGAGCGGCGAAGATCTTCCAGCTGTATTTCGACGATCGCCTCGTTGCATCGCAGCTCGGGATCATCCAGAACCACATGCTAGTTTTTCTGAAAACGACATACGATGAAAGCATGGCGGCGTTCGGGCCGGGGCGCCTGCTGGATTATCTCGTCATCCAACACATCTTTGCCGATAGAGACATTCATCGCATCGAAAATTACACCAATGCCTCGAGCGAAGACATTCGGTGGTGCAGCGGAACGAGAACGCTCTATCACGTCAACTACTACCGTTCACGAGCAACCCTCGCGCTTGCGCAGGCACGGAGGAACATTGCCTCCTTTTTCATGCGGGCGTCGCGTTCAGCGCCGAAGATATGACGCGAACCGATCGCAGCACGTATACCGCTTTGTGTTCGTCTCTATTGTTTCCGATACACGAACGGATCAAGGGTCATGCCACGGTTCGCATGCGCCGTGCGATGGAGAAATCGCAGTGGTGGCCGTTGGAACGCATACGGGAATACCAGACGGCGAAATTGAGAGACCTCTTGGCTCACGCGCAGATGCGCGTTCCGTACTACCGAAAGACGTTCGCCGGCCTTGCCGCAGCGAAGCATGCATCGCTCGTGGACCTCCAGCAACTGCCTTTTCTCAGCAAGCGCATCATTCGGGAAAATCAGGCGGCCTTGAAAGCGGAGGGAGCGCGCGGTCTTGTGAGGTTTGCGACCGGCGGATCAAGCGGCGAACCGCTCAGCTTTTTTCTCGGCAAGCGGGTGAGTCACGACGTCGCAGCAAAATGGCGTGCGACCCGTTGGTGGGGCGTGGACATCGGCGATCCGGAAATTGTTGTTTGGGGATCGCCTATCGAAGTCGGTTCGCAGGACCGAATTCGCCGTGTTCGCGACACGCTTCTAAGAACCCGACTGCTGCCTGCTTTCGCACTGTCGCAGCGGGATCTGGATCGCTTTATCGATACTATCCAGCAATTTCGTCCGCGCATGTTGTTCGGATATCCGTCGGCGCTTGCTGAAATCGCTCGCCGCGCACGAGCTTCGAAAAGGAAAGTGGACGATCTTGGGATCAAGGTAACGTTCGTTACTGCGGAACGGCTGTACGATGATCAACGAGAGACGATCAGCGAGGTCTTCAACTGCCCGGTGGCGAACGGTTATGGCGGACGCGATGCGGGATTTGTGGCGCACGAATGTCCGCACGGAGGAATGCATATCACCGCCGAAGACATCATTGTCGAAATAGTCGGCAAGAACGGTGAAGTGCTGGGACCCGGGGGACCGGGTGAGATCGTCGTTACGCATCTAGCAACGCACGACTTTCCCTTCATCCGCTATCGGACCGGCGATGTCGGTATTCTGGACGATCGTCAATGCGCTTGCGGGCGCGCGCTACCGTTATTGCGCGAAGTTCAGGGTAGAACGACGGATTTCGTGGTTGCCGCCGATGGCACGTCGATGCATGGCCTTGCGCTTATCTACGTCATGCGCGAATTACCAGCGATCAGTGCTTTCAAAATCGTGCAGGAGAGCCGGCTTCGCACGCGAGTTCTCGTCGTTCCCGCGCCCGGATTCGATCAGCTAACTCGCGAAAGAATCCGGTCGGGATGCAAAGCGAGGCTGGGAGGCGAAGTCGAGATCGATATCGAGGAATTGCACGAGCTTCCGGCCGAGCGTTCGGGCAAGTTTCGATACGTGGTCAGCCACGTTCCCCGGAGCGGAGCATGACCGACGTCGGAAATAGGATGGCGAGGGGTGCAGCTTGGATGGTTGCATTCAAGATTACCGAGCGCTCGATCGGCCTCATCAGCACGGTGATTCTCGCGCGTCTACTCGTTCCGGCCGATTTCGGTCTCGTCGCGCTTGCGATGGCGATCATAGGCGTGCTGGAATTGATGAGCGCGTTTGGCTTCGACATCGCGCTCATCCAGAACCAGCGCGCATCGCGCGAACACTACGACACGGCATGGACTTTCAACCTGATTATTTTCGCTGGAATGTCGGTCATTTTGATCGCGCTCGCGCAGCCAGCAGCGACGTTCTACGAAGATGCACGTCTCGCGCCGATCATGTACTGGCTGGCACTCGGGACATTCGTACTCGGCTTTGAAAATATCGGCGTCGTTGCATTTCGCAAGGAACTCGAATTCAACAAGGAATTCCGGTTCCTCGCGATCAAGAAACTATTATCATTCACGGTCACAGTGACGCTGGCGCTGGTCCTTCGCAATTACTGGGCGCTCGTCGCCGGAATTATCACCAGCCGGATCGCCGGAGTCGCGCTTTCCTACGCGCTGCATCCCTTCCGTCCCCGGCTGTCGCTCGCTGCGCACGCGGACCTTTTGCATTTTTCCAAATGGATGTTGGTAAGCAATACCATCCGATCGCTCAACGACACGCTCGGCAGCTTCATCATCGGCAAGATGTCTGGCGCACATACGCTCGGAATATTCAATGTGAGTTATGAGGTTTCGACGCTGCCTTCGAGCGAGCTTTCAGCGCCGATTCACCGGGCGACGCTGCCCGGTTTCGCGAAGATGTCGGCCGATCGGATCGTCATGCGCAGGAGCTTCCTGGACGTACTATCTCTCACCGCGCTCATCGGGCTGCCAGCAGGGTTAGGCATCGCCGCGATTGCCGAGCCGCTCGTGTGGGTGATGCTGGGAGAGAAGTGGCTGGAGACAATTCCACTTATTTCGCTCCTCGCAGTGTTTGGCGCGGTTGCGCTCTTGGAGAGCAACCCACACTATATTTTCATCGCGATTGGAAAGCCTCGCATCACGGCGGTTCTCACGACTTTGCAGTTCTCACTCAAAGTGCCCTTGCTCATCATCGGCTTGAACGCGCTTGGAGCGATCGGTGCAGGTCTGGCGCTTCTCATCGTTCAGGCCTTGATGTTGCCGATCGCGTATAGCGTCGTTGCCAGAATTCTAGAGCTTCGTTTCATCGAGCTCTTGCGTGTTCTCTGGCGGCCAATTGTCGCGGGAGTGGTTATGTATTTCGCGGTCCAAGCGCTGCATGCGGAGTGGCCGGAAACTGGCGCGATTATGCAGCGTGTCGTCGAGATGATCGTCCTCGTGGCGATTGGCTTTCTCACCTACGCGGGCGTCGTTTTCTCGCTGTGGAAGCTCGCGGGCGCCCCCTACGGCGCCGAGCAGCTTGTGATCGAAAGGCTGCCGCGGCTCGTGTTGAGAAGGCAAAAGCAGTGAGGCTGTTGGCGCAAGCTGCATCGCCGGCGGGTAGGCGCGCTCGTCTTTCGATTTTGATCTATCACCGCGTGCGAGCTGTCGCGGATCCGCTCTTTCCCGATGAAGTCGACGCCGACAGATTCGAGCAGCAGATGAAAGCGCTGTCGCGATGCTGTGCTGTCGTTCCACTCGACGAGGCAATCGTTCGCCTGAAGAAAAATTCGCTTCCGGCGGCTGCCGCGGCGATCACTTTTGACGATGGTTACGCAGACAATCATCAGATCGCGCTGCCGATTCTCGAACGCTATCGATTACGCGCTACTTTCTTCGTGAGCAGCGGGTTTCTCAATGGTGGCAGAATGTGGAATGACACGGTAATAGAGGCACTGCGCACGGCAAAGGGCGATACGCTGGATCTGGCAGAGCTCGGCAGGTACGACATATCGACTCCTGGGCAGCGCGGCAAAGCGGCGCTCATCTTGCTTACAAAGCTGAAGCACTTGGACTTCTCAGCCCGGACAAAAGCCGTAGACAAGATCGCCGCCATCGTGGCAGAAAGACTCCCGGATGATCTGATGATGACTCATTCACAAGTACGCGAATTGCACACGGCTGGAATGAGCATCGGCGCGCATACCGTGAATCACCCAATCCTTGCGCGAATTGATGGCGCGCGCGCGAGATGCGAAATGAGTGAAAGCCGCGAACATTTGCAGGATATTATTCGCGCTCCCGTGGCTCTGTTTGCTTATCCCAACGGTAAGCCACGCGACGATTATCGCGCCGAGCATGTCGCTTTGGCGAAGCAACTTGGTTTCAGCGCAGCCTTTTCGACGGCCCCCGGAGCGGCGCACCGTGCGAGCGATCTCTTTCAGCTTCCGCGCTTCACTCCGTGGGACAAAGCTTCGTCACGCTTTATGCTGCGCCTGATACAAAACTCTCTTCGCGCGCGAGCTGAGACTGTTTAGATTTTTTGAACCACTGCTCGAGCATTATTAACACCCAGATCATCGTCCCGTAATACGAAGCGTGTTCGGAAAGATGCTTCTGCAAAAGCTCGTCGATGAACTGGGAGCGCACGATGCGACGTGATTTGAGGTCCTGGAGGTTATCGTGCACGAGCTCCTGCAGCGCTTCGTGCCTTCTGAGCCACGGCCCAAAAGGCAGCCCGAAGCCGTGCTTGGTCTTGGTCAGGATTTCGCGCGGCAGGAAGTCGGAGAGAGCTTGCTTGAAAAACCAGCGCAGCTTCGTTCCTCGAAGTTTGTAGGTCGGCGGAAGTCCCGCGGAGAGAGCGACGACTTCGTCGGAAAGCAGCGGAAAGCGCACATCCACTCCGGCAAGTTCGCAACTCCTGATTACCTTGGGCAGATCGTTGTCGGCAAGCGTGAACTTGAAGTCGAGCGCAAGCATACGATTGATGAGCGATCGTGCGCTGCTTCCGTGATACGTGGCCTCGAGAAGTGAGAGCGGGTTACTGGTATCGACCTCTCTCAAGAAGTCTTGCTCGAAGACGCGCGTCGCACCAAAACGCTCGAGCAGGTTATAAGTCTCGAGCCGAGCAGGCATAGGCACCGACGCTTGTTCGATGTAGCTCTGCGCCTTGCGCGTCAGCGCCGAGACTCGATGGGAAGCGAATATTGCCGGCTCCAGCGCAAACTTGCGAACGGCGCGTGGCAGCTTTTCGTAACGCGCGAATATCGTCTGCTTCGCATAGCGCTCGTTGCCACCAAACAGCTCATCTCCGCCGTCGCCTCCGAGCAGCCGGTCAATGCCGTCTTCCTTTGCCATTCGCGCGCAGTAGTACGTCGGCACTGCCGACGAATTGCCAAACGGCTGGTCATGCGCTTGCGCGATCCGCGGAATCACGTTGACGATATCGTCGGGGGTCACGTAGTACTCGTTGTGGCGGGTGCCGAAATGTTTAGCTGCGATTCGCGCGTAGTGCATCTCGTCGTAGCCACTTTCTGCAAACCCGATCGAGTAAGTTCGAGCGGGCGCTCCGGTAACTTTGGTCAACATTCCGGCCAAAGTCGAGCTGTCGGTGCCTCCGGACAAAAAGGCGCCTACGCTGTCACTCTTCGCTGCTTCACGCACACTCGCCTCTAGCGTGCGGACGAATTGCGCCTTGTGATCGCCAAAGGATCTGCTTTGGCTTTCTGAAAACTGGACTTGCCAGTAGTGCCTGACCTCGCACTTGCCACCTTTTACGTGCACGTATTGACCTGGCAGCAGACGCTGTTGCCCAGCGTAGATAGTGTCAGGCCCGGGCACCATATGGAAATACGCGTAGTTGTAGATTGCTTGTGGATTGATCGTGGTGTTGGCAAGCGGGTGCTCGATAATCGTATCGATGCTGGACGAAAAGATCAGCGCATCAGCGGCACGAATGAAAACGAGCGGCTGAATGCCCATGCGATCGATCGCGAGCAGGGCTTCGTCGCGGTTGAAAAGAGCAATCGCGAACGTGCCCACGCAAGAGGAAAGAATGCCAGCGCCGTATCTCGGATAGTGGTCGATCAGCGTACGCGCGACGCCATGACAGCGTGAGTAGCTCTCGAGGGTGCGGTCCGAGAATCGAAGGTCCCCGGCCCAGGCGCAGAGCGAAGTGCCATCGCTGTAAACGCTTTCAACT
>WUUC01212579.1_pt1 | contig 10717 bp, 6 predicted proteins | sample 6278441 | NCBI WGS metagenome assembly WUUC01 (sample SAMN13675441, study PRJNA597444) | soil metagenome | isolation source: soil | place: USA: Washington | collected 2017-10 | reverse complement strand
TCCTGTGCTGATGATGTTTGGCCGTCCTTCGTTTCCTTCGCCTGCACAGCCTTCGCCGGAGGACATGGAAAAATTAAATGCAGGTTTCAAAGAGATGATGATAAAAAGCAACCCGGAGATGAAGGCTCTCTTTGACAAGTATCCAGCTTATACACCTGTAACAAGATTACCTGGTCCGAATTTTTTTGCTCCTCCTCCAGCAGGCGATCTTCCTCCGACAGAACAGTTATTGGCAGCAGGCTGGGGCTATGCCACTATTGATCCTAACAGCATACAGGCCGATAATGGCGCTGGTCTTACAAGAGGAATTATCGGTTTGGTCAACAAAGGGCAAACCCGTAAACCGGAAGATTGGGGAGCACTTCGTGCATGGGCATGGGGCGCAGCCCGTGGTCTTGATTACCTCGAAACAGATGAATTGGTCAATGCAAAAAAATGTGGAATTGAAGGCGTATCACGCTATGGTAAGGCAGCATTAGTTACACTTGCACTAGAACGACGTTTTGCCGTTGGGTTGATCGGTTCTTCAGGTAAAGGTGGTACTACACTTCATCGGCGATTTTTTGGCGAAGCCGTAGAAAGCCTTACCGGTAGTGGCGAGTATCATTGGATGGCGGGGAATTATTTAAAATATGGCGCTTCAGAAGCAAGCTTTGGCAGTAAAACCGGCTGTGATCTTCCTGTTGATTCGCACGAACTGATTGCACTTTGTGCGCCGCGTCTTACGTTTATCAGTTATGGTATTCCTGAAAAAGGTGATGCCAAATGGTTGGATCAGCAGGGAAGTTATATGGCAACCGTCGCGGCCGGATCAGTATTTAAATTTCTGGGAGCAAAAGATATTGGCGTTTCCAATGATTATCAAAAGGAAAAAATGCCACCAATGCTTATGGATATGTTAGAAGGTGAATTAGCCTGGCGGCAGCATGATGGTGGTCACACAGACGGGCCGAATTTTAAATATTTTATTCCGTGGGCGACTAAACTTTTGAAGTATGATAGATTTCCAATACCGTAACGCAGCGTTGCCATATACAAATGCAGCAAATCTCTTTACCATGATAATATCAACCGGGAAATGAGAGATTACAAAAAGATAAGTTTTTAAGGATCATTGTTCCACAAATTCAAACTACACTTTTTAAAAGGCCTTTGCTTATAAAAAATGAAACAAATGAAAGAAATAACTCTTGCCTTTATCTGCTTCTTGTTATTTACCGCATGCGTCAATGCGCAGGATTTAGTTAAGCTGGCGCCGGTGGGGTTCGATGTGATGCGTGAGAATATCCCACAGGGAAAAATCGACACAATAACCTACTCGTCTAAAACAGTTGGTAGCAACCGAAGGGCTCTGATCTATACACCACCGGGGTATTCTAAAAAGCAGAAATATCCCGTATTATACCTGTTGCATGGCATTGGCGGCGATGAAAAGGAATGGTTGAAGGGTGGTAATCCGCAGGCAATATTGGATAACCTGTCGGCAGATGGCAAAATAGCACCAATGATCGTGGTAATGCCGAATGGCAGGGCCATGAAGGATGACCGTGCAGTCGGAAATATGTTTGACAGTGCCAGGGTGCAGGCATTTGCGACATTTGAAAAGGATTTACTGAATGACCTCATTCCTTATATCGAGAAAAAATATTCCGTTAAAAGCGACCGGGAAAATCGTGCAATCGCTGGTCTGTCAATGGGTGGCGGACAATCATTGAACTTCGGTTTAGGCAACCTTGGAAAATTCGCATGGGTAGGTGGTTTTTCTTCGGCTCCTAATACTAAAAAACCGGAAGAACTGGTTCCCGATCCAGAAGAAGCAAAAAATAAATTGCGATTGTTATGGATTTCCTGCGGTGATAATGACGGGCTCATCGCTTTCAGTAAAAGAACGCATGACTATCTCTATGAAAAAGGAGTTCCACATATTTATTATATCGAGCCGGGCGGCCATGATTTCAAAGTCTGGAAGAACGGCTTGTATATGTTCTCGCAGTTCCTGTTCAAACCAGTTAACGTTTCATCCTTTTCGAAATACACGGTGCTTGGAATGGCCGCATCTACCAATGCGCGGTCGGCAAAATACCCGCAAATTTTGCCAGACAACCGGGTTGTTTTCCGAACAAAAGCACCCAATGCGCAAAAAATGCAAATTGATCTTGTTCGCAAATACGATATGGTAAAAGATACCGGTGGCTACTGGCAGGTAACCACCGATTCTATTGGCGAAGGCTTTCATTATTATTCTCTGCTGATAGATGGCGTCGCTGTCGCCGACCCCGCCAGTGAAACTTTCTATGGCATGGGCCGGATGGCCAGTGGCATTGAAATTCCTTTTAGAGGCGGCGCTTATTATGCAGTAAAAGATCTTCCGCATGGAGATGTCAGGATAAAAAAATATTACTCTTCCACCACTAACTCCTGGCGCCGCATGTATGTCTATACTCCTCCGGGATATGATAACACCATGGAAAAATACCCGGTGCTATACCTCTTGCATGGCGGAGGTGAAGATGAAAGAGGCTGGGCCACACAGGGAAAAACAGATCTTATCATCGATAATCTCATTTCAGAAAAGAAAGCAAAACCGATGCTTGTCGTAATGATGGATGGAAATTTTGGGAGTGGTGGAATCGCTGGTTTCGGGGAACGATCGCTGCAGACTTTTGAAAATGAACTTAAGCAATCCGTCATACCCTTTGTAGAAAAAAGTTACCGGGTAGCAACCGATGCAAAAAGCAGGGCATTGGCCGGACTATCAATGGGAGGGTTACAAACCTTACACGCCGGGATAAAAAACAGCGACCTATTTTCGTACCTCGGTGTATTTAGTTCCGGCTGGTGGGCCAATCAACCCGCATTATCAACTCCGCAGTACGATTTCATGAAAAACAATGCGGCTACAATCAATAGTAACCTGAAGTCATTTTGGATTGCCATGGGCGGCAAAGAAGACATTGCTTATAATAATTGTAAAATAATGTTGGTCAAATTCGACGAAATGGGGATCAGGTATAATTACAGTGAATACCCCGGTGGGCATACCTGGCCGGTATGGAGAAACAATCTTTACAATTTTGCACAATTGTTATTTAAATAAGTTGATGTGCTTATTTTTCTAAGAAGCTGTTTAAATTTCATAGAATGGAACACGGATGACATAGATCAAACGGATTAGCATAGATAAAATCCGTGTAAATCTTTCAAATCCGTGTCATCCGTGTTCTGATTTTTCATTTTTAAACAGTTTCTAAGAATTGTTTTTTGTAAAATACCAGGGTCATTGGTGAATGCGGCTGATTTGATCCCAATAAAAAACGAATAATAAACAAAACAAAATTACCTACGAAGCGGTTAAACGAAATGTTGATAAGATCAGCACGAATAGCAACGGGTAATTTCAATGCTTAAACCTAAACAATGAAGAAAGGATTGCTTGTCTTTTTAATAATGCCGGTTTTTGTTTGCTTTTCACAAAACAAGAACGACTTAAAGCTCTGGTATAAACAACCGTCGGGAAAAGCCTGGGAGAATGCATTACCCATCGGGAATGGAAGATTGGGCGCCATGGTATATGGAAACGTAGAAAAGGAGACGCTGCAATTAAATGAACATACGCTTTGGACGGGTGGGCCGAACCGCAATGATAATCCTTTGGCTTTGGATTCCCTGGCCATCATTCGTCAATTGATATTCGAAGGCAAACAAAAGAAAGCACAAGAGATTGCCAACAGAGTGATCATTACTAAAAAATCACATGGACAGATGTTTCAACCGGTTGGCAGTCTTCAACTCTCTTTTGATGGTCATGAAAATTATACTAATTATTACCGGGATCTGGATATTGAAAAAGCTGTCACAAAAACTTCCTATTCCGTGGGAAGTGTTTCATACACCCGTGAAGCCTTCGCTTCTTTTCCGGATCGTGTTATCGTCATGCGACTGACTACGGATAAACCGGGAACTATTTCTTTCACCGCTTCTTTTACGACACCCCAGTCACAGGCTGTGGTTAGAACAACATCTGCAAAGGAATTGACGATTGCCGGAACAACGATGGATCATGAAGGGGTGAAAGGGCTGGTGAAGTTTAAAGGCATTGTACGTATCAAACTGGAAGGTGGTACAATGACAGCAAATGATACAACTCTCCTGGTTAACGGTGCGAACGCTGCAACGATCTATATATCGGTTGCTACTAACTTTATTAATTACGATAACGTTGGTGGTGATGAAAACAAAATGGCGGCTGCTTATTTAGATAAAGTTTATGCCAGGTCCTGGTCCGCCATGCGTTCCTCCCATATCGCAGCATATCAAAAATATTTCAACCGGGTAAAATTGGATCTTGGCAGCACTGCCGCATCCCGCTTTCCAACAGATGAACGATTAAAAAATTTCAATTCAACCGATGATCCGCAGTTTGTGACGATCTATTACCAGTATGGGCGTTATCTCCTGATTTCTTCTTCGCAGCCCGGTGGCCAGGCCGCCAACCTGCAGGGAATCTGGAATGATAAAATACGTCCGCCATGGGACAGTAAGTACACTATCAACATTAATGCAGAAATGAATTACTGGCCGGCTGAAAAAACAAATCTTGCTGAACTGCATGAGCCGTTTTTACAAATGGTAAAACACCTGTCAGTAACGGGAGGCCAAACTGCAAGGGATATGTATGGAGCAAGAGGGTGGATGGCGCATCATAATACGGATATCTGGCGGGCTTCAGGCGCCGTTGATGGGGCATTGTGGGGAGTATGGAGTGCGGCAGGCGGATGGACCAGCCAGCATCTTTGGGAACATTACCAGTATAGCGGGAATAAAACATTTCTTGCATCAGTCTATCCTATCCTTAAAGGCGCCTCTGCTTTTTATGTTGATTTTTTAGTGGAACATCCTGTTTATCATTGGCTGGTGATAAACCCGGATATGTCGCCGGAAAATGCACCGGCGGCTCACCAGGGTTCTTCTCTTGATGCGGGTACTACGATGACAAACCAGATCGTGTTTGATATATTCAGTTGCACGATAAAGGCCGCAGAGATTCTGAAAAAAGACGCAGCATTTATCGATACACTGAAACAAATGCGCAAGCGATTACCACCTATGCACATAGGTCAACACGGCCAGTTACAGGAGTGGCTGGAGGATATTGATGATCCAAAAGACAATCATCGCCATATTTCGCATTTGTATGGCTTATTTCCCTCCAATCAAATATCGCCTTATCGTACCCCGGAATTATACAGTGCAGCCAGAACAACATTAATTCATCGGGGTGATGTATCCACCGGCTGGAGCATGGGTTGGAAAGTGAATTGGTGGGCCAGGCTGCTGGATGGCAATCATGCCTACAAGTTGATTCAAAATCAACTGACACCGGTAGGAACGAATGAAGGTGGCGGAGGCACCTACAATAATCTCTTTGATGCACACCCTCCTTTCCAGATCGATGGCAATTTTGGTTGTACTTCCGGTATTACAGAAATGCTGATGCAAAGTGCCAACAGCGACCTCCATGTACTGCCTGCTCTTCCGGACGGATGGAGGACTGGCAGCATCACCGGCTTAAGAGCGATTGGAGGATTTGAGATTGTTAGTATGAAATGGAAAGATGCAAAGCTCGAGGAAGTAGTTATCAAATCTACCATTGGCGGCAATCTGCGTTTGAGGGTTCCTAATCCGATGAAGTTCGGTGCCGGAGGTTCATTGCGAACAGCAACTGGTAAAAATGTAAACTCATTTTACCAGGTAGAAGAAATACCTATGCCCTTTGTGTCGCCCAAGGCAATGATTGCACCGCCGCAATTGAAGGCAACATTGGTTTACGATATACCAACGCAGGCAGGAAAATCGTATACCCTGGTTGCTGAATAATATTTAAAATATAATTATAACGGCTTATGATGATTGTTGCAAAAAAGAGTGTTGCGATTTTTATATACCCACCCTTTACAAAAACGAAGGATAGTCATCAAGCTTTTATCTGCGGGGTGCGGAACACCCTAGCCAAGACAATACTTTACGGTATTGCCTTTACTTTAATTACCGTAACAGCAACGGCACAAACCTTTGTCGCACCGGGCAAATATCCGCAGGCGCAGGTTAAGCGAGCGAAGAACCCGATCATCTTTGCGGATGTTCCGGATATGTCAATGGTTCGTGTGGGCGATACTTACTACATGAGCAGCACCACCATGCATATGAGTCCCGGTGTGCCGATCATGAAATCAAAAGACCTGGTGAACTGGAAATTGGTGAGCTATGCATACGATACGCTGGCTGATATTGATGAATTGAATCTTACCAATGGTAAAAGTGCCTATGGAAGGGGTTCCTGGGCCAGTTGCATTCGCTATCATAAAGAAACATATTACGTCTCCACCTTTGCACAAACAACTGGTAAAACATATATCTATTCAACTAAAAATATAGAGAAGGGTCCATGGAAACTGTCTTCATTTGCACCGTCCTTTCATGATCATTCTTTGTTCTTTGATGATGATGGGCGTGTTTATTTGATCTATGGCGGAGGACAAATCCGGTTAATTGAACTCAATGCTGATGCCTCGGGTGTAAAACCTGGTGCAACAGAACAGGTAATCATTGACAACGCCAGTCTTCCTTCCGGAACAAATATTGGACTGCCCGCAGAGGGTTCTCAATTGTTCAAAGTAAATGGGAAATATTATCTCTTTAATATAAGCTGGCCAAAAGGCGGTATGCGCAGCGTCATAATTCATAGAGCGGATAAAATTACCGGCCCTTATGAAGGAAGATTAGCGTTGCAGGATTTAGGTGTGGCACAAGGTGGTTTGATCGATATGCCTGACGGTAAATGGTATGCTTATCTCTTCCGCGATTTTGGGTCTGTTGGCCGTATACCTTATTTGGTTCCGGTAAAATGGGAAGATGGCTGGCCTGTGTTGGGAATTAATGACAAAGTACCCGAACCATTGAATCTTCCGGCAAGCAGGGGGTTAATACCGGGCATTGTTGCACCTGATGATTTTTCCCGTAATAAAGGTGAACCGGCATTACCATTAGTTTGGCAGTGGAATCATAATCCTGATAACAAATTATGGTCTGTCACCCAAAGAAAAGGTTATCTCCGCCTTACCACCGGTCGCACCGACACCTCCTTCGTTTTTGCCAGGAATACATTAACGCAACGTACGATCGGGCCTGTGTGTACAGCAACCACATCAGTCGATGTGTCCAACATGAAAGACGGGGACTTCGCAGGACTTGCATTGCTGCAAAAGAAATATGGTTTGGTGGGTGTGAAGGTTAAGGGCCCGGCCAAATCAATTGTACTGGTCAATGCCGAATCAGGGAGTGCCATCGAAGTGCAACGTGTACCCCTCAGTCAAAACACGGTTTATTTCAAGATCGACTGTAATTTCAGGGAGCAAAATGACATTGCCTGGTTCTTTTATAGCCTGGATGGAAAATCGTGGACTCCCATCGGCTCTGAACTGAATATGTCGTATACAATTCCTCACTTTATGGGATATCGGTTTGGCTTATTTAATTACGCCACCCAAAATATTGGCGGTTTTGCGGATTTTGATTGGTACAGAATACAAGGGGAACCATAATATATTGCCATGAAGTGAGCTATTGATCATAGAATGTTTTTATTAACCATAATTGGGATTAAAATGAAGAATATTTTCCTGCTTTTTTTACTCATTGCGTCAGTGAGCTGTCACGCTCAAGACCAACATTCGTGGAAGGGAAAGAAAAGTGCAGTGGTGCTTACTTATGATGATGCGATCAATGAGCACCTGAACAATGCCATTCCCATTCTTGATTCACTTGGCTTAAAGGCAACATTTTATGTCACCGCTTTTTCTTCCTCTATGCAGACACGATTAAATGACTGGAAAAAATTGGCTGTAAAGGGTCATGAGTTGGGTAACCATACATTGTATCACCCCTGCATAGGCGGCAAAGGAAGAGAATGGGTAAAGCCCGATTACGATATGAATAATTATAGTGTTCAACGCATGATTGACGAAACAAAAATGACCAATCTTTTTTTACAGGCCCTGGATGGAAAAACAAAAAGAACCTTTGCTTTCACCTGTGGCGATATGAAAATTGGTGATTCCGCTTTTATCAATGCTATGAAAGATGATTTTGTTGCTGCAAGAGCAGTAAGAAACGAAATGCATAAAATTAACGAGGTCGATCTGTTGAACGTGGATTGCTATATGGTCAATGGGGAAAGCAGCGCTAAAATGATCGAATGGGCGAAAAAGGCCGTGAAAACAAATTCTTTGCTGGTTATACTTTTTCATGGAGTAGGCGGTGGTAATGCGCTGAATGTATCGCTTCCTGCACATAGGGAATTGTTGCAGTTTTTAAAACAAAATGAAAAAGATATCTGGATAGCGCCAATGCTGGAGGTAGCGGAATACATTAAAACGTGGCGGGGCAATGACCGGCAGCATTAGGAAATCATCATTTCTCTCGGTGTTTTCGTCATTTAAACTTTTTCAAATAAGCTTTAGCGAATCTTATTCCCATCATTCTTTGCCCCTTTGAATTAAAATGAATGCTGTCGCCTTTGTGTTTTAAGTCAGCCGTAGAAATAACGGCGGTATGTCTGTCCTCCAGAGAATAATCATTAATCGCTTTGTTGATCAACTTCCAGTTCGCTTTGTCCTTCGAGAAGGAACCCAATTCGCCTAGCAATACCGGGAGACTATCGTTACCCGCCGCAGATCTGAATCGTTTAAGAAGCGTTGAAAGCCTTTCCTCGTAATAGGGAATATCATTTTCATTCGCATCACTTTCACCCTGGTGCCATAAGATACCCTTAATAACCCCGTATTGTTTTGCATTCTCCATTTTATCCAAAAAATTGGAAAATAATTTTACGTTACGGTGAACAGAATCTCCCAACCATTGAGTTATGGAACTGCCTCCTACTGCCGTTGGAACAATCAAAACAGCAATACTATCAGGAATACTTTTAATAATCGCTTTTCCAAAAGAATAGCCACAATCGAGCCCGGTCAGTGCAGGCTCATAAAAATGGAATGGTTCTTTCGCAACAATTAACTGCCCGTCTTTATTAACGGTCAGTATTCGCTTATCCGGTGTTGTATCCTGTGGCTCAACGAAGCCACGACCTGCCATATTAGACTGACCTGCCAGGATGAACACCCATACATTTTGTTTATCCTTTACTTCCGACCCTATTTCAGTTTGTTTGGGAAAATAGGTTGTCCTTTCTGCAAGTTTTATACTGCAGGAAATAAAAATAGAAACACTAAGTAAAAACAGGATGATCTTCACCTATAAACATTTGCAGGTTAATAATTCGCTCATACAAAAAACGGCATTCCCGGTATCGCATATTTCCTCATGCCTTCTTCATTTATTTCTACGCCGATACCAGGCTTTTCAGAAAGCGTAATAAAACTATTCTTCACCCATTCACCATCGTAATGAATTATTTCCTTAAACATAGGTTGGGTATGAAAATACGATTGCCATTCTAATATCAGAAAGTTAGGAACCGATGCACAGACATGTGCGGATGCCATCGCGCCAAGAAATGATGCTACCATATGCGGCGCAAACGGAACATAATATAAATTGGCAAGATTGGCGATACGTTGTCCTTCTCCCAGCCCGCCGGCTTTTTGCAGGTCAGGCATTACAATATCGACAGCACCTATTTCCAACAGCCTCCTGAATCCATGAGCGAGATAATGATTCTCGCCGGCGCATATCGGCGTACTCGTCGATTCAGTAATGAGTTTATAAGCTTCTACGTTCTCTGCGGGTATTGGTTCTTCCAGCCACATCAGGTTAAGCGGTTCCATACGTTTTGCAACAGCCTGGCCAGTTACCGCATCATAACGCCCATGCATATCCACGCATATATCAATGTTGGGTCCTACAGCCTCACGTGCAGCCGTCATCTGGTCAACCATCCGTTGTAATTCTGCAGGGCTGGCTGTCCAGTTGTATGTATCATACTTATTCGGATCATTGCCCTGGTCAAGATCAAACTTGATTGCATTGAAGCCCATTTGTTTTGATTTCAATGCAGCTTCTGCAAAATCTTTTGGTGTTGGTAAATTTCTTTGATACAAAGCCGTATCGCAATACACTCTTATCTTATCCCGGAATTTTCCCCCGAGTAATTGATACACCGGCAAATTCAACGCCTTGCCTGCTACATCCCACAATGCAGTTTCAATTGCCGATAGAACTGCGATATACATTCCTGATTGTGCTCCCTGGAAGAATCCGGATTTACGAATGTCTTCAAACAAACGATGAACATTCAATGGGTTTTTTCCTTTGATCCTTTCCCCAAAATTTTTTACCAGGTGATAAGTCCCGGGAACGGCATCTACTCCTTCTCCACAACCCCAGATATCCTGGTTGGTATATACTTTTACAAAAAGACTGCCTCTTATATAGCCGCATTTAACTTCCGTTATTTTAAGATCTGACGGCGCAGAAGACTTCGGCGTTTTATCAATAGCATTTTCATACCCTTGCCCGAAGGTGGATAAGGAAGCTAAAGGAGCCAATGCTGAAGCGATTGCAGCCTTTGTAATAAATGATCTTCTTGAATTTGACATATCGTATTAGTTTAATTAAATTTTAAATTACCAGGTACGTTCTTTAAGATATTCCTGGATCTCTTCTTTAGAAACAGGTAATTCAGTAATATGATCGTTGAGCC
>WUUC01210465.1_pt1 | contig 10718 bp, 9 predicted proteins | sample 6278441 | NCBI WGS metagenome assembly WUUC01 (sample SAMN13675441, study PRJNA597444) | soil metagenome | isolation source: soil | place: USA: Washington | collected 2017-10 | reverse complement strand
GTGCGCGGCGCGATTTTCGCTGGGATCGCGGGCCCGCTACGTCGTGATCGCGCGCGTGATTGCCAGCTCGCGCCGTGCGCCCTAGATGCCAAGAGCAGCGCAGCGTGGGAGCATCAACGGCGTGGCGAATGTAGGTGAGGCTTCGCGAGTGCGCCGGCGTCAAGTGCTCGCACTTGCGCTCGCCTCACTTGGAGCGGCCGCTTGCGGACGCAGCGCTGCCGACAAGGGCAAGAGCAAGACCATGGAGCAACGCAACAGCCCACGCATGCCGGTGATCTTCGTCGGCCACGGCAGCCCGATGAACGCGGTGCTCGACAACGCGTGGAGCCAAGGCTTCACCGAGCTCGGCGGTCAGCTGGAAAAGCCCAAGGCGATCCTCGCGGTCTCTGCGCACTGGTACGTGCCGGGCACGTTCCTCACAGGCAACGCACAGCCCAAGACGATCCATGACTTCGGCGGCTTCCCGCGCGAGCTGTATGAGATCCAGTATCCAGCGCGCGGCAGCACGGACCTCGCCAAGCGCGTGAGCGCGATGCTCGCGTCGCGCAGCGCCGAGCCGCGCGACGACTGGGGCCTCGATCACGGCACGTGGTCGGTGCTCAGGTTCCTGCGCCCGCAGGCGGACGTGCCCGTCGTGCAGCTCAGCATCGATCACCGCTTGCCGCCGAGCGATCACGTGGCGATCGGCCGCGCCCTTCAGCCGCTGCGCGACGAAGGCGTCTTGATCTTCGGCAGCGGCAACATCGTGCACAACCTGCGGCACGCGATCCGTGGCCTGCAGACCGGTGATCAGACCATCCCAGAATGGGCCGCAGCGTTCGACGCGAACGCCGTGCGTGCGCTCGAACAACACGATGCAGCAGCGCTCGCGCGCATGATCGAAGGCGATGCCGGACGCATGGCGCACCCCTCGCCCGATCATTACTTCCCGCTGCTCTACACAGCGGGCGCCGCGAGCGACGCCGACGCGGTGAGCTTTCCGATTAGTGGCTTCGACAGCTCGATCTCGATGCGCGCAGTGCGCTGGGGCTGAGCGTCCCAGCTCAACCATGCTGAACGCACTCCGCTGCAGCGCACTCGCGTTCGCATTGCTTTGTTCGGCGGCGTGTCTCGCGCCGGCAGCGCGCACGCAGCCCATCGGTGCAGCTCCGCGCGCAGAGATCGACGTCGCCGAAGTCGCGCGCTCCGAAGACACGCAACCGCTCGAGCTCGCGCTACCGGTCGACGGCGTGTGGATCGTGAGCCAGGGCTATCACGGCACGGAGAGTCATCGTGGACACGCGGCCTACGCACTCGACCTCGTCAAGCTCGACGCAGAAGGTCGCGCGTACGCGCGCAGCGGGCGACGGACGCAGGATTGGTACAGCTTCGGCGCCGAAGTACACGCGAGCGCTGACGGCGTGGTCGTGCGCGCGATCGATCGCTTCCCGGACAATCCCGCTTGGGCCAAAGGCAAAGACACCAACTCAGTCATCGTTCGACACAGAGCGGTGCTCAGCGAGTACGTGCACATTCAGCAAGGCTCACTGCGAGTGCGCGAAGGCGATCGCGTCTCGCGCGGGCAAGTGATCGCGCGCTGCGGCAACTCGGGCTCCGAGACGCCGCATCTGCACTGGGCCCTCCTATCGTCACTCGAGCCGATCCGAACGCGACCGGCCATCTTCGCGCCTTACGAGGTGCGCGACGCCGACGGCACATGGCGTACGGCGGGCGGCGTGCCGAGCGCCCACGACGTGATCCGAAAGCTCGCGCCGCCTTCGCCGTGAACGACCAAGCCCAAACCAAGGGCTCGCATAGGACGCGCAACTCAGATCAACACGCCGGCCTCCGGCATGTGGTCGCGCGCCCTCGATAAACTCATAAACTTAATCGCCGACCGCTTTGGCGCGATGCGCACACCTACGCACCGTGTTCGTGGTCCGCAAGCGACTTGAATCACATGGCCAATCCGGCCAAATCCGTGTGAGTGCTCACCCATTTCTGGGGAGCCAGGCTCAACTCTCGTCGGGCCTGCAAGGGCCCCGCATCGCCCTTGATCCGCTGAGCAACTATTTGTTTCTAAACGGTAAATCCGAAAGTTTGCGGGAGACGAGTCTTCTGGAGAGCGTGCGTGATCTCATGACTGCCCTACCGAAAGCCATGGCGCGAAAGGTACGCGCTGTAACCTCGGATTGGGTCTTGTCACGGTCGCTGTCCCTTTTGTACACTGTCAAAACCTGCCACGGGCATGGCCAGAGAAGCGAAGTCGCTGGCGTGCGCGGAGTGGGTTGTCTGGGGAACGCGTTAGGTTGGTGCGAGTCAGGCGAGAGCACACCGCCACAGGCCATCCGAGAAACCCAAGCCCGCCGCACGCGGGCTTGGTCACGCAGCCCAGCCGGTCGCCCCGTAGCGACGGCTGAAGCGAGAGCTTCAGATCCATACGTGTCGCGCTGCGCGACGCCTCGGTTGTCCTGCGTCCGCCCGTCGGTGTGATCGCGTCCGGTCCCGCGCCCAGGAGAGGAACCCATATGAGCCCCATCATCACTCGTAGTCCTGGTGTCAGCGCGATGAGCGCGTACGTGCCCCCCTTCCGCGTGCGCCTTCAAGACTGGTGCGAGTGGACGGGTAACTCGTGGGACAAGATTCGCGTCGTCGTCGGACGCAGCTTCCGCGTGCCCGGTAAGCACGAGAACGTCTACACGATGGCGGCCAACGCCGTGCTGCGGCTGATCCTGCAGAACGGCGTCGACCCGAGCAACGTCGGCTTCCTCGGCCTCGGCACCGAGTCGAGCACCGACAACGCGACGGGCGCAGTGATCGTGCGCGGCATGGTGGATCGCGGGCTTGAGCAGCTCGGCTATCCGCGTCTTTCGCGGCACTGCGAAGTGCCCGAGTTCAAGCACGCATGCCTCGGCGGCATCTATGCGCTCAAGGCGGCGCAGCGCTACGTCGCGCATGACGGCGCGCGCAAGGTCGCGATCGTCGTGTGCAGCGACGTCGCCGAGTACGAGCGCGGCAGCACGGGCGAGCAGACGCAGGGCGCGGGCGCGGTCGCGATGCTGGTCACCGCCGAAGCCAAGCTGTTCGAGCTCGACCTCATCCACTCGGGTAGCGCGTCGGACTACCGCGGACCTGATTTCCGCAAGCCGTTCTCGCGCCACTTCCACGAGGCGTATGCGCCCGGCACGACGCGCATGAGCGACTTCCCCGTGTTCAGCGGCAAGTACTCGACGTACTCGTACCTCGACGAGACGGTGCACGCCGTCGAAGACATGCTGCGCAAGCTCAACGTGTCCGCTGGGAAGTATTACCAGTCGATCCACAGCCTGTTCTTCCACCGCCCGTACGAGATGATGCCCATCCAAGCGATGAGCTTTCTGTACGTGCGCGGCATGGCGCGCGGCGATCACTACCTCGAAGAGCTGCGCGGGCTGTGCGACGAGGCGAAGGTCTCGGTCGACGCGGTCGTGAAGGAGGCGCTCTCGACGCCGGACCTCTACGCGATGGTGACGGCCAACGGCGCTGAAGTCGGCGACCCGTACCAAGCGACGACGGCGGTCGCGAGCGTCGTGCGCAAGCGCGCGAATTTCCGCGAGCTGCTCGCGCAGAAGATGACGCTCGGCGCGACCGCGGTGCGCGACCTCGGCAACCTGTATTCGGCCGCGTTGCCGGTGTGGATCGCGGCGGGCTTCGAGGAAGCTGCGGAGCGCGACCTCGACATCACCGACCGAGCGATGGTCGCGGTGGGCTACGGCAGCGGCGACGCCGCCGAGGCGATCCCGATCAAGCCGGCGTTCGGCTGGAAGGAAGCGGCGTCGCGCATCGGCTTGGCGCGCGCTCTCTCGAACACCGTCGACCTCACCCGCGAGCAGTACGAAGCGCTGCACGATGGTCGCGTCGTGCCGGGCCTCAACTACCTGCCGAGCAGCGAGTTCGTGATCACGCACGTCGGCGAGAAGTACGACGCCGCGTTCCAAGATCTCGGCGTCGAGTACTACAAGTACGTCGGCTGACGGCTCGGCGGCTGTGCGAACAGTCGATCCAGAGGTGTGAAAGCCAGTCGCCCTAGGCTCGATGCGAGCGGCGGCGTCGCAAGAGCGCGCTGCATGCGAGCGCGAGCCAGCCGAGCGTGCTCGTCTGAGCGCGGGCGGTCGCGGAGCAGCCTTCGTCGTTGAGGTCGACCTCGTCGCGCATCACGGGGCCGCGTGGGATCGGCATGGTGCCGCGCTCCTCGACCGCGGCATCCGTATCGCCATCGCCGTCACCATCGCCGTCACCCGCGCCCCCGTCGCGTACGCCGAGCGGAACATCGCCGCCTTCACAATGCAGATCGACGGTCAGCTCTTGGGTCGCGATCGCGATGTCCGTGCCGGGCAGCGTCGCGCGCATCTGCACGCTGTACGCGCCTTGCGGTAGCCCCGCTGTGTCCGTTTCATTGGCGGCACCATCGACCCACGCGAAGATCACGTCGCGACCGCGACCGACCGACGAGCCACCCGTGATGTTCGGCTCGTTCGAGACGCGCTGCACCCACCACTCGCCGCCATCGATGTGCGTCGTGAGCTCGAGACCGTCGCGCCAAGGCGCGGCCTCGTCGCTCAGCTCGAGCGAGAGCTCGATCACGCAGGCGGCTTGTCGGAGCGAGCACGCGGCGTTGGCGCTGGCTTCGACCCAGTCGACCTTGGCCGGCGTAGCGACCAGCGTGCCGAGGCTCTCGGGCAGCGGCGCTTCGTCGCCAATCGTCAGCATCGAGCGGCCGCTGATGTGCGGGTCGGTGTACCCGCACTCGTTGCCGCCATCGATCGTGCACTGTTCGCCGGCCACGAGCGGTGTCGCGACCTTCAGCAGCTGCACGCCGGAGGCGCCAAGCGGCTCGGCCTCGAGCTCGATCGCGCGCTCCGCACCCCCTGCGCCCGTGCAGCGCATCTGGATGCGATCGAGCGGCGTTGCGCCGAGGTCACCGTGGCCGGGCGCCCAAAAGATGCCAGGCGCGTTCGCAGGCAACGAACCTGAGAACGGCAGGAAGCGCTCCGGCAAGCAGCTGGAGCCGCCGCACGCTTGTGCACGCGGCGCGGCGGCGTCCAGCACCGCGAGCGCGAGCGCAAAGCCGAGGAGCAAACGGACGCGCGCATTCATCGCGCGCATGTGTTTCGCAACCCGCATGCCAGCGCGGATCCGCGCGAATCTCAGCGTTTATCGCTGGGCGGCGCCACCGCACCGCCGCGCGCGCACCTTGCCATCGCGCATGCGGCTCAGCTTGGCACGCAAGCGCTACGTGCTCGGCCCCGCTTCGACGATCACACCATCGATCGACCGCAAGAGGTCGTCGATCGAGACGGGCTTATATAAGAGCCGTGTCGTAGGCCGCGCGGCGAGCTCGCGCGCGCGGGCGGTGACGAGCCCTCCGCTGCAGAACACGAAGCGCTGAGCGAGCTTTGGATAGGTGACGCGTACGTAGTCGAAGACGGCGACGCCATCCATCTCCGGCATCATGAGGTCGCACACCACCACGTCGAAGCGCCCGTCGCGCTCGAGTATCTCGCAGGCTTGCTTGCCGCTGTTGGCGAGCGTCACCTCGTGGTGCATCGAGAGCAGCTCGCCGTAGACCAACGCGACCGCGCGCTCGTCGTCGATCAAGAGCACTCGGCCACGGCGGTACGGGGCGCTCGTGGGCACGATGTCGGGTGGCGCCTCGGGCAGGTTGAGCCCGGTGTCGATCGGGATGCGCACGTCGAAGCGCGAGCCCTCGTCGACCGTGCTCGAGCAGGTGATGTCGCCGCGGTGCCTGCGCACGATCTCAACGGCGATCGCCAGGCCCAAGCCCGTGCCGTGCTCACGCTTGGTGGTGAAGAACGGCTCGAACGCGCGCTGCTTGACCGCTTCGCTCATGCCGCAGCCGTTGTCGATCACGCTCAAGCACACTTGATCGCCCTCGACCTGCGTCTTGACGATGATCTTGCGCTCCTCGGTGCGACGCTCGCTGCGCTCGAGCGCATGGATGGCGTTGATCAAGAGGTTGGTCAGGACCTGCTCGAGCTTGCCTTCGTCGGCGGCGATGACCGGCAGCGTACCGAGCTGCTTTTCGAGGATCGCGCCGTGGCGCAGGCTCGCGTAGACGAGGTTGCAGGTGCGATCCACCAGCTCGTTGACCTGCACGCGCTCGACGCGCGAGCGCTCGAGCCGCGCGTAGGCTTGTAGATCGCGGACGACCGCGCGGATGCGCTCGAGCGCGCCGCGGTTGTCGATCGCGATACGCGTGCACTCGGCGAGCGCGCTCGCGCCGGGCGCGTCTTGCGGGAGGTTACTGCGCAGCACGTCGAGGTGCTCGAGCAGCCGCCCGGTGTTTGCGAGCGCGAGCGCCGCCGGGTTTGCGACTTCGTGCGCGACGCCTGCCGATAGCTGCCCGACGGCCGCCAAGCGATCTGCGTGCGCCAGGCGCTGCTTGAGCGCGTGGCGCTCGAACGCGTAGCGCAGCGCGCGCACGAGCGTATCGGCGCTGTACTTGCCTTTGACGAGGTAGTCCTCGGCGCCTTCGCGCAGCATCTCGACCGAGCGCTGGTCGTTGTCGTCGGCGGTCAGCACGACGATCGGCAGCTCACCGATCAGCTCGCGCGCTTTGCGCACCGAGCTGGTGCCGTAGCCATCCGGCAACGACAGGTCGAGCAAGAGCACATCGAAGCTCGTGCCGTCGCGCGTCTTGAGCTCAGCGAGCGAAGAGACGCAGTCGAGCTCGATGCGCACGCCCTCGTGCTCGGCGAGTCGGTCGCCGAGGGTCGCGGCATCGATCGGATTGTCTTCGACCAGGAGAACGCGCATCGCTTCGACGATCGTACACCTGGCAACGCAGGCCGCGACGACCGGATATAAGGCCGCCAGCGGATCGAGCTCTCTAAGTGTAGGCGCCCGTCCTACAAATGTTGGATCACGGCGCGCGCGAACTCGAGCGTCCCCAGCTTGCCGCCGAGATCACCGGTCGTCTCGCCGCGCTCGAGCGCGCGATCGTAGGCGGCCTTGATGCGCTTGGCCGCATCGCCACACGCCGCGTCGTCACGCGTCGTCGCGAGGTGATTGAGCATCATCGTCGCGCTCATGAGCAGCGCCAGCGGGTTCGCCAGGTTCTTGCCCGCGATATCGGGCGCCGAGCCGTGCACCGACTCGAACACCGCGCTCTCGATGCCGATGTTGGCGCCAGGCGCAACGCCGAGGCCACCCACCATGCCCGCGCACATATCGGAGACCAAGTCGCCGTAGAGGTTTTCACACAGCAGGATGTCGAACGGCGTCGGGTCCTTCACGAGCTTCATCAACGCCGCGTCGATGATCAACGCATCGAACGCGATGCTCGGATACCTCTTGCTGACGCGCGTGGCCTCGTCGAGGAACATGCCGTCGGTCTTCTTCATGATGTTGGCCTTGTGCAAGAAGGTGACCTTCTTGCGCTTGCGCGCGATGGCGTATTGAAAGGCCCACTCCGCGATGCGGATGCACGCGGGGCGCGTCGCGACTTTCAACGAGACCACCGCGTCTTCGGTGATCACGTTCTCGATGCCGCTGTAGAGGCCCTCGGTGTTCTCGCGCACGATCACGAGGTCGACGTCCTCGTAGCGCGTCTTCACCGATGGCATGTTGCGCAGCGGGCGCACTGCGGCGTAGAGGTTCAGCGCCTTGCGCAACGCCACGTTGACCGACGCGAAGCCGCCGCCGATCGGCGTCCCGCACGGCCCCTTCAGCGCGACCCTGTGCTTGCGAATCGCGTCGAGCGTGGTGGTGGGCAAGAGCTCCTTGTGGCCACGCGCCAGCGCCGTCTCGCCCGCGAGGTGCTCTTCGAACACGACGGGCGCGCCCGCCGCGGTAAGCACTTCGCGCACTGCGACGCTGATCTCCGGCCCAATGCCATCACCCGGAATGAGAACTGCTGTGTGCGCCACGAAGGCCTCCGCTCTAAAGGGATGACGCCAAGCGCCTGCTTGCCGTCGCGAGAAACGCGGCGAGCATACAAAAGCGAACCGTCGACACAAACGCTCCTGCGCATTGCAGATCTGTAACAAGCGCAAACGAGCGCGATGGCTGAGCCGGCTGCGCGATGGACGAAAGCACCACGCGCGGTGCGCCGAGAGCCACACGCGGCCCCCGAAGCGTCCCGTTCCACGCGTGATCCGGCCGAACAATGCGTTGGCGCGCGACGTGCACTAAGCGATTCACCGTGAACAGCGCGATGACCCAAGCACCGATGGCCGTACCACACCCACTCCTTCCTCCCGGTCCTTCTTCCGACGCTCCGACCAACGTTCATGCATTGCCCGACGCCTTCGAGCGGCGCTCGGACATCCAACGGCGGCTGACGCGCCGTGTCGGCGTGTGCCTCGGCGTCGGCTTCCGCAGCGAGTCGAGCAGCTTTACCGGCTTCACTTCCGACATTTCTGAAGGAGGCCTGTTCGTGGCCACCCACGAGCTGCAAGCGCTCGGCTCGGAGATCGAGCTGACCTTCACGCTGCCCGCAGGCAGCGAGCTCATCGCGCGCGGCATCGTGCGCTGGGTGCGCGACCCGCTCGACTACAACCCGCACTCGCCGCCCGGTATGGGCGTGCAGTTCACCGCGCTCGGCGACCAAATCCGCGTCCTGATCCACGAGTTCGTCGAGCTGCGCGAGCCGATGTTCTTCGAGGGCTGACGGGAGCGCGTGCGCCGCGCTCCCGCCCCGCCGGCAAGCCGTCCCAAAGGCGTCGGGGAGCCCACCCTCACCACGTGGGTCGCGCAAGGACGCTCCCTCTCAAGACTCGGATCGTGAGCGTGGTCGCGCGCGACTCAGAGCCTTCTAGAACGTGCCCGTGAGGCCGGCGCTCACGCCGGATCGATTCGGCACGATGAAAGGCATGACGCTCGCTTGCTGCGCTTGCGCGCTCGACGGAACGCGTTCGTAGGCGAGCACGCCGATGTCGAACGCGGCGACGATCAGCGTGCCGGCGAAGACGCCCCACACCGCGCCTTCCTTCGTGCAGCGCGTCTCGGTGCCGCTCGCCGCGCAGTAGCCTGCGATGCCTCCGATCGCGGTGAACGCAGGCACGAGCGCGCGCAGGCCGAGGCTCGCGAACGCAAGGCCCGTGCGTCCGTGAAACGCGTGCACCCAAGGTGAAGCCGCCATGCCGATGAGCCACGGCATCACGAGCAAGGCGCCGCCGTTCTTGGTGCGATCATCGTGATCCTGGCCGAGCGCGATGCCGACGCCGGTCGCGAGCGCAGCGCCGTCGATCAGCAACATCTTCCAGCCGTACCAGCTGTGCTGCGAAGCGCGGAGCAGCTGGCTTCGATGCTCGTTGGCGAAGAGCGCGAGGTCGAGCACCGAAGCGAGCGCCATGCCGCCCACGAAACCCCAGGTGCCGCCGTCGGCGCTGCACGGAACCTCGCCGCCGACGCCGAGGCAGTTCCCCGCGACGCCGATCACCGCGCCGATCGGTGGGAGCAAGAGTCGCGCGCCCAAGCCTGCGAGACCGAGGATTCCGTTTTCGTGCGCGCCGTGCACGGCGAGCGAGCCGACCATGCCGAGGCTCCACGCGCCCGCGATCGCGTCGCCGCGCGCTTGTGCATCGCTGCCGTCGTTCGCGCTGCTGAGCAGCACGCCGCCGGTGATCGCGACGATGTCCATCACGAGGATCTGGTAGCCGTACCACTCAGGCTCGAGCGCGAACGCCTGATCGGCGAGCGAAGGCGGCGGCGCTTGCGGTGCGACAGCCGGCGCCGCTTGCGGTGCAGCGGCGGGCGCGGGCTGTGCAGGCGCGGGCTGTGCGGCAGGCGCGGGCTGCGCGGCAGGTGCGGGCTGTGCAGCCGGCGCGGGCTGCGCGGGTTGTGCTGCCGGTGCCTGCGCCGCCGCGCTCGTCACGACACTCGAGAAGACGATCGTGCATAGCGCACGCTGCCAAGCCCATCGTTCGCGCATGCGCCAATGCTATCGACCGGCGCGCACGCGTCGCAACGCATTCATGCGCGTACGCGTGCACGCACGCTTGCGCACAAGCGCTTGCATCACTCGCTCGAGCCGAGCCCCGCGCGCTCGCGCAGCTCATCGTAGCTGTGCCCAGCTTCGAGCTCGCTCGCGCACGGCAGGCCCGCCGCCTGCCAACCCGTGTCGACCAGCGTGCCGAACGCATCGCGCGCGCCCGAAAAACCCGCGCGCTGTTCGAGCACGTCGGTGAAGCCGGCCGCGGTGAGCAGCTGAGCTGCCGCGAGCGAGCGCGGCCCCGCCTTGCAACCCACGATCAGCTTGCTGTCCTTTTCGAACACTGCGCTAACCACCGCCACGAAATCTCCGTTCGGCTCCATGCCGAGATCCGTTCGCAACCGCACCGGCACGTGAAACGCGCCCGTCGGATGGCCGGCGTCGACCTCATCTTCGGTGCGGACGTCGATGTACACGTAGCCGTGCTCGCGCATCTTTTCGTGCGCTTCGGCCGCGGTGATGCGCGGATGGCTCATGACGGGTTCTCCACGGCTTTGCGCACGAACAGGTCTTCGAGCGTCTCGCGGTGCGGGATCACGGCGTGCACCTGCGCGCCGCCGTCGATCGCGAGCCGCAGGAGCGCTGGTACCTGTGCGTCGCCTTCGATGACGGCGATCACGCGATCCTTGTGCTCGCGCACCGTCACGGCCTGCGCCTTGAGCTGCTCGAGCAAGCTCGGAGAGACGCCATCGAGCTCCATCTCGACCCGTCGCACCTCGGGCTTGAGCAGGTCGTTCATCTTGCC
>WUUC01134060.1_pt1 | contig 10718 bp, 8 predicted proteins | sample 6278441 | NCBI WGS metagenome assembly WUUC01 (sample SAMN13675441, study PRJNA597444) | soil metagenome | isolation source: soil | place: USA: Washington | collected 2017-10 | reverse complement strand
GACGAGCGGGCTCGAGTCGCGCTCGGTCTGGGCGAGGTGGTGCCTGTCGGAGCATTGGCGCGCGCGAGCATGCGTCAGGTCACCGGCAGCACGATAGCTCCCTCACGACGCGGCGGTCTGCTGGCGATCGAAGGAACGCTGCGCCCGTTTCTGCCAATCGAGACACTCAGCTTTGCAACGTTGGGCGACATTGCACTGACTTACCGTCTGCATGCACCCGTATACGTGCGGGCCGAGCTGCGCCCATTTGGCGTGATCGTCGGCGATGTGCGCAACAGCGGCGCGTTTGGTGGCTTCGTATCGGCAGGCTATGACCACCAATTTTTCGCCGTGGGGCTGGGGGTCGGTGCGCTGCTCAACGGAGAGCAAACGTATACATGGAACGGCCAGCAGTCGGTCGTCTCCCGCGACGAAGGGCTCGACTTTGCCGTTACGCAGAACGCACGGTTGGGCGCCGTGGACGGCCTTCATCTTTCGATCACCAACGCGTTCGCGCTAGATGCAAGCAATGACCGCTGGCGGTTCGGCTTCTTCGAGGGCAGCGCGCAAATCCCGCTTGGCACCCGCACCTGGTTGCTCACCAGTGGCGGCGGAGGGCGAAGGGCGGCCTACTTCTTCGCTGAACTCGGCCTACGTCGCTTGGTGGCAGGAGATGGCGGTCCGCAGTCGTTGTTTCTGAAGCCCGCGGTGGGTCTCGCCGGCATCGACTCGCGAGAACAAGAACTCAGTGAGTTCTACATCGGACCGATGGTCGCAGCGCACGCCGAATGGCGCATGTAAGGGGTCTTGCCTCGCCACGTCGCCGCCCAGCCTTCCCCATTTGAGTGGTTACCATTCCGTCCTATGTGACCATCCTGTCCGTGGCAGCGATGCGGCCGCTCAGCGGCAGATCGCAGGGCAACCTGCTTCGTCGGACGCGTCCGGGCAGTCTGCATCGCCGTCGCATTTCGCCCGCTCGGATGAGACTTTCGTCCCGTCGGCGCACACGTATTCACCGCACGCCGCTTCGTCGCCCTGATCGGTGCAGTTGGCAAATCCATCGCACAAGGCGGCGTGCGGGATCTTCGTACCGTCCGAGCAGCCATACCCGTCCGCAGGATGCATCGGGCATTGACGCAAGCACGTCAGCAGCGCGTTCGTAGAAGGCGAGCTCGTGCAAGCAAGGCCTCGTACATCGTCGCACGAGGCGGCAACGATGCAGCGCGCCGAACAGCGTGCGGTCTCGTCTTCGATCTTCGTCTGCGCGTCGGCGCCCGGCGGATCGACCTTGCACTGCTCGAACTTGGCCCTCAATTCGGCGGCAAGCGCTGCGTCGGCATCGGCTCCAGCGTCATCCGTTGGTTTTCCTGTCCCCGAATCCGCCTCAGGCGCGCCAGCATCGCCGTCTTCCACGCTCGCGTCCGGCTCTTCGGCGTCACCGTCGCCCTCTACGCCACTGTCGGACTCTTGCGAAGGGTCGACGTCCTCAGTCGGTCGTGTGTCTTTGGTGTCGCCGCACGCTGCGAAGGCGGTAAGCAGACAAAGCGTCGGGAATGCCGATTTCATGAGCCCTCCTCGTGACGTCGCGGAGCGGATCACCCACCCGTCCGTACCGTCTTCGTGTTGCGGAGACACGCAAAGCAAAAAGCGGGCGCAAAGCCGGTGGAGCAGAATGTGCGATGGCCTACAGCGGCTGCGCACCTGACGCGATCGAGACGGCGCGCTACCCTGCGCGGCCGCCGGGAATACTGAGTAATTCCATCGGTGTTAACAGGCCTAATTCCGCTCACGCGCGGTTTGGTCCATGGTTTGATGGGCGTTTGATGCGTTTGATTGGCGAGCGCCCCGATGGGCTTTCGATGAACCGACTGCAGACATGATCTACGTCACCTTCTTGCTGTTCACGGTCTATGTACTGACGCGCTTCGGGCGCGTGATCTCGGCTTCGCGCGCGATTCCGATGTGGCTCGTGCTGACGGCCCTCGGCGTAATTGTCGTCGATCCACAGCTGCCGTTGCCGGTCGCAGAGTTGTTCGGCATTCAACTCGTCAGCAACCTCGTCTTCGCGACGATGATCTTGTTCTTGTTCTTCGAGTCTTTAAAAGGTGCGGCCGAACAGACCGGAGCTACGCGCAAACTGCGCTCGCTGGTGGCGCGCCTCGCAATGCGTGACTTCAAGGGCGCAGGCGGAGCAACGGCGCTGGTCGTGGTTCCTGCTTACAACGAGCAAGAGTCGATCGGCAGCGTCGTGAGTGCGCTCTCAAAGATGCGTGAAAACAGCGGCGATCTCCGCGTCGATGTGGTGGTCGTCGACGATGGCTCCCTAGACGCAACGTACGCGGTGGCAACCCAAGAGCAGCACGCTGGCGTACACGTCGTTTCGCACAACGTGAATACAGGCGTCGGTGGCGTCCTGCAGACAGGCTTCATGATCGCTCTCGCGCATCGCTACGACTACGTCGTGCAGTGTGATGGCGATGGTCAGCATCCCGTGGCCCAGATTCCCGAGCTCGTACGCGCGGCGGCGGCGCAACAAGCTGATCTGCTGATCGGAAGCCGCTTTTGCGAGGCCAGTCGGAGTTCGGACGAGAGCAGTACAGCCTTGCGCCGCTTCGGCGGTTGGCTCATCTCGTTTGCGCTCGCGACCTTCGGACGCGGTGCCCAAGTCTCCGACCCGACGAGCGGGTTTCGCGTGTACTCGCGCAAGGCCGCGGCGTTGCTCGTGGCGCGTATGCCAGACGAATACCCCGAGCCTGAAGCCGTCGCGCTGTGTGCGATCCACGGTTTGAGTATTCGTGAGGTACCCGTCCGCATGCACGCGCGCCAGGGCGGCGAATCGAGCATCTCCGGCGGGCAAAGTGCCGTGTTCATGGTGAAGGTGATGACTTCGCTGCTCTCGTTCCGCGTGAGGCACGCCTTAGGACGGCCGAGCTGATTCGATCGCGTCTTTCGCCCGAGCGAGCCGATGCGCAGCAAGCTGCACGCTGCCAGGGCTCACCGGCAGTCGCGAATCGCTCTCCAGATCTCGCGTGTCCCGGAGCGTGGGGTCGAGAAGAAGAGCTCGCGGCCGTCTGCGGAGAGTGCGGCATCCTGTTCGGTGTGCTCGCTGTTCACGACAGCGAGGTTGCGCGCTGTCCCGAAAGGGCGCGCCACGTCTGAGCGCGAGGCAACCCAGATGTCCTGTCCGCCCAGACCACCCGCGGCGTTGGAGATGAAGAAGAGCGTCAGGCCGTCGCTGCTCAGAGCCGGTCCAGACTCGTCGTCTGCGGTGTTGACCTCAGTAAGGTTCACGGGCGCCGAGAATGCTCCCTCGCGCGTTGCACGCTGGGCTGTCCAAAGGTCGAGGCCACCACGGCCACCAGGACGCGATGACGCAAAGATAATCGTGCGCTCGTCGATCGAGAGCGTTGGCGTCTGTTCGCGGTCAGGACCATTGATGCTGCTCAACCACGTCAAAGAGCCGAACGGTGAGGTGAGGTCTGAGCGCTTTGAATAAGCGATGTCGCGATCACCTAGTGAGCCTGCCCGTTCGGATGCGTAGTAAACCGTCAGGCCGTCGAAACTCAGATGCGGAGTTCCCTCGAAGGCGGCGCCGTTCAGCGCGATCATGAGCTCTGCGGGCGAGAACTGCGCGCGACGGTCCATGCGAGAAGCCACGTAAACATCCGCATTCGTGACGCCGCCTCCCACGAAGTACATCGTATGAGCGTCTGCAGACAACGTGGGCGCATACAACGGGAGCGCCAGGTTGAGGCCAGTGATGGGCTCAGGCAGGGCGAAGGTGTTGTTGCATGTTGGGCAGGCCGCGCAGGTGTCGCCGCCACAGTCGGCGCGGAGCTCATCCTGGTTGAGGACGCCATCACTGCATGTCGGGCAGGCGTTGCAGGTCGCACCACCACAATCGACCGCGGTCTCGTCTTGATTCTGCATGCCGTCGTCGCACGACTCGCAGTTCGTGCACGACGCATCGTCGCTCATCGCATCAGCACCGATCGTCGCATCGCGATCGTCGCCTGGGCTTGCCGCGTCCCGCCCTGGATCTTCGCCCGGTTGCTCTTCGTCAGGCGCTTGTGGACCGGACGGATCCGGGATGGCCTCACCGGCGAGCACATCGAAACCAAGGCGGCCGCAACTGACGACGAGACTGAGGATGCCAACGAACGCAGCGCACCTGAGCGTCGGTCCAAGTTGTGGTGGCAGGACAAAGGACAGCATAGGTTGCGCAGTCGCGGGGGTACGCGCGCAACCGAAAGTAGCCGGTTGCGCGCAGCCATCACAGCACATTCGGTGCACTCGGTAATGCAGCCAGCATCCCGTTGTCGTCCAGTGCAGGCGCTGATGTAGGTCAGCGGCGGCATCTCTGTCGCTCGACTTCGTACGGCCGCTTCGAGTCAGCTTGTGGGCGGTTCGAAGGCGTACGGCATCGTTGGACGTCCAACCAGTGAGGGCGTCCGCAGCTCCTCGGTCTCGAAGTACTCGTTCGCCTCTGTGATCAGCACAGCGCCCTCCTCTCCTCCGAGGAGACGCCCGAGAAGGTGCGCGGCCAGCGCTGTGTAAAGTGCTGTATTCAAAACGCGCAAGCGCGCGAGCGCTTCGCGGGCGAAACGGATGGCCCCCGTCGAATCTTGCTGCGCAATGCATACCTGAGCTCGCACGGCCGAGCCCAAGGCGGCTCCAAACGCGGTCGCCGTGTCGAGCGCACGCGCGCAGGTCTCCGCACGCTTCAACGAGTCCGGGTTTCGCTGCGCGGCGTAACCTTGGAGATGCGCTGCCGCCGTGTGAACTTCGAGGGAGGCGACGAGAATGCGAACGCGCATCGTCCCTGCCCTTCGCAACGCGCGCTCTTCGCGCTGGCGCATGGCAAGCGCGTCCTGCCAGCGTTGCTCCGACACCGCCAAGGCGAGGCTGGCGGTTACCCAGACGGCGTGCATGAGCCCAGGCTCGCGATCACGCCACAGCGCGTAACCTTCTTCGATACTGAGCCGGCTCGCCGCGAAATCTCCGCTCAACAACGCACGCGAGTTCTGCATGCGCAACATGCTGACGAGCCAGCGATCGCGTCGCGCTTCGGCGTCACGCATCAGCTCACTCGTCTCGCGGACAAGATCGCGCGTTCTGCCCAGATAATGTAGGGCGATGACGCGAAACAGCCGCGCGCTCGCTCGCTCCCACTGCACATCCGCGTTGGGAACGTCGAGGACGCGCAGCGCGGCGCTCGCCTTCTCGTAACAGCCGATGAAGTCGGCCATGTTGAAACGGCTATGCGCATCGGCCGTCTCGAGCAGGCCGCGACTTTGCACGTCGTCAATCTTCGCGGCCAGCTCCCGACCGCGGGCGAGCAGCTTTGCGCAAAGCTGCTGGGGTTTGCGCGCCGTCAGACTGACCATCGACACTTCACCCGCCAGACCGAAGGCGATGCGCTTTGGGTCGCCTGCAGCGAGCGACAGGCGCAACGCTTTGGCGATCAGTGGGGCGGCGAGAATTCCATCGACCCAGGCCAGCCCAATCGCAACCGAGCTAAGTGCGTCGATTCGCGCGAGCACCTTCGGAACGATTTCTGCCGGGTCGCGCAGCTTGAAGCGGTAGCCGAACAGCCACAAGCAAAAGCGCTGCCACAGAAATCCGGCGATGGCACCGAAGCGCGTCTTGGGCATGCGCAGCCCTACGCTCTCCAACACCTCGGACAATTGGGAGAGACCTTCGTCGACGTATCCGCTCCGCAGATAGTAATTCGCAGACGACAAACGGAGCTTGGTCCGTTCGGTGTCTGCTGCGCCGACGAGCGCCTGCGTGTAAGCGTCGGCAGCTGCATGCGCCTGCCCGCCCTTCGCGAGCGCTTCGCCCATCCGCCGAAACAGATCACTGCGCCCAGGCGCCGTGAGCGGGCGCAGTTCGAGTTGCATCCTAAGTAAGAGGGCGGCGCGCTCGAACGCGAACCCTTCCTCTGCGCGACGCGCAGCGGCATCGAAGAGGTCTGCCGCCTTCAACGGCTCGTTGGCATCGAGGTAGTGCTGAGCGACTTGCTCTGGATCGATGCCCGGTTCTTGCTCGAGCACGGGAGCAAGCGAAGCATGCAAGGCCGTGCGCTCCTCGCGCGACAAGTGGGCGAGCACGGCCGCTCGCACGCGCTCGTGATGATGCTCTACGCGACGCACCGAACTGCCCGTCGCTCCTCGCGCGAAGGCACCGAGCCGAAGCAGACCGAGGTGCTTTTCGAGTTCACCCGTGGAGAGTCCACTCACCACCTGCAGCACAGTCACGGGCAGAGGTCCGGCCGCGATGGCGAGGAGCTTGAGCATGAATAGCGCCGGTTGAGGCAACGTTTGGGCGCGCTCCCAGATCGCGCCTTCCAGCGTGAGCACCTCGCCCGAATCGGTCTTCTCCAGCGACTCGCGGCGCGTGAGCTCTGCAACGAAAAGCGGGTGGCCGCGCGACTCGCGTGCAATCGGACTCGGGTCGACGTCCGAGCGATTGCCGTCGGCGAGCAGACGCCTAGCGAGCTGCTCCGCTTCATCGTCCGCGAGCGGCGAAAGAACCACTGTTTGCAGCTGCACGGGCCAGCTCGCGGGACCCGGCTCGAACTCACCGATGTTGAGCCAGGGATGCCATGCCGTGGTGAGCAGCAGAAGCTTTGGCGGCGACTCGTGAGTCGGGTCGAGCAGAGCACGCAATAGATCCAATGAGTCGCCGTCGGCCCAATGCATGTCGTCGATCACGATGAGGAGCGGTCGGGTCTCACCGAGACGAGCGAGTAGCTCGCGCAGCGCCGAAAACATCCAACGCCGCTCTTCGAGTGCGTCGCGGGCAGGGGTAGGAAGCTGCGGGGCACGCGCGATCACGTCGACGCGCCCCAACACCGGAAACAGCTGACGAAGTAGCGCGGCACGCCGCGGTAAAACCACGACGCGTTCTTCGCGGCGCATCCGAGTCAGTTCCGAAGCCAGCGCGTCGACAATGCCGTCGAGAGCTTTGAAGCGCGCCGTCTCGCGCTCGTAGCAACGGCCGTGGAGCACGAGTGCTTTGGCATCGCTGCGGCTTACTTCTTTGGCGAAACGCGCCGCCAGAGCGCTCTTGCCGATTCCAGAAGGCCCCTCCACCGATACGGTGACGGTCTGTCCGGTAACGACTGCACCAAAGGCCTGTGCGAGTTTGGACAATTCGGCAGCTCGGCCGAAGAAACGCGCGCCTTCACCGCCGACCGACGTGGAATGAGAAACCGCGCTTGGAATATTGGCGAGATTCGCGCCCAACCTGCGCAACACCTCGTCGCCGGACGGCCGCTCATGGGGAGCGATGCGCATCAGTTCTACGCAAAGCGTGTCGAGGTCCGCAGCAATCCCTTGCACGAGTGCACTCGGCGGTGCTGCCTCCGTGTGCATCTTCTCCATCAGCACTTGCAGGTTATGGCCGTGAAACGGGACCTGTCCCGTCAGCGCCTCGAACAAGGTCACGCCGAATGCATACCAATCGGTGGCCGCTTCCAGCTGTCCAGACGTCGCTTGCTCGGGCGCCATGTAAGCCACGCTGCCCACGACGTTGCCTTCCGTCGACATGCGCACGGAGCTTCGGTCGACCAGCAAACCAAAGTCGAGCAGCACCACCCGCCCTTCGGGAGTCACGCGCACGTTGGAAGGTTTGACGTCGCGATGAATCTTGCCCGCGACATGAAGAGCGCGCAGCCCGAGAGCGAGCTGCCTCATCGCGCTGCGGAGCTTGGCTTCGTCGTAAGTGTCGCTGAGAGCGTTCTCGTTGTCGGCGGTGGAGACACCGGGTTCGCTGCGCACGTAACGAAGCAGATCCGTGCCTGTCACCAGCTCCATGGTGATGAACCACTGCCCCGCATCCTCGTGAAGCTCGCCAAGACGGACCAGGTTTGGATGCAGGATATCCTGCAGCGTGCGAAACTCGTGTTTCAGTCGTTGCAGTGCACGGGGATCGGCGTCGAGCAGCGTCTTGATCGCCACCCGCTCGCCGCGCTCGAGATCCTCGGCCTCGTAGACCGCACCCATGCCGCCTACGCCGAGGGGGCGCACCAACTTGAACCGAGTCGACGCACCAGGAAATCCGCCGCCTGCCCTCGCGCGAGCTCGCATGCCCTCCACCCAAGACTGATCATCCGCCCTGAATGGGCAGTTCGACAAGGCAGATAGCGGTGGATGGTCCGCGTCGTTGCATGACGCGCTGAACGCACGCGTGGCGCAAGAGTACGTGCAGTAAGCGAGAGTGTGCAGAAGCCTTCAGGTCGAGCAGAACTGAACGGACCTTACGCATCCAGTCGAACCGCCTACGCGTCTCGACCTTTCTCCTTACTACGCCAAAGAGCTCCGGCGGGCTCTCTCTCCATGCGGAGCCGGCGGGGAGATGCGCGCTCGGTTCGCCTGCTCGAGCAGAGGCAGCGATTGCTGCTGAGCACGAACGGCTCCTGGTCACGAAAGGCGGCCCGCGTCGGCCCGACTGGACAAGCGTTCAGATTCAGAGCAAGCTCTCGCGATGCCTAGTTCGCAAGCCCTCAACGACACGCCTGGCGAAGAGCCGTCCCGCGCGTTGCGCCCTGAAGAGCAAGACACTTCGCATTGGAAGGCCGATGGTTGGGCGGCCCGCATCATCAAGAATGAAGACGATGATGGCTGGGCGGTCGAGATGACCCGCGATGGCGAAATGGAGCCTGCGCTGGTCGGCCCGTGGACGATGGGGCGCGACAAGCGGAATCCGAAGCCCATCGATTCGAGCTCCTTTGCGGTGCTCGTCAAGGCGGCCAACGAAGTTCGCATGCGGCATTTGCAGCAGCAGCGTGCGCAACTGCATCGCAGCGTGACGGTGAAGCAAGAAGACGTCAGTGTGCGGGTCGACCTCGACATCGTCCCCGACGAAGACGATCCCCATGCCATCCTCACCGTGCACAGCGAAGGCGGACCGCACAAATCTCGCGTCGAGGCTGGCTTCAAACTATCGGTCGACAGCGCGCGCAAGTGGCTGGCAGACAATGCGTTTTAGCGCCGAAGCCGACTACGAACCATCAGATGACATTGCTCAGGCGTGGCGCTCAGGCTGATGGAATCGCCTTCATTCTCGCGCAACGTCACCGTGGCGCTGCGTTCACAAATGGAGCCCGGCGACTCCTCCAGGCTCATTTGAGAGCTTGTTTCCGCCATAAAGGTAGCGCACTCCTGATCAACGCAGCGGCCGTACGGATTCGTTCGCTCTGTCGCTTGCAGTACGTACTCGAGCTTTCGTGATGACAGCGCGATGCGGTGCGTACCGGGCACGACTCGCATGAAAAGCTCCCCCACCTCGTCGAGCGCAATACGGTGGCCATCAATGTCGAGGATGTCCTCATACTCGGCCTCCTCGGAGCCGTGAGTTACGCTTATTAGCAAGGTGGCATGCGGTTCGTTGTGTTCGGGCTGGAGGCGCACGACAGCACAAGCCGAGCTCGCAAGGATCGCCAGCGCAACCGCGCCAAGCCGAATGGCTCGGGTCCAGCGCCGCTCCGTTGGCGCCCGCCAGAGGAGTTGTTGGGCAAAGCCTGTCTGATCGCGCACGGCTACCCGGCCTCCTGCGGGGCGCCGTATTTTGCGCGTAGCTTGCGTACGTCGTCGGCGTGATTGAGGCGCGAGCGACGGCGCAGTGCGGCTTCGTCGTAGCGGCGTCGCTCGACTTCAGTCTCAGGCAGCAGCTCTGGAACGGCCTGTGGCTTGCCATCGGCATCCATCGCCACAAACGTAAGATAAGCAGACAAGATGTGGCGCCTGTCGCCACCTCCGACGCGTTCCGCCTCGACCTTACAACCGACTTCCATCGAGCTCGTCCACGCACGATTCACGGATACGTTGTAGATCAACACGTCGCCCCGTCTCGCCGGCGCAACGAAGTGCATGCCGTCGATGCCCGCCGTCACACAAACGCCGCCCGAGTGACGGCCCGCGACCACGACCGCAATCCGATCCATGGTGGCCATCACCAGGCCGCCGAACACCGTGTCATTCGCGTTCAGATCGTTCGGAAAGACCATGTGCACCTGATCGCTCACGGCCGAGTACGCCACGGGGTGCTGGGTTCTTGAGCTCGCTGCCGGCATGGCCGCAAGCATAGTGCGCCGGAGTTCGCTCGCGTTGTCTTAATGCGCGGGCCACGCCAAGGTTGGCTCCATGCTCTACGACCTGACCGTCACACAATCGATTCGCATGCTGCAAAACCTCGACCGCTGCTTGGACAAGGCGAGTGCCTTCGCCGAAGCCAAGAAGTTCGAAGCAGACGTGCTCTTGGGCTCGCGACTCGCGCCCGATCAGTTCAATCTGCTTCGCCAAGTGCAGGTCGCCTGCGACACGGCCAAAGCGGGAGTGGCGCGCCTGACAGGGCAAGAGCCTCCGGCCCATCCGGACGACGAGAAGACCATGGCAGACGCCAAGGCTCGCATCGCAAAAGTGATAGCTTATCTGCAGACCTTCAAACCTGAGCATTTTGCTGGCGCCGAAGAGCGGCACATCACCCAGCCGCGCTGGGCAGGCAAGTATCTGAATGGCAAGGAGTTCGCGCTGATGCACCTCGTGCCCAACGTGTACTTCCATGTAGCGACTTCCTACGCCATCTTGCGGCACAACGGCGTGGATGTCGGCAAGAAGGACTATCTCGGCGCCATGCCGTACAAAGAGCCGGCAGCGAAGTAGTACGTCGCGGCAGCGGGCTCAGTAGTCCGCATCAGTAAGGTAGCGAAGCGTTGCGCCTCACGCCAACGCATG
>WUUC01127927.1_pt1 | contig 10718 bp, 3 predicted proteins | sample 6278441 | NCBI WGS metagenome assembly WUUC01 (sample SAMN13675441, study PRJNA597444) | soil metagenome | isolation source: soil | place: USA: Washington | collected 2017-10 | reverse complement strand
GGGTACGGGAATCGAACCCGCCTAGCTGGCTTGGGAAGCCAGAGCATTACCACTATGCTAACCCCGCAAATATTGCAGTTCTGAACGGCTTACTGCGCTTTCGGTCTAACTCCCGACGCGCCTTGATGCCCCCTCAATTCCTAGCGGATCGTCACTGTAGCCGTGCGCGTCGCTCCGAGCAGATACGTCGGCTGCGCTGCGATTGCGATCGTCACCGTCTCGGCACTTTCCACCAGCGTATCTAGGAGCGGTTTCACTGGCACGCTTACACCGTCGCTACCAGCCGGTATCGTGACGCTTCCTCCGATGTACGTGTAATCGTAGCCGTTTGTCGCGGTGCCTGACAGCGCGACGTATACGGTCAATGCCGTCGCAACGGTGCGCGTGCGGCTGATGAGGAAAGCACCAGGGTTCGCTCCAGCTTCCGACGCATCCGGGTCGGACGCGGAAACACTGACAATCGGTTCGTCATCTTCCAACGTCATCGTGACGAGTGATGGCGCGCCGATCGTGTAACTGGGGCTCGCGGTCAGCTCGAAACCCATCGTTTCTGGGGCCTCGGCCGCCGCATCGTTGAGGGATGTCACCGTGACGGTTGCCGATGTCCCGCCGGCCGGAATCGTGACAAAGCTTCCAACCGATCGATAGTCGACTCCGTGCACGGCCGTGCCGCTCGTGCGGAAATACACCGTCAGCGGCGCCGGGCTTGCTGAACTGAGCGTGACGGTAAAGGCGCCTGTGTTCACACCTGGCTCGGCCGCAGCGTTATCCGTGGTCGAAATCGTTACCGTCGGTTCGTCGTCGGAAATTGTGATAGTCGCCGAGCTGGAGCCAATTGAATATGATGTTTGGCTGTAAAGCGTCAACGTGACGGTTTCCGGCTTCTCAGCGGCGAGGTCGTTCACCGCAGTCACGACCAGCGTCACCCGATCTGCTCCCGCAGGGATGGTCACCTGGGAGCCCAGCGACTTGTAATCGACGCCGTGCGTGGCCGTGCCGCTCAAGCTCCAAAATACCGTCAGGGGAGCCGCGACGCTGCCGGTGCGAGTGATCACGAAGGCACCCGTGTCGGTGCCAGGTTCCGATGCCGTGATGTCGGATGCGCTGACGCTAACGGTCGGTTCATCATCGTCGATCGTCACCGTCGCGGCGGCGGGAGGCGCAATCGTGTAGGACGAATGCGCGAAGAGGGTGACGATCGACGTTTCGGGCTTCTCGACGACGAAGTCGTTGATTGGTGCAACGGTCAGCGTCACGCTCGTGGCGCCAGCCGCAATCGTCGCGCTCGTTCCGATGTACTTGTAATCGCCGCCGTGACTCGCCGTGCCGCTGACGCCGAAGTACACGGTTACCGCTTTAGCGCTCGGCTCGGCGCGCGAGATCGTGAATGTTGCTGAATCGGTTCCTGGCTCGGCCGCAGAGGCATCGCTTGCCGTAATGCTGATCATCGGCTCGTCATCCGCGATCGTGATGGAAGCCTGGTCGGGCGAACCCACGAGATAAGCTGAGCTCGCCAAGACGCGCAGGGTAACCATTTCAGATTTCTCGGCGGCCACATCGTCGATCACGACCAGGGGAATGTCCACTGACACTGCACCTGCCGGGATCGTCGCCACGGTGGGCAGCGCCCGGTAGTCGGAATGGGCGGTTGCCGAGCCGCTCGCGTAAACGCTGACGCTCAGGCTCTGCGATGTGTTGCCCGTTCGCGTTACTCTGAAGGCGGCGTTAGCGGCGGCTCCCTCTCGAATGGAGTCTGCGGTCGCCTGCATTGTGACAGTTGGACGATCGGCGATAACAATCGCGGCCGTTCCTTGATCGATCGTGTAAGTGGTCCCAGCCTTCAGAGTCAGCACCACCGTCTCATCACCCTCGCCGACCGCATCGGTCAGAGGTGTCACGACAATGCGAGTCGAATCTACGCCGACACCTATCGTCGCAGTCCCCGACAGCGCTGTGTAGTCGGCGCCCGGCGTTGCGGTGCCGCTAACCACGTAGCCCACGGTGAGTGCCGACTGGAGCCCGCCGGAGCGGGTTATGACGAACTCGCCCGTGTTCGGACCGGTTTCTGCTGCGAACGCGTCGCGTGCCTCGATCGACACCTTCGGGAGCGTCACAACGACCGTAATCGGGCCGGTCTCGTTTCGCGCGCCATCGTCGTCGTACGCAACTACTTTGATGACGTGAGTGCCGACTGGAACTGAGCTCCACGTGAACTGGTACGGAACGGCGGTTGCCTGCCCGAGGAACACCGAGTTTGCATGGAACTCGACGCGGCTGATGGTGCCGTCGGTATCGGCCGCATCCGCTTTGAGAACGATCGTTGCGGGCGTGACAAACGAACTGGCATCGACCGGAGTGAGGAGTTGGACCGTCGGAGGCTGATTCGCCGCGGCCACGTTCACCGACACAGCAGCGGACAACGTGCTGCCGCCTGCAGCATCGCGCGCGCGTGCCACGAGCTCGTATGCGCCGGCAGTTGCGGGGGTCCATTGCAGCGCGAAATTCGGCGGTCCTGCCGACCCGAGTGAAGTTCCGTTGCTGAAGAACTCAACGCTGCTGACGCTGCCATCCTGGTCGCTCGCGCTGGCTCGGAGAGTGAAAGGTGCGGACAAGCTGAGGTTTGCGCCGTTGACGGGCTCCGCAAGGCTCACAGCAGGAGGCACATTGTTCGTCAGCACGTGCATCAGGGCCCGGTACCACCCGACGCCCAGTTTCCGGTGCCCCTCGGCGGTGGGATGAATCCCGTCGTACATGTCCGTGAGCGGAACGACTGGCGCGAGGTCTACCAGCACGACGCGGCGGCCGAGTGCCCGCCGGGCAGCAATCACGTTAGGAAGCGCCGCATTGAAGGCAAGCACTTCGGCCTGCTCGACCGGATTGCTCATATATAAGGTTGTGCTGACGATGACCGCAGCAGTCGGCCGGAGCTCGAAGATCTTGTCGATGAGAAGTCCCAACCGCTCGGGTGCCGTGGCAACACTGTTGTTTTCAATGACGTCGTTCGCGCCGGCCATCAACAACACGACATCCGGCTGGTAGGTCGTCAGCCAACTCGTCAGGTTGGCTCGGAGGTCGTCGATGGTCCAGCCGCGATGTCCTTCATGGTCGAGATCCGGCAGCGACAGCGGCCCGCTCCTCTGTGAGCCGACGAAGTCCACCGTCCGCCCTGCCGACTGAAGCTGCCGCCAGAGCTCGATCCGATAGGCGCCGGGCACGTCCTTGCCGTCGGTCAAGCTGTCACCGAGCGGCATGACCCGCAGCGTACCCACACGAATCTGAATGCCCGCCGATGTGCTGCTCGCGCCGGTGGAATCCACAGCGCGCGCGGTCACGTCGTACACGCCGGCTGGGACTGCGTTCCATGTTACCTTGTAAGGAGGCGACGTCACCTTGCCGATCGAGCTGGCGCCCGACAAGAACTCGACGCTCGCGATCGTGCCGTCAAGATCGCCGGCTTCGGCGACGAGCTCGATCGTGGCGGGCTCGCCGAAGTGGGTGCCGAACGCCGGAGCGGTGATTCGCACGGTTGGCGGCTGATTGGCGGTGGACGTCGACACAGACACGACGAGCGGCTGAGAGCTGCTCGTCGCTTCGGCATTGTCCGTAGCTCGCGCGGTAACCTCATATACGCCTGCGGCGACGCCAGTCCACGTGATGCTGTAGGGTGCGGCCGTCGCTCTGCCGAGGAATGCCGTTCCAGCGTAGAAGTCGACGCGCGTGACGCTGCCCTCGGCATCCACGGCGTCCGCCGTCAGAGTAATCGACGCCGGTGCGTCGAAGCGCGCCCCGGCGGCTGGCGCGGTCAGGCTGACCGATGGCGGCAGGTTGGACCCTGATACCGTGATGGAGATCGACGACGACTCTCCAAACACGCCAGTGCGATCGCGCGCTCGCGCGCCCAACGTGTATTGACCGGTTGGCGCGCCGGTCCACGTAAACGTGAACGGAGCGCTTGACGTTCTGCCGATCGTCGTTCCGTTTGCGAGGAACTCCACCTCACTGACGCCGTCGCTGTCGGTGGCCGTTGCCGTCAGCGTCACCGTTCCGGGTGCGATGAACTTCGCGTCGGCCGCCGGGTTCGTGAGCTGGACCTGCGGCGGAGTGACCGGTGTGGAGAGCAACAACGGCCGCAGCGCTGCGTACCAAACCTCCGCCATCTTGGCGTAACCCGTTTCGTTGGGATGTACGCCGTCCTGGAGGTCGCTCAGCATCAGCGCTTCGTACGAATCGACGTACAGAACGCGATGCCCGAGCGCCTGCCTTTCGCTCACGATGCCTGGAATTGCGGCGTTGTACGCGATCACCTTTGCGTTCTGAACGCTGTCGCTCCAACGTGGAATCGACGAGACGACAATGGCGACGCCCGGCTTTCGCGACAGGATCTGGTCGATGAGCGCGCCTAGCCGCGCTGGTGCATTTTGCAAATCGGTGTTCTGCCAGATGTCGTTCGTGCCGATGAGCAGCAGGACGACATCGGGATTCGAATTTGTGAGCCAGCTGTTCACGCCGGCGCTGATGCCGTCGATGCGGGCTCCAGAATGCCCTTCGTGTTGCCGGTCTGGCAGCGTCGCGGGCCCGTCGGTTTGAGAACCGACGAAGTCGATTGCGAGCCCATCGGTGACCGCCTTGTTCCACAGTTCAACGCGGTAGCCGCCGTACTCCGGCATTCCAACGCCGGTCGAAATGCTGTCGCCAAGCGGCATGACGCGGAGAGCATCAACTCTCACCGTCACGGGCGGCGAAGTGCTGCTCTCGCCCGCGAAGTTCCACGCGCGCGCGATCACTTGATACGCGCCTTTCGCGGCGCCGCTCCAACTCAGTGTGTACGGCGGCGCCGTTGCGTGACCAAGCAAGGTGGTACCGGCGAAGAACTCCACGCGAGCGATGCCGCCGCCTGGAGCGCTTGCCTCCGCCGTCAGCGTGATCGTAGCCGGTGAGCGGAAAAGAGTGTCCGACGTTGGCGCCGTCAGTCGCACGGTAGGCGGCTGCGGACCCATGATGAGCGTAATCGGCACGGCAGCCGATATGCCTATGGCCCCTTGCCTATCGCGGGCGCGCGCGACGATGGAGTAGTCGCCGGCGGGCACGTTGTTCCACTCGAATTGGAAAGGTGGAGCTGACGCAATGCCGACAGATATTCCGTTTGCGAGGAATTCGACTTCAGTCACGTCGTCCGGTGAGCTCGCCGACAGCGAAATCGATGTGGCCGTGTGCGTGCCGGCGGCTGGACTCGTGAGCGCGACGCGCGGTGGAAGATGGATTGACGACCGAACGAAGGGGCGAATCGCGGAATACCAGACCGCAGCCACCTTCCGCTGACCTTCGGCCGACGGATGAACCCCATCATAAAGATCGCTCACAGGAACGACGGCGTACATATCCACCAGGATGACGGCACGCCCGAGCGCCTGATGTGCAGCAACCACGTTAGGAATGCCGGCGTTGTAGGTGACGATGCGTGAGTGGACGAGCGAATCGCTCCAGGGGGGCGTCTTGGCGACGACGACTGTCGCACCGGGGCGAGAGAGGAAGATCCGATCGATGAGCGTGCTCAGCCGGGCGGGTGCGTTCGCCACATCGTCGTTGTGCCACATATCGTTGGCCCCGACCATCAGCAGGACGACATCGGGCGTGTGGGTGGCCAGCAGTCCATCCATGCTGGCGGTGAGCTGCGCGATCTTGATGCCACTGACCCCCATGTGATCGCGGTCAGGCAGCGTCTCGGGCCCGCCGTTCAACGACCCCACAAAGTCGATCGTCACTCCGTCTTTGGCAAGCAGACGCCACAGCTCCGTACGATAGCCCCCGGGCACTTGGAGGCCATCGGTGATGCTGTCGCCGAGCGGCATCACACGCGGCAGTTCTCCGACTTCCACGATCACAGGAGCCGATGCGCCGGAGGCACCGTTGTTGTCCCAGGCGACAGCCGTAATGGCATGCGATCCCACGACTGCCGGCCACGTCATGCGGAACGGCTCGTCAGTCACCTCGCCCAACAACGATGATCCGTTGTAGAAGGCGACGCGGACGACCTGCCCATCGGCATCGTGCGCGCTGGCCTCGAGCATCAAGGTTGAGCCGGCGGAGTACGCTGTTCCAGCCTCCGGGGTCGTAAGGGTGATGATGGGTGGCGCATTCGTCGTCGGCGTCGTGCTCATCTGTGAGACGGCGACGTCGGTGAACGCAAAGTCCGTCATCAGCAACGCGCCGCTCTGGCGCTGATCGAATCGGAACTGCACGCGCCGGATGTCGGTCAAATCCACCCCGCCGAAAGCGAAGAGGGGAACACGAACCGCATTCAAGATCACTCGCGGCAGCAGTGTTCCTGATCCGGCAGGGTAGGCGAGTGCCTTCGTCCACAGGCCCGCGGTCGTTGCCGCTTGGCGCCCACTTCCGTCGATCAAGACGATCGAAAAGTCCTGCGCGGCGCCGGCAGGGTTGCGCGGGTCAGCGAAATCGACGCCTGCGCGGACCTGCAGTGCGAAAAACCCGGAAATGTTCGCAGCTGCGGCCGGTAGGGCGTACTCGAGGCTCGCTGTCGGAAGATCCCAAGCAAGCCGAATCTGATTCAATCCAACGCGCGTCGAGCGCAGACTTCCTGCGGTGTGTGGTTGCTGCTCGACACGATGGTTGGGCAGGCAATGTTGGGGTGAAGCGCCGCCACCGCATGTCGAGTACTCAGAAAGCCCCGTTGCTGTAATAGGCTGGCCAAGCGCGTCAAGAGCCAGACTACTGCCGTCCAGAGTGCGATTGAGGTCGCGGCGCTCCTGAGGCGTATCGGGCGCATGACGGGAGATCAGGATGTCCTGGGTCGCAGCCGACAAGGGCGGCGCGTCGTCGCCGCGAAGCATCGCCGCGAACTGCGTTTCGCCGCCGAGATGTAGTCGAAAGAACGCCGCTGTATAAGCCAGAGCGGCTGCGCGCTGCTGCGCCGAGTCGAGGTGAGTCGGCATGTCGTGGCAAACGGAGTCGTCCCACGAACCGGGCGAGAAGAACTCTGACGTCCAGTACGTGTTGAAGAAGTTATGGTTTGCTCCTCCGAGCACAATCGTGTACTTCGCGGCGCGGTCGCCCGGCGCACTGTAACGGGCGTCGTCCAGATAATGAACCCCGGGGACTTCCTCAACCTCGCTGTCGCAGTAGGGCACCACGGTGGCCAGCGGCACATGATTGATCACGAACCTGTTGAAATTCGTGGGCGCCAGCAACAACGCCGCTTTGACGGCGACGGGCGATTTCTGCTCCTGATTGAGGAGCACGAACCTCGAGACACCCTCACCGCCTCTGGAGTGCCCCATCAGGCCGATCTTCTCCAAGTCGACGGCGCCGACGAACCGATCACCGAACGGTGCTGCGCCCACGAGCGCGAACGCGCGCCACAGCTGCAGGTGGTGATGGATCAGCTGTGCGCGCACATGCATGCCAAGATCGGGCATCGCATCGCTGTCGAGAATGACCCCGTTGGCGCTGATGGAGACCACGATGTATCCATGGCTGGCCAAGACCGAACCGATGTAGTCGTACCCGCGGTAGCTGGGGATCGGCTCGTGCGGCGGCACGCACGGCCATTCATTGAAAGAGCGATAGGTGCCTTCGAAGCACGTGTAATGCATCCCGTGAATGAACAAGACGAGCGAAAAGGGCCCGGCGGTCAGGTCAGTGGGGTGATGTACCGATGCGGTTACTTCTACCGGCCGGGGCAGATCCGGTAGCTGAAGGGCGGTCGCCCCGAAGTCGTAATCGACTCGGGTCACACTGAATGGGCCGACGGCTGCTGGATCTGGTGCCGGATTACTTCCGGCGAATGCGGCCGGCGCCAGAATGTGTGCGGCAAGGCCGACGGTCAACCGGAGCAGGAAATTACGCACAAAAACCGAACGCGAGCGCGACTCTAACTCACAGGTCAGGGTGGGTCAATCGAATTCGCCCTGACGTGTTGCTAAATGATCGCTGCAATACGAACGTTCTTTTCGGCAGTGGTGGGAGTACGTAAGAATATACGCTCGTTCGCTGCGACGCCGTGCCTACTGCCGATGGACATCAAATTCGCCGAGCTCTCCGCGGAACATAGACAAGACTGGGACAGACTGGCGACCCATCCTCACATAGGTCACATGCACCAATGTTTGTGGTGGGGGGAGCCGCTCTCGAGGTTCGGTATCTCTACGCGTGTGATAGCCGGATGGAGCGGTGACCGGTTGGTGGGCGGAGCGCTGTTTCGTTCCTTTCGGGTGCCAGTACTCAGGATGCACGTCACGGAATGTCTGAACGGACCGCTCTTTGTCGATTGGCGTGATGAATGGGCGGAGCCCTTCATGCACGCGGTCAGAGCACTGGCGCGCCGCCTCAATAGTATTACGGTCGCATTTCGCGCCTGCCCCAACCCAGCGCTCCACCGCGCCATGGTTGCCGCGGCGGCGGCCGGCGGAATGAAGCTTCGGTTCGGACCTGGTGACATCGACGGCATTGTGTCGCTCGAGAACCGATCGATGGAGCTGATCACGAAGGGCTTCAACAAGGGAGTGAAGTATTCTTTGAAACGGGAGCTCACCGGCCCGCTTCGGCTCTCTTGCGTCACGAGCGATGAACATCTTTATGCGGCCTACGAGACCTGGATGGCGACGGCGAAGCGAAAGGGGTTCTCCGATGTCAGACCGTGGCCGGCGCTGAAGCCGGTCCTTCGTCACTGCGTCGACACTGGCAGCGGGATCGTGGTCGCGGCGTTTCACGATTCGAGGCTCGTCGCCTCCGCTTTCATCACGCTCATCGGTGGCACCGCGGACTACGTATACGGGGGATATGCTGATGGCGCCGAGAGCTATCGCCCGAATCACTTGATTCAGCATTTCGCCATACGAGAGAGCTGGGCGCGGGGCCTGAAGACTTACTCATTCGGCGTGCTTCAGCCGAAATGGCAATCGTCGCCAACCGGGGTCGATCTTTTCAAGCTCAGTTTCGGCGCCGTCGCCGTTCCCCAGCTCGACACACTGACCTGGGAGCGCCGACCGCTGGCGGATCGCGTCATCCAGTGGAGCAGGCGTCAGAAGTTCGGGCGCAGGTTGACACCTCAGATAAAGCGCTGGGTGATTGCCCGCGGCAGTCGTGCCCGTCTGGACGAGCAAGACAGCCCCTCGGAATGACAAGCGGTTGTGGATTTTCAGAGAGTTCAAGCACTGATCGGGCGCGCTCGGCGGATGGGATGGCGTAAGTTGCTCGCGCGCCTGAGGCCAGTCCACATCGACGAATTACTTTACGAGCTGCGGCCAGCGGGCGTTGCCGACTCCGGCGTTGCTGGAGCGGGGGAGAGCGATGGTCTACAAATTCAGCGCTTTGATATCGCGCAGCCTTCACCGTGGCCCGGCGTCAATGCGCAGCTCTCACCCAGCCGCGAGGTCTACCTCGTGGCCGTCGGCGATGTCATTGCACATCAGAGCTGGATCATGACCGACGTGTTGAATCCCGCGGCGTTTGGCTTCGACTCGAACGTGCCGGTGATCGCTGAATGCACGACCGACCCTGCGTTCCGCGGGCGGAACCTGTATCCCGTCACCCTGCGCCATATCGTCGAGGATGTTGGACGGCGGCGTGGCCTGCCGTTCCTCTATATCACTGTCGCCCCGACCAACACAGCCTCCATTCGCGGCATCGAGAAAGCCGGTGGTCGACTGCTGGCGCACCTTTGCGGCTGGCGGCTGGTCACGATCGGTTGGCCGCGGCCCGCCAGGGGTCATAGGTAGACCTCTCCTCGTCTGGTTTCCGGGACAAGCAGCCAGTTCTTGTTGCGCCAGCGGCGTCGGGTGACCAGGCTCCCTCGGCCCAAATTGCCGCGAGTGTTCAGCTTCGTCGGTATTGCCTCTGCTCGCCGTGACACGGCGAAAGCGCGGAGTCTTCGTGTTCCATTGGGCGCTGTGGGGCGTGTAGCCACGAATGGAACGACACTGCATCCGGGGGCCACAGCAATCGGGTGACCCACTATTCGGCGTGGGGCGTCAATTCGAACCGTGAAGCCGAACGCGCTCGAAATGGCGGTTTGTCGTCGCGTAGCTGGTGCATAGCCCGATTTAGTCACAGAAACATCAAGCGAACCTCCGACCGTCATTCGCGAAAGGAAGGAGCAACTTCCTCGCTGAGCTTGTGGGTAGATCCAGACGTTAGGGGCAGGAGCATTGGCGGTTCGCTTGTGGACACCGTCATCGAATGGGCACGACTCAACGGGGTCGAGAGCCTACGGCTCGACGTAGGGAACGACAACTGCGACTCGTGTAGAACCGCTCACTCTTTCGCTTCTGGTTAAACGTTTATCTACTTTCGCGTGCTTGTAATAGCCGACTGGATTTAGCCGCGGTCGATGTCAGATGCGGGAATTGGTCTCGACAGATCGCGGGAGCGGAGAACCGGGGAATCGAGCGGCAGGGCCCAGCCTTCTCCCATCAGCATCAGCGCGGTGTGGCCGGGGACCTCGATGACATCGCCCACCTGATATCGTGATAAGTCCAAGCCGTTTATTTCGTCGGCGAGCTTTCGAATCAAGCGGACCGGAATGTAGCGCATAGATTCAATACACCGCTACCGAGACTGTCGTGACCGGCTTCGGATCCCCGGTATTTTGGGGGTTGAAATAAGGAGGAAGCAAGACTGATGCGAGCAGACACCCCTTCACCGCCGGATGATGGAGAGAACTTCGTCCCGTCGCTGCTGCATCTGCTCCTCCGTCGCCC
>WUUC01075405.1_pt1 | contig 10721 bp, 8 predicted proteins | sample 6278441 | NCBI WGS metagenome assembly WUUC01 (sample SAMN13675441, study PRJNA597444) | soil metagenome | isolation source: soil | place: USA: Washington | collected 2017-10 | reverse complement strand
CGTGCGCCACATCGCCCGCGACGGTCGGCTCACCGACCACGAGCTGACGCCGTTCGCGGTCGTGGACGGCCCGCGGGTGACATACCCACCTGAGCAGCTGCGCCTGGGCTGATGCGACCATACGGTCATGCGCGCGACGCTGGAGATCCCCCTGGAGGAGGCGATCGAACGCCTGAAGCCCGTGTTCGACCGCGAGGGGGTCGTGGCCGCCTCGTTGTTCGGCTCCCAGGCGCGCGGCAAGACGGGGGCATTGTCGGACATCGACATAGCCGTATGGCTGGATCCCGAGCTCGCGTCACGCGAGCGATTCAATCTGTGGCTCGAGCTGGTGGCGGATGCACAGGCGGCACTCCGTTCCGAGGTCGTCGATGTCGTGAAGCTCAACGACGCCCCGCCTGAGCTTCGCCACGGCGCGATACGGGATGGCCGTAGACTCGTCGACCGCGACCCCAGGCAGCGCGTTCGTCTCGAAGCCGATGCCCTACTCGAGTATCTCGACACCGGGCCGCTCCGCGCGGAATTGGCCCAAGGCCTCCGGCATCGACTTGCTGAGGGACGCTTTGGTCGACGCTGACCGCATTCGCCGCCGGTTGCGTCTGCTCGACCCCTTGCTGCCCGCGCTCGAGGAAGCGCACTCGCTCGGCGAGGACGTCTATCTAGAGGACACAAAAGAACGGATGGCCGCCGAGCGAGCACTCCAGATCGTGCTTCAGATCTGCATCGACGTCGGCGCGCACCTGGTCAGCGAGCTCGGCCTCGGAGCTCCGAGCCGGTATCGGGACATCTTCACGAGCCTCGCCGACGGCGACGTGATACCTCGTGACCTGGCAGACCGACTCGGCAGAGCCGCCGGTATGCGCAACGCGCTCGTCCACGGATACGACGACCTCGACGACCGCCAGGTCTTCGAAGCCCTCGACCACCTCGACGACCTCCGCGCCTTCGCCGCCGCCGCCCTCGAGGCCACGGAGCGTGAGGGCGACATGCCCCCGCCCGGCTAGCCTAGGCAGGCCGCCGCTGAGCTCGGTCGCTGCCGCGCATGGGTGCGGAGACGCGCCGCTGACGGGCCTGCAACCTCGATTCATGCGCAACCTGTATCCGGTGGCCGCGTCAACGCGAGCGCGGATCGTTGAGTCGCGCCCCTATCTCTCCCGCACGGTGTGCGAGCGTCCCTCTCGAGGTCGGAACGCTTGCCCGGGGCGATCCTCGGGGGCGCTGGCCGGGCCGGCATCGACCTTCTGCAACGGCTGACGTGAGCGAGCGTGCGATGGGCGGATGCGCGCACTCCTCCGGTTCGTCCGCAGCGACAGCTGCTCGACATGGAGCGATGCACCTGCCTTTCCAAAAAGGGAGCAGTCTTTGCGCAGTGCTTCGTCCGTCCGCTCGCCACTTAGATCGACGTGACCGGGCGTCCGCGGGCGCGGCGGCCGGTCAGGTCTCGGTGATGGCGAAGGTGGCCCATTTGTTGTCGTCGTCTGCGAGGGGGTGGGTGTCGCGCTCCGTGAACTGGATGCCAGAGCCGATGACCAGGTCCTTGACCGTGTGGGTGACGAGGATTTCTCCCGGCCCGGCTGCGGCGGTGACCTGGCGCGCGATCTGGACGGCGGCGCCGGTGATGTCATCGTTGACGTTGGCGATCTCGCCGGCATGTAGGCCGCCGCGAAAAGTGCGCCGGAGATGGGCGGAGTGGGTCCTGAGAGCGATCGCGCAATTGATGGCGCGGACGGGACCGTCGAAGCAGGCGAGCGCGTGGTGCGCGCTGGAGGTGATCAGTCGGCCGCGGTGTCGCTCGACGATCGCTCGGGTCGCGCTGCCGCCCGCGCCGTCCTCGCCTTCTGGTGGGGAGGCATGGACGGTCGGGTCGAGGAGCTCGGCGAACAGGATCGTGGCCAGCATGCGGTCGGCTGCCGGCCGGTGCTCTGCGCGGCTGAGGAAGTCGTCGATCTCGGCGAGGAGGGCGTCGGTGTCGCCCATCCAGAGCAGGTGATCGCCGGGCTGCTCGACGTAGCGAGCATTGGGGAGATGGCTCGCCAGGTAGCGGCCGTGACAGCGCGGGCTGACGAGATCGCCGAGGCGCTGGATGACGAGCGCTGGGGCGCGAACGCTGGGGAGTGCGGCCCGCACATCGATCTCACGCATCATGCGCAGGAGCCGCAGGACCGCGCTCGGGCCGGCGGACAGCCGCTCCCAGCGTGCGAGGGCCTGCCGGGCGCGCGCCGAGCCCGACTGGCTGGGGGCAAACCAGTCAAGCGTGCCGCCCTCGCCCCAGCGGCGTTGGGCGAGGCGCTCCAGCGCCTGCCACACGGCGTCGGACTCGTGCCCGCACGGGTAGTCGGGGGCCGGGGACCAGCGCGCGGTCGCGCCGCCGAGGATGAGGCCGGTGACCCGCTCCGGGTGGGTGGCGGCGAACAGGATGCTCATCGGGCCGCCCTCGGAGTAGCCGAACAGGACGGCGCGTTCGCTCTCGCATGCGTTCATGACGGCGCGAACGTCGTCCATCCGTTGCTCGAGGGGTTGGTCGTCGGGGGCCCGGTCAGAGAGGCCGGTGTCGCGCTTGTCGAACATGATGAGCCGGCCGAGCGCGCCGAGCCGCTGAAAGAACCGAGCCGTGGCCTGGACCTCCCACCACAAATCGAGGTGGCTGAACGCCCCGGGCACGAACACGATGTCCGGCTCACCGTGGCCGATGACTCCGTAGGCGATGTGGATGTCACCACTCTTGACGTACCGGGTGGCGGGGAGTGAAGGCGCCGTCGCCACCGCTCGCGCAGCCGGCGTGTGCGGCACGGCCGCCTCCCGTGGGGGTTCGCGGAGGAGGGACGGGTCGTGCCGCAGGATGCGCTGCTCGAGCTCGCGCAGGTCCGGCCCGGGCGCCAGCCCGAGCTCCTCGGCCAGGGTCCGGTGTCCCTGCTGGTACACCGAGAGCGCGTCCGCCTGCCGGCCGGAGCGGTACAGCGCCACCATCAACAGGCCGCGCAGCCGCTCCCGAAACGGGTTGCTCTCGACCAGCGACGTCAGTTCGGGCACCAGTTCGGCGTCGCGGCCCGAAGCCAGGTCGGCGGCGACGCGCTCCTCGAGCACGACGAGACGCAACTCCGCCAGATGCGCGGCCTCCGCCCGTGCCACCGAGCCCTCCACGTCGCTCAACGGCTCGCCGCGCCACAGCTCCAGCGCCGAGCGAAACTCGGCCGCCGCGCGTGGTGCGTCGTCCCCGGCCAGCGCGCGACGCGCCTCGCGGACGCGGCGGTGAAACCGATCGACGTCGAGCGCCTCGGGTTCGACCCGGATCAGGTAACCGGGTGCGCGGGTCACGATCGCGTCCGGACCGTCGCCGCCCGCCAGGCTCCGGCGGAGCTCGGAGACCATCGCGTGCAACTGGGCGGTCGCGGACCCCGGCGGCGTCTCGCCCCACACCGCCTCGATCAGCCAGTCCGTGGAGACAACGCGATTGGCCTGACACAGCAGCGCGGCCAGCAGCGCCCGCCGCTTCGGGCCCCCGACGTGGATCGGCCGCCCCTCGAGCCACACCTCCACCGATCCCAGAAGTCCGAATTCCACCATCGGATTACCTACCACGCCAGGCGCCGACACGCTCACGCGCCGGGAACCCGGGCGACCTCCTTGCCGTTGCATGGCCGATTCCTAGCGTTTAGATGGCCGATTCCTAGCGCGCCGCTGCACAGTGGCCCCCATGACCATCGCCTCGACCAAGGGCTACGCGCTCGGATGAATGCAGTTTCCCAACCGCAACATCGAGATCAGCGACGAAGAGATCCAAGCTGACCTCTTCTATCCCGCGGCTGTGCCTAGCTCGGGCGGACAGGGCCAGGAAGGTCTGCCGACGGAGTGGGCGAGGCGGATTACCGTGCGCTGGTCGGACGTCGACGCGAACGGCCACGCACGCAACACCGCCTACAGCGACTTCGCCACCGACGCCCGGTTCGCGTTCTTGGCCGAGCACGGGTTCCCGCTCGGGGAGCTCCATGCCCGGCGCCTGACAGCAGTGATGCTCGCCGAGCGGCTGACCTACCGGCGCGAGGTGATGTTCGGCGAAGCGATCAGCGTCAGCGTCGCCTTGGCCGCCCTCAGTGGCGACGCGAGCCGGGCAACAGTGGAGCACAGGATCAGAACAGCCGACGGCGCCACCGCGGCCGTCGTCCAGACCGACTGCGCCTGGCTCTCACTCGAAACCCGCAGGCTCGCGGCCCCGCCCGACGACCTCGCCCAAGTGATGCGGGCCGCGCCGCGCACGGAGGCATTCGAGGTGTTGGAGGCGAACTAGCCGCCGCCCTGTACGACGAGTCTCGTGCCCCCTCTATCCAGACCACCGCGAGCAGAACCTGAGCAGGAACCGGACTGGCCGGTAAGCAGCGCCGCGCTCGAAGCGGCGACCATCTGCGAGGCGTTCCAGCTCACGGCCGCCTACGACCCGGACGCCATCGCCCTCCGGACCCACGGAGGGACGGTGGAGATCCGCTGGGGCGAGTATGCGCGGCGGGTGGAGCGGATCGCGGCGGGGCTGGCGGCTCTCGGCGTCTCGCGGGGCGAGGCAGTCGCGCTGATGATGGTCAACCGGCCCGAGTTCAACCTCTGTGACGGGGCGGCGCTGCACCTCGGGGCGATCCCGTTCTCGATCTACAACACGCTCCCCGTCGAGGACATCGTCGACATGTTGTCGAACGCCGGCAGCCGGGTGGTGATCTGCGAGAGCCAGTTCGCCGACCGGCTGCTCGTGGCCGGCGCGAAGACCGGCGTGGAGCATGTCGTCTGCGTCGACGACGGGCCGGAGGGGACCCTCCCGCTGGGCGAGCTCGAGCGCCGCCGCCCACCCGAGTTCGACTTCGAGGCGGCGTGGCGCGCGGTCGAGCCGGAGGACGTACTGACGCTGATCTACACCTCGGGCACGACTGGGCCGCCGAAGGGCGTCGAGATCACGCACGCGAACATGCTCGCCGAGCTGCGCGCGACCTCGCAGGTGCTGCCGGTGGTGCCGGGCGATCGCTGCGTGTCGTATCTGCCGTCCGCCCACATCGCCGACCGCTGGCTGACCCACTACCACGGCCTCGTTCTAGGCGTGCAGATCACCTGCGTCTCCGACCCGACCGGGCTGGCGGCGGCGCTTGTCGAATCGCGGCCGACGATCTGGGGCGCCGTCCCGCGCGTGTGGGAGAAGCTCATGGCGGCGGTGGAGGCCGGCATCGCCGCCGAGCCGGACGCGACGAAGGCCGCGGCCGTGCGCGGCGGGATCGAGGTCGGCTTGCGCAAGGTGCGCGCCGAGCAGGCCGCGATCACCGGTACGAGCCCCGGCCCCGACGAGGCTCTGCTGGCCGAATACAAAGCGGCAGACGAGACGGTGCTCTCCAAGCTGCGCGCCAAATTGGGGCTCGATCAGGTGCGCTGGTCGGTGACCGGCGCGGCGCCGACCAGCATCGACGTGATGGAGTTCTTCGGCGCCATCGGGATACCAGTCTGCGAGCTGTGGGGCATGTCGGAGCTCTCCTGCGCCGCCACGATCAACCGCCCGGGCCAGATCCGCTTCGGCACCGTCGGGCCCGCGCTGCCGGGAATCGAGGTTTCGCTCGCCGACGACGGCGAGTTGCTCTGCCGCGGCCCGATCGTCATGCGCGGCTATCGCGGCGAGCCCGAGAGGACCGCCGAGACGATCGACTCCGAGGGCTGGCTGCATAGCGGCGACATCGCCGAGATCGGCCCGGACGGCATCGTGCGGATCGTCGACCGCAAGAAGGAGCTGATCATCAACGCCGCGGGCAAGAACATGTCCCCGGCCAACATCGAGGCGAAGCTCAAAGCGGCCAGCCCGCTGATCGGCCAAGCCGTGGCGATCGGGGACCGACGCCCTTACAACGTGGCGCTGATCGTGCTCGATCCCGAGGCCTGCGCCGCCCACCCCGACGCGGAGGGCCTCCCGGACGCAACGGTCGTCACCCTGAGCCGCGATCCGCGCATCGCGGCCGAGGTGGCGGGCGCAGTCGAGCGGGCCAACCAGCGGCTCGCCCGCGTCGAGCAGATCAAGCGCCACACGATCCTCCCCGACGAATGGCCGCCCGACGGCCAGATGCTGACCCCGACGATGAAACTCAAGCGCAAACCGATCGCCGAGCGCTACCGCGACGAGATCGATGCGCTGTACCGGTGAGCGCACAGGCGGGCAGTCGGCTATGGGCTCTCGCGCTCAGAACACCACCGGGCTGCGCGGCCACAGCGCTGGAGGCCGCGGAAGCGGCGCTGGCGGTCCCGGGCTCCGGCGGCGAGGCTCCGCGGCCAACGCGTCTGCTGACGAGCGGCCCAAGCTCGGCCTCTGTCTGGTCCCGACCTGCGATGTGCCACCCGTTCGGCTGGGATCGGGAAGGCGTTCCTCGAGCATCGGGCGGAGCGGCGTCTTCGGAGGAGGCATGCTGTTCATTCAGCATTGGTCTCGCCGACCCTCGCTCGACCGGGAGTGTCCGATGAGTGCCGCCGCGCCGTCGGTCGCGCCGCCGTTGGTCGTGCGCGTGCTGCGCCTGGCCGCGTCGGATCCGGGTCGGCCGGCGATCGTCGACGGCGTCGGCGGGACGTGGGTCTCGCGGGGGGAGCTCGCGGCGTGCTCGGCGACCGTGGCCGCTGGGCTGGCGGCGCGTGGGATCGGGCGTGGTGACCGGGTGGCGGTCGCGATGCCGAACCTGGTGTGGTGGCCTGTGGTTGCCTTGGGCGTCTGGCGCGCGGGCGCGGTGCTGGTGCCCGTCAGCGGGCTGTGGACAGCCGGGGAGGCGGGGCGCCTGCTCGCCAGCGTCCGTCCTCGGCTCGCGATCGTATCGGCCGCTTCGGCGCCGGTGGTGCGCGCCGCGCTTCCGGAGGCCGAGGTCGTCGCCGACGGCCCGGCGGAGGGTGCGACGCGGCTGGAGCGGCTGCTCGTCGACGGCGGGGATCCGTTCGCCGGGCCGCAGGTCGGAGCGGGCGAGCTGGCGCTGATCCTGTTCTCGAGCGGCACGGGCGGCCTGCCCAAGACCGTGCGGTGGACACACGCCCGGCTCGCGGCCGAAGGGGCGCTTGTGGCGCGCGGGTTCGGGCTCGGCCCCGACTCGGTTGCGCTCGCCAGCACCCCGTTCTTCCACGCGCTCGGCCTGTTCGTGTCGCTCTGCGGCCCGCTGAGCGCCGGCGCGCGGGTCGTCACCCTGGCCGTCCCGGACACCAAGCGGCTACTTGAGGTGGCCGCGGCGCAGGGCGTGACCCACGCCGCGCTGCGCCTGCCGACGGTGGCGGAGATCGCCGCCGACGCGGACCGCGAACGCCATGACACCGCGCGGCTGGAGCTGGTCGTGACCGGCGGCGCCCACGTTCCTGCGCCGGTGCAGCTCGAGGCCGGCGAGCGGCTCGGATGCCCGGTGCGGCAGCTTTACGGCAGCACCGAGGCCGGCCTGGTCAGCGGACCGCTGGGCGGGCCGAGCGACCCGGAGACCGCCGGCCGGCTGGCGGGCGATGTACAGGCGCGGCTGGTCGATCCCGACACCGGCCGCGACGTCGCGGCCGGGAACCATGGCGAGCTGTGCGTCCGCGGACCGCGGGTTACCGACGGCTACGACGGCCACCCCCAGGCGACCGCGGCGGTGGTCAGGCCGGACGGCTGGCTGCGGACGGGCGACCTGGTGGCGATCCGCGAAGACGGCCAGCTCGTGATCCACGACCGCCTCAAGGAGCTGATCAAGGTCGGAGGCGCCTCGGTGGCGCCCGCGGAGCTCGAGCTCGTGCTGCGCGAGCACCCGGCGGTCCGTGAAGCCGTCGTCGTCGGCCGGCCACACCCCCAGCACGGCGAAGTACCGGTCGCCCACGTCGTCGCCGCGGAGGCGGCGACGCCCGACCAGTTGCTCGCCTTCGTCGGCGAGCGTGTTGCCAACTACAAGCGGCTGCGCGAGGTTCGGATCGTCGCCGGGCTTCCGCGCTCGGCGACGGGCAAGCTGCTGCGGCGCGCGCTCCGCGACCACGAAAGCGCCGCCGCGGCACGAGCCTCCGGGAGGAGGATCGATGCGTAGACCGCGCCTCTCGTGTGTCGTGCTCAACGCGCTGGTCATCGCCGTCGCCGCGCTCGCGGCCTCGGGCTGCGGCGACGATGCTCCCAGCGGCGAACGGTCCCAACGCGAGCCGACGAAGCTCACGGTCGGGCTGGTGCCCATCGCCGACGTGGCGCCCGTGTACCTGGGCATCGAGAAGGGGTTCTTCGAGGATGAGGGTCTCGAGGTCGAGATCCAGACCACCCAGGGCGGCGCGGAGATCGTTCCCCAGGTGATGACCGGGGACGTGCAGGTCGGCTTCTCGAGCACCCCGACGCTGTTCTCCGCAGCGGTCGAAGGACTGCCGATCCAGATCGTCGCCCCGGCGGTCGGGAGCCCGCCACGCAAGGAAGGCCGGGGGGAGAACGTCGAGGGCGCGCTGATGGTCAAGGACGACAGCCCGATTCGCCGGTATGAGGACCTCGAGGGCAAGACGGTCGCCGTCAACGCGCTCGGGAACGTGATCGACGTCACGCTCAACGCGGCGCTCGTGCGTCGCGGCGTCGATCACACCGACGTCGAACGGCTGGAGGTGCCGTTCGGAGACATGCTGGCGGCGCTCGACGCGGGGCGGGTGGACGCGGCGTTCCTCGCCACCCCGTTCAAGACCATCGCCGAGCGTTCCGGGAACTACCGCGCGATCGGCTTCAACATCTACGAGACAAGGCCCAAGCTGATCCACACGACGTACTTCGTGTCGAGGCAGTGGGCCCAGGAGAACGAGGACGTGCTCGAGCGCTTCCTGTCGGCGCTGCGCAAGTCGATGCTGTACGCGTCCGAGCACGAGCAGGAGACCCGCGTGACGGTCGGAGAACTCGCCGAGCTGCCGAAGGACCTCATCAACGCGCTCCCGGAGATCAACCGCCGACCGGATTGTGAGGAGCTGAAGGTCTCCTCGAAGCTGCTCGCCGAGTTGATGGTCCAGTTCGGCAAGCTCGACCGAGAACCCAACCTCGACACGTTGATCCGGCCTGGTTTCTGTGCCGGCTAGCACGCGGAACCCCGATTTGGGCGCTGCCGAGGCTGAGCATCGGGGGCGTCCTGGCGTCACTGAACGTGCCGTCGCGCGCCGAGATCCTGTCCGGCGACAGCTCAGCGTGGCCATCGAGACCGCCGCGGAGCTGAGTCTGCGCGATGGACTCGAGCGCTGAGCGATTCGCCGCGACCGAGCCCCGGCCGGCCGCCGATGGCTTGCCGGCCCTGCGGCGGCTGATCGCCGGCTGGTGGGCCTCCAAGGCGGTCCACGTGGCCGCGACGCTCGGAATCGCCGACCTCCTCGCCGGCGCTCCCGTGCCGGTCGCCGAGCTGGCGCGGGCGACCGACACCCACGAGCCGTCGCTCTACCGCCTGCTCAGAGCGCTCGCCTCGCTCGGGATCTTCGCCGAGACCGAGCAGGGGTTCGAGCTCACGCCGATGGCCGAGCACCTTCGCTCGGACTCGCTTTCGTCGGTGCGCGGGCTCGCCATGATGCACGCCGAGCCGTGGCACTGGCGCGCCTGGGAGGACGCCCTGCACAGCGTCAAGACCGGGAAGCCGGCATTCGACAAGGCCCACGGCCGGGACTTCTTCGGCTACCTGCGCGACCATGCCGACGCCGCGGCCGCCTTCGACGCGGCGATGAGCGACATCTCCCGCTCGCAGCACGCCGCCGTCGTAGACGCCTACGACTTCTCCGGCATCGACCATCTGGTCGACGTCGGCGGCGGTCACGGCGCGTTGCTCACATCGATCCTGAGCGCCAACCCCGACCTGACCGGAACGCTTTTTGACCTGCCCGACGTCGTCGAGGGCGCGCGCCGGACGCTCGGGCAGGCGGGGGTGGCGGGTCGCTGCCAGGTGGTCGGCGGGGACTTCTTCGCAGCCGTACCGAGCGCCGACGCCTACCTGCTCGCGCACGTGGTGCACGACTGGCGGGACGCCGAGGCGGCCCGCATCCTCGAGAACTGCCGCAGCTCCATCAAACCGGGCGGCCGGCTCGTCCTCGCCGAGATCGTGATCCCGCCCGGGAACGAGCCGTCTTACGGCAAGCTGCTCGACCTGGAGATGCTGGTCTGCTTCACCGGACGTGAGCGCACCGAGATGGAGTACGCGCGACTCCTCGACGCCTCCGGCTTCCGCCTCACCCGAGTCGTGCCGACCGCGGGGGAGGACAGCGCCATCGAGGCCGTCCCCGCGTAGCCCAGCACGCAGGAAGACTAGCCATGCAGCGTTTGACGATCTCGGCCCACTTCCGTGGCGAGCCCACCGTTCGCCGGCGAGCCGCCGGCCGACGTCAAGAGGAGCAGCGATTCCATCGACACCGGCGCAGCCAGCGGACCGCTACTCCATTTCTGGAAACCCAGGCGCCTCGCTCCATGCTGAGCAGGCAGTCGCTGTGGACGAGGCTCGAGCGTGCGGATCGATTGTGTGCAGACTCCTGTTCGTCTTGGGAATTCGAGAGTCTTGGGGCTCCCGCCGTCTGAGGGCAGCTACGCCGGCGCGAGAGTGGGCCGGGAGCGTCGAGGAAATGCTGTTCTCAGGACTGGTCTCCGCGAGCGCCGCTCGGAGCAGCAGCGTTTGGCTTCGGATACCCGCACGCGGCCGCCCAATCGGCGAACATCTCCCACATGGGATTTCTAGACCGGCTCCTCGGCCGCAGTACTGATTCCGAGCCGCCGCCGGCGCAGCACGCTGCGG
>WUUC01173087.1_pt1 | contig 10722 bp, 9 predicted proteins | sample 6278441 | NCBI WGS metagenome assembly WUUC01 (sample SAMN13675441, study PRJNA597444) | soil metagenome | isolation source: soil | place: USA: Washington | collected 2017-10 | reverse complement strand
GCGCGGTCCCCGCGCCAGCTGCTCGGCCTGTTTCCACAGCGAGAGCTCGGTCCGGCGCTCGCCGAGCGGCGTATCGATGCCGCACACACGCGACAACACGCGCGCCACGTTGCCGTCCACGATCGGCTCCGGCAAGTCGAACGCAATGCTGCCGATTGCACCCGCCGTATAGCGGCCGATGCCGGGCAGACGCCGCCGCTTTTCGGCGTCGCGCGGCACGGCGCCGGCGTGTTCGTGCACGACCGCCTGCGCGCCCAGGTGCAAGAGGCGCGCGCGACGGTAGTAGCCGAGCCCGCTCCAGTGCGCGAGCACGTCGTCGAGCGGTGCATCGGCCAGTGCGTTCGCGCTGGGGAAGCGCTTCAGGAAGCGCTCGTAGTAGGGGACCACGGTCTCCACGCGCGTCTGCTGCAGCATCACCTCGCTGACCCAGATGGCGTACGGGTCGCGCGTGCGACGCCAGGGCAGGTCGCGCGCGTGCGCGTCGTACCAAGCCAGCAGGCGCGCGCGGGGCTCGGTCCAGTCGATCACGGCGGGTCCCAGTGAAAGCGCACGCGCGCTTCTGCGTCGCCCCGACAGGCCTTGACCACCAGTTCGTATTCGCCCGCGTGCTGCGGCTGAAACAGCGCGTCGCAGCGCTCAGCTTCGATCTGCCCGAGCCAGGACGGCGCCAGCAGCTCGCTGCCCGGATCGAGCGCGAGGCAAGCTTGTCGTCCTTTGCAGTCGAGCCGCAGGCTGAGCGCCTGCGCAACCGCCGCTACGCCTGCGCCGCGGCTTGCCGCAGATACCGCGGAGGCGAGCTCCACGCGTTCCGAACCGCGGTTCACGACGTGCAGTCCGACCCCCTGCGGCGTGCGCTCGACCGTCAAGGTCAGCGCGAGCGTGGCGCGTCCGGGTTTTGCGCTGGCCGCCGGGCTCACGCTCACGTCGGCCTGTCCAGAGGGCTCCGCGACCTGGCGCTGGGCCGGCTCGCGGTGCGTGCAACCGCCCGGCAGCGCAAGGACCACCAGCAGAACCAGCTGCAGCGCTCTCACGGCTTCCCCGGCGCCGCGGGCAGCAGGGCCTCCGCGCCGCGACCGACCACCAGGCCCACCACCACCTCCACGATCAGCGGCACCAGGGCGACGGCGATCGAGGAAAGGCCCTGGACTCCGAAGTAGCGCGCCATTGCGAAGCAGTGCATGAGGATCAGGACGCGAGGCAAAAGCAGCAGACCGAGCAGCGCCAGCTCCACCAGCGAGGCGTTCGGCTCCTTGGGTAGCGACCATGCCAGCACCGACAGCAAGGTGAGTCCACACGGCACGACCCAGGCGCGGTAAAGCACCATGCGCCAGGCAGCGTTGCCGGGCTCGACACCCGGCTCGGGCGTGTTTCCAAAAGCGCGCAGCAAGCTCGCAAAGGGCAGCGCCCAGGACAACATCGCAACGCCGCTCAGGGCCACACCGATGGCCATCGCCCGTGCCACATCGAGCCAGATTCCGCCGGAGGTTTTGGCGACGACCTCGACCGCGAAATTGTACTTGAACAGCAGCGAATGGGTGTACGGCATGATGGCCCAGAGCGGCATCCAGGGCAGCGTCCAGATCAACATGAAGCGCAGCGCCGGCCCGATCGTACCGCTCGACACCGCGCGAATCGTGCCCAGGGGCAAGAAGGTCGAGCTCAGTGTGCCGGTGATGCGGCGAAACAACGAGAGTTCCGGGTTCTCCCAGGGCATGGGCCCCGGCGCCTGGGCAGGCGCGCCGGGCAAAGGTTCGAGGTCGTAGGGCACGGCTCGCGGTGTAACAAACCCCATCCCGCCGCGCCAACGTCAGTTTGCGCGCCGGCCGCTGCGCCGGGGCTAATTGTAGGTGGGCAGAAACGAATAACGCGCGCTGAATTTCAGCTGTTGTGCGGCAAAGTCGATCGGATACTCGATACTCACGCTGACGATCTCGTCGCCCTGGACCACGGGCACCAGTTCGGGCTGGATGAACCCGGCGTACGGCGCCACGTGCAGGGCGCGATAGCGCTCGAGCACCTCGCGGTGCAGTTCCTGATCCACACGCACGCCGTGCATCTCGACCAAATCGCGCGCCGATTCGAAGTCGCCCTCGCTCTTGATGCGCTGGATCTCTGCGAGCAGTCTGCCGAACAGTTTGCGCAGTCGCACGTAGTCACGGATCTCGAAGTAGGTCTTGCCGCCGCGCTCGAGCCGCTCCACCACGCCCTGCGCCGAGCCCTCCTTCAAGACCCAGTGTGCGATCAGCTGCCGATTGCGCATGTGTGCCTCCTCGAGCGGCTCACCCGGCTGAATGCGCGCAAGCTGAACCAGAAGTGCGCCACGAATGAAGGCGTCGTAAGCGGCGCGCCCCACCTCGAACGAAGGCAAAAGCTTCAGCTCGATGAGCTTCGGGTCCACGATGAAATAGAGCGCAACCAGGTCGGCGCGCGCTTCCTCCAGCGTGCTGCCGTAGTGCCCCAGGCTGATCGAGACGTCCTGCACGCCTTCCCGCAGCTTGCCGGAGGCGTGGCCAATCACCTCGTGCATGTCGACCAAGAGCGCCTGCGCCAGCGCACCGTGCTTGCGCGCGCGGCTCACTTCGCGCGCGCTGGCGGCGAACTCTTCGAGTACGCCGTTGTCTCGCGCCGCGGCCTCGTAGGCCTCGAGGATGTTGCCCAGCGTGACCGACTTGCTGCCGTGGTCCTGGCGGATCCAGTCGGCGTTGGGCAGGTTGACGCCGCTGGGCATGGCCGGCGCGCTGTCGCCCGCGGCGACCACCGCTTCGATCACGCGCGCGTTCACGCCCACCACGTTTTCCTTCTTGAACGCGTCTGCAATGGGCGAGTGCTGCTCGAACCAGGCAGCCTCACCGCTCAAGGTTCGAATGCGCTGCGTGGCCGCCGTGTCGACCACTTGCACCAGCGCTTCGTAGCTGCCGCGCATGTTCATGGCGTCGCCGTAGGTTTCGATGAAGCCGTGGATCAGATCGATGGCGCTGTCCGTGTCCTTCACCCAGGCGATGTTGTAGCGATCGAAGTCCTTGAGTTGACCGCTGCGATAGAACGCCACCAGCTTGCGCAGCGCATCCGCTTGGGCCTCGTTCTCCGCGAAAGGCACGGCTTTTTCCAGCCAGCGCACGCACTCTGCGAGCGCGGCGCCGTACATGCCGCCCACGCGCCAAACGCGCTCGTCGATGCTGCCGTCCCTGCGACCCACCAGCTGCGAGTTGAGGCCGTACGAAACTGGGTTCGGGTCGTTTGGGACCACCTGGTTCTTGGTGAAGTTCGCCACCTGCGTCCTGGTCAGGTTCACGTAAAAGTGATTGGCGCTGTCCGCCACTGGGTCTTTGGCGTCATCCTTGCTGACGCTCTGCGCGGCCCGCTTCGGGTCGAAGATGATGGGCGTCAGCTTTTCGATCAGGCCGTCCACGTCTTCGCCGGGCGACAGCGGCAGTCGTTTGGGATCTGCCTTGCGCACCAGCGCAGCGAATGCTTCCGGCGTGAGCCCCTCCGGCACGAACTTGCGGTTCGAGTAGTGGTGGTGGATGCCGTTCGAAAACCAGACGCGCTTGAGGTACGTCAGCAGCGCGCGGTAGTCGGCGCTCTCGCGGTCGACCTCGCTCGTGACCACGGCTTCGAGCGTGCGGCGCACCGCGAGGTTGTGCTCGAACTTTTGGTCGTAGATAATGTCGCGTCCGCTCAGCGCCGCCTCCTGCAGATAGTAGAGCAGCGTTTTTTGGCGCAGGCTCAAGCCGGCGAAGCTCGGTACGCGGTAGCGCAGGATGCGCAGGTCGGAGACGTTCTCGACGCTGTAGACGAACGGCGGTTCGGCTTCTTGCCTGGCGACTGGCGCCAGCTGCACCGAGGCGTCTGGCAGGGCCTTCGTCTGCGCCTTGCGCGACGCGTCGCTCGATCCAGTCGTGCAGTTCGATACGAGCGCAATGATGAGGCTCGAGCGGACGATGGACGAGGCGAGACGGGCGAGCACCGCCGCCATGGTATGCGCCTTTGTCGGGCTGTCAAACCTTGGAAACAGCGAGAGCTCGATGGCGCTACGAAAGCTCCAGCAAGAGCAGCTCGGGGTCCTCCAGGTACGCGATCAGATCGTAAGCGAACGCCGCACCCACGTGGCCGTCCACGATGCGATGGTCGAACGACAAAGACAGATTCATCACGTGACCGACCACGATCTGCCCAGCGCGCACGACAGGGCGCTGTTTGACGCGGTGCACGCCCAGGATTCCGACCTCGGGATGATTGAGGATCGGGGTGGCGAGCAGGCCCCCGTGTTTGCCCAGCGAGGTCACCGTGAAGGTCGATCCGCTCAGCTCTGCCGCGCCCAGCTTGCCCAGCCGGGCCCCCTCGGCGAGCCGCTGGATGTCCCTGGCTATGGTCAGGACACTTTTGTGATCGGCGTCGCGCACGACCGGAACGACCAGCCCCTGTTCGGTCGCGGTGGCAACTCCGATGTGATAGTAGCGCCGATACACCAGCTCGCTGTTTGCTTCGTCGAGCATGCTGTTGAGAATCGGGTGCTTCTTCAGCGCCAAGGTGGCCGCCTTCACGATGAAGGGCAGGTAGTGCAGCTTCACCTGCGCGCGCTCGGCCGGCTCACGCAGGCGTTCGATCACCGCCATCAGTCGGTCGACTTCGACCTCTTCGACGAAGGTGAAGTGAGCTGCCTTTTGCGTGGCGAGCTGCATGCGCTCGGCAATGCGCCGCCGCATGCCCACGAACGGCTTACGCTGTTCGTGCGGCTCGGCCGTGGCCAGCTCGAGCGTACCCGCGTGGCGCGCGCCGCTGCCTGCCCCGACGCTGCTTGCCGTGCAGCTGCGCACGTCCTCCTTGGTGACGCGCCCGTGCGGGCCGGTGGGGGACACGCGCCGCAGGTCCACGCCCAGATCGCGCGCCAGCTTGCGCGTGGCCGGGGTGGCCAGCGGCTTCGGGATGAAGAAGTCCTCCGCGCCGAGAGCCTCGCTGGGTGCGGACGCCGAAGCCTTTGCGCCGCGCGCAAAAAACGACGCGCCGGGCAGGTCCTCGCGGATGTCACCCACGGCGCTTGCGGCGATCGAGCTGGTTTCGCCGGCTGCGCTGGAGGCGCTGCGCGGCTCCTCCGCGCTGCGCACCGGCCGCAGCGCGCGCTCGCGACCGCGGCTTTGCGGCGCGTGTGTCGGAAACGAGCTGCGGCTGGCGGGCGCCTGGAAACGCGAGCGCGCAGTATCTGCGTCGGGAGCAGGCGGGCTGCGGCTCGGCCGCGTCTCTTTCGAGGCGACGTTCGCGAGCGCGCCCGCATTGCGTTCTGCCTTGTCCGCGCCGGCGGCAGCGTCGGGCGTATCGTCGATCACCACCAGCACGCTGCCCACCTTGACGCGCTCGCCGATGGAGGCGTTGAGCTGGGCGATGCGTCCCTTGCGCGGCACGCCGATGGTGACCGTGGCCTTGTCGGTCATCACCTCCACCATCTCCTGGTTTTCCACCACTTGCTGACCCGGCGTCACGTGCCAGGCCACCACTTCGCCCTCTGCGATGCCCTCACCGATGTCGGGCAGTCGGAATTCGAACCTCGCCATGGCGCTCCTCAGTAGTGTGCGGTTTCCAGCAAGGCAGGCACGATGCGATGTGCGAGCGGCAAGTACTCGTTTTCGAGCGTGTAGGGGAAGGGCGTGTCCCAGCCGGTCACGCGCAGCGGCGGCGCCTCCAGGTGCAAAAATGCCTTCTCGCACACCAGCGACACCAGCTCGGCGCCGAAGCCGCACGTTTTGGGCGCCTCGTGCACGATCACCACGCGGCCGGTGCGCTTGACGCTCTCGATCACCGTGTCGATGTCCAGCGGCCAGAGCGTGCACAGGTCGATGACCTCGCTCTCCACGCCTTTCTGCGCCGCCTCTTGGGCCGCAGCCAGCGCCTCGTAGAGCATTGCGCCCCAGGCGATCAAGGTGACGTGCTCGCCCTCCCGCACCACCTTGGCGCGTCCCAGCGGGACCAGGTACTCGTCCTCTGGCACCTCCATTTTCGCCGCGCGGTACACACGCTTGGGCTCGAAGAAGATCACCGGGTCGGGATCGCGAATCGCGGACAGCAAGAGGCCCTTGGCATCGTACGGATTGCTCGGGCAGACCACCTTGAGCCCGGCCGTGTGGATGAACAGCGACTCGGGCGATTGCGAGTGATAGTGCCCGCCCCGGATGCCGCCGCCGATGGGCGTCCGAATCACCATCGGCACCGTGTGCTCGCCGCCCGACCGGTAACGATACTTGGCCGCCTCGTTGACGATCTGATCGAACGCCGGGTAGATGAAATCCGCGAACTGGATCTCGGGCACGGGACGCAGACCGTACATGGCCATGCCCACGGCACTGCCGACGATGCCGCATTCCGACAGCGGCGTATCGATCACGCGGTCCTCGCCAAACTCCGCCTGGAGCCCCTGCGTCACGCGGAACACGCCGCCCACCTTGCCGATGTCCTCGCCCAGGAGCACCACGCGGTCGTCTCGGCGCATCTCGCCGCGCAGCGCTTGGTTCAGCGCCTGCACCATCGTCATCTCGGGCACTAGTGACCTCGCTTGGCGCGCGGGCCGTTCTGGCAGGCCTCGAGTTGCTCGCTCAGGTGCCAGGGGCGCTCGGCGTAGACATCGTCGAAGAGGCTGTCCAGCGCCGGCGCCGGCTTTTGCTCCGCGGCCTCGATGCACTGCTTGAGCTCTTGCTCGACGCGCGCCACGTAGCGGCTTTCTTCACGCTCGCTCCAGGCCCCGATCACCTCGACGTGGCGCCGCAGGCGCGCGATGGGATCCTGCTTTTGCCACGTCTCCAGCTCCTCATCCGTGCGGTACGCCTTGGGGTCGTCCGAGGTGGAGTGGCCGCCCAGGCGGTAGGTCATCATCTCGATCAAGGTTGGCCCCTCGCCGCGCGCGGCGCGCTCCACCGCTTCGTGCACCGTGCGATACACCGCGAGCGCGTCGTTGCCGTCGCAACACACGCCCTTGATGCCGTACGCGATGGCCTTGCCGGCGAAGCTCTCGGAGGCGGTCTGCCTGTCTGCGGGCGTGCTGATGGCCCAGCGATTGTTGCGGCACAAGAAGAGCGTGGGGATCTTGAACACCCCCGCGAAGTTCAGGCCGCCGTGGAAATCCGAGGAGCTGGTGCCGCCCTCGCCGAAGAACGTAGCCGTGACGATGTCCTCGCGCCGCAACTTGGCGGCCCAGGCAAAGCCCACGGCGTGCGTGATCTGCGTGCCGATCGGCGAGCTGACCGACGCGTAGCGCAGCGCCTTGCTGGTGAAGTGGTCGGGCATTTGCCGCCCGTGCACCTTGTCCTCGGCGTTGCCGAACATGTTATCGAGGTACGTCTGCAGCGGGAAGCCGCGCCACAAGAGCGCGCCCAGCTCGCGGTAACAGGGGAAGATCCAGTCGCTGCTGCGCAGCGCGGCTGCGGCCGCGATGACCGCGGCCTCCTCGCCTCGAAAGCCCACGTGGAAGCCCACGCGTCCTTGTCGCTGCAGGCCCAGCATGCGCTCGTCGATGAGGCGGGCACGCAGCATCGCCTCGTAGATGCGCACCACGAGGCCAGCCTCTAGGCCGGGATCGTGAGCCGGATCGGCGCGACCGTCGGGACCGAGTACGCGCTCCACCCCGAGCTGCGGCAAGTCGATGGACCGGTTCGGCACGTAATGCATCATGTCACCACCGTTAGCCTTCTGGGCTGTTTGCCGTAGCGATCGCTGTAGGGGGCACGATCGGCGTCTGGGGCGCCGCGCAGGATGCCCTTGAGAAAGGCCTCTGCGGCGCGGTAGCTGGAGCGTACCAGGGGGCCGGAAGCGACGTATTTGAATCCCAATTGCACGCCTGCTTCCCGATAGCGCTCGAACTCCTCGGGCTCCACGTACCGCACCAGCGGCGCGTGTTTCTGGCTGGGCCGCAGGTACTGACCCACGGTGAGCACGTCGACGCCCACTTCGCGCAGGCGCTGCATCGCGTCCAGCACCTCCGCCTCGCTCTCTCCGCAGCCCACCATCAGCGAGCTCTTGGTGACCTGCGCGCCGAATTCGCGCGCCCAGCGCAACACGCCGGTGGAGCGCTCCCACGAGCAGCGCGCGTCGCGCATGCTGCGCTGCAGTCGCGGCACCACCTCGACATTGTGCGCGAACACGTCCGGGCGTCCCTCGCTCACCACTGTGCGCACATCGGCGGCTACCCCGGCAAAGTCTCCGACCAGGGTCTCGATCCGTAGTTCGGGACACAGCTCTTTGCTGCGGCGTACGGTGCGCGCGACGTGCGCCGCGCCCCCGTCGTGCAGGTCGTCGCGGTCGACCATGGTCACCACCACGTACGCTAGCCCCATTTGAGCTAATGCACGGGCGGTGTTTTCGGGCTCGCGCGGGTCGGTCATGCCGCGCGGATCGCCGGTGTTGACGGCACAGAAGCGGCAACCGCGGGTGCAGGTCTCACCCAAAATCATGATCGTGGCCGTGCCCTCGCGCCAACACTCGCCGATGTTCGGGCAGCGCGCCTCTTCGCACACGGTTTTCAGGTCGAGCTGGCGAAACCGCTGCTTGAGCTCGTTGTACTGATCGCCCCCTGCGATGCGGACCTTCAACCACTCTGGTTTGCGCTGCGGCAGATCCATCGATCGACTCCCTCATGCTGCCACACGTGGGACCTAGACTCACCCCAAACCGAGGTAAGGGGCGCGAAGCACGTTCGGCGAGGCTTCGACAATAGACCCTTTTCATTCGAATCTACCGCGAACCCAGATGTGACACCTCTGAGGTAGCTCACGTCCAGGCGCGTGTCAGCCTTCGGGATCACACATCTTCTCCGGCGCGGGCCGGCTCCGAAAGCCGAGCTGTCGGGGGCGCGCGGGCTTCGTGCTATGGCAGCGCCGTGAATGCGCTAGCGGAACGATGGCCGCGCCTCGAGCAGCTCGCCCGCGTCTCGCTGACGACTCTGCCCACGCCGGTGCATGCACTGCCCACCATTGCGCGCCGTCTGGACGCGGGCGTGTGGATCAAGCGCGACGACCTGAGCGCGCCGCGCTATGGCGGGAACAAGGTGCGCAAGCTGGAGTACCTGCTGGGCGAGGCGCAGCGGCGGGCTGCCGATACAATCCTCACTACGGGCGCGGTCGGCAGCCATCACGTTTTTGCCACCGCGCTCTACGGGCGCCAGCTGGGCTTCAGCGTGCACGCCGCGCTCTCGCCCCAGCCGTATCACCGGCACGTCGAGGAGCAGCTGCGGGCCGACCTTGGCGTGGGGGCGCTGCTGTATCCCGCCGCCGGGCTGCCCAAGGTGGCGCGCAAGCTGGCCGAGCTCGCGCTCAAGCTGCGCCTGCAGGGTCGAAAACCCTTCTTGATTCCGCACGGCGGTTCGACCCCGCTCGGCACCCTGGGTTACGTCAACGCGGGCCTCGAGCTCGCCCAGCAGATCGACGCCGGCTTGTGTCCCGATCCACAGGCTGTCTACGTCGCGTGCGGCACCTGTGCCACGGCCGCCGGGTTGGCGCTCGGCTTGGCCGCGGGCGGGGTGCGTACGGAGGTCGTGGCGGTGCGCGTGACGGAGGTCCTGTTCGCCAACCGCCTGAATCTGAGGCGCCTGGTGCACGGCGCAGAGTCCTTGCTGCGCAGCATCGAGCCGCAGTTTCCCAGGGTGGGCGGCGTGGCGCTCGACAGCCTGGTGCTGTCGGATCAGGAATTTGGTCGCGGCTACGGCCTGTCCACCCCGGTCGCCGAAGCCGCGGCCCACGTGGCGGAGAGCGAAGGCATCATCCTCGATGCAACGTACACCAGCAAGGCGTTTGCCCGGCTCCTGCTCGACGCCGACACGGCGCGCCGCGGACAGAACCTGCTGTTCTGGCACACCCTGTCCAGCGCTCCGATGCTCCCGTTTCTCGCGGAGCAGCCCGAGGCGCCCGAGGCCTTCGTGCGTTTGATGACGCTGGCGGGATAGGGCTCTTCTCCAGAAGGTAGCGCGGCGTCAGGGCCTGCTCTGGTTGCGCTCGGGGCCGCCGGTCGCGCCCTCACGCGGCGTATTGGGAGCGCCGCTGCCGCTCCCCGAGCCTCCGAGGAGTTCGAGCAGACCCGCCAGATCGAACTGCCCGCCGCTTCCGGGATTGCCCTGGGTTTCGGTGGAGCCGCCCAGCAGCCCGAGCAAACTGGCGATGTCCAGCTGTCCGGTGCCCGTGTTTGTGCCGGTGGCGCCTCCCAACAAGCCGAGCAGGCTCGCGATATCGAGCTGGCCGGTGCCCTCGCCGCCACCTCCCAGCAGGCCGCCGAGCAAAGCCGTGAGATCGGGCTGCCCCGTGCCGCTCGCGCTTGGCGTTTGGGTGCCGCCGCCCTGGGAGAAGTCGCAAACAATCTGCCCCAAAATGTCGTCCTCCGCGATCTCGGCGCAAGGCTCGGCGCTGGGCGTGGCGACCGCCGCGTCGGCATCGGCTGCGTTGCTCGATTCCACCACGGGCTCGACCTCCAGCGCGGCGTCGGCGGTGTGATGTTCGTAACAGCCCGAGAGCGCGAATGCTGCGGCAACGAGCACGACCAACCGACTTCCACGCGCCATCTGAGAACCTCCAGAGCGAGCAACCGTCTCCAGTGGTCGGCCACTTCGAGCGGCATTACGACAGATTCGACGTACCCGCGGCGGACCGGCGCGGTCTGCCCGCAAAGCATCGTCTCTCGACGCAGGAGCTCGCGTGCGGCCGGACTGCGCTCAGTTGTAGGTAGCGCTGAACGCGACCGCGATGTTGCCCG
>WUUC01104360.1_pt1 | contig 10722 bp, 23 predicted proteins | sample 6278441 | NCBI WGS metagenome assembly WUUC01 (sample SAMN13675441, study PRJNA597444) | soil metagenome | isolation source: soil | place: USA: Washington | collected 2017-10 | reverse complement strand
TGGCATTGGGTGCAGGGGGCGCGGCGGGTGGCGGGCTGCGCCATGGCGGGTTCCTTCCGTGGGGGTGCCGTGGCGGCGGGACGGGGGGATGGTCGTGCCGCCGCCACGGCGGTCTGGTGGGGGTTAGGCGCGGTAGATCGATACGGCGAACGCGACGGCGCTGGCGGCGACGGCGATCACGCAGAGGAGCCGGTATCCGGTCCGGGTCCGGGTCCGGGTCACAGGGAGCCTCCGGGCGTACGTCGCGGCAGCGGTGCGGGCTCGGAATGCGGGCGCGGCGCCGGTACGGGGAGGGGTTGCGGGACCGGCGTCTCGGTGGGGCGGGAGTGCTCGCTCATCCGGTCACCGCCGTGGTGCGCGCCGTACGGAGGCCGAGGGTGAGGCGGTCGCGGCGCTGGATGGAGGCGCCGTTCTCGGCGAGGAACTCGGCGTGGCGGGCTTCGGCCTGCTCGTGTTGGGCGCGGTGGGCGGGGCAGTGGGCGACGGCGTCGGCGTAGGTGTACACGACGCGGGGGGTGGGCTGGTCTTGGGGTTGGTCGGTACGCTCTTGCAAGGTCACTCCCTGGTGAGATCAGGCGGGTGGCGGCCCCGGCAGGTGTTCGAGCACCCGCCGGGGCGTTGTTGTTGAGAGGCGGAGGGCCTTCTCGTGGACCAACGTACAGGGTCCCTGTACGATGAGTCCAGTAGGAAGGCCCTCCTACCCCGGAGGGAGCGGCTTTGCCTGAGCAGGAAGACGGCACGGAGGAGGTGCAGCGCGTGATCGACTCGGTCAAAGAGACCGTCAACTCCTTGGTCGCCATGGACGACGACTTCGCCAAGGCCAAGGGAGCGGGAGCGCTTCTGAAGAGCCTGCCGGAGGAGCAGCAGCGACTCCGGAAGATCCGGCACGACGCCGTGGTCCGTCTCCGTGCGGACAAGGTGAGCTATCGGGAGATCGCCCGGCGTATCGGAGTCTCGCTGGCCCGGGTCCAGCAGATCGAGGCCGAGGAAACCGGACGATCAACGCGCCGGAAAGCGGCCGAGCCGTCTGAGGAATGAGAGAAGCCCGAGCGGCGGTCCAGGCCGCTCGGGCTGAAAGTGCCTACCGTCGTAGGCGCCTTCCTGAAGGAGATCACCATGACCGCCGATCCGACCGCCGCGATCGAAGTCCTCGCTCGCCTGCTCCGCGCTGCCGACATTCACGTCTACGGCGACGAGCACCCGACGTGGCAGAAGTTGAGCCGTAAGGTGCAGGACGACTATCGCAAGGCGGCGCAATGGCTGCTGCCGAGGCTGACCGTCGCGCCGCCGCTCGTCTATCAGGCGGCGGCCTTCCGGAAGGCCGCCGACGCCATCGTGGCGAGGCAGGCCAAGTTCGAAGCCGAGGAGCGGGCCGACATCGGCGAGCTTGACCTGGAGACTGTCCAGCAGGGCACCGCAGTCCGGGGCATGGCCGACTACCTGCGCCGCCTGGCCGCCGAGGACCCGATCACCGCGCACGGGATCCGCGAGAACTTGTTCACCGGGCCGCAGTGGGAGACCCGTGATCCGGAGGCTGAGGAACGTGAGCGCGGCATTCAGCGGGAGGCGTGACGTGGGCGAGCAGGACAACACGGCCGGTGAATGGGTGCTTACCCCGGAGACGCTCGACTTGTTCGTGCGCGCCCTTGTGAGTCACGTGGACTACGACATCCACAAGGGCTACGAGTGCGGCGAGGAGGACGGCGAGGACCACTACCCCGAGTTGGTTGCTGAGGCTGCCGAGATGCTCGACGCGATCACCAGTGCGAAGCCGGAGGAGCAGGGTGAATGATCCGATGCGCGACGAGGCAGCGACGGTGGGCCCGCGTTGCGGAAACAAGCCGAACGTCCGTCTCACGCCGGGCGACCGGAAGGCCGTGGAGGAGTTCAAGGCGTACCTGGTGCGACGGGCGGCGGGCGGGCCGCCGGAGCAGTACCCTCTCGGCGCAGAGAGCGAGGAGGCTACCGATGAGTGACACCGCCTGGGGCTGAACCCCGACACAGCGAAGCCCCCGGCCGAGGGATGGTCGGGGGCTTCGTGCTGTCCTCCACCCCGACCCTGTGGGGTCGTTGCGGCGCTGCCGTGTCCGCGCAGCCAGCGAGGGCGCCCAGCAGCCTTGTCAGGGTACGCGCGTCCTCTGACAGCCCACCCGGAAGTGCACTCCGCCCGGCTGCGGGTGAGGCTGGCTGGTATGGCTGCCCGTGTCGTCGTGTATCCGCCGGACCCGCATGGTGGCCGGCGTGTGACCGTCGACGGGGTGACGCTGGGTACGGCGTTCAGCCTGCATGACGTGGCGGTGTTTCTGGAGCGTGCCGGGCTGGAGGGCTGGGATGAGTTGGATGTGGCGGCGCACGCGGAGCTGATCGAGTGGCGGGGTGGGGGGCCGGACGTGTGGACGCCCGCCCCGTGAGCGCCGTCAACCCGGGCCGGGCTGCCTCTCGCGCGTGAGACCGGCTGACGTCCGCCCGTGCTCGGTGAGTTCGTAGGCCGCCACTCCGCGCGGTCCGCCGGTGAGTTCGATCCAGCCGGCGCGGAGCAGCCTGTCCAGGGCGGGGTAGATGGTGGCGGGCCCGTAGCAGGTGACGCGGGCGAGGTCGGTGGCGGTGATGGGCCGGTCGGCAAGGTCGAGGGCGCCGAGGATGCGACGGATCTTCCGCTGGAGTCGGACGGTCACGGCTGCTCCTCGGTGCTGGCCGTCAGTCGGCGGAAGTAGTCCAGGATCTCGGCCGCGCTGAGAGGCGGAGGAGCGCCCGGTGTGGGGCGGCAGTGGACGTAGCCGGGGCGGATCGTGTCGTCGTACACGAGGGGCCAGCCAGTCATGCGGGCGGCGGACAGGAACTCGGGCGTGGCCCGGGTCTCAACCGCCTTCGGACGCAGGACGTCCATGAGGTAGTCCAGCGTGGCCCGTTCGGCGGCGACTTCCTGAACAGGTTCGGTACGGACGAACAGGAGTTCCACGGTCACGGCTCCTTCGTCTGGGTGCCGGCTTCGGTCGCTTGGGTCGCTGCCGGCGGGTTGTTGAGTGCGGCTTGGACGAGGCGGTCGCAGCAGGTGCCGATGGGTCCGGAGTCGAGGAGGCGTTGGACGCGGGCGAGGCGCTGCTCGGCTTGTTCGGCGCGGTGCCGTGGGGTGCCGGGTCCGCCTGCGTCCAGGGTGTTCGCGGTGGCGCGCCAGGTGGCCGTCTCCTGGGCTTGGCGGGCAAGGGCCGTCTCGGCGGCGGCGAGTCGGCCGGCGATTCCGTGGTCTCCGTACACGCGTTCGGCGACGGTGACAGATCCGACAGTGATCACGCCGTCCGTCCAGAGTGCGACGAGCCAGCCGGTGTACAGGGTGCGGGGTCCGTCGGTGGTGTGGATGACGGGCCGGTCGTGATGCCAGTGGTGGCGGTCGGTGAGCCAGTCGGGGAGGTCACGCTGGCCGGTCCACGTCCAGCGGTGGGTGATGTCGGGCGGGGTCACGTGGTCTCCCGGGCGGGTGCGGTGAGGGTGTCGCAGAGGGAGCAGGTGAACCCGGTGCTGACTGCGCCTTGGGCGAGGGGGCAGGTCTTGGCGTGGAGTTGGCGGGCTTCGGCGAGGGCGGTCTCGGCGCGTACTGCCCGTTCCGTTTCGTGGACGCTGGAGTCGAGGATGCGGGCGCAGCTGGTGCAGGTGGTCATCCAGGTGATCGTGTTCTCGTACTCGGCGAGTCGGTTGATGCCGTCGCGGAGCCGCTGCTGCTCGTCCGCACTCAGGCCGGCGCTTGCCCGGTCGGTGAGGTTGCGGAGTTGGTCGACGGTGACGGTCACAGAAGGCCCCCGGGGTTCACGGTGCGGGCGGCCCACCGTGCGACCGGGCCGGCGCCCTGCCCGCTGAGGTCGTCCATTTCGGCAAGCTGCCTGCGGGCCTCCGCAAGGCATTCGGTGTACGGCTTGCCGGAGTCGGCCTGAATCTGACGGGCGAGTTTCTGGGCGGGCGTGCGCTTCTTCTTGGTCACGGGTGTCTCCTCGATGGGGTGGGGTGTCGGGCCCGGTGCAGGCCCGACACGAGACGCGGTCAGGCGTCGTACTCGCGGGTGGTCGTGGTGATGGTCGGCTTCCATCCGGCGAGGGCGTCCTCGATGACGGCGAGGACCTCGTCGCATTCCGATGCGGTGTTGAGGTCGGAGACGTCGACGGTGATCTCGATGGCGTGGCGGATGTCGGTCATGCGGCGTCCTTGTCGGCTCGGGCCCACGAGGGGCGGGGCGGGCGCCGCCCCCGGTCTGGGGGCGGCGCGGATGGTCAGGCGTAGCGGCGGGTGTCGCGTCCGTCCTCGGGGCCGGGGTGCTGCCAGAGGACGCCGTAGGGCTTGTCGACGGGGACGAGGCCGACGGTGGCCGGGTCGGCGCAGCGGCGGTCTATGCCGAACTTGCCGACGCGGTGCTTGTTGGCGGCGCTGTCGGTGCTGAACGTGCGGTGGCAGGCCGGGCAGTGGGAGCGGGTGAGTCCGGTCCACCAGGCGCCGCAGCTGTGGGTGGCGGCGTTGTACGGCAGCGGATCGGCTTGGGTGTCGGCTACTTCGGGGGTGACGGTGTCTGTCATGGATGGCCCTTCCGGGTGCAGAGTGCGTTGATAGAGCGGTTGGGGGGCCGAGTGCGGCCCGTCGTCGGGTTGGGGGTCGGGTGCGGCGTTCACGCGGCGGCCCATGCCGGGCGTTGTGGCGGCCTGTACGGCCCCGGCTGCTCCCCGAGGGCCCGGAGCGCCCCAGCGGCGGCGAGAGCGCCCGTCACGGCCGTGCACGCCGCATGCACCGGGACTGCCACCGCTATGACGACCGCGTACACCACGCTCGTCCCGACCACCGCCAACACCAGCACCCACACGGCGAGCGCATCGGCGACCAGCAGGGCGGCATCCACCGCCTCCGCGATCACAGGGCCTCGAATCCCTTGCAGACGAGGTTGTCGGTGCTGTCGGGGTCGCACTCGTCGCAGAGGAGGCGCCCGCTGACGGTGACGTGCTCGCCCCGGGAGTGGCCGCAGACGCAGACGGCGTGCGGGTCCTGGGCCTCCTGTTCGGTGCCGGGCCGGGACGAGACCGCAGGCGCGTCCGGTGTCTCGGTGTGGGGTGCCTCGGCGGCCAGCTCGTCCGCCGCGTCCGTGTCCCCGGCCGCAGCACGTACCTCAAGCGGCAGCTGGGACCAGACTTTGCCAAGCCACTCCATGGCCCACTCGTCGCCGACGCAGCTCGTCATCGACTGGTGGACGGTGGCGAGCGCGTCGATCAGCGGGGCGCGCAGGTCGCGAAGTTCCTTGATCGTGGCGAGGAGTGCGGGTGCGGTGAGCACGGTGAGCGGGTGGGCGGCGGTCTGCGTCTCGGGCTGGGGTTCGGTGGCCTCACGGCTCGGACCGTCGTCGAGCGCCTGCACGGTCGGACACGGCCACGGGATCCACCCGCCGCTGATCTGGTTGCAGTGCGCGCAGTAGACCTGCGGGTCGTCGCCGAACGCGTACTCCTGGTGCAGGGCGCGGACTCGAGCCTCGGCGGCCCGGTCTGCGGGCGCAGGAAGCACAGCCAGCACCGCATCGGCGAACATCTCCGGCGAGCCCTCGACGACAGCAAGACGGCCGTGATGCCAGGCGAACGGCTGGATGCGCTCCTTGGCGCACTCCTCCTCGGTCTTGCCGCACTCGCCAGGACAGGCGGCGGCCCGGATGGCGGCGGCGAACAGCTCGCGCAGTGCGCCCTGCTCGGTGGTGGGCGGCGCGGCAACAGGAACAGCAGCAGCGGGCTCCAGCGCGGCACGAATCGCAGACACGACCGCCGGAGTCCGAATCACCTCCGGCAGCCGCTGCTCCCACGCATCAGCCATCTGCGCGATGCGGGCGACCACGGCGCGCAGCCTGTCCCGGTCCTGCTCCGCCTCAAGGGCAGCCTGCTCGGCGGTCGTCTCCCGGTCGATCGCATTGTTCGCGCGCTGGTTCTCTGTGCGCAGCAGGTCGCGCATCTGCGCCAGTTCGGCCTTCAGGTCGAGGATCTCGTCGTGCAAGCGGTCGGTCTGCGGGTCGGTGGTCACAGTGGTTCCTCACGGTCGGGGGTGGCCGGCCGCCACCGTGAAGCGGCAGCCGGGCGGGCGGGTCAGGCGGTGGCGGCCTCGAAGCAGCTGCGGCAGTTCCGGTCACCGCACGGCTGGCCGGAGGCGTGGGCGGCGGCGATCCGGTCGAGCTCGGCGCGGATCTCGGGGTCGTCGACGATGGCGCCCGCGATGAAGAACGCGAGCTTCCAGGTGTCGACGTGGCAGTTGATCCGCTGAGCAAGGAGGTGGCGGAGCCGGTCGTCTTCGGGCGGGTACGGCATGGTGTGGCTCCTTAGGCGGGGTTCAACGCGCGACGGCTAGACGGCGGGCAGGACGGTGCGGAGACCGGCCGCCTCCTCCAGCTCCTCGGCCAGCGGGCGCTTCGGGCGCGCGGCGTACTCGGCTTCCTCGACGGCGCGGAGGGCGTCCTGCTGCCGGATCTCCCGCTCGCTGGCCGGACGGTGCACGGGCCTCGCAGCGATGCGGATGCCGGTGTCCCGCCCGTGGTCGATCAGGTGCCACGACCCGTAGGCCTCGACCCAGCTGAACTCGGGCGTGGCGCGGGGCTCGTCGTCCTCGCCGTCAGGGTCGGGGTGGCCGTACTCGTCGCCTTCGTAGTCGTAGGCGGCGTGGGCCTTGGCGGTGTCGAGGTCGAGGTAGAGGGCGTTGCCGTCCCACCAGTCGCTGTCTTCCATCCAGGCGTGCCAGATGGTGAGGGCGGTGGCGAGTCGGGGCGGGCTGGTCATGGCGTCTCCGTGTGCTGGTGGGGTATCCGGGTGGTCGCGCGGTGCTGATCCGTTGCGGGTCAGGCGGCGGGCTGGTTAGTGGTGCGGCTCCAAGGGCTGCCGCAGTCGGGACAGCGCCGGAACTTGGCCGGGTTGGCGTCCCACTGCCAGCAGTGGTCACACACCCCGGAGCCCGGCAGCGCGCCGTAGTCGTTGGCGGCGAGCAGCAGCACAGCCCCGTGGCAGTGGTCGGGCTGACCGGGCTCGGGGAGCGGGCAGGTGCAGGCGAGGTCTTTGCCGCGCAGCAGGTGGAGTTCGGCGAGGATGCGGCGGCGGTCGAACACCTGCTTGCCGATGCGGTAGGTCTGCTCGTACCAGCCGCCTGCGGTGCCGACGCGGAGCCACTCGGCGTAGTTGGCGGCGCAGGCGCTGCGGGGTTCGCCCATCTCGGCTTCGACGGCTTGGGCGATGGTGAACGGGTTTCCGAAGCGGGACGGGCGGCTGACGATCACGGCGCCGTCGGGGAGCCTCCAGCCCTTCGTGCGGCGGCGTTGGATGCGGCGGGGCGTGGCGGTCACGGCGTGCCTTTCGCTCGGTTTGTGCTGGTTGTTTGGCGGTCGGGGTGCACAACAGGTCAAGCGGCGGGGGTGGCGCGCCAGCGGTAGACGGTGCGCGGGGTGACGCCGAGGATTCGGGCGATCTCTTCGGCGGTGAGACCGAGGCCGCTGAGGCCGCGGCCGACCTTCACGCGCTCCAGTCGGGTGAGTCCGGGGGCGGGGCGTTGTTCGCGGATGATCGCGGCGACGTCGTGGTCGTCGGCCACGCTCCACTCGGTGTGGTGCGGGTCGCCGTGGCGGGTGAGGCGGGTGCGGTGGCGGTCGCAGATGTGGCGGCCGGTGCGGGCTGGCTTGCGGCAGTCGGTGATGCGGCAGTGGCGCATGGGTCCTCCTCGGCGGCGTGGGCGGCGAGTCGTGCGTCGTGGCTGTCGATGGCGAGGCGTCGGCCGCGGGGGCTGGTGCAGCGGGCGCCGGGCGGGGCCAGGCACCACGGGCAGCTACGGGGCGGCCGGGTACTCGCGGACGCGGAGGTGGACGGGCCAGTGGTCGGGGTCGCCGCCCTTGGCGTCGCCGTGTCCGGTGACGGTCTTCCCGCCGATGGTGAAGTCGTGGGCCCAGACGGATCCGAGCTGCTTCACGAACGGGGCGACGCCGGCGTCGCGGCACTGCTGGACGAGGCTGGCGGCCCAGCCGGGGTTCATGGGGCGGGCGCCGGGTCCGGACTCACCGCCGACGATGACCCAGTTGATGCGCGGGCCGTCGGGGATGGTCCAGTCGACGGTGGGGCCGTCTTCGGTGGAGCAGTCGAGGCATTGCGGCCACGGGGCGCCGTCGGTGTAGTCCCGCTCGTGGGTGGTGTGGTCGATGGGGAGGCGGAGGTCGACGGGTCCGAGGAGCGGTTCGCAGGAGAGGAAGCGGACGGCGGCCGGGGTGTTGATGAGGGCGGGGATGCGGAGGTCGGCGCGCTTCTGGTCTTCGACGGAGACGCCGAGCCAGACGTTCGGCAGGGGCCAGGTGAAGTCGCCGCAGCCGGGGCGGGTGTGCTCACGGTGGTCGTCGACGAGGCGGACGAAGTCCTGGCTGCCGAGGAGGGACCGCATCCGGCCGTGGCGCTTCGTCAAGATCTGGTAGGTGTGCTGCGGGGTGAGCGCCATGATCGCGAAGGCGTGAGCGATGAAGTCGTCGGTGACTCCGGGGTGGAACAGATCGGACATTGAATTTACGAAGACCCGGCCGGGCTTCCTCCAGCGCAGCGGGTCGGTGAGTGTGCTGGGGTGCATGGTGATGCCGAAGCCCGGCCCGGACGTTCGCGGGTCGCCGTCGGTCTGGTACTTCGCGGAGCCCATGCCCTTCAGGCGTTTGGCCATGGTGAGGGCGTAACACCGGTCGCAGCCGGGGCTGATGCGGTCGCAGCCGGTGGTGGGGTTCCAGGTCTGCTCGGTCCACTCGATGGTGGTCACTGGGGCTCCTTGGTCTGCTGTGTGTTCCAGGCGTGTATGCGGGCGTCGTGGGTTTGGAGTCCGTTGGGGAGGCGCCGGCCGCGGGGTGTCGTGCAGCGGACATCGGGCGGGGCCTCGCACCAGGGGCAGGGGATCTGCCACTCGGGCGGGTTGTCGGCTCGGGTCATTCGAGGAGGTGTCGCAGCGTCTCTTCGTCGACGTAGGCGGGCCCGAGGCCGCCTGCCGATCCCTCGATGAAGCGGAGCTTCCTGTCGACGGCCCTGTGCGCGGGGCACTTCTCCAGCGAGCGGCCGCAGCTTCGGCAGCGCCACGGCCGGCGGAGGGTGATCCACTGAGTGCTGCTGCACGAGAGGCAGCTGACGCAGTAGGCGGATGGGCCGTGCGGGGTTTCCCAGTTGGCGTATCCGTAGGGCGGGCGGCGGCCGGTTTCTTCGCGGATGGAGGGAAGGGACTGGCGGCCGAGGATGACGAGTTCGCCGCCGGGCCACTGGCAGGTGCAGTCCGCGGTGCAGTGGCAGGCGCGGGTCTGGGCGAGTTCGGTGGTCTTTTCGACGCGGGGGATGCCGGGGCCTTTGACCTCGATCCAGGTGCCGAGTTCGGGGAGCCAGAAGTCGGGGATGTAGACGGTCCCGGAGGGGAGGGTGATCGTCTCGGGTTCGTACGTCCACTGGATGCGGTTGGCGTCGAGGGTGGCGGCCCAGTCTGCTTCGAGGCGGGAGCGGAAGGTGGTGCCCGCGTACTCGGTGGGGACGGCTTCGATCGTCGGTTCGTCGGTCACGAGACGCTCCGGAGTCCGCGGCGGAGGTCGGGGCCGTCGAAGCCGACGATGGTCGCAGTCTGCGCGAGACGGGAGGCCAGCCGATCGCCGAGGCGGGTCACCAGGTCGGAGGTGGGGGCTCCGGTCTTGATCGGCAGGTTGGTGGTGATCAGCAGCGGGAGGGACTCGTTGTACCGGTGGTTGACGATCCGGTACGTGGCCTCTTCGGTGAACTCGGAGAGTTTCTCGGTGCCGAGGTCGTCCAGCAGTAGCAGCGGGATCTGCATGAGGCGCTTGAGTTCGTGCTCGCTGCCCTTGTCGGAGCCGCCGGGGCGCAGGAGCCCGTAGAGGTCGGGCGCGGTGGTCGCGATCATCTGGAAGTTGCGGGGGCCGGCTTCCGCGATCCTCCGCAGTGCCCCGTACGCCTGGTGGGTCTTGCCGGTGCCGATGCTGCCGTGGAGGACGAGGATTCCGGCACTCCGGATGTCGTCGGCTGCCCGGTCGGCCCAGGCCTGCACGTCCGGGTGTGTGGCGGTCGCTTGCCGGTACCGGTAGGGGGCGGCGGTCTCCCAGCGGCTGAGGGCGAACTCGGCGCGCTGCCGCCGGTGGTACTCGGGGTGGCCCGGCTCGTCGGGCGTGGGCTCGTCGTCGATCGGGCCCGGCGTGATGTCGGGGCAGCGGTCGGCGATTCCGGCCATGAGGCGGGCGAGCATGCTGGGCCGGTTCTCGGCGAGGTTCTGCGGGTCGGTCATAGGGGGCTCCTAGAAGTGGCCGAGGTCTGCGGCGCGGTCTTCGGGTGTGGGCTCGCGGTAGGGCTGCCAGCCGCCGGACACGGCGCGGAGCGGGGGGCGGCCGTTGGCGTCGGGCGCGGGTCCGTAGTTGTCCTCGTAGCGCTCGTCGCGCAGCCAGTTGGCGGAGAGCTTCGTGAACTGCTGGTCCAGTCCGGCGCGTTCGCGGGCGTAGCCCTGAGCGGCGGCGGTGATCTTCTCGGCGGGGACGCCCTTCGCTCGTGCTTCCCGCCAGGCGGCGAGGGTGGCGAGGCGGTCGCGGCTCTTGGGGTAGACGAGCCAGAAGGCACCGAAGGCGGTGAGGTCTTCCTCGTCTTGGTGAGCGGCAGGAGCAGCGGCGGCCGAAGAAGATGTTTTCTTCCCCGTGTTCTGTAGTCCGTTTTTAGAGGAGGACGTACCAGC
>WUUC01132438.1_pt1 | contig 10723 bp, 8 predicted proteins | sample 6278441 | NCBI WGS metagenome assembly WUUC01 (sample SAMN13675441, study PRJNA597444) | soil metagenome | isolation source: soil | place: USA: Washington | collected 2017-10 | reverse complement strand
TGTCCAAGGTCCCGGTGCACGTGCGCGACGCGGTGCTGGCCGCCGAGGACCGCGGCTTCTACTCCGAGCCGGGCGTGTCGGTCCGGGGAACCCTGCGGGCGGCCGTCAACGACCTTCGGGGCGGCCCGGTCCAGGGCGGGTCCACCATCACCCAGCAGTACGTGAAGAACGCCTACCTCAACTCCGACCAGACCCTGAGCCGCAAGCTCAAGGAGCTGGTGATCGCGTTGAAGATCAGCCGCCAGTTCTCTAAGGACGAGATCCTGGAGAGCTACCTCAACACCATCTACTTCGGCCGCGGCGCCTACGGCATCGAGTCGGCGGCCAGGGCCTACTTCGGCGTCTCGATCGACAAGGTGAACGTCGCCCAGGGCGCGCTGCTCGCCGCGGTGGTCAAGTCGCCGGAGTACTACGACCCGACGGTCACCCCGTCGGAGTCCAAGGGCCGCTGGGAGTACGTGGTCGACGGCATGGTCGGCACCGGCAAGCTGACCCAGGACCAGGCCGATCGGTTGAAGTTCCCGACCACCATCAAGACCCGCAACACCAGCTCGGTGCTGGACGGCCCGCTCGGCCTGGTCTGGCGCCAGGTCAAGTCAGAGCTGGCCGCCGATGGCGTCGACCCGGCCAGCATCAACCCCCGGGGCCTGCGGATCCAGACCACCATCGACCGCGGCGCCCAGGTGGCCGCCCAGGAAGCCATCAAGGCCAACTACTCCAACCTGACGCCCAAGCAGCGCAACCTGCGCCCGGCGCTGGTCGCGGTCAACCCGGCCACCGGCGCGGTGATCGCCTACTACGGCGGGCGCAACGGGGGCGGCCTGGACTACGCCCAGTCCTGGCGCCCGCCCGGCTCGACCTTCAAGCCCTACGTGACCGCCACCGCGCTCACCCAGAACCTCCAGGGTGTCAAGCCGGCGTACACCATCGCGTCCGTCTTCGACGGCACGTCGCCGCAGGTCATCGACAACCTGCCGTTCGCCAACGACCCGTCGGACCCCGTCTCAGGCAGCTACACCCTGCGCGAGGCCACCCGGCTGTCGCTGAACACCGTGTTCGGCAGGCTGACCTCGCTGGTGAAGCCGGCCAATGTGGTCAAGACCGCCCGGGCGGTGGGCATCCCGGCGGTGGAGTCGGCGTCCGGGGCGAACCCGGGCGCGCCGACCCTGATGCGCAACGGCAACCCCGACAACTACGTCGGCATCGGCAACTACCCGGTGCGGATCCTGGACCAGGCCGTTGGCTTCGCCACGCTGGCCAATGGCGGGCTGTACCGCCCGGCCTACTTCATCGAGAAGATCACCGACAGCAAGGGCAATTTGGTCTACCAGCACAAGGACAAGGCCAAGCGGGTGCTGGACAAGCGGGTCGCCAATGACACCACCCTGAGCATGATGGGTGTGGCGCAGCGCTCGCAGCTCGCGCCGTCCGACGGCCGGCCGGTGGCCGCGAAGACCGGCACGGTCGGCATCCAGGACTCCCCCGACTCCAGCGACGGCTGGACGGCCGGGTTCACCCCGCAGGTCAGCGTGGCCTCCTGGGTGGGCTCGGACAAGGTCGAGCCGATCTATGACGCCAACGGCAACTCCGAGTACGGCCGCGGCATGGCCGGCCACACCTGGCAGGCGTTCCTGGACGGCTACCTCAAGGGCAAGCCGGTGCAGCCGATGCCCACCACCCAGCAAATCGGGTTGCCGGCGCCCTCGACTCCCACCGCCACTGTCTCCAGCGCCACCCCGACGCCGACCGAGTCGAGCACGGCTCCTACGACCAGCGCGCCGCCCAGCACCAGCGCGGCCCCCACCTCGTCGGCGCCGCCGCCCAGCACCTCGGCAGAGCCCACCCCCACGCCGAGCACCAGCTGCGGCCTGCCCATCTGCCCGACCTCCTCGCCGACGTCGAGCCTGTCACCGGGTCCCAGCGGCAGTTCCACCAGCAAGGCCGCCGGGCCGGCGGCGGCGACTCCCGGCCCGGCGGCGAGCACTCGACGTCCGTGATCGGCAGCCCTGATCACCGGCGTGCGAGGATCCTCGGGTGACCGAGCTGAGCAGTTCCGTGGCCGGTGGCGCGCCGCCTCAGGACAAGGACGCGCGGTCCTCGCGGCGGGAGCCGCTGGCGCAGGACGAGGTCCCGCCGCCGTCCCGGCAGGACCCGACGATCGCCCGGGCCAGCGCGCTGGTGGGCGGCCCGCTGGGGCGTTACGCCCGGCTGGACTCGGGCTGGTGGACGCCGCTGCGGGCGCTGCTGGCGCTGGGGGCGTTCACGCTGCTGCTGGGCTACGGCGAGAAGCTGCCGTGCGCCGATGGCCAGTGGGTGGCGTCCAAGCAGTACACCCACGTCTGCTACTCCGACGTCATCCCGCTGTGGGGCGCTGAGCGGCTGTCGGCCGGGGCGGTCCCGTACCGCGACCACGCCGTGGAGTACCCGGTGCTCACCGGCGGCTTCATGTGGGTGACCGCCGAGTTGACCCGGGCCTGGACGTCGGTCGCTGAGAGCGGCGTGCTGCCCGGCAGCAACCAGGGCGTGGTCTTCGGCGTGCTGACCTGCATCCTGCTGGCGATCTGCGGCCTGCTGATGATCGCCGCGACGGCGGCCGCGGCCGGCCGGCGGCGGCAGTGGGACGTCGCGATCTTGGCGCTCAGCCCGCTGCTGGTCTTTCACGCCTTCTCCAACTGGGACCTGCTGGCGATGGCCTTCGCCTCGGCCGCGCTGTGGGCCTGGGCTCGCAACCGGCCGGTCGCGGCCGGTGTGCTGATCGGGCTGGGCGCGGCCGCCAAGCTGTATCCGGCGTTGCTGTTCGTGCCGCTGGCGCTGCTGGCCTATCGCAGCCGCACCTGGCGGCCGGTGCTGTGGGCCGCCGCGGCGGCGGCCGGCGCGTGGCTGGCGGTGAACCTGCCGGTGGCGCTGGCCTGGCCGGCCGGCTGGAAGGAGTTCTACGCCTTCTCCGAATCGCGCCCGGCCGAGGCGAGCACCGTCTGGGCGATGCTCAAGCACTACTTCCCCAGCACCTTCGGCTCAACCGCTGACGCCGGTTGGGCGCCGCCGGGCGTGGCGGTGGCGCTGTTGCTGCTGGTCGCGCTCGCCGCCATCGGCTGGCTGGCGTTGAGCGCCCCGGTCCGTCCCCGGCTGGCGCAGCTGGCCTTTCTCACGGTGGCCGCCTTCTTGCTGACCACGAAGGTGTGGAGCCCGCAGTACTCGATCTGGCTGGTGCCGCTGCTGGCGTTGGCCCGGCCCCGCTGGCGCAGCGCGCTGATCTGGCAGGCCACCGAGATCGCGGTCTGGGTCGCCACCCTGCTGTGGCTGCTCAGCGGCAGCGACCCCAACAAGGCCCTGCCCTATGAGGGCCTGACCTGGGTGCTGTTGATCCGCGACGGCGCCCTGCTGGTGCTGGTGGCCCTGATCGTGCGCGACATCCGCCGTCCGGAGCTGGACGTGGTGCGCTCGGCCGGCGAGCCCGACCCGGGCGCGGGGCTGTTCGCCGCCGCGCCCACCGATCGGCTGATCGGCGCCCGGGCTGCCGCGCGGTAATCGGCTGGCCATAGCGGCTGGCCATAGCGGCTGGCGGTGAGCGGCTGGCGGTAATTGGCGCCGGGTGCCGGGCGGGGCTTGGGTAACCTTGCCCTTCTCGGCTCGCTCGCGCGGACGAACGCGTCCGCCGGGTCGGGCGAGCTGCCTCAACGTTTGGAGTCTTTGTGCTGCTGCGGATGTCCACGCTGTTCCTGCGCACCCTGCGCGATGACCCGGCTGACGCCGAGGTGCCCAGCCACCGGCTGCTGGTGCGTGGTGGCTACGTCCGGCGGGTGGCGCCAGGCATCTACTCCTGGCTGCCGCTGGGCATGGCGGTGCTGGCCAACATCGAGAAGGTCGTCCGCGAAGAGATGGCCTCGATCGGCGCGCAGGAAGTGCACTTTCCGGCGCTGATCCCCCGCGAGATCTTCGAGGCCAGCGGCCGGTGGGCCGACTACGGCGACTCGCTGTTCCGGCTGAAGGACCGCAAGGGCGGGGACTACCTGCTCGGCCCGACCCATGAGGAGCTGTTCACGCTGCTGGTCAAGGGCGAGTACTCCTCCTACAAGGACTACCCGCTCGCGCTCTATCAGATCCAGACCAAGTACCGCGATGAGGCGCGGCCCCGGGCCGGCGTGCTGCGCGGGCGCGAGTTCATCATGAAGGACTCTTACTCCTTCGACCTGTCCGACGAGGGCATGCGGCAGTCCTATCAGGCGCACCGCGACGCCTACGAGCGGATCTTCACCCGGCTGGGCTTTGACTACCGGATCGTCTTCGCGGTGTCCGGAGCGATGGGCGGCTCGGCGTCGGAGGAGTTCCTGGCGCCGACGCCCTCGGGCGAGGACACCTTTGTGCAGTGCACCGCGTGTGACTACGCGGCCAACACCGAGGCGGTCGAGATCGCCGGGCCGCCGGCGCACGACGGCTCGGACCAGCCGGCCAGCGTCGTGCTCGACACCCCGGACACGCCGACCATCGCGACGCTGGTGGACCGGCTGAACAGCCTGGACTGGGCTGAGCACGGGATGCAAGAGCGGCAGCCGCTTACTTTCAGTGCGGCAGACACCTTGAAGAACGTGGTGCTCAAGACCCGGCAGCCCGGCTCGGACCGCTGGGAGCTGCTGGTGGTGGGCGTGCCCGGCGACCGCGAGGTCGACCTCAAGCGGCTGGCCGGCCAGCTGGAGCCGGTCGAGGTCGAGCAGGCGGATGAGAAGGCCATGGCGGCCGAGCCCGAGCTGGTCAAGGGCTACATCGGGCCGCAGTTGCTGGCCGAGCTGAAGGTGCGCTACCTGGTCGACCCGCTGGTGGTGCAGGGCAGCGCCTGGGTCACCGGGGCCAACGAGGAGGGCAAGCACGCCGCCTTCGTGGTGCGCGGGCGGGACTTCGAGCCGGCCGGCGAGATCGGTGCGGTCGAGATCCGCGACGGTGACCGGTGCGCCCGCTGCGGCTCGCCGCTGGAGATCGCCCGCGGCATCGAGCTGGGCCATGTCTTCCAGCTGGGGCGCAAGTTCGCGGAGGCGTTCGGGCTGACGGCGCTGGGGCCCGAGGGCAAGCCGGTGACGATCACGATGGGCTCCTACGGAGTCGGCATCACCCGGGCGGTGGCCGCGCTGGCCGAGCAGACCCACGACGAGGCCGGGCTGGTGTGGCCGCGGGTGGTGGCCCCGGCCGACGTGCAGGTGGTGCCCACCGGCAAGGACGTCGCCGCGGTGGCCGAGGCGGAGCGGATCGCCACCGAGCTGGTGTCACTGGGCGTGCGGGTGCTGCTCGATGACCGCAAGGCCTCGCCGGGGGTGAAGTTCAAGGACGCCGAGCTGCTGGGGGTGCCGACCATCCTGGTGGTCGGCCGGGGGCTGGACAACGGCGTCGTCGAGCTGCGCGACCGCAAGTCCGGCGAGCGGCGCGAGGTCCCGGTGGGCGACGCGGTCAGCGCCGTGCACGCCGAGGTGTCGGGCGGCTAGCCAGCGGTTAGGCCGGGCGGCTAGCCAGCGACGGTGAGCCGCGTGCTGGGCAGTCCGGTCAGGCGGCCTTGTTGCGCAGGAAGCTGATGTCTTCGGCCTGGCCGTCGGCCGGCGTCTCGACCACCACGTCGCAGCCGGCGGCCCGCACGATGGCGGCGATCGCCTCGGGCTCGATGAACCCGGTGCCGATGTTGGTGTGCCGGTCAGCGCCGGAGTCGAAGGTGTCGCGGCTGTCGTTGGCGTGAATCAGGTCGATCCGGCCGGTGATCGCCTTGACCCGGTCGACGATGCCGGTCAGGTCCTCGCCGCCGGCGTGGGCGTGGCAGGTGTCGAGGCAGAAGCCGGGGTTGTACTCGCCGATCGCGTCCCACAGCTGGGCTATCCGGTCCAGGTGCCGGGCGATCGCGGCGGTGCCGCCGGCGGTGTTCTCGATCAGGATCGGCAGCGGAAAGCCGCCGCTGTCGGCCTGGTAGGCGAAGGCCTTGCGCCAGTTGTCGATGCCGACCGCCGGGTCGTCGCTGGCGCCGACGTGGCCGCCGTGCACGATCAGCCCCTTGGCGCCGATGGCGGCCGCCGCGGCGGCGTGCTGGCCGAGCAGCTTGCGGCTGGGGACCCGGATTCGGTTGTTGGTGGTGGCCAGGTTGAGCACGTAGGGCGAGTGCACGTAGACCGTCAGGCCACTGGCCCGGATGGCCTCGGCGTGCGGATGCTCCTTCGGCGCCTTCCAGCCCTGCGGGTCGGCCAGGAAGAACTGGACTGCCGCCGCGTCCACCCGAGCGGCGGCACTGAGCGGATCGGTGGAGTCGACGTGGGCGCCGATGACGAGGTTGTCAGCCATGCCGTCCAGGTTACGTCCGGCCCCTGACAGCAGTTCTCTGACGTCGGTCACGTGGCTCCGGCGGCTCAAGGCGGCGTTCGGGTCACGGGTCGGGCTGTTGCCTGCCGGCGTCGCCGGCCACCACCGGATGCACCTGCAGGCCACACACCAGCGGCTGGACGCCGAAGGACTGGGTGGTGCTGGTTCCCGGCGGCGTGCTCAGCAGCGTGGCGTCGGCCCAGCACTGCGCGCCGCCCTGCTGGGCCGCGGTCCACTCGATCACGGCAGATCCGGGCAGGCCGCGGAACAGCACCAGCCGCGGGGCGTCCCCCGCGGCTAGCCCCCCGAAGAAGCCGGCCGGCGTCCGGGCCGCGTCAGCCAGCGGCTGGCCTGCCCCGTCGACGATCGAGGCCCCCGGGTAGCCGGTCAGCGCACAGGGCTGGTCGCCGGCGTTGGCGTACTTCAGCAGGAGGCCGCGGGCGTCGCCGCTGTCGCTGGTCAGCGGTGAGCTGGTCACGGTCAGCTGGTCACCGGCGCAGGTCGGCACCGTGTCGACCTGCGGCCCGGCCACGAAGCGGGACTGAGCCGTGCTCCAGGTGAAGTCCTGGCTGAACCGCAAGCTGCGGCAGCACAGCGGGTCGGTCGGCGAGTAGCCCTTCTCGGCGAGGACGAGGTTCGAACCCTCGACGTCGATCACGGTCACCATGATCGAGCGCTGGTCACCGGGTACATAGGCCAACGTCTGAACCAGCTGCGGGCCGGTCGGGGTGTAGCGAAAGACCTCGACCGGCGCCGGGTGCGAGGCGTTGGTCATGCCGTTGCAGGTGACCGGCAGCAACCACAGCGGAGCCGGCTCGCCGGGCACCGAGATGGCGGGGGCGCCCATTCCGTTGACGTTGCCGACCGTGAGTTCGTCCGGGCACAGCCCGGGGGTGTGTGGCAGCGCGGCGACGTGCAGGCCCCGGTACCAGTCCTGCGGCGGCGTCGAGCTGGCCGCCGGGTCGGGCGCCAGGCCGGCGGACCTGGATCCGGTGCCCGCCGGCGTGGGGCTGGCGGTGGGCTTGGGCTTCGGCTTGGCCGCGGACTTGGTGGCGGAGCCGGACGCCGAGGGCGACGTCGGGCTGGCGCTCGGGGTGGGCGCGGGCGATGTCGAGCTGATGGCGGGCGGGGTGCGGTCCGAGCCATCCGAGCTGTCTGAGCGCAGCAGCTTCGGGCCGGCCGTCACGCCGAGGGTCACCAGCAGCACGGCTGCCGCGGCCAGCATCGGGACGATCCAGGCCCGCAGGCCGCGCGGCTGGCCCTCGTCGAGCGGCAGCCCGCGGGTGACCAGCAGCACCTGCGCCTTGACCGGCGGGGCCGGCGGGGCGAGCCGGGACTGACTCCGGAGCTCCTCGCGGATGGCGGTGTCGAGTTCCTCGGGCGTCATCGAACCGCTCCCTGTTGATTGGACGGGCCGTCGTGGCCGGTCAAGGCGGCCTCGCCGCGCAGTGTGCTGAGGGCCCGGCTGATCAGGCTGCGCACCGTGCTGGCACGGCAGCCCATCGCCTCGGCGACCTGTTGGTCGGACAGGTCATGGAAGTAGCGCAGCACCACGGCGGCCCGCTGCCGGGCCGGCAGCGTGCCCAGCACCCGGCGCAACTGGTCGCGGTCATCGATCCGGTGCGCGAAGTCCGGCCCGGCTCGGACTTCGGGCGCTCGGATGGAGGTGAAGTCGGTGACCAGCTCAGAGGCCGAGCCGCGCCGCTGCTGGTTGAGGTAGCGGTTGATCAGCGACCGGCGGACATAGGCGACCGGCGACTGCGCCTGGACCACCTTGGACCATTGCGGGTACAGCGCCACCAGGGTGTCCTGAACCAGTTCCTCGGCGGCTGGCCGGTCCCTGGTGAGCAGGTAGGCGGTGCCGAGCAGCGAGTCTGTGCAGTCCTCCACGAACTGGGAGAAGTGGGCGGCAGCCCGCGGGAGGACCTTCATACCAGTCAAGACAACTCGGCGAATCAAAACATTGCACCCCCGAGCATGTTCGCATCGGTTATCGAGGGCGCCCGCGTGACCAATGGGCGCGGGCTTCGTTGAGTTCCCTAGTTGAGTCTCGCTGAGTCAGGACGGCATGATCACGGCGCAGCCGCTAGGATCGGGCCTTTCCGGGCGTTCGGGACGTCAGGCGGCACGAGCCGCCACTGGTTGAGGAGTGTCGATGAGTCTTCGTCGCATCGCCGGCGCTGCCGTCGCGGCGGCCGTGGCCTGCGGCGCTGGACTGCTGCTGTCCGGTCCCAGCGGCGCCGCCACGCCTCCCACGCCGATCACCTTGAACCTCACCGGCATGGCCTCGACGTCCTGCCCGCTGCCGTTGAACGACTCAATGGCGGTGCTGCCTAACACCACGGTGCTGCTCAAGAACGACGCGGCCCTGGCCGCACTGTCCACCCAGAGCGTCACGATCAAGCCGGCCCCGAACTCGACCGACCCCGCCAGCTCCAAGTCCATCGCCGACATCCCGGACGCCGGCGCGCCGATCGCCTTCACCCGGGCAGCGACCTACAGCCTCAGCTGGCAGGTCAGAGGCCTGGGCGGCTCGGTGAGCGGCACCCAGACCGGCACGCTGATCATCAACAGCAGCGTCAAGAACTGCGCCGTGGCGGTGCGGCTGCCGGTGCCGAGCGTGTCTGCCTCGGCGGTGCCCAGCGCGGTGACCAGCGGAGTCAACGGCGCGATCGGCGGCCTGGTCAGCGGAGTCAACGGCGCCCTGGGACCCATCAACAGCGCGCTGCCCACCCTGCCGACGGCTCCGGTGCTGCCGAGCCTGCCCGGTGTGCCGAACGTGCCGGGGGTCAACCCGAGCACCAGCGCTCCGGCGGGCAACCAGGGCCCGGGCACCGTTTACAAGCCGACCGGGCCGACGGTCGCCGACCGCACCGTGCCGGACGGCTATGGCAATGGCAGCGGGCTCGGCGGCTCCTACGTCTCGGGCGCCGACGGCTCGGGCAACAGCGGATCGATCATCGCCGGCCAGCAGTCGGGCGCCAGCGACGGCCGCCCGTCCGCCGCCGGCTCGGCCGCGCCGCAGGCCAAGCCGGGCGGCTCGCCCCAGACCGTCGAGCTGGCCGCCACCGGGCCGCGCTCGGCCCTGGGCGCGCTGCCCACCCTCGTGGTGATCCTGGCCATCCTGGCGCTGTCGGGGGCGACCGCGTTCTACGCCCGCACCTTCTTGCTGCAGCCGGCCGGCGGCGCCGGTCAGGGCACGCCCAAGCACTGACCGTCCCTGCTGAGCCGGCCGATTTCCTTTCCCTGGATGGCAGCCGGTAACCTGTCAAGGTTGCTGTCTGGGTGAAGAACGTCAGGTGTTCGACGCCCCCGCGAGCTGCCTCTGCAGTTCCGACGGACCGCTTCACCCTCCTGCCACGGAACGTCCGTGGCCGCAAAGTCCACAGGAGGCTGGGTTAATCCCATGCGCGATTACGAAGTCATGGTCATTCTCGACCCCGAGCTCGACGAGCGAACCATCGCTCCGTCCCTGGACACCTTCCTCTCCGTCATCAAAAAGGGTGGCGGCACCGTGGAGAAGGTCGACGTCTGGGGCAAGCGCCGGCTGTCGTTCGAGATCAACAAGAAGTCCGAGGGCATCTACGCCGTCATCGACATCAAGGCCGAGCCCGCGTCGGTGATCGAGCTCGACCGGCAGCTCAACCTCAACGAGTCGGTGCTGCGGACCAAGGTGCTGCGGCCCACTCCGCAGAAGGCCAAGTCCAAGAAGGCCCAGGACAAGGCGCAGGCCAAGAAGCTCGAAGCCCGAAAGAGCGCCTGATGGCCGGCGAGACAGTCATCACCGTCGTGGGCAACCTGACGGCTGACCCCGAGCTGCGGTTCACGCCGTCCGGCGCGGCTGTCGCCTCTTTCACGGTGGCCTCCACGCCGCGCAACTTCGACAAGAACGCCAATGAGTGGAAGGACGGCGACGCGCTGTTCCTGCGCTGCTCGATCTGGCGCCAGGCGGCCGAGAACGTCGCCGAGTCGCTGCAGCGTGGCATGCGCGTGGTGGTGACCGGGCGGCTGAAGCAGCGTTCGTTCGAGACCCGCGAGGGCGAGAAGCGCACCGTCATCGAGCTCGATGTCGACGAGGTCGGTCCGTCGCTGAAGTACGCCACGGCCAAGGTCAACCGCACTCAGCGGGGCTCCTCTGGCGGCGGCTTCGGCGCGGATAACTCCGGTGGCGGCGGCTCGGCTCCGGCCGATGACCCGTGGGCCTCCTCCGGCCCGGCTGCCTCGTCCTCCGGCGGCTTCTCCGACGAACCGCCCTTCTAAACCTTTTCTCACTGATCTCGAAGACGGAGTTTTTTGAAGATGGCCAAGCCACCGTTACGCAAGCCTAAGAAGAAGTCGAACCCGCTCAAGACCTCGCGGATCGAGGCGATCGACTACAAGGACACCGCCCTGCTGC
>WUUC01218114.1_pt1 | contig 10724 bp, 6 predicted proteins | sample 6278441 | NCBI WGS metagenome assembly WUUC01 (sample SAMN13675441, study PRJNA597444) | soil metagenome | isolation source: soil | place: USA: Washington | collected 2017-10 | reverse complement strand
TCTAGTCCTATAGGATCTCCATTCTAATGTTTGTCCTTTGATTTTTCAATCGTTTCTTTAGATCCAAAATGGATTATACATCCTTTCATTTTCTTAAAGTATGTTAGGTTTATTTCGTCTTTAATCATTCCTATTGGTCCTGTGGCTAACGTTAAACTTAGGGTTATATGCGTGTAATCTTTGTATAATGGCTTTAAGTTTGGTAAACTCCTAAAAAAAGTAAGCTTAGAAAACAAGAGTAGAATATTCACGTTTAGCTAAGCCAAAAGGTTTAAGGGGGGTGTTTTGAATAGAAGATGTAGCAGAGGAAGGTTCCTCATGTTTCGTAATAGCATCATTGATGTAAGAACAAGTAAGTTAGACGAATACATAAGCCTGAATAAGTGCTACACCTATTTCTAGGCCATATAAAAGAGTTAAGAATAAGACAGGAACAGGAGCTAATAGAAACCCTATTTCGGACGGACAGGGATTTGAACCCTGGAATGCGATAAGCATTAGCCCATTTCAAGTGGGGCGCCTTTAACCAGACTCAGCCACCCGTCCCAAGCTAAAACTTCATCTCAAGTTTTCCTAGGTTTCCCTAGTCGATGTAATTCCCCCGACGGAAAAGAAACCCCATAGGGTAGGCTAACAGGGGGGAGGCTAGGATTTACTGACATGTTTACTACATGAGCAAAGACCTAGATAATCTTGTACTACTACCTTTAGTGTTGCCCTCTCTATGAATATCTTACAGAAAAGAAAGGATTAAAAGGTAAAATGTAATTATTACCATAAAGAAGAAGGAAGGCCATCATGAGGGCAAAGAGGGCCATTAAGTTAAGATAAGGCTTTTAAACTAAAGAACCATTTATTATGAACTAGTTCACCTTTATTAAGACAACGAGTAAGATATCCTCTAGATACACCAACAAATTCAGCTGCTTGACGGATTGAATCAAACTGAGAAATAAGAGTAAGTCGATCAAGATCGTATTGGTAAACACGTTTAGTGTGCGGATGATTAGTTCGCATAAGTTTGACAGTTTCGACTGATCGTGGGACTCCTGAAAGAGGTCCATTAGGCCCTTTAAGTGCTAAGGATAATTTAACTTTAGTTTCTTCAGAGGTGGTTTTTCCAAACATAGGGTTTAGGGTTCCTTTCTTAGCTTCAGACATTAGTTGTCTAGTCTCCAAAGTATGGGTTTTCCCTAATTGGGCTAAGCTCATCTTAGATTTAGTTTCCTCAGAAAGGAACACACCTAGGGTTGAGCCGGCAGTAGGGCTTAAGTTATACTCTGGTTTTAGGAAATCTAACCAAAATTGTTCACGCTCAAGGACATGTTCAAGCAAGCAAGTCTCTAAAATCACGAAACAAAAATTGATATACCCATATTTTACAATAGCCCTAATAACAGGGGATGAAGCCCTGATACCTAGATAGGCAGGCTGCATATAATCTAATAATCTATTAGCAAGATTTACTGAACTGCCAACATAGAATTTATTATTGACTTTACAAATTAGAGCATAAACTCCTGAGCTACTACGGTTTTCTAAGGATATTATAACCTTCTCAGAAAAAGGATTAAAATAGATACGCTTAGCATTATTTAGAATTCTCATGGTAAAAGTTAAAAAAGATCGCCAAAGACGTTAAGGAAACTGGAATTACTCAAAGGGTCAACAAGGGGGTATTTTTTATAAAGGGAGGGTTAATCACCTCTCAACAATAATAGAAATGTAAGGAATAGACTAGTTAAATGTAAATTAAGTTCCGTATAAAAGGAGAAACGCCATCATCAAAGCGAAGAGGGCCAAGGCTTCCGTTAAGGCAAAGCCTAAGATTGCATAAGAGAAAAGTTGAGGACGAAGTGAAGGGTTTCTAGCTGTAGAAATAACAAGGGAAGCAAAAACTATCCCTACTCCTACTCCAGCCCCAGCTAAACCTATGGTTGCTAATCCAGCACCAATTATTTTTGCAGCAGCTAGCATATAGTTACAAAAACTTCATATCGCCGAAGACGTCTAGGAAACTAGAGTTGTTTTGTGAAGTTCCTTATTACACATGCAGCGTAACTGTGGAACCAGGTCTTAGAGCCTTCCTACTAATCAAATCATTAGGACTCTAGGAAAATTAATTTAGGAAAAATCTAGGGTGAGTCCCCTAGGGCTACATCTAGGAAGATTAAGACTGTCCCCAAATTTTAGATAAATATAACACATCATTAGGAAATAGTTCTTTCCATGATTGGATACTTTCTGATTATAATACTATTAAAGTATAAATAGAACTGATATACACACCCTTTATTGCCTTGGGTTAGGTTGCATAAGTTGGTTAAATTAGGAACCCCTGGGGCGCCATAGGTAGCACTTCCAGGGGGTAGGAGAAGAGGTGCCACTAGTCTACTCTCTCCCTTATGTCCTAGCTTTCTTCCTTAGTTTAATTAAGTGTATTAGTGTCCTTCCCTCTCCCTTTTCATTGATTTATCAATTATGTCTAAAGTAAATAAGTAAGTTAGTCAAGACTAGGGAAACAACCTAGAGAACTTGGGTAGGCTATGCTTCTGCTCCTCTAGTTTATCTTGTCTATCTTTAGGCTATTTCCCCCTCAATAAGAACTACTACTGGTACTTCCATTATTGCTAAACCTGGCTAGGGTACCCCCCCTTCCTTAGTTCTTCTAGAAGTATCTAAGTTTCCTAGGTTTAAAGCAGTAGTTATTGAGTAATAAATTACCTTTATTAGTATTAGGAGTGGTAGCATACTACTTATTTGTCTATTATAAAAAGGGGGGTCATCCTAGGCTATTTCTTATTATTCTAAGTTTTAGTTAACTAGTTTGAATGAACCCAAAACTAAAAAAGCAGGGAGTTTTTAACTTAATTCCTTTCATAGTATTTATTTCTGGTAATATACCATCATGGCTCATATTTTTGATTCCATATATTATAGCTCTCTTTATTTTTGTTACTAACAGTTCTGGTACTATTATCGGGTATTTTTCCGGTCCTAATAATAGCTTAACATTTTCTATTTTTCCTGCATTATACGAGTCTCCAAATGCTCCTTGTACTACATGATCTGTTGGCTTTATTAATAACTTTAATCTTTTAGCTATATCTTCATTTATGAATGACTTATCTGCTCCTGTATCAATTAATATTTTTACTTTTTCACCATTTGGTAGCTCACACATAGTAGTGGCTTTAATTACCTTATCATTAGCATCTATTAAGGCTCGATTCATTTTCATACCATTTCTTTTGATAATATTTTGACTTTTGGAACAACTCTTTCGGTGGTCCCATCCTTTTATAAGGTTTTTCTTTTAGCTCTTCTAAGTATTTATGATATAATGGCTTTCCTTGTATCATAGCTTTAAACCTTATTTGGCAAAATTCTAACCATGTCATTTTCCATCTCCATGCGTCATATGATGTACATTGATCTACTATCTTATCGTTATATGTGAATAGCTCTCTATGTAGCTTACATCCCAACAAACATGTACTTTTTCCTTCTCTTAATAGCTTTTCTACAAGATAAACCTTATTAGTATTATTTATAGCTTTTATTGTAAAATAGCTTTGTGAGTTGTTTGTTAGTACTTTAATAACTACTCGATTATAAAATAATCTGGTCATTTTAGCAACATTATTTGGTTTGTAAAAATAATAGCTTTATTTATAGCGATGTTATGATCTACATTAATCATATGATTTTAGCTTAATAATCAAAAATAACTCTGTTAATGTATATAACTGTACTGGCGATCATTTGCATGATTCGTCAATTGTGTACAATTGTACCATACTAACAGCTCTATACCAAATTACTTATTATATTGGCTTAAAATTAGATCTGTTTCTAGTTGTAAGTCATGTGACCATGTTTCTACACAATCGTCTAACTGTAAATAATTATTTAACATAGCTTGTTCATTATCATAAGTATTAACCTTCATTAATAGCTGTGGTAACTTTGGTACCATTTGTCTAGTTAATTCTTGGTATTGAATTAAAGTATTATTAGCCTTTTCAAACTGTCTGCTTATTTCATCCTTTTCGATGTTAATAGCTATATTGGTTCTGTTAAGGTTATCTGATAATTCCTTAATATTATTTAGCTGATTTTCTTGGTCATTTACTATCTGTTGTAGCTGCATATTACTTAAGCAATAATTACCATTTTCATTAATTAATTCACAGTTATGATTTTGTAGCCTATTGATTTCTAGCTCTAATTGTTCGATAGTGGCTTTACTATCCCAATTAACATTCTGCTGTACATACTTTCGATAAAGGTATCCTCCTTCTCGTGGTGGCTCTAATGCTTTATCCTTAATTACTTTGTTGACCTATTCGTAAAAAATAGAATTTCATTGAGTTAGGATCCATGGGATTCGAACCCATAACCTTTGCCTTATCAAGACAACACTCTAACCAATTGAGCTAGAACCCTTACCTAGGTAGGGACCCTGTGGAACCAAGGAACCTTTTAAAATTTGAAGTAGATTCTTTGAACAGCACTAATTCAATTACTCCGAGATTTTATCTTTCTTTTTGTCACCCAAGTAATAGCGACCAGGGGCTGTTTAAGAAAGAAAAAACTATGTGAGAGTTATGAATATTCTTGAAATGAAACGTTGAAGCAGTTGAGGAAGAAGTCTCTTGGAAGCCAAGTAGATCAAGAGAGATAGTAGAATCAGACCAAAAGACAGCTGGTTAATAAAGTAAAAAGGAACTAGTTGAGGCATAAACATTACTTGATTGTTTGGTTTCCTATACCACGTAGTCGCCAAGAGTTTGTCACACCACTCCACTTCCGAACCTACCCTTACTCCTTGAAAAATACCTATAACGGAAATTCATCAGAGATATCATCAGAAGACGGACATATTGGAAAATACTGGAAAGAAATAATGACTCTTTACAATTCAAATCCTTCTTTATACCTTACACAGAGAAATATCAAGTATGAGTGCCTGTCATAATCTAAAGAATTTTGTGGAATGAAACTCCAAAAATGGTGAGAAGAGAACTTGATTTTCTCTAAGTTATAAGTTCAAAGTGAGATTGCTCCAATTTCAGAGTTGTTAGCCAGGTTCCTTGGAACATAGGACAACGTTCTGTGGAACCAAGGTAATAAGAGATAGTTCAGGTATGGTATTCTTAGGCTAGTTACCACATATACCTTCCCTATTCTTCTCTAAATATTCCCTATACTGTAATCTACTCATTAGTCTATTTCTTAAAGCATGAAAGCAAGAGAGGTAGAATACTCTTCCCTAACTTTAGCACTAATCCTTTTTTAGGTTCCTACTTTTTGGCTACTCCATCAGTAGCATCGTATAGTATACAGTTTTCCCCTATTCTATACTCTTTCCTTAATTACTAAATCTAGCTCTATACCTGCTGTCTCTCACTACTACTTCTACACCTCTGTTAATAAGGGGTAAGAGAGTTCCTATCTTCCCTAGCTATCCTCCATAGTTACTTAATCTATTTTACTTATTTTTGTACATAATTGAAAAAGGAGTTGATTAACATACTTAACCTTGGTTGTTGCCCTATGTACCAAGGAACCTTAGAAACCTTCCCCCTGGAAGTGCTACCTATGGCGCCCCAGGGGTTATTAAATGAACTATGGCAAGTTAGCTCAGAATACGGCTAGAGGGATTTGAACCCTCACGGTATTACCCACGTGATCCTAAGTCACACTTGTCTGCCAATTCCAACATAGCCGTGTTTTCAGTGTGGCAAATAAGTCTTTTGGAGATCTTACTTGAACAAAAGATAGGAAATCAAGGTATTTAGTTCCTCTAAGAGGATACTTTTGGAAGAAAGGTATGATCACAGTATTGATACTTTATCAGACACAGTCCAAGTGACACAATCTTTACTGTCAACTTTCTAATGTTCCCACATATCTTTGAAGTAAATACTATAAGGCAATGTCCCGACTGTGTAAGGATACTCGAAAACTACACCCTAGTCTAGGGAGTTTGTAAGGGTTATATAAAGGAGAGTTTTGGGGGGGGGAATTTTGAGAAGAAAGCCAAAGTAAATAAGATTCAAGAGAGACGCATTCGATTACAATAGGCATGCCGAAATGTAGAACACCGCACTTAAAAATTAGCCTTTCGTGAATTATTCATGCTTTGCTTAATACTTCTGATGAGATTTAAACCTTCAGGATTCAGATGCCGCTTAGAGTTTACCAGCTTAACGACCTGTTTGAAATCAAGGTAGTTTAGGAGTTTAGAAGAGTGAAGAGGATTTTTATCAAAGAAAGGTACAATAATGTCAGTAGCATCAGGTATATTATTAACAGTGAAGTCTCCTGCTTTATTATTTGATCGTATGTAAACCTTTCCACAACCAAAGGAAGGTATCAAAAGTTCGAGTAGAACTCTGTCCCTAATGTGTTGGGTTATTCTAAATCTACACTCCACCTGGTGAAAGGTTCCATTGCGCCTGGCAGTTATCCTGATATCAAAGCAACCTTCGGCATCCGTAAAGCCACAAATCCAGTTATGAGATAATCCAGAAAGACAAGGTTCAAATTGTGATCTTTTGTAGGCTGTAACATCAGGAAAAGCAGCCTGCAGTTTATCAGAAATTCCCTTATTTATAGCAGAGGCTAAAGCAACAATTTCTAACAAGCCAGATTTTGTTAGATGAAATCCTGAGTGTACTAGCTCTACCACCTTAGCCCATAATAAGAAATCAGAGTGTTTTTGAGTTTGCAATGGGTAGTTTGTAAAGTGAGGAATTATAACTGAGAATAAGTCATCTATACGACTGACGGAAAAACTAGCAATAGGTCTATGTTTGCGTGAGTTCACAGCACCCACTTTGAAGAAACTTTGTAGCTTATACAACAGAGGTAAATCTAAAGTGTGGAGCCATAACTCATAACTACACTTGACTGTCCAACTGTTACCTCGACGATAAATACTTACAATAAAGCTAGATTCTCCATCACTAAGACCTGTTACATACCAAGGGTGTAAAGGGGGTGAAGTTTCCACAGTGCTTGAAGTAGCAGAATCTGCAGGATTTGAGGAGGTAGAGTAAAGACGCTTACCTAGTTTAGGAAGTTTGAGAGAAGCTTGTAAAGGAGAATAAGGGGGGGAATTTTGAGAAGAAAGCCATAGTAAATAAGATTCGAGGGAAACACATTCGATAACGATAGGCATTCCAAAGTGAAGAATACCGCAGAGTTCAGAACACATTCCATAAAAGACACCCTCACGGTTTATGATAACTGAGGTTTGATTTAATCTTCCGGGAAGAGCATCAAGTTTAAGACCAAGGGAAGGTACACCAAAAGAGTGAATAACATCACGAGCAGTTACGATAAAGCGTATGTGGGTATCTACAGGAAGAATAACCCTATTATCAACTTCAAGTAAACGTAATTGCCCTGGTTCGAGATCAGTATCAGGTATCATATAAGAGTCAAACTCTATAGTTTCACCTGTATCATTGACATAATCACTATACTCATAGGTCCAAAACCATTGGTTTCCAATAGCCTTAACAGTGATCACTGGATCAATTACCTCATCTAAAAGATAAAGAAGCTTGAAACTAGGGAAAGCAATAGCAATCAGAACAAGTGCTGGTGTAATAGTCCAAATAAGCTCAATAAGTGTACCATGATTATGGTATTTATGTACGATCTGATTATGGTTGCTATTGAACTTACGGATTGTTGAGCCTAGCATCCAGCCAACACCTAGCAGGATAATTACAAGATAAAACATTACCTGATCATGCAATTCTACAATGCCCTCGAACGATGGTGATCCCCCATCTTGAAATCCTAATTGCCATGGCTGAGGTGCATCATTGTAAGCTACTTTTACCATAAAAATGGTATCGAATAGGAGTTTAAGCATATTAGTAATTTGATTTATGAGCCCTTAGATGTTGAGAGAAAGAAACAAAGCGAGATGATCCTCGCGGTAGGAAAACTATGAAACCAAAATTAGAGGGATTGAGGATTTGCCAAGGCAGAGCATCCCTATTTATAGTCCAAAACCTAGAAAATTATGGCTAAAGTACTGATCCCTACCCTCGAGCTGAAACAATAAAGAGGCTACCCACGAATTTAGACCATAGGCATCTTAGGGCTAAAGTTAGCTAGGTAATAGGGGAGTACCCTTGTTTTTCTAGGTTTCCCTTCCTTGTAGGGATTTATTTTATTTTTAATTTGTTTTTTCCTTTTTTCTGGGGTGGAATTCAAACCTTCTAGGGAAACTAGGTGGAATTTAGTTTTATTCAACGATGTAAGTTTAGCCACGCAAAGGAAAGGGGGAGATGCTTAACTAATTACTATACCAACCACCAATGCTAGAAAATTAGCCTTTACATAGAGGGGCCTATCTTATGTTTACCCTATTAACAGCACCAGTTCATTAGTTCCTAGTAGAGGCAGCCATTATAGACAGCTATGGTAACATGGTAGGGTAGGGTAAGACAGCTATCTCATAATTTCCTGGTACCCTATAACAACTAGCTAAGCTATTCCTCCTTACCTCAATAGGTCATAGTTCTATTGTTCCCTTTAGGTTAAAGGTATGTTAGGCAGGTTCCTTGGTACATAGGGCAACAACCAAGGTTAAGAAAGGTACTATAGCACTTTTATAGTTTGCCCTGGTCTCCGTAGGCTAGAGCCTGCTTTAGCCCAGGTGACTTTCCTATTTTTCTTCCCTATTCTAGACTACACGGGCTTGGTCGGACTCGAACCGACATCTTTCAACGTGACAAGTTAATTGTTTTTCCAGTTAGACCACAAACCCTTTGAAAAAACGAACCTCTCATTTAAATAACAAGAATTAGTTTAAGCCCAAATACTTTAATTATGATCTATAGAGTAGCCTTCATCTTTCTCCTCTTTGCTTACACTTGGATTAGAGGCGCAATTTTAGTTTTATCAGTTAGATAGCCCAATCCCATAGAGTAACTTTTAACTGAGTATGTGGGGGTTCGAACCCCAACAAAACCGCTTAAAAGGCGGCTGCTCTACCTTTAAGCTACATACTCCTCATCTCTATAAGGACAGATTCACCAAAATAGAACGACTGAAACAAGAGCTGCTAATCTTTTTCAAGTGGTAAATAAACTCCAAAATGCATCTTGTGCTTTAATGCAGCAAGTATTGCTTGATTCTATAATGAGCCGGGTAGCGGAATCGAACCACCATAACTCGTTTACAAGACGAAAGCTTTACCATTAAGCTAACCCGACTACCAATAGTTTTATTGAGTGAGTGGAATCATAGATTCTTGTAGCGGAAAAGGAGGGAGTTGAACCCTCAAGGACTATTTAGTCCCATAACTTAGCAGGTTATCGCCTTAACCCATTCGGCCTCTTTTCCTCCAGGCTAACAAGTGATGAAATAAGAAAAAACCCTGGTGCGGCATCTGCCGGGGGGGAGATGAGTAGTAGTTACATCGCTAACTACGGACTTTAAAAACGATCTGGTAAAACCAAGTTGCTTAACAATTAGTAACCCGAGGCTAAAAGCATTACTGCTATTACACCCAGGCCCTATCAATAGGGTGATCTACCCTAAGTTTCAAAGGAAGTATAGAGGAGTAGTTTCCTGCTTGATATGGTTTCAGCAGTTATCTATTCGTGACGTAGCCTCCCAGCCATACCATAGCTTTATTAGCTGTTGATAACTGGTAAACCAGAGGTCACTCCATTTAAGTCCTCGCGTACTAAAAACAGCTTCCTCCTTACTTCCAACTCCCTCCAGTAGATAGAAGCCGTACTGACTCGCGTCGTACTTAACCCAGCTCACGTACCCTTTTACTCGGCGAACAGCCGAACCCTTAGAACCTTATACTGCTCTAGGATAGGATGAGCCGACATCGAGGTGCCAACCCCCCCAGTCAATATGGACTCTCGTGGGAGATCAGCCTGTTATCCCTTGAGTAGCTTTTATCCGTTGATCGATGAACATTCCATAATGTATCACCGGGTCACTATGCCCTAGTTACCTATACCCTTTACACCTAATTACCCCTTCTTCCATTTCTTTACTACTTTTAACAAAACAAACTTGTTCCACAATGCGCTGCACTGTGTACCAAGGCTAACAAGTGATGAAATAAGAAAGAGTTGATGTAATTCCTTCTAGGGAAAGTTCCTAGTTCTGATTTATGAAGGGGTAAATAGAAAGGGTTGTACCTGATAGACTTGTAGGTCTCACAGTCAAGCATGCTTATACCATTGCGCTTATTTAGGCTCACCATAGCCATAGAGAGGTTTCCAACCTAGCAAAACACACCTTCGGACTCCTCAGTTACTTTAGGTGAGGATTGCCGCCCCAGACAAACTGCCTACTAGCCAGCATTTATAGTGAAACCTACTACAGAGATCAAGGTATCTTGTCTAGTCGACTCCCTTTGTACCTAAGTAGCGGTTACACACTAACTAGTTGCAGTCAAGCTTCAAAGGGTCTGTACCGATAGGTAGGCCCTTACGGGCTTTCCCCCGGTAAGAACCGTACGTGCAACTTTCATCGCATACGGCTCAAGCACTAAACTTTGAATAGAGCCTATAAATTAGTGTAAGAATAGACCTACTAAGATGGTCTGCTAAAATCCTTTCTACCTCTATTCATCTGAGACTTAATTTTAAACATTTTCTGGACTCCTGCTTCAGTGAGATGCTCCTTTGAAACTTTCATTTTAATAAGGGTTTTCCAGTCTCCATAGT
>WUUC01019672.1_pt1 | contig 10724 bp, 7 predicted proteins | sample 6278441 | NCBI WGS metagenome assembly WUUC01 (sample SAMN13675441, study PRJNA597444) | soil metagenome | isolation source: soil | place: USA: Washington | collected 2017-10 | reverse complement strand
CGACCGGGTCTTGCTCCGAGTTTTGACCGTTCGGAACGCGAACAGCGGAACGTGCGAGCTGTGGCGCAGCCACGAGCCCAGGACCTGGTTTACGGCGAGGTTGCGCAGGGCCTGCGCTGACTAGCCGGTGCCGCACGCGGTCTTTGGCTCGCGATGCGAGAAACGGCAAAGCGACGTTCGGACGGTGCACCGTTTTCCTCCGGAACCAGTAAGTAACCGGCGAGCCCAGGTGTCTGTTTCACCGGCTCCCCAAGAATCGTTAGCTTCAATGATATCGAGTGATTAGCGCTCGATATGGGGGCACGCTAGGCCGCTCCTTCGGCGCTGTCAAGGAGAGGTCCAGGTGAACCTGTAAGCACCCGAAAACGCTCGCTTCAGCCCCCCATTCTTTCCCTCACTGACGGCCCTTGACCGGGGGGCCTAGGTGTGGCCCCTCGCGCGCCTCATCTCATCGCGTCAGCCTGCCATTTGCGTAGCGAGGACTACATGCGCGCTTACGTTTTCGCGTCGCGCGAATGGCACCAGGTACCGCCGTCATGGCAGGACTCGCAGCATGAAGCTCCACGTCATGTACTTCGCTGCGGCGCGCGAGCTGGTTGGGAAGGCCACCGAAGAGCTCACTTTGCCTCCATCCCTGACGGTGCAGGATCTCGTAAGACACCTCGCAGAGCTACATCCGCGCTTAGCTCCGTACGTCACGCGCATGCGTGTAGCGATCAACGATGAGATCGTCGCGGCTGGTGCGCACCTCAACGACAACGATCAGGTCGCGCTCCTGCCTCCTGTTGCGGGCGGCAGCGCTCTTGCAGAGGTGAGAGAGACGACGCTCTCCGTCGACGAGTTGCTGGCCGCGGTTCGCGCTCCGGCTGCGGGCGCGATCGCACTCTTTCTAGGCGTCGTTCGTGATCACGCCGAGGGCAGCGCGGTGTCGAGGCTCGACTACGAAGCGTACACCACGCTCGCCAACAAAGAGATGCGGCGCATCATCGATGATCTGCTGCGCGAGCACCCGCAAACGAAGCTTGCAGTCGTGCATCGCGTGGGCTCGCTCGCGATCGGCGACATCGCCGTGATCGTCGCTGCCAGTGCGGCTCATCGCGCCGAGGCCTTCGAGCTGTGCCGTGCTGCGATCGATCGCATCAAGGCTTCTGTCCCCATTTGGAAAAAGGAATGGGACGACGCCGGGCAAGCGCTCTGGATCAATCTCGAAGCCGATACGCGTACGTAGCGCGGCAACGCTCATTCAGAAGGCGTTTTGTCGAACCTTGCGCCCGAACACGGTCAGGAAGATGATCTTCACGTCGAGCCAGAGCGACCAGTTGCGGATGTAGAAGATGTCGTGCTCCACGCGCGCCACCATCTTGTCGAGCGTATCGGTCTCGCCGCGTAGCCCGTTGACCTGTGCCCAGCCGGTGATGCCTGGCTTCACTTTGTGGCGTCGCATGTACTCGCGAATCTTGGTCCGGTAGAGCTCGTTGTGGGCGACCGCGTGGGGCCGCGGACCCACCAGCGACATATCGCCCAACAGCACGTTGAAGAACTGGGGCAACTCGTCGAGCGAGGTGCGACGGATGAACTTCCCGACCGGCGTCACGCGTGGGTCGTTGCGCTGGGCTTGCAAGACGTTCGCGCCATCTTCCATCACGCCCATGCTGCGAAACTTGAACACGAAAAACTCGCGGCCATCTTCGCCGTGCCGCTTTTGCTTGAACAGCACCGGACCCCTCGAACCGAATTTGATGGCGAAGGCGATGGCGAGCATCGGCATGGCGCACATCAGGATGAACACGCAGGCGAGCGCGATGTCCTCGAGCCGTTTGAGCGTGCGCCGCAAGCCTCGGAACGGCGAGTCGTAGACTACGTGTCCGATCTCTTGCGGGTCGAGACTGAGCGCTAGCGCCAATGCCAGCATGAAGCGGTCTTCCTGCAGATCGAGATCGCCGTCGGCGTCGCACACCTCGCGGGTCAGCTCGATCAAGCTCTTGCGACCGACGGCCGGTGAGTCGAGCAACTCCTCGGCGAGCGAGGCAAGGTCTACGCCGCTTGGGCGAAAGCCGCTCAGCCGACTCTCGAGTCGCAAGGGCAGCTCCTCCACACCCAGCAGCTCGCACAGCAAACGGCGGATCGCGTCGTGCTCGGCGTCGGACGGGGGACGGTCGGAATGAGCCGCGGCCATGAGTGCCTCGGCCACCGGAAACAAGCTGCTGACGCGACTCACGCGGCCTCTTGGCGCATCGAGGTCGGAATCATCCACGAGCTCGACATCGACGCTCTGCATCGTTTCCTCTGCTCCCCCGCGCCTCGTCGGCCGAGGCGTCCCCGGACAGCTCTACGTCAGGTGCGCGGCGAGTCTGCCTTCTCGCCCCACCAGCGACAAGGTTCAGCCGTTCTTTGCCTTGTTTCCAAGGTTTTTTGTAACCCAGCTTGCCGTCTCAAGTGCGCTCTACAGCAGCATGCGCAAGGGCGACTCCAACATGCTTCGCAGGAGTTTCAGCCATTCGGCGCCGAGCGCACCATCGATCACACGGTGGTCACAGCTCATCGTCAGCGCCATGCGCTTACCGGCGACCACGGCTCCGTTTTTGACCACCGGCACGTCGCGCACCGCGCTCACCGCCAAGATCGCGCCCTCGGGCGGGTTGATCACCGCGCTGAAGTCGTCGATGCCGAACATGCCGAGGTTCGAAATCGAGAAGGTGCCGTTCTGCATCTCTTCGGGTTTCAGTTTCTTGTCCTTGGCGCGGCCCGCAAGCTCGCGAACGGTCTGAGCGATGGCGAGCACGCCCAGCTGATCGGCGTTGCGCACGACGGGTGTAAGCAAACCATCCGCGATCGCGACAGCGACCGAGATGTCGACGCGTCCGTGGTACACGACCGAGTCGCCCAAGAAGCTGGCATTGACCTTGGGCATGCGGCGCAGCGCCAGTGCACAAGCTTTGATCAAGAGATCGTTGAGCGAGATCTTCTCACCCGACGACGCGAGGTCGGCATTGATTTGGGCGCGTACGTCGACGAGCGGCGCGGCATCGATGTCGATCGTGAGATAGAAGTGCGGCACCGTCTGCTTCGACTCGGTGAGTCGTCGCGCGATGGTCTTGCGCATCTGCGAGAGCTTCTCGGTGCGATCCTCGCGTTCCCCAAACACGGGCGCACTGGCTTTGTCGCTTACGGTCGGCGTTTTGCTCGCGCTGCGTGCAGGAGGGGTGACACTCGGACCGCGGACCGCAGCACCCGGCAAACCGACTCGTGCATCGTTTGCACCCTCTTCGACGTCGCGCTTGATGACGCGGCCGCCCGGACCCGTGCCGCGAACCCGCGACAGGTCGAGGTCACGTTCGCGGGCGATCTTACGAACCACGGGCGAAGCGAGCACGCGACCGCCGGCGGGCGCCTGCTCTTCGTGATCGCCCTCGGCCATGTCGTCGGCGTCTTCGGATTCAGCTTCATCCGTCGCGGATTTGGCCTCGAGCTGGCCTTTCGTTGTGCTCGGCTTGGCCTCCGGCGCCTTGGCTTTCGCGGTGCTCTTGTCGCCCTCTTGGGCCTGCGGAGCTGACTTGGCGCTTTCGCTCTTCGCGGGGGCTTTCTGAGCGTCGGCGCCGCCAAGCAAGCTGCTGATGTCTTCACCCGCTTTGCCGAAGATCGCCACCGGCTGATCGGGCGCGAGCGTGGATCCTTCAGGCGCCAATTGCTTGAGCAATACGCCCTTGTCGAATGAGCGAAACTCCATCGTCGCTTTGTCGGTCTCGACTTCCGCGACGAGGTCGTCCACTTCGATCGAATCGCCTTCCTGCTTCACCCAGCGGACCAGCGTTCCCTCTTCCATGGTGGGCGACAGCTTCGGCAGACCTATCACTTTGGCCATTTCAAACCTCACGCGGAGCGCGTTGCGTCCCCGTTGTCGTTCGCGCGCCTGCGCAGTTGTCCGTTTCTGGCGTCGTCATTTCGCGACGTACAGCGCCTTTTCGACAGCGCGCACGATGTCGTCCGCGCGCACCAGCACCAGCTCTTCGAGTGGAGAGGAGTAGGGCATCGACACGTCGCGCCCCGCAAGGCGCAAGATCGGTGAATCCAAGTAATCGAAGGCTTCACGCTGCACGCGATCCACCAGCTCGGCGCCCGGGCCTCCGTACGGCCAGTGCTCGTGGGCGATCACGCAGCGATTGGTCTTCTTCACGCTCTCGACGACCGTCTTGTGATCGAAGGGACGCAGCGTGCGCGGGTCGATCACTTCGCAGTGGATCCCCTGCTTTTGCAGCTGCTCGGCCGCTTTCATCGCCTCATGGAAGGTGCGCCCCCACGACACGATCGTGCAGTGCTCGCCTTCGCGGGCCACGCGCGCCTGTCCGAACGGAATCAGCTCGTCGGCGTCTGGCTCGGGCACCTCGCCCTTGATGCCGTACAGCGTTTCACCCTCGAGGAAGACGACGGGATTGTCCTCGCGGATGGCCGTCTTGAGCAGGCCTTTGGCGTCGCGCGGTGTCGACGGTGCGCACACCCAAACGCCGGGGATTTGCGCGTAAAAAGTCTCCATGGCGTGACTGTGCTGGGCCGCGACTTGGCGTGCCGCACCGTTCGGACCGCGAAAGACGATCGGCACCTTCAGCTGACCGCCGCTCATTTGGTACATCTTCGCGGCGTTGTTGAGGATCTGATCGAAGGCGACCGCGGAGAAGTTCCAGGTCATGAACTCGATCACCGGACGCAGCCCAACCATGGCTGCGCCCACGCCGATGCCCGCAAAACCGGCCTCGGCGATCGGCGCATCGATTACGCGCTTTTCGCCGAAGATTTCCAGCATTCCTTCGCTGACTTTGTACGCGCCTTGGTAGTGGCCGACTTCTTCGCCCATCAAGAACACGCGCTCGTCGCGCTTCATCTCTTCGATCATCGCCTCGCGGACGGCTTCTCGATAACGGATCGTGCGCATGGCGTTCACACTCCCTTTTCGGAGAAGACGACGGCGCCCGGAGCGAGCGTGCCCTCGGTGCTCGGCGCGTAGTTCATCTCATACAGGAGCGAGACATCGGGTGGTGGGCTCTCTTCGGCAAACTGCACGGCGTCACGCACCTCTTCTTCGACCTCGGCGTCGATCGCATCGACCTCGGCAGCCTTCATGCCCGCCTTCAGCAGTTGCTCGCGGGCAATGCGCACCGAGTCTTTTTGTTTACGCAGCTCCACTTCCTCGGGTGTGCGGTACTTGCCGGGATCGCTCATCGAATGACCGCGAAAGCGGTAGGTGAGGATCTCGATCAACGCCGGGCCCTTGCCCGAGCGCGCGTGGGCGATGGCCTTGCCGAGCTTTTCTTTCACCTCGAGCACGTCTTGGCCCTGAAAACGGTCGGCGTACATGCCGTAGCCTTGGGCTTTGAGCGTGATATCGCGGACAGGCAACGTGCGCTCGAGTGGCGTGCCCATCGAGTACTCGTTGTTCTCGACGATGAACACGGCAGGCAACTTCCAAAGAGCCGCCAGCGATAGCGCCTCGTGAAAGCCGCCGATGTTCGTCGCGCCTTCGCCCATGAAGCCCAAACAAACGCGCTTTTCGCCCTGGTACTTGATCTTGAACGCTACGCCCGAGGCCAACGCCAAATGTCCTCCGACGATGCCGTGGCCACCGAGAAAGCCGTGCTCGACGTCGAACATGTGCATCGAGCCGCCGAGCCCGCGTGAACAGCCGGCGTCCTTGCCAAACAGCTCGGCCATCGCCGCCCGCGCGGTCATGCCACGTGCGATGGCATGACCGTGATCACGGTAGGTCGTGATCAGGTAGTCATCGGGCTGCAGCGCCGCATGGGCGCCGACCGCGATGGCTTCTTGGCCGATGTAGAGGTGGAGAAAGCCGCCGATCTTGCCTTGCGCATACGCGCGCGCCGACTCCTCTTCGAAGCGGCGAATGAGCCACATCTGACGGTAATATTGCTTGAGCTCTTCGACGCCCACCGACACGCCTCCTCGAGCGCTGGCTAGCGCGCGCCCGTTCGAGAGAGCACGCGAGCAAATCGCTCCGCACCCTGGCAGCCGCGCAGTATTGCAGAAGATCCGCGCCGTGGTGGCTTCGCTGCCGAGTTCGAAAGGCAGCGCCTGAAACCGCTTTCAGCAGTGCGCGACAACTAGCACCGCGGACAGATTTGCTCGCCTACGAGACGGTGACTGTCGAGTCGGGCGCTGAGAACAGAAAAACGTGCCTACCCGCTGCGCGTGCGCCTCGCTGCGAGGAGCCGCGAATGTTGTCGGGCGTCAGAGCTTGGCGGCAGCGCGCTTGCCGCGAGCAGCAGCCCGCTTCTCTTCGCCTTCGCGATTTTTGATGCGCAGATAGACGGCATCGATCGGGATCGTGAAGGACAACGAAACCGTGGAGAACTTGTTGACGACTGGATTGCGCAGCCAGAAGTCGCTGGTTTTCGCGCCGCCCGAACATCCGCCGAGCGCACTTTGTCCACCCGAGTCGGCGCTGTAGCAAACGCTGGTGTTGCCACCGAGCGAGGCGATCACCCAATCGGTCGGCTGGTAGTTGACGGTGAGCGAGAGGCTGCCGATCCGGCGCCAGCGCGTGGCGTCGTCGTTCTCTTCGACCGGAGAGCCGTTGGCGATCACGCCTGGCAAAGAGCCGTCCAGGTCGTTGAGCTTCTGCGCGTGGTTCCAGCCGTGCAGGTACGCAGCCTGTAGCGACCACTGCTCGTTGACGTTTAGGCTGACGATCGCCGTAGCGCGCAACGCGTCTTGAACCGCTGCTAGGCCGCCCACTGGGCAGGACACCGCCGAGCCAGTCACGTCGTCGCACTGTCGAGCATTGGCATCGTCGCCCGTCACGGTGCGCTGGGTCCCGGTATAGAAGGTATGGGCGTACGAGCCGCCGACCACGAACGCGAGGCCACCCAGCACGTCCAGGGCGCGGACGATGTTCATGGTGGCGCCGGCGCCGACCAGCGCATTGGCAGAGCGACTCGTGCGGGATACCGGAACGATCAGGCGCGGGCCGCCTGCAAAAGAGAAACCTCCTAAGCTGCCGAGATTGCCAATCGCCGTGACGCGCGGGTCGGTCCACCACAGCTCGTGGCGATCGGACGTATCATCGGGGACGGTTTGCTCGTAGGCAGCAGTGGTATCGGCTATGAGCGCCCAGGTCTCTGTGAGACGAAGACGCGGAGCAATGTAGATACTCAACGCCGCGTAATGGTTATCCCCGTCCGGCAGCGTCCCCGAGCCTGGAGCCGCGGCTTGCGACAGCGTCACGATGGAGCCGGCGAATACGGGCGTGTCACCGCCACCGCAACCCTCGGCCTGTGCGAGTGCGCTGTTGCCCTGCGCCATCAGCTGAGCGCAGCGTTCGGCGTCCGCTTGCTTGTCCTCATCGGCCACTTCGCTGGTCTGTGTGGACAGAGACACAGTGGCGGCCGGGGCGGAGGGCGCTTGTGCCGAGGGCTCCACGATCGGCGGCACGTCTTCGACGCTCGGTGGAGGCGTCGCTACGGGAGGCGCTTGAACCGACGGTTGCTGCTGTGGGGACGCCGGGTCCGTACTCGCGGCCGTTGCGGCCCCATCGAAGGCGGGTGGCGCAGAGGATTGGGCGCTCGCATGGAGCGGCACGAGCAGGCTCAGGCAGAGGGAAAGCACGAGAGTTGCGCGATGAGTCACTGTGTTCTCCCGAATCAAGCGCGAAGGAGTGGCTGCGAGAGCGTTACGCCACGCACGGCCAGCGGCCGCACGCAGTACCGAGCGCTGTGCTCAGCAACGCTTGTGCCACGTTTGGCCAGTTTACGTAAAAGCGCGAAAAAGGGCCGATTTGCAAACGTCGCACAGGTCCGTCGTCAGGCCTGTACACCCCTGGCCCGGCGCCACGCCCCGAGATGGGGTTTGAAACGTTTGATATTACGGAAGAATCGCACCGTAAGTGGACTGACGGATTCGGACTCACCAAAAAGTGAGCGGCGAGATACGGCGGTTGAAACACGATCCACGGACCGTTACCGTGCCGGGCATGGTGGGCGCTTGATCACGAATATCGTTCGCGGTTTGTGGGTCTGGTTGGTGATTTGCGCCGTCCTGCTGGTGTACGCCTTACGGCGCGGTTTGACCCTGTTCATCGCCGATCCGCAGCGGCGCAAGGCCCGAGTGGCACAGCTGCAGGGGAGCACGTTGCGCGCCGCGATGGCCTTTCTCGGTGCGTGCTTCGTGAAGCTCGGCCAGGTCATGAGTTCGCGGCCGGACTTGTTCGAGCCCGAGATGATCGGCGAGCTGCGCCTTCTGCAGGACAAGTTGCCGCCGTTTCCTTTCTCGATCGTCAAGGCCACGGTCGAGGCCGATCTGAAGAAGCCGCTGAGCGAGGTGTTCGCAGACTTCGAAGAGCAAGCGATCGCCGCCGCGAGCGTGGCGCAGGTCCATCGTGCGCACCTCAAGGACGGGCGCGAAGTGGCCGTCAAAGTGCTGCGTCCCAACGTGCGCTCGCAGGTTGAACGCGACGGAACGCTGCTGCTCATGGGCGCCAAACTCATGAACCTGCACCCGCTGATTCGCCTTTCCGATCCGGTTGGCTTCACGCAGTCATTCGTCGATGGCTTGGTGAGTCAGACCGATTTGCGCGTCGAAGGCGCGAACTACGAGAAGTTTCGCCAGAACTTCCGCAGCGAAAAGCGCGTCGCGTTTCCTGACGTCTTGCATCAACTGACCAGTGAGCGTGTCCTGGTGATGGACTTCGTACGCGGCCAAAAGCTCGATCAGTTGGGCCCAGGCGACCATTCCGACATCGCGACCACGCTGCGTGAAGCCGCGTTCAAGATGTGTCTCGAGGACGGCTTCGTGCACGCCGACATGCATCCGGGCAACATGGTCAAGCGCGCTGACGGGGTGCTCGTCTTTTTCGACGTGGGCCTCGCGACGCAGATGAAGCCCAACTCGCACGAAATGTTCGTGGACATGACGAAGTGCATCGCCATGGGTACCACCGACGACATGGTCGATCACTTCAAGCGCTACCACGTGTACCTGGGCGACGTGGATTGGATCGCGATGCGCGCAGACATCGACGCGTTCTCCTCGAAGTTCAGGGGTCGCGATGTGTCGCAGCTCGACTACGGCGAGATGGTCAACGAGATGTTGGCCATTGGCAGGCGCTACCACGTGCGGCCGATGAGCGATCTCGCGCTGGTGATCGTCGGCACCGTGACCGCGCAAGGCATCGGGAAAATGTTGTGCCCGCAGGTGAACGACTTCGTCGAGATGTCGAAGTTCTTAATTCCACTGCTGACACGCCGTGGAGAGAACGTGCCCGATAGCGATGAGGCACGGAACGCGCGCGCTCTGCTCGATCCAGCGAAGCAAGCCTAGCGTTGACTTTGCTCGGCGTTCCAATTCTCGAGCACTTGCCTCAACAAACAGACAAATCAAAAGCGATTAGGTAAGCATGTTCAGGGACGTCGCTGTGGCCGGCGGGTCAGTACGGGGCGTGAGCAGACGCGGGTCATTGGCGTCTGACACATGAATTGCTGGCGCTTTCTCGAAAACCACTGGTCATCGCTCCGACACACCGTGGTAGCGTGCCGCACGTTGAGCGCGGCGTAGAGCGACCTGTGATTGCGTGTTCGGGGTGGAGGAACCAATGACTAACTTGATGCGAATGATCGTTTGTTTGTCGCTCCTCGCGGCGTGTTCCGGCGACGGCGACAAAGGCGCATCAGACGATCCGATCGGCGGCAACGGCGGCTCCGACAACGGTGGCGACAACGACGGTAACGATTCCGGCAACACAGGCGATCCCGCCGGGGAAACCGATCCGACGCCGATTACCGAAGGTTGCAAGGGACAGAAGTTGCGTGAAGGCATCTCGGACAATCCGGGAGAGCCGGGTCCGTGGCCCGTCGGCGCTCTGAGAACCATGCTGGGCGGCATTCCAGCCGAGGTTTGGTATCCGGCAAAGCAGGGCAGCCAGGTCGGCGAGAAGTTCGCGAGCTACGACATTCGCGAGCACTTGCCCGACGCCGACATGATGAAGATTCCGGAGGCCAACAATCCGGTGCAGAGCTGCAACTGCTACCGCGGCCTTCCCCTGGATGAGGAAGCGGGACCTTACCCGGTCATCTTGTTCATCCACGGCACGGCAGGCTTTCGCACCACCAACCTCGACAACGCCACGCACTGGGCAAGTCGCGGGTTCGTCGTGATCGCTGGCGATCATCCGGGCATTCGCCTGAAAGACATGCTCGGTAGCGCCAGTCTCATGCCGAGCACCGGCGCCGCCGATCAGTCCGGCGATGGTCGGCGCATGCTCGAAGAGCTGGCGAAGACGGCGGGCGATATGGCCTTCCTCAAGGGCCACATCGACATGAAGAAGGTGGGCGTATTGGGTCACAGTGCAGGTGGCGGCGCGGTGTCCGGCTACGGCGACATCGCGGATGTCATCGTGGTGTATGCGGCGGGTGCCTCCGTGGACGATCCCACGCGTACGACTTCGATGATGTCGTTGATGGGCAGCAGCGATGGCGTGGCTGGTGCCGCGACCTCGGGCTACGACTTGTCCACCACGCCCACCAAGCGCTTCGTCTCGATCACCAAGGGAGGACATCTCGTCGGCGGCAATCTGTGCACGCTGCGCGATCCGCTGGATCCCAACAAAGACATCGTCGACCTCGCGGAGCAATACAAGCTCGGCGGCTTGCTCGGCGAGCTCGGCCTGGTGCGCGGCTTGTTCGGCCGCCTGTTCGACGGCTGCAATGATCCCATGGACGACC
>WUUC01239943.1_pt1 | contig 10725 bp, 14 predicted proteins | sample 6278441 | NCBI WGS metagenome assembly WUUC01 (sample SAMN13675441, study PRJNA597444) | soil metagenome | isolation source: soil | place: USA: Washington | collected 2017-10 | reverse complement strand
GGTTCCATCGGCAATCAGACGTGGAAGGGCATCTCCATCTACCAGGACCCTCGTGCCAACGATGGCCAGAGCGGGAGTTCGCCGCAAAACACGATCAGAGGCAACAGCGCCTTATCCATCCAGGGAGCCGTGTATTTCGGCAATCAGTCGCTCATGTTCAATGGCGGCGGCAAAGATGAAGCGGCATGCCTTCAGATTGTCGCGAAACGCGTCACCTTCAGCGGTAACTCGTGGATCAAAGCAGCGAGCTCGTGTGGCGCGTACGGTCTCAGCGCGATCGGTGGCGGCCGGCGCGTCAGGCTTGTGGGTTAAGACATGAGGCTACCCATGCGCAAACTCTCCAGCAATGAACGCGGCGCGGCGGTTATCGAACTGGCGCTGGTCGCGCCGATCCTCGTCTTGATGGTCGTCGGCACTGTCGATGTCAGCAACGCTTACACACGCAAGCTCCAGCTCGAACAGGCGGCGCAGCGCGCGATCGAGAAGATCCAGCAGACGACGCAGAACAAAAGCGTCGAAGACACACTCAAGGATGAGGCCGTCTGTCAGGTCAACGGCACCGACAGCTCCGGCAATTGCATCACGACCGGTCCGATCACTACCGCTAATGTCACCGTTACGTTCAGGCTCGAGTGCACGAATGCCGACGGGACGGTTGAAGTGCAGACGGACGTAGATTCCGCGACCGACTGCTCATCCAGCCAGACGCAGGCGCAGTATATTTCTGTAAACGTCACGGACAAATATGCGCCACTGTTCCCAATCCACTTCGGGGTCGGAGCGGACGGAAAGTATCACCTGGCCGCGACGGCTGGCATGAGGACGGAGTGATGTTCCGCCGGCGCCTCCGCAGTGATGAACGGGGTGTCGCCGCCATCGAAACGGCGTTCGCGCTTCCGATCCTGATCGTTCTGATTTGGATGTTCGTGCAGTTCGCGCAGATGTACCGCGCGATGGCCGGCATCCAGATGGCGCTGGGCGAGGGCGCGCGCTACGCCACATTGTGCCTGAACCCTACTGCGACCGGGTGCACCATCCCCACTGCCACGCAAATCACGAACAAGATCAATGACGCGGTCTACGGCATTGGGCCCGGAGACTTTACGGTCGATCCGCCGGCACTCCTTACGGATCCCGTTAACGGCGGAAAATATTACGACTTGAGAGTGAGCTACACCCAATCGACCAATCTGCTTCTCTTCCCGGGGCCGGACATCTCCGTGAGCAAATCAAAGCGGGTCTGGGTCGCCACCTCATAGGTTTGTCTCTGCGGACAACACGACCAGAAGGTCCACGCCGTTAGCTAAGCCCGCCCTCATACAAAGCGGGAAAAATCGGGCTTTCGTTTTTCGAAGAAGGCGGCGATCGCTTCCTTGACCTCGTCCGAAGCGAGCCTCTCGGAGAACAAGCGCCCTTCGATATCCATCCGATCGAGAATCTCGTCCGGTTCCGCGAGCCGCAGCAAACGCCGAGTCTGGCGCACCGCCTCTGGAGGTTTCGCGAGCAATCCATGGACGAGTTCCCCCATGACCTCCTCGAGCTGTCCGGCCGGCGCCCGATGGCTGACCAGACCGATCCCAAGCGCCTCGTCCACGCCGAACGGCTCGCCGAGCAGCAGATGGCGGGCCGCAATGCGCCGTCCGGCAAGCCGCGGCAGGAGGAGCGAGCTTGCGGCTTCGGGCACCAGCCCGAGATCGACGAAGGGCATCGAAAAGCGGGCCGATTCCTCGGCGACCACCAGGTCGCAGTGCAGCAGCATCGTCGTGCCGATGCCCACGCAATTGCCTTGCACGCCGGCCACAATCGGCGCGTCGCAGGCGACCAGCGCTCGCAGGAAGCGCCACACGGGAATCTCCGTCGTGTCGCGCGGCAGGGCATTCAAAAAGTCGGCGAGGTCGTTGCCCGCCGCGAAATCCGGCCCCTCACCGCGGAAAGCGATCACGCGCACCGAAGGATCGCCGGCGACGCCTTCGAGCGCATCGGCCAGCGCATCGTACATCGCGACCGTGATCGCGTTACGCCGCTCGGGCCGAGCGAGCGTAATCGCGAGCACGGCACCATTCCTTTCCACACGGACGTGCTGGCTCATTGGTCGCGCCTCCCCGAATCGGATGACTGTACCGGCCGCACCGGCTATGCCCCAAGGGACACAGATTCACATTCACCAAAGCCGGGACGTGTGCAATTCCATGAAGTTCTTCGCCGACACTGCCGAGATCACCGAAATTCGCGAGCTGGCCGCCGAGGGCCTGCTCGACGGCGTCACCACCAACCCGAGCCTAGTGCACAAGTCCGGCCGCAATTTCCTCGAGGTTGTGCGCGAGATTGCCGGGATCGTGAGCGGCCCGGTATCGGCCGAGGTGGTCGCGCTCGATTATGAGCAGATGATGCGCGAGGCGGAGGTGCTGCGGAAGATCGGCGACAATATCGCGATCAAGGTTCCGCTAACGCCCGCTGGACTCAAGGCTTGTAAGGCGCTCACCTCGGATGGGGCGATGGTCAACGTGACCCTGTGCTTCTCGGTGGCGCAGGCGCTCCTTGCGGCGAAGGCCGGAGCCACCTTTATCTCGCCGTTCGTCGGGCGCCACGACGATGTCGGCTTCGACGGCATGCAGTTGATCTCCGACATCCGGCTCATCTACGACAATTACGAGTTCCCGACTCAGATCCTGGTGGCGAGCGTTCGGCACCCCATACATGTGGTCGAGGCCGCCAAGATCGGCGCGGACGTGATGACCGCTCCGCCCAAGATCATCTGGCAATTGTTCAAGCATCCGCTCACCGACGCGGGCGTCGCCAGCTTCCTGAAGGACTGGGAGGCAACGGGGCAGAAGATCGGGTGACGATAAAGCGGCCGATTTTAACCTTTGCGCAACCCTCGCGCGTAACGATTTCCTAACCGCTAAAGGGATAGGGTCCTCGCATCCTGCATAGTGGAATTTGCAGGTCGGGGCGGCAACGCTCCACTTGGAACCAAGGAGCGAAGACCATGACGAAGTTTCTCAAGAAGCTCTTCAAGAATGAAGAGGGTGCGACCGCGATCGAGTATGGCCTGATTGCCGCTCTCATCGCCGTTGCGATTATCGGTGCGCTGACCAGCGTCGGCGGCAAGCTCAACCAGACGTTTGACAACGTCGCGGATGCCCTCTCGGCGGCGTAAGCCTCCCGTAGAGGAAAGACGGGCGGCGGCGTCGTAAGACGCCGCCGCTTTTCTTTTGCCCGGCAGAAACTCTCGCGACTTGGTGAACCGTCTCTTAAGCATTTCCGCCTAGGGACGGGCGACCACAAGGATTGGCTGAAGTCGGGGTTTCATGAGTTTCGAGAGCTTTCGGGAATTCGAACCGAAAAACCGAGCGGATGCGGGGCTCGTTCAGGCAGTGGCTCTCGAGAGGGAAGCCGGGGAAGCTGGCGTCGACCAGCGTCATCCAGCATCGTTAATGAGCTGGGCCGTCGCCGTGGGGATCGTCGTCGCCGTCGAATATCTGTTCGCGTTGCTGATCGGATTCAGAGTCGGATTCCACTACCGAATTCCCTTCGAATCTTATGCGATCGCCGGCGTTGGCATAGCCTTGGCCGGAGGCTCGGCTTTCGCCATCTCCAGGTTCGTCAGCTACGCGAAGCAGCGCGAGCCACGGCCAGCGCGAAGGCTGCTGGCCGAATTTCCCCGCTGCTATGGGTTCGTGTTCGGTACGCTGCTGGTCGCGATCCAGATGGCCGTTCTGAACTGGACCAAGATCATGCTCCCACTCGCGACTCCGTTCTGGGCCGATCCGCTGCTCGCCGAGGTTGACCGAGCGATTTTCGGCACGGATCCATGGAGGATCGTCGAGACCTCATTCGGCTGGGCCGCGACGACGATCGACGGCGCTTACGTGAGTTGGATGGTCGTCAAGTTTGCGACATTGGCCGCGGTTCTGGCCGCGCCGGAATCGCGACGGAAGGCACAAGCGGTTTTCTCCTATTTCCTGATCTTGGCATGTACGGCGCTTGGCCAATATCTCCTTTCGTCGGGCGGCCCCGTATTCTACGAACGGCTGGGTTTCGGCGACCGTTTCGACGGACTCCCGATCAAGCCCTGGGTCGAGACTGCGTCCTCCTATCTGTGGGATGATTATCTGCGTGCGGGCGGCGACATCGGCACCGGGATCTCGGCGATGCCCTCACTGCACGTGGCCGTCGCCCTATGGGTCGCGCTCGTGATGCGCAGCTATCTGCCGCGCGTGGCACTGCTCGGCTATTTGTACTTCGCCCTGATCCTGGTCGGCTCCGTGCTCCTCGGCTGGCATTATGCGGTCGATGGCATCGCCGCGATTGCGATTACCCTGATCTCCTGGCGGATCGCCTCGAGCGTGGCAATTGCCCCGCGCGGGCGATTCCTGACGGTCCGTGCAGCGGCTTCAGTAGGAAATTAACCGCCTCGGGAGTATCTTGCCCCTGGTATGGCCACGGTAATTCCCTTCGAGGAGCGCGCGGTTGCGCATCTGCGTGAGCGGCTCGGCGCCGCCGAAGAGGCGAACCAGGACCTCATTGCCTTCGCTCGAGGTCATTCCGGCGCGGTGGCTGCGATACACGCGGCGGTGCTTGCCGGAATGGAAGCGGACAGCATCGAGGCGCTGCTTCACGTCGTCACCCAAGAATGGCCGCTGATCCTGGGCATCGACGCAGTCGCCTTGTCACTGATCGTCAATGAAGAGGGCTTTCGGGCCGACGGGAACGGCGTTCAGATTTTCGACCCCAAGATGCTCCGCCGCGCTATCGATCAGGTCGACGGCATCGAACTGCGCACGGTCCAACGCGGGCATCCGCTCTTCGGACCGGCCTGCGACTTGATCCGCGCCGAGGCGCTGATCCGCATCGACTCCGAGCCGCCGCTTCCCACTGGACTGCTGGCGCTCGGCCAGCGTGCGTCGCTCAGTCTCGATGCTCGCCACGGATCCGAATTGCTGCTGTTTCTCGGGCGCAGCGTTGCCGCTATGATCCGCCGGTGGCTGATCGTCCCGAAGAGCTGACGGACCATCCGGCGCGGCAGCTCGCCGCGCGCTGGGCCTCTCACCTTCAGCATGATCGCCGTCGCTCCCCGCACACGGTGCGCGCCTACGTCGCGACGGCGCACCGTTTCATCGACTTCCTCGGACAGCATCGCGGCCAGGAGATTGGCCGCGAGATTCTGGCTGAAGTGAATGCGTCGGACCTGCGCGGGTTCCTCGCCAGGCGCCGCGGAGAAGGGCTCGGAGCTTCGTCCGCCGCGCGTGAGCTATCCGGCGTCCGTGCTTTCCTCAAATATGCCGCGGAGCAGGACGGCAGGCACGCGCAGCTGCCGCGCACGCGCGCGCCCAAACGTCCGCGGACTCTTCCGCGGCCCGCCGCTCCCGCCGAGGCGATGGAGCTGGCGGAGAATGCGGCCGAGGCGGCGAGTGCGCCATGGATCGGTGCGCGCGATCTTGCGATCCTGCTGCTGCTCTATGGTGCGGGCTTGCGGGTCGCGGAGGCGTTGTCGCTCACGGCGCGAGCGCTGCCGATCGGAACCACCCTCAGAGTGACCGGCAAAAGATCGAAGATGCGCATTGTCCCGATCGTTCCCGCGGTCCGGGAGGCGATCGAGAGTTACGTGCGTCAATGTCCCTATCCGCTTAGCGGCGACGCGGCATTGTTCGTCGGGGCGCGTGGTGCGCCGCTCAACGCCGATCTCGTGCGTCGCGCGGTCGCCGCGGCACGCCGGCGGTTGGGACTGCCCGACACCCTCACACCCCACGCGCTGCGCCATAGCTTCGCCACGCATCTGCTTGCGGGTGGCGCGGATCTGAGAGCGCTCCAGGAGCTGCTCGGCCACGCCAGCCTGTCGTCAACGCAAATCTATACGGCGGTGGACGCAGCGCGTCTTCTCGACGTCTATCGCCACGCGCACCCGCGAGCTTGAACCGAGGCCATAAGCGTTCGTCGCGGCGGCCGGTCAGTGGGGTTACCGGTGACGCCGCGACCCGCTCGCCGTAGTCAGCGCCGAGTAAACCGACTCCTAAATAACTATTTTGGACGAACGGTTTAGCGCCTGCTCTCTACTGGGCTTCGTTCGTTTTGGACGCATTTAGCCGGCAACGTCCAGGCGCCGCTCGATGGCATTCCAGATGAGCCCCGGTGTATCGCTGCCGTTAAAGGCATCCACCGCCACGATCCCAGTCGGCGAAGTGACGTTGATCTCGGTCAGCCAGCGCCCGCCAATCACGTCGATTCCGACAAAAAGCAGTCCGCGCCGCTTGAGCTCCGGTCCAAGAGCGGCGCAAATTTCCCGTTCCATGTCCGTGAGGTCGCTGGCCTCCGCCGTTCCGCCGGCGGCGAGGTTGGAGCGGATGTCGCCTTTGGCCGGGCGCCGGTTGATCGCGCCTGCGACCTCGCCCTCGACGAGGATGATCCTCTTGTCGCCCTCCAGGACTTCCGGGAGGAACGTCTGCAGGACATGGGGCTCGCGGTAGGTCGCGTTGAACAGCTCCATCAGCGGCGCGAGATTCGAACCGTCGCGCTCGATCTTGAACACGGCTTTGCCGGCATTGCCGTGGAGCGGCTTCAGCACGATCTCGCTGTGCTGCGCGAGGAACTCGCGCGCGGCGCCGAGCGACCGAGTGATCATTGTGGGCGGCATATATTGAGCGAAATCGAGCACCCACACCTTCTCGGGCGCATCGCGCACTGCCGCCGGGTCGTTGACGACCAGCGTCTCTTCTTGAATGCGCTCGAGCAGGTGCGTGGCGGTGATGTAGCCGAGGTCGAAGGGCGGATCCTGCCGCATCAGCACGACGTCCACGTCGCGGCCGAGGTCGAGGATCACGAATTCGCCGATGCGGAAGTGATCGCCCATCACCGCTTGGACGCTCACCTCATGGGCGCCGGCGTAAAGTCGGCCGTCCTGATAGGTGAGGTCTTCGGCGAGGTAATGATACAGCTGGTGGCCGAGCGCCTGCGCCTTCAACATCAAGGCGAAGGTCGAATCGCCAGAGATGTTGATCTTCTCAAGCGGATCCATCTGCACGGCGACACGGAGCGGCATGGCGACGCGCCTAAGATGTCACTGCCGTTTTGTCACCCTTGCCAGACGTTTACGAGGTGCCTCGGCCAGCGCCGCGGCACCAGGAAGATCGCGTCGATCCGGACGTCGTCTCCCTCCCGCATGAATCGCGGCGCAAGCCTCTCCGCGGCAACGGCCACGCGGCGCAACCGCCAGTCGTCGAGCGCAAATGCAGCGGGCATCATCGCTCCCCCGCGCTTTCACCTCGACGAACGCCAGCATGCGTCCACGCCGCGCGACGATGTCGACCTCGCCGCCGGGGACGCGCACACGGCGGGCCAGAATTCGCCAGCCGTGCAGTCGCAGGTACCAGCAGGCGAGGGTCTCCGCGCCGCGGCCCCTTTTTTCCGCGGCCTGGCGGTTCACCTGGCGCGCTCCAGAGCACGCGCGTAGGCGCGTTTGCGCGGTACCTTGAGCCTCTCCGCCACTTCGGCGGCCGCGCGAGATGGCGAGAGACGCGTCAGCGCTTCGTCGAGCGCGGCGTCGAGCTCGACTTGGCTCGCCTCGGCGGCGGCTGCAGGCGGACCGACGACGATCACGATTTCTCCTTTGGGAGCAGCATTGGAATATCGCTTGGCGAGCTGTTCGAGCGTACCTGTCACGCATTCTTCGTGCAGCTTCGTGATCTCCCGCGCCACCGCGGCATCACGGTCGCCCAGCCGCTCATTTAGCGCTGCCAGCGTTCCGGCCAGGCGAGATCCGCTCTCGTACAGAACGAGCGTCGCGCGGACTTGCGCGACCTCCACGATCGCTTGGTCGCGAGCCATGGCCTTAGCCGGGAGGAAACCGAGGAACAGAAACCGGTCGGTCGGCAGTCCCGCGAGCGTCAGCGCCGCAATCCCCGCCGATGGGCCCGGAATGGTGTGCACCGCATGGCCGGCAGCTCGTGCCGCGCGGACGAGCTTGAAACCGGGATCGGAAATGAGCGGCGTTCCGGCATCGCTAACCAGCGCGACCGCCTCCTCGCCGAACCGTTCGACGATCCGTTCGCGCTCCTGCTCGGAGGTATGGTCATCGTAGCGGCTCATCGGCGCCTTGGCTCCGATGTGCGCGAGCAGCTTGGCCGTGACGCGTGTGTCTTCCGCGAGGATCCGATCGGCTCTGCGCAGGGTGTCTGCAGCTCGCGGGCTGAGGTCGCCGAGATTGCCAATCGGGGTTGCCACGACGTGCAGCCCGGGAGGGAGGCGCTCACTCATCGCAAATCACCAATAAGTTCTTCCAAATTCAACGAAAAAGATGCATCGTGGCGGCTCACGTCGTCAGTGCCTGGGGAGAGGTACGATGATTGCATTGTTGGGCGCCTCGGCCATTACTCTGGCGGCGCTTCAGGCATCGATCAATGCGCCGACCGATGCTTTTCGTACGTGTCTAAAACAAGCAAGCGCTAAGGCTTCCGGCGAAAAGGTCGGTGCGGACGCGATCGAGACCTATCTCCGGAACTCCTGCAGCGCTCAGCTTGGGTCGCTCAAGTCTGCGGTCATTGCCTTCCGAATGAAAAATGGGATGGCGAAGAAGGCGGCAAGCAGTGACGCCGATATGACCGTTGACGATTATGTCGCGACCTCCGTCGACAAGTATCAGTTCATGGCGGACATGAACAAACCGCAGGGTGCCACGGCAGCGCCTGCCGCGACTCCGGCAAGCGTCAGCTCACAGCCGCCAAAATAGGGGCGGCGATCTCACCGAGGATCGTGTCGAGCAGCAGCCGACCCTTGGCTGTAAGCCGAATGCGAGCCTCGTCGCGGGCCATGTGCCTGGACTGAACCAGTCGATCGACTCTCCGCCATTCAACGACCGGAACGCCGAAGCGCTCGGCGATTGCACCAACATCGACGCCTTCGGTCAGCCGCAGGCCCATGACCAGCGCTTCGTCGGCGGCTTCGGTGGATGAGAGGACGTCCTCTTCGGCGATACCGTCGCCGGTGCGCCGCAGCGCCGACAGGAAATTCTCCGGCTTCCGGTGCCGGACGGTCCGCTTGCCGAGGCGGCGCCCGTGGGCGCCTGGGCCGACGCCTGCATAGTCGCCGTAGCGCCAATAGGTCAGGTTATGCCGGCTCTCCTTTCCGCACCGCGCGTGATTGCTGATTTCGTAGGCGGGGAGCCCGGCGGAAGACGTCATGGCGTCGGTCAGTTCGAACAATGCCGCGGCGGCGTCCGCATCGAGCGGCTCGAACTCTTGCCTGGCGACCATGCGGGCGAAGCGCGTGCCGGGCTCGATCGTCAGTTGATAGAGCGACAAATGGCTCGTGCCGAGGCTGAGCGCCTGCGCGAGCATCGCCGACCAGCTCGCCTCCGTTTCCCCCGGAAGCGCGTAAATCAGGTCGAAGCTGACGCGCGGGAAGTGCTTCTGCGCGATTTCGAGCGCTTTCCAGCCCTCCTGGGCCGAATGGGCGCGGCCCAGAAAGCGCAGAGCAGCATCGTCGAAGCTCTGGAGGCCCAGCGAAAGGCGGTTCACGCCGGCGGCCGCGAGGTCCGCAAATCGTGTTGCCTCAACCGAGTTTGGGTTCGCCTCGAGCGTGATCTCCAAGTCCTCTGCCGGTGTCCAGTGCTCCCGCGCCGCTTCGATTAGTGCCCCAACCGTCGCCGGCTCCATCAGCGATGGCGTGCCCCCGCCGAAGAAGATGGAGGTCAGCCTGCGTCCAGGAAGCAGCCGCGCCTCATGCGCGAGATCGGCGAGTAGCGCCTTGCGCCAGTCGTCTTGGTCGATGCTCGCGCGGACATGGCTGTTGAAGTCGCAATAAGGGCATTTGCTGACACAGAACGGCCAGTGGACGTAGAGCGCCAGCGACTCGCCGCTCATTCCTGCAGCGCCTCGACGAATTTGCGGAACGCGTCGGCACGGTGGCTGATGGAATGCTTGAGCTCGGGATCGAGCTCGCCGAAGGTTTGGTTGAAGCCCAGCGGAACGAACATCGGGTCGTAGCCGAATCCGCGACTTCCGCGCGGTGGCCAAACCAAGATTCCGTCTATCCGGCCATCGAAGGTCTCGACTTGCCCATCATTTGGCCAGGCGATCGCCAGAGCGCAGGCAAAATGCGCGGCTGGAGGGGCGTCTGGCTCCGTCGTCTGGACCTCGCGCCAGACCTTCTCCATCGCGCGCATCCAATCGCGGTTGCCGTCCTCGTCCTCCGCCCATCGAGCCGAGAAGATTCCGGGACGGCCGTGGAGCGCGTCGATGCAGAGGCCGCTGTCGTCGGCCAGCGCCGGAAGCCCCGACAAGTCCGCTGCCTCGCGCGCTTTCAAGTCGGCATTGTCGGCAAAAGTATTGCCAATCTCCTCGGGCTCGGGGAGGTCCAGCTCCGCGGCGCCGACGCAGGCGATCCCGAGTGGTTCGATCAGCTCCGCAATCTCGCGCAGCTTACCCGGATTATGCGTCGCGATGACCAGCTTCTCGCCGATCGGCCTCACCGGCCTGCCGCCTTCAGCTGGGCCGCGAAAATCTCCGAGCAGCCGATGCGGGCGAGGCGGAGCAGCCGCAGCAAGCCTTCCTCGTCGTAGCATTCGCCCTCGGCAGTGACCTGCGCCTCGACGATCGATCCGTCCGCGGTCAGCACGAAATTGCCGTCGCACCCGGCCTGGCTGTCCTCGTCATAGTCGAGGTCGAGCACGGCGGTGCCGTCGTGGATGCCGCAGCTCACCGCCGCCACCTGGGTGCGGATCGGATCCGT